>JABAOH010152584.1_pt2 | contig 11459 bp, 12 predicted proteins | sample 7062181 | NCBI WGS metagenome assembly JABAOH01 (sample SAMN14538630, study PRJNA623070) | marine sediment metagenome | biome: marine biome [ENVO:00000428]; feature: marine pelagic biome [ENVO:01000023]; material: deep marine sediment [ENVO:00002113]; isolation source: pool of 5 deep marine... | reverse complement strand
TCCTGCAGGGTGCCCTCCTCCAGACCATCCCCGACCGCACGTTTGCGCTGCACTGTCGGTTTGTCGAGCTGCTGATAGTTCGGTTCCGCCGTCTGTGCCGGCCTTTGTACGACGCGCATCGGCGACATGGACTGTGCGGCGTGGTGACCGAGACCGGTTGCCACCACCGTCACGCGAATCGTGTCCTTGAGATCCGGATCGATGACCGTGCCGACCACCACGGTGGCGTCATCCGAGGAGAATTCCTTGACCGTGTTGCCGACTTCCTGGAATTCGCCGATAGACAGGTCCATGCCGGCCGTGACATTGACGAGGATTCCGTTCGCGCCAGCGAGATTGATGTCCTCGAGCAGCGGGCTCGATACCGCAGCTTCGGCCGCCTCGCGTGCGCGGTCTTCGCCGGTTGACGAACCCGAGCCCATCATCGCCATGCCCATCTCCGCCATCACGGTACGCACGTCGGCAAAGTCGACATTGATGAGGCCCGGCCGCGTGATCAGCTCGGCAATGCCCTGGACTGCGCCTTGCAAGACCTCGTTTGCCGAGCGAAATGCATCGAGCAAGGTTGTTTCGCCGCCAAGCACCTGCAGCAATTTCTCGTTCGGTATCGTGATCAGCGAATCGACATATTTGCCGAGCTCCGATATGCCATGCTCCGCAATCGCCATGCGCTTGCTGCCCTCCATGATGAACGGCTTGGTCACGACGGCTACGGTCAGGATGCCGAGCTCTTTCGCGACCTGGGCAACCACCGGCGTCGCGCCGGTGCCGGTGCCGCCGCCCATGCCGGCCGTTATGAACAGCATGTCGGCGCCCTCGATCACTTCCTGTATGCGGTCGCGGTCTTCCATCGCGGCCTGCCGGCCGATGTCCGGATCCGCACCCGCACCAAGCCCCTTTGTAATATTGCAGCCGATCTGCAGCGCCGTGCGTACGCGCGCGCTATTGAGCGCCTGCGCGTCGGTATTGGCACAGATGAAATCGACGCCCTCTATTCCTGCATTCACCATATGGGCGACAGCGTTACCGCCACCGCCGCCAACGCCGATCACCTTGATGACGGCGCTCTGGCTATGCGCATCCATTAATTCAAACATTTACGTTCCTCCGCTCGATTATAATTTCAAACACTCACTCGTATGTACTGCAGCGATTCGCAACACTGCCGAATCGTTTTTCTCAAAAACGTCCCTGAAACCAGGTCTTCATTCGCTCCCATAAGTCAACGACGCCGCCGCCGACCGGTGTGCTGCGGCGGCCGCGTCTCGATAAAGATTCGTATCCATAAAGAAGCAATCCAACACCCGTTGCGTGAATCGGATTGCGTACGACATCGACAAGTCCATCGACATACTGTGGTGCGCCAAGCCGCACCGGCATGTGAAAAACCTCCTCGGCAAGTTCGACGGCACCTTCCATCTTGGCGCTGCCGCCGGTGATCACGACCCCTGCCGCGATCAGCTCCTCGAATCCGCTCCTGCGCAACTCATCGCGTATCAGTCCGAAGAGTTCCTCGAAACGAGGTTCGACGATTTCCGCAAGCGTTTGTCTCGCGAGCCTCCGCGGCGGACGTTCACCGACACTCGGCACCTCGATGGTCTCGTCCGGGTTAGCCAGTTGTGACAGTGCGCACGCATACTTGATTTTGATCTCTTCTGCGTGTTGCGTCGGCGTACGCATCGATATGGCGATATCGTTGGTAACCTGGTCGCCCGCGATAGGGATCACCGCGGTGTGCTGAATCGCGCCACCAAGAAAGACCGCAATGTCGGTCGTGCCACCGCCAACGTCGACGATGCAGGCGCCCAGCTCTTTTTCATCATCGGTCAATACCGAATAACTGGAGGCAAGCTGCTCGAGCACGATGTCATCGACTTCGAGTCCGCAACGTTGCACGCATTTGACGATGTTCTGTGCCGCGCTCACCGCACCGGTGACCATGTGCACCTTTGCCTCGAGACGCACGCCGGACATGCCAACGGGCTCGCGAATTCCCTCCTGACCATCGATAAGGAATTCCTGCGGCAATATGTGCAGGATTTTTTGATCGGCGGGAATCGCGACCGCCCGCGCCGCATCGATTACACGATCTACGTCGCTGGCGCTGACTTCTTTATCACGAACGCGAACGATGCCGTGCGAGTTGAGACNNGTGCGAGTTGAGACTCCGCACGTGACTGCCCGCGATCCCGGTATAGACCGAATGGATATCACATCCGGCCATCAATTCCGCTTCCTCAATGGCGCGCTGAATCGAGTGCACCGTTGATTCGATATTTACGACGACACCTTTCTTTAGTCCGCGGGATGGATGCGAGCCGATGCCGACAACCTCGATCTTGCCGTCATCGCTGACTTCTCCGACGATAGCGACAACCTTCGACGTGCCGATATCCAGTCCGACGATGAGATTCTTGTCGCTCTTCTTGTTCACTCGATGATTCCCGCAACCATTCCGGATTCCCCGCTCCCGGAACCAGGAACAGGCGAACGTGTCCCGTTTTTCCAGCCGATCGTGAACCCATTGTTGTAACGCATGTCGACGAATTCGATTTCCTGCTCGCGCCTGGAAATCAGATTCACGGCAACGTCGAGAAACAGCTGAATGCGCTCGGCGACATCACGCCGGCCGAGACGAATGTCGATACCGTTTGCAAGCGTCATTTCCCACGCGCCGCGCGCATCGACGTGAACGCGCCGCACATCAAGCCCGACAGGAATGAGTTTCTCCCTGATGTCCAGATAGCGGGTGGCGACCAGCGCGTAGTGCCCCTCCGGCCCGCTGAGTCGCGGCAACTCGGCCGGCACGTGCCTGGACGAGGTTACGAACAATTCACCGCGGGTATTGAGGAGCCCCGAGTCACCCCAGCTGGCTGCAGGAATCTGCTCGGTCACGCTAATTTCGATGGTTGCCGGCCAGCGGCGCACGACATTTGCCGTATCGATCCACGCTAAAGCGATGATCATTTCCTGGATGGCGGAAAGATTTGCACTCAGGAAACCGTTCTCGAGTTCCCCGCTTATCGCTTCCTCGATTTGCAGCGCACTGACTCGCTGCAGCGGGCCTTCGATCTTGATCGTGCTAATCGGCTGATCGAGCAGCACGGCACTGAAGCGGTAGCTTAATCCTATGATCGTCACCGCCAATAACAGTGCCGACACCTTGCGCCAGGGTATCGCCGGCAAGGCAAGCTTGCGCGGATGCTGTTTGCGGCGTCGTTTTGCTTGTCTAGGCATCGTTCGCCGCTACCCCGACTGGTTCGCGCTGCGATTCGGCGGACATGCTCGTTTCAAGAATTCGCCAGCAGAGTTCCGCGAAATCCATGCCGGCCGCTTTCGCCGCCATCGGCACGAGACTGTGACTGGTCATCCCGGGAATAGTGTTGACTTCCAGGACCTGCGGCTGGCCGTCGTCTCCGGTCATGAAATCGACCCGGCCCCAGCCGCTGCATCCGAGAATATTGAACGCGGCGATTGCGAGATCGTGAAACCGTTGCTCGAGCTCCGCATCGTCGGTTCCCGGGCAGAAATAGCGAGTGTCGTCGGATTCGTACTTGGCGCGGTAGTCGTAAAAGGCCCGCGGCGTTTCTATCCGGATACTCGGTAACGCCTGACCCTGCAAGACGGCAACCGTGGATTCGTCACCGATGATGCAACGTTCGGCCAGAGCCGGTCTGCCGAATCCGAGGGCGAGGTCCACCGCAGCCTGCAAATCTTCAGGCGCGAATACTTTGCTGATTGCGACGCTCGAACCCTGCCCGACCGGTTTGATGACGAGTGGGAAACCGAATTCATCCGCCGCCAGTCTGGCGTCGCCCGACGATTTGATAACGAGGTAGTCGGGCGTACTGATACCCGCGGTCACGAAAAGTTGCTTGCTGCGAATCTTGTCCATCGCAAGTGCTGACGCGAGCACGCCGCTGCCGGTATATGGCGTGTCCAGCAGCTGCAACAATCCCTGCACCGAACCGTCCTCGCCGCCGGGACCGTGCAAGGCAAGCCACACGCGATCGAATTTCCCGGCCGCAAACCCGCTCAGGTCCTGCTCTGCGGGGTCCCAGCCGGTTGCATCAATGTTCCTCGAGCGCAGCGCCGACAGTACGGCCGAACCGGAATCGAGCGACACTTCACGTTCGCTCGAAGAACCGCCGTACATGACGGCGACACGACCGAAATCGGCGGCGTTTTCTATGACGATACGCTGCTCGTTCACGACGCCGGCTCCCCGACGATGCGAACTTCGCGCACGAGATCGATGCCGTGCACCTTCGAAACGGTGCTTTGCACGTGGCTGATAAGTTCCTCGATGTCCCGGGCACTGGCTTTGTTGCGATTAATAATGAAATTCGCGTGTTTCTCCGACACTTCGGCACCGCCGATGCGGTGCCCCTTCAATCCAGCCGATTCGATCAGTCTTGCGGCAAAATCTCCCTCCGGGTTGCGGAACACGGAACCGCAACTCGGCAAGCCCAGTGGCTGCGTTTCCTTGCGCCGGGCGAGCAGTTGTTGCAGCTTGTCCTGGCTGGCGCCGGCGCCGGCTTCGAACTCAAAACGCGCCTCCACGAACCATTCATTGTCGAAGCCGACGACACTGCGGTAGCCGACTTCGTAGTCTGCGGGCGAACGTTCGTGCACCCTGCCGCGACGGTCAATCGTCGTTACCGCCCTGACACGATCCCAGGTTTCATGGCCGTGCGCCCCCGCGTTCATCGCGAGCGCCCCGCCGATAGTGCCTGGAATGCCTGCGAAGAACTCCGCGGGACCGAGACCCCAGCGAACGCACTGCCGGGCAAGTTGCGTGCAAGGAATGCTGACGCCCGCTCGCACCTGCAACTCCTCGACTTTTTCGAGGTCCTTGAAAATGCCGACGGCAGCGATGACGACGCCGGCTATGCCGCCATCTCTTACGAGTAAGTTGCTGCCGAGCCCGAGCCAGAACACCGGTGTCTCGGGATCCAGCTGGTGCAGGAAGAGCGAAAGGTCCTCGAGATCGGCCGGCCGGAAATACCGTTCCGCGGGGCCGCCGACGCGCCACGAGGTATGCCGGCTCATCGGCTCCATTTCGATCAGCTCGCCGGACACGGTGGGTATTTCTGGCGCCGTCATCATTTCAAGACCTTCAGCGAAGCGCCGTGGCGTAATTGCCCGGGCAACCGCGCGGCGGCGGCGCCGATATCGCCGGCACCCATGGTCAGCAGAAGGTCACCATCTTCCAGCAGGCCCTCGAGCACAGACGCCAGTTCGTCCGGCGATTCGATGAAGACCGGTTCGATGCCGCCACGGCTCCTTACCGCACGGGCAATAGCGCGGCCGTCTGCGCCGGCAATCGGGTCCTCACCGGCACTGTAGACCTCGAGCAGGACCAGCACATCGGCATCGCTCAATACAGTCGCAAAATCGTCGAGCAGATCACGCGTGCGCGTGTAGCGGTGCGGCTGAAATGCCAGCACGATGCGTTTCTCCGGCCAGCCGGCGCGCGCGGCTGCGAGCGTCGCCGCCAGCTCTGTCGGGTGATGACCGTAGTCATCGACGAGCATGACCTTGCCCGCCCTGGTGCGAATCTCTCCATGATTCTGAAAACGCCGCTCGATGCCTTCGAACTTTGCGAGTGCCTGCACCACGGCCTGATCGCTAACCTGCAGTTCGCCGGCGATCGCAATCGCGGCCAGTGCATTGCAGACGTTGTGCAAACCGGGGAGTCGCAGGCGAATCTCGAGTGAACCTTCGCGTCCTTTCCTTACGACGTTGAAGCTCGTGACGCCGGCGTCGAAACGAATGTTTTCCGCACGTATGTCGGCATCGCTTTCGATGCCGTAGCTAACGACCGAGCGCCCCACATGCGGCAGGATTTCCTGCACTCCCGGGTCGTCGGTGCATAGCACGGCAAGACCGTAAAACGGCAAGTTGTGCAAGAATTCGATAAAGCCCACGCGTAATTTGTCGACATCGCCGTCATACGTCGACATGTGATCCGCATCTATGTTGGTCACGATCGCGACCATGGGTTTCAAGTGCACGAAAGAGGCGTCACTCTCATCTGCTTCGGCGACGAGGTATTCCCCCTGACCGAGGCGCGCGTTCGCGTCTGCGCTCTCCAATCGTCCGCCGATAACGAAAGTCGGATCGAGTCCGCCTTCCGCCAGGATACTGGCGACGAGGCTGGTCGTGGTCGTCTTGCCATGAGTCCCTGCAACGGCAATCGAATAGCGGAAGCGCATCAGCTCGGCGAGCATCTCGGCGCGCTGAACTACCGGCATCAGTGCTTCCCGCGCTGCCGCTACTTCGGGATTGGTATCGTCCACGGCACTTGATACGACGACCGCATCTGCGTCACGAATATTTTTGCTGTCGTGTCCGATAAATACGGATGCGCCCTGAGACTTGAGCCGCTCGATCGCAGGATTGCTTTTGAGGTCGGAACCCTGCACGCGGTAACCGAGGCTCAACATCACCTCTGCGATGCCGGACATGCCGGAGCCGCCGATGCCGACGAAATGCACGCAATTGATGCGGCGCATGCGTTTGATCATGGCGTCACTCCCGCGGCTTCCAGGCAATAGCTCGTAATTCGTCGCAGCGCATCGGGACGTGCCAGCTGCCGCGATTTGCGGGCCCGGGCCAGCAGCTCGTCACGACTCGAGAGCCACTGCCGTAACAGACCGGCCAGAGATTCGTCGTTGAGGTCTTTCTCCGGTATCAACGCCGCGGCACCCGCTTCGGTCATCGGTCGCGCGTTCGCCGTCTGGTGATCGTCGACTGCCCAGGGGAACGGTACGAAGATCGCCGGCAGACCGGCGGCCGCAATTTCGGCGACCGTCAGGGCGCCGGCACGGCAGATAACCAGGTCCGCCCAGGCATAGGCCTCTGCCATGTCCTCGATGAATGGCGTTAATTCGACATCGATACCATGCGCGGTGTAGGCGGCTTGCGCCTCCCCGAGCGTCCGCTCGCCGGCCTGGTGGCGCACGACGGGTCTCAAATCATCCGCTAACAGCCCGAGCGCCGCCGGTACCACTTTATTCAGGGCGAGCGCGCCCTGGCTGCCGCCGAGGACCAGCAGTCGCAGCGGCCCTTCCCGTCCCGTGTAGCGAATCGCGGGCTCATCGAGTTCGGCGATGTCGGTGCGTACCGGATTACCAACCGTTTCTGATTTCACGCCGGGAGTAAAACTGCCCGGGAAGGCCTGCAGCACGACCCGGGCAAGACGCGCCAGAAGACGATTGGTTAAACCTGCAATTGCATTTTGTTCATGGATTACCAGTGGCCGGCGCAGCAGCCAGGCGGCGATTCCGCCGGGGCCGCTCACGAATCCGCCCATGCCGAGGACCGCCGCGGGCCGGTACTTGAGAATGACGCGGCACGACTGCAAGAGAGCGAGCAACAGTCGAAACGGCGCAAGCACCAGCGCGATGATCCCCTTGCGCCGCAATCCCGTGACGCTGATGCATTCCATCTTGATGCCGGCTGCCGGGACGACGCGCGATTCGAGGCCGGCGTGGGTGCCGAGCCATACGACTTCCTGCGATTGCTGCTGCAATGCCTCTGCCACCGCAAGCGCAGGGTAAACGTGACCACCGGTGCCACCGGCCATGACAAGAATTGGACCCGAGCTCATCGGCTGCCACCAACGACGATCGCAATCGCCCCCAGAATAGGCCCGGCACTCATCTGCTACGCCTCTTCTTTTTGCGCGCATTCGCCGGCCGGGCATCCGTAACCAGCTCATGGTGGATGCGCAACAGCAGTCCGATACTGACCATGGTGACAATCAGGCTGCTGCGGCCGTAGCTGATCAGCGGCAATGTCAAACCTTTGGTCGGCAATAGCCCCATGTTCACGCCGATATTGATAAACGTCTGTAATCCCAGCCAGGTGCCGATGCCGACGGCCAGGTACGCCTCGAAGAACCGGCCACAGTTCGCCGCTCGAATGCTCAGCATGCAGATGCGCAGCAGCAATCCGAGGAACATCGCGATCAGGATTAGCGATCCGAGGAGCCCGAATTCTTCGGCGAAAACCGCGAATACGAAGTCCGTGTGCGCCTCCGGAAGGTAAAAGAGTTTCTGTACCCCATCGCCAAGTCCGACACCAAACCATTCGCCCCGACCGATCGCGATAAGAGACTGGGTCAACTGGAAACCGGAGTCATAAGGGTCGGACCAGGGGTCGAGAAATCCGGTCATTCGTTGCAGCCGGTACGGCGAGGTGATCGCCAGCGCCGCCATGGCAAGGACGGCGCCACCGAAGAAGATCAGAAAATCCCGAAAGCGGGCGCCCGCCACGAACAGCATCGCGAGCGCCGTCGTCAGCAACACGATTGCGGCGCCGAAATCCGGTTCTGCAAGCAACAGTATGCAGGCCAGGCTCAGCACCAGCATTGGCCGCAGAAAACCCCAGAACTGTTCGCGCAAGGTCTTGTTCTGGCGCACCAGGTAGCCGGCCAGGTAGATCATCAGGCAAAGCCGCGTTGGCTCGGAAACCTGCAAATTGATCGAGCCCAGACGTAACCAGCGGGTGCTGCCGTTGACGGTATGACCGACGCCGGGAATCAGGATTAGCAGCAGCAGTGCGATTCCGATCAACAGCATTGCGGGCCCGACACGTCTCCACAGGCGCATCGGGATGAACAGGCAGGCAAAGCCGGCTGCAGCGCCGAGCAGCGCGGCAATCGCCTGGCGCCCGACGTAATAGAACGGATCGTTTTGCGTGTTGTCCGAAATCGATATTGAAGCGGAGGCGAGAATGACCATGCCAGCGAACAGCAGCGTCAGTGCAATGAACAACAGCACCGGGTCGATCTGCATGGGTGTACGCAGCCGTGCCGGAAACGGCATCGTTATGCTCGGGCCCAACTCATAAACGCTCATGCTGTCAGCTCCAGTACCGCATCCCTGAAGTCGTCACCCCGCGCCTCGAAATTCCGATATTGGTCGAAGCTTGCGCAGGCAGGTGCCAGCAGAACGGTGTCGCCGGCTTCGGCGATTGCTGCCGCATTTCTTACTGCCTCGCGCAGATCTGCGACCCGGACCGTCGGTGAAAGTCCGTGAAACGCCTCCTCGATGGCAGCGGCGTCTTCGCCAAACAGGATCACGCCGCGTAACTTTTTGCAGACGGCCCCGGCAAGTGCTTCGAAGTCAGCGCCCTTGCCCTGCCCCCCGGCGATCAAGACGACCAGGCCCGTCACTGAACTAACTGACGCGATTGCGGCACCAACGTTGGTTGCTTTTGAGTCGTTGATGAAATCAGCGCCATTGATGCGCGCGATGAATTGCATGCGATGCGGCAGGCCCGGAAATTCATGCAACACTTGCAGCATCGCCGAAAGTTTGAGCCCCATGAGTTCGCCCGCGGCAAGCGCCGCCAGTGCGTTCGCCCGGTTATGCATGCCGACCATCGCGATGTCAGAGGTCGCGAGCAACAATTGTTCGCCGCGAGCCAGGAAATCCTCGCCGTCGTCATCGCGCAAACCGAAGTGCTCCTCGCCAGGTGCATCCAGTCCAAATGAAATACACCTCAGGTCCTGCGCAAGATGTGCGGGCGCTTCCTGGTCCTCGCGATTGATGACTGCAGATTCAGCTTCCCTGAAAATCCGGTACTTTGCGCTGCGATACTCGGCTTCGCTTGCATGCCAATCGAGATGATCGGGCGAAATATTCAAAAGCACGGCAACTTTCAGTGGCAGCGTCCTGGTTCGCTGCAACTGAAAGCTGGAAAGCTCGAGGATGTAATAGTCGGGCGCATCGTGCTCCAGCAGATCAAGCGCGGGCTCGCCGAGATTCGCGCCAGCGAGCCCGTTAATACCAGCAGCATCGCACATGAGTGACAGCAAGGTGGTGACGGTGNNCCGCGAATGCCGGCCGCATCACACATGAGCGACAGCAAGGTAGTGACGGTGCTTTTGCCATTCGACCCGGTTACCCCGACCAGCGGCGCGGCCGCTTCGTCGACGAACAGTTCGATATCGCTGACGATTTCTATGCCTGCCTTGCGTGCGGCTGCGAGCAGTGGCTCTGCATCGGAGACGCCGGGTGACACGATAATTCTTGCTGCGTTTTTGGCCAGGCTGTCCGGCGCTTCTCCAAGAACGATGTCCGCGCCCGGATCTATCTCACCGAGTTCATCCAGGCCCGGCGGTGCCTCCCGCGTATCGACGAATCGCGCTGCAATACCCTTGCGTTTCAGGTAGCGCGCCACCGACAAGCCCGTTGTGCCGAGACCAAACACCAGGTTGTCCTGCCCGGCCGCCTTTTTGCCGCTGGCGCGCTTCTTTCGGGCTGCGGCGCTCATCGGATTTTCAGGCTCGCCAGACCAATCAGCACGAGTATTACCGTGATGATCCAGAAACGAACAATGACTTTCGGCTCAGCCCAGCCTTTAAGCTCGAAATGGTGATGTAGCGGCGCCATCCGGAACACCCGTCGGCCGGTCAGCTTGAATGAAGCGACCTGAATCATTACCGACACTGTTTCGACGNNACCGCTACAACACCCAGTGCTGCACCAAGCGAAAGTGCACCTATATCGCCCATGAACACCTGGGCCGGATATGTGTTGAACCAGAGGAATCCGAGTCCCGCGCCGGAGAGCGCTGCGCAGAACACCAGGATTTCTCCGGTACCACTCACATAGGGAATTCCCAGGTATCCAGAGAAATTGACATTACCGGTCACGTAAGCGAACACGCCGAGCGCGCCGCCGACCAGAACCGTCGGCATGATTGCCAGGCCGTCAAGTCCGTCTGTCAGATTGACGGCATTGCTGAAACCGACAATGAATATGTAGGTGACAAGGATCTGGAACATGCCGAGCGGCAAGGCCAGGTCCTTGAAATACGGAATCAGAAGTGATGTGCTGACCTCGTCGGTCGCCATCATGTACAGGACAACGGCCGCGATGATCGCGGATGCAGATTGCCAGAACAGTTTCTGTCTCGCGCTCAGTCCCTTGGGATCCTGCAGCACCAGCTTGCGGTAATCGTCGACGAAGCCGATGACGCCGTAGGCGAGCGTCACGAACAGCACGATCCAGATGAAGTGGTTCTCGAGATCGGCCCACAGCAACGTGCTGACGACGATCGCGATAAGTATTAACGCGCCGCCCATGGTCGGTGTCCCTGCTTTCAGCAAGTGAGTCGAAGGGCCGTCATCGCGCACCGGTTGACCCACCTGTCTCGTGCTCAGCCGCGTAATCATCTTCGGGCCAATCAGAAACGACAGGACCAGTGCCGTCAGGGCGCCCAGGATGGCGCGCATCGTCAGGTAGTTGAAAACGTTGAATCCGGATTCAAATTGGGCCAGGTACTGGGTCAGATAAAGCAGCATGCTCAGGTGTCTCCTGCATTATCTGAACCGTTCCGCAACGCAGTGACGACGCGTTCCATGCCCATCGAGCGCGACCCTTTGACCAGCACGTTGTTGCTGCCGTCGAGAGACGTTCGCAACTTTTCGATCATTTCGCCCT
>JABAOH010129882.1_pt2 | contig 11460 bp, 7 predicted proteins | sample 7062181 | NCBI WGS metagenome assembly JABAOH01 (sample SAMN14538630, study PRJNA623070) | marine sediment metagenome | biome: marine biome [ENVO:00000428]; feature: marine pelagic biome [ENVO:01000023]; material: deep marine sediment [ENVO:00002113]; isolation source: pool of 5 deep marine... | reverse complement strand
GAAAAGTTATTTAACATAACTTTGATATTTCAAGTTGATAGTACATATCAATAAAAAATAAATTGTATGGACAACTGAGGAATTAGCAAGCAAATTAGGACAACAAGGTGATTTGAATGGCTAATAAGGACGACATATATAAGGGATACCGAGGCGCTGCCAAAAGGAAGCTTATAAAATCAGGCGTAAAAGTTTGGAGTGATGTAATCATCAAATCGGCTCGAGGTAAATTTGAAGGTATTATACTCCCAAGGGCGGAGACTGAAGATGACCAACATATTGTATTAAAACTTCATAACGGCTACAATGTGGGTATAAAAGTAAGCTCAATAAATTCAATTAAAGAAATAGGTTATAAAGAGGGGCATTATAAAATCCCAGAATCTGAGTTCCCAAAAGACCCTAAAAAACCTAATGTTACACTTTTAGGAACCGGTGGAACAATTGCATCAAGGTTGGATTATCGTACTGGGGCAGTTATACCTGCATTCACACCTGGTGAGCTGTATGGTGCAGTGCCCGAACTTGCGGGTATCTGCAATTTAAAGACCGAGAAATTGTATGGCATATTCAGTGAGAATATGGGTCCAGAGCAGTACATAACAACAGCAAAGGCTATTGGTAGAGAGATAGAGAGAGGTGTTGACGGTATCATAATCGGTCATGGTACGGATACCATGCACCATACAGGGGCAATATTATCATTCATGGTTCAGAATCCGCCTGTCCCAATAGTCATCGTAGGTTCGCAGAGATCCTCGGATAGGCCATCAAGTGATGCGGCATTGAATTTAATATGTGGTACTAGAACGGCTGCATATTGTGATATTGCTGAGGTAATTGTTTGCATGTTCGGACCAACAAGTGACCAGTACAATTTACTGCATCGGGGGACGCGAGTTCGAAAAATGCACAGCAGCTATAGAAGCACATTTAGAACGATTGGTGATATACCATTAGCAATTGTAACGCCGAAAGAATTTAAATACTTAAGAAAAGATTATAATAAACGCAGAAAAGACCGAGATGTGATGGTAGATACTGCATTTGAAGAGAAGGTGGCGATAGTTTACTATTATCCTAACATGATGCCTGATATGATTGAATCGCTTATCGACCATAAATACAAGGGTATAGTAATAGCTGGAACTGGGTTAGGCCATGTAAATAAACCATTGTACGAACCATTAAAACGTGCTATTGAAGAAGGTATAGCCGTTTACATGACTGTACAGACTCTATGGGGATATGTTCAGATGTATGTATACGAGACAGGACGTGACTTATTGAAGATTGGTGTAATACCTGCAGAGAATACGTTGCCTGAGGTTGCGTACATGAAACTTGCCTGGGCGTTAGGTCACACAAGTAATTTAGACGAAGTAAAAAAGATCATGCTCACTCCCATTGCAGGTGAAATTACAGAGAGGGAACCCCATAATGGCTATATAATTCTTCAAGGTGGTTTACCCGAGGTTGATGAGTTTGTAAATAAGTATATGAGATAGCGTATCAATCCTAGAGTTTGGCATCAACGTCCTATGTGGTATAACTGAAACTCTCAAGAAAAATCTTGAGATTTCAGGACAGCTTGATCTCCTTGAATTGCCGTATCACTAGGTATCAAAAATGGTGAGCTCCCACCAAGTGTAGGTGGTGACATTAACCAATTGTGGATATATATGCTCCTCCTTATAAAAGCGCGCATTGAAGAGGTTAGAGTCACAGTATGGCCGGAGAACCTCAAAGATATATGCAGGAAGAAAAACATTAATGTGCTTGAATAATGGGAGTTTACAAGGGTTTATCCCTTAAATATTCATATTATCTCAGTGCAAAATTTTATGTATATTGGATTCCATAAAGTTACCTCGATGGAATTATTTGTGGGCATGATTCTATGGTGAGTGATAAGAACAACAGATTGTTCACTTATGTATTGATTTTACTGATCATTATTAACCTATTTGCCATAGGTGTCAGTTCTGCTGATGAGCCAGAACCAAATGATAATACCAATGAAACCGAATCTATGCCTTTTGATACCATAACAACAACCGTCCAGATCGACCCTGGTGATGCCTTCTACATCTATTTCGACCCTCAAACCTTAGAATTGGAGGCAAAACCACCCTATGACCTGCCAGAAGAGTGTGATATGGCATTGGACATTGTGCCGGAATGGCTGAGGAGCAACCTTTCCTACAAGTTCCGACAGCTCTCCTCCGATTTCAGGACGATCTATGCGAACCTTATTTTAAACTCTCCAGATGAAAGGTATGTTGACGAAATTGCATTCTCCATCGCTCACTCTGCTGTGGAAAATCTGGAGGATGATTATTTCTTCCCTGAGCTATTGACCCACAACTCTCAGCTGATCTACGACAATGACCAATACCTCAATTATGTGGAGGTCGTAGAAAGAGGGGACTACACCACCGTGATTTATAAGGACAGGTATAACAGTAGCGTGGAGCTTCCAAAAGACCTCTATTATTGGTTCATCGTTCTCCCGAAGCTGAGCGACGAACTTCCCACCTATGTTGATCCAGATTATAACTTTATGTCCGATCCGCCTTTCGACCGTAATTACGGTGTGCCACCTCCTACTGGAAAATTCTGGAGAGATTGGTTATTCTATTATAACGATTCAGGCTATCCTCTGCTCAAAGAATATTTGGAAGATAGTTACACTTTATGGGAGGCTATCTCTGCCTGCAATAGTTGGATTTCAGGTTCAATGAGCTTCACCAGTGACGAAGAACGCCCTATACAACCTGTGCGCATATATCGCAAACATATTGGTAGATGTGGCGAGTATCAAGATATGCGTAATGCCATAGCCAGGGCAGGTCTAATACCGTCAACTTGTACATTGAACACGGCTGAAGATCACGTCTGGAACGAATTCTGGGATCAAAGATGGATTCATTGGGATGGTACCATAGATAATCCACTGATGTACGAGAGGGGTTGGGGAAAGGACCTCTCCTCGGTATGGAACACGATAGGTGATAGCAATATATGGTCAGTGACCAGTAAATACACCGATACCTGTAATTTTACGGCCACAGTTCTGGATGCTTCAGGCTTGCCAGTTGACGGTGCCTTGGTGGATGTAGCCACAGAGAACTATTACAATCCTGAGTTGCTTTCAACAACCACTTGGGGGATAACCGATTATTCTGGTACTGTAACCATTCCCCTTGGAGATGTTAGGAACTACTGGTCCAGTGCAGAAACTGACGATCTGGGCACCGAACCTTTAAACGGAGTAACTCAAGTGATAACTGATTCTCAAGTAGGAGTAAATTACACATACACATTCAATCTTCCTTTGAGCGCTCCTGCATTAAAGGCCAACAATTTGACCCCACCTGGGGGGGATATTGAGGAAGAAATATGGATGGAAGTAAGTTACGAGGTTGTTGCCAATATTATGAATGCAGAAAATTCCTTCACAGGTGAGCATGGGGATCAATATGGCTCCTCAGGTAACGTCGACTTCTTCATTACAGATCAACTAAACTACAACCTATACGATAACGGGTTGATATTCAATGCGTATTATGTTTATGAAAGGTCCACTTCAGGTGAGGTTGCATTTTTTTACCCCAACTTGGAGGATAGGCACTATGCGGTTCTCTCCAACGAGTTTTCACAGGAAACTACGAAAATTGTCGACATCACAGTGAATATTATCAGCGATATCAACCTTGAAATCACTTCCCCCGAAGAGGGTTCGGAGTTCGATCAAGGCAACTCAGTTCATATCACAGGCACTTCATGGGCTCTCGGTGGCGTGGACAACGTGGAGATAGATGTGGATGATTTTGGAAATTGGGCACCTGCAACAGATACCTCTAGTCCTGGAGAAGATCCCTATTCCTCTTGGGAATTCTATCTCGATACAATTGAGATAAAGCCTGGTGCTCATAAGATACTGGCCAGGGCCAGTCAGGGAGGAAGATCTCTAGTTGTTTCCATAAACATCAGCCTGAGGGATGTTACAAATCCTGATATTTCAATCGAAAGCCCAACTGAGGGCTCAAAATACATGCTTGGCGAGATTTTAATCGTGAACGGAACAGCTATGGATAATGGAGTGATTCAAGTTTTGAAACTGGTTATTGATTCCGATGAGAAAAATAGCATCGACCTTATACCTCATCTGGTCGATGGATTCTGGTCCTTTGAAATAAGTACAGACGAGCTTGGCTATGGTCAACACACGATTACCATTTTCGCCAATGACTCTGCATCCAACCATGCTTCCATTACGAGAAATATAAAAGTTATAGAGTCGGTTGAACCTTATGTTAGAATCCAATCACCTTCCGAGGGGCGTGTATTCAAGAAGGGAGACGCTGTAAAAATTTCAGGTGTTGCCACAGATAATATGGAAGTCCTTAGGCTGGAAATCATCATCGATAACAAGGCACCCATTGATATCACCTCCATGTTGAATTGGGATGGGTCCTGGTCCTACAATTGGGACACTGGATCTTCATACTATAAAGATGGTTGGCATGTCATAGTGGTTTGGGTTACAGACACTTCTGGCAACGATGCTTCAGACGAAGTCAATATCGTCCTGGACGCCGATTCTCCAGAGGTATCGATAAATTTTCCAGAATATGATGAGATATTCAAAGCAGGGGACACGATAACCCTAATGGGCATAGCTTCTGACGAAGGGGGCATTGATGAGGTCCTCCTCCAATTTGATAACGATTCACCCATTGAAATCACGAGAAAGGTGGTGAATGACAACTGGCAGTATGACTATTGGAAGACTCAATATCGTGATAGCGGTGAGCACACCATCTCAGTATCTGTTACAGACTCTGTAGGGCATAATAGTGTGGCAAGCGTTACCTTGATAATAGATGCCCAGGAGCCTGAAGTTGATATCGTAAATATAGATGAATCCGTGGAAATTGGTGATTCAATCACACTTCGTGGGACTGCATTCGACGATGTTGGCATTAAGGAGATTTCCCTTGTGATCGACTATGAGGATCCAATTGTCATTACCCACACCCTTAAAAATGGATACTGGGAATATGTATGGGACACTACTGGAATGACAAAGGGAAAACATATGATTTCTGTCATAGCAACCGACAAAGTTAACAATGAAGTTTCTGACGCCATCACCGTAAGATTTGTTCAAGAAACTGAAGTGGAAGAAGGCTCAGCTGAAGGCTCTTCCGAGGTAAGAGAACAAGATGATATCCTGAGTTTCCTCGAGGATGGTGTTGTTATTATGTTTATCTTGATCATCATTTTCTTGGCTGTATTGGTATTGGTGTTGTATCGATGGTCAGGAAAGGTAAAGTGACGGTTATTATTGGTTTTTAATGAGGCTTAGGCCGTAAGAACTTGCAGAGGGGAAGGGGAGGTTGAGGAAGAATTGGTGCCTCCACAACACCATAAAGAATTACATCTATTTTCTGGGTTGAACAGAAGTGCACTCAATTACGAATATGTAGCTAATCCTACTGATCCTATGCACTTATTAATATCCCAACATTCAAGGACCAAAAAGAAATATCTCCATGAATTTCTATATCTTTAGTTCTTTTATCAATAATTATTGAGAATGAAAAAGAACCATTCTCCTGGGAGAGTGATATGGAAATGTCGTCGCTCTTAACAGATATCAAGAATGTAAAACCATAGGCAGGAAACAGACCTACATCTCTTATTCCCAATTTGTTGCCTGCATTTATTATGGTATTCACAAAATTCAAATCATATGGGTTTTGAGCACTCCTCAAAGCGCTTCTTACGATATCAAAGCTCCATTGAAGTTTCTTATCCATCAATGGTCCTTCTTCTAAACTGATTTCAATAAATTTTTGATGGTAATCGACACCCCATTTAGCCATGGGAATACCTGCTTTCCAAATCGAATCAAGAAAATCGATCGTTTTCTCGAAATCCTCGGTGAAGATATTTTTGGGATCGTAATCAATACCCTTAAGTTCCCAACCTGAATACACGGTTATAGTGATCGGAAGGTCAATATCTAAAGTACCATTATACCATGTGTAATAATGAGTTCCGTGTCCAAGGAATATTTTTTCATCTGTCCTCGTGCTCAGTTCAATTCTACCTACAATTGAGAGGTTCCATTGTGTTTCAAAAGGCCTATCGGTAGTTTTAAGGGATTTTGTGTAGTGGATTCCCTTTGGCTCGCCTATATAAACCAAAAGATCATTATTTGGATCCCCATCGTTTATATCTATATTATCCAAATTTACATCGGACCTCATATCTTTCTTTTCAGCGTTTAGATAATGCGGTTTTTGGAATATGATCACGCTCTCATAATCGATAGATTTTGGATCGTTCGGCCCAATGAGATTTCCATCCCAAAACTCAAACAGCTGCAGATAATTACTGCCGAGTTGAAATTCCGTGTTCGCAACTTTACTACCTTCGATAATATCCTCAAGAAACATGTCAATAAATTGCTCGGTAACATCCCAGAATAAAGATTCTAAATCCCTTATCGCGTCTAAAAACGATTCTACACCGCTCGTGTCATCATTTTCAATAAAATCCGTTATGTCCGCTTTAACACCATCAATCAATTCAATAAATGAATTGAGGGTATCTTCGATATTGGTCTTAAAGTCATCATTCCAAAAGGGATCATCTTTCACCATATCATAAATCAAGTTCCTAAGGTTATTATAGTAAGTAAGATCCTGATCGTAGAAATAGTCGGCGTAGTATTTTAAAAATGTATCATCTTTCTCAGCCATATTTTTTAGAATATCTACTGTTTGGTTGATCTCAATATCTATCCAACTCTTTATGTTGTCATCCTCTAACCAATTATTGATGGTTTCTATAACCAAATCTAAGATATGCTCATCCTCCACTATTGATATATTCAATAACTCTTTAGCGAATTTGATTGTGAAATCCTCATAGTTTTTAATATCTTTTTTCAAATCTATAACGTCGTTTCCGACACGTTGACCTACATTTTTTCTGAGTGATTCAAATATGGAATATTCATCTTTTGGGTTGATTGCATCCCCAAAAAGTAGGGAAGAAACTTTTTCTTTTGTAAATTTAGTCAAATCTTTGAACAGCTCCGGTAGATAACCTTCTATTTTATCTCGAAACCACTCTAATGTTTTTCCGATCTCACTCAAAATGGCGTATGGTATATTTTTGGTGAGGTCAACATCAACGTTTCCCTCCCCTACAAAGACATCTTTGACTTCTCTACCATCGTAGTATATTTTCCAAATACAAAAATTTTTTATCTTCCAACCACTTTCGACTTCTGTTTCATTTGATTCAAACAGAAAGCGAATTTGAACATCTTCTGTATCGTTATAATCTGAAATATCGTAGTATTTGAAGGCCCAATTCGGAGAATGTGTAGAATTCGTAAATGAGGCAAGATTTATCCAGTTTGAATCATCCGGTCCTTTGATTTGTAGCTTGGCTGTATCCTTTGAGTCGTTTAATTCGAGTTTATGAGTGAAATATATCCTTGTCCGATAATAGTTATAAAAATATGTTTTTTCAGTTAAAGAATCGATTGGGTAGGAGCCGATTTCATCAAGGTGTTCGAAATCAGAGATAATGTTTATAATGGTATTTAGCGCCTCATAGGAATTGTTATCGTATTTACCCTCATCATTCTGATTTCCATAATAACCTCCTGATAGATCCCAGTGCCAATTTCCATTCATATCCCACCCGATTGGAATTTGCCTGTATTCATAATCATAGTTATAAGCTCTGGCCCACTTACCGCTATTGTGATATGTTCCACCATCAACTTTTAGATTGGGATCTAATCCAAGCCATTCTAAAATATTTGTGACAAATTTTCTAAGGTCTTTGGCATTCTCATCTAATCCGAAATGATACAACAATTCTTTAGAATACTGATCAACAATTGCATACATCGATTGCGCCATAGTCGAATTGATATCGAGGGGATTGGAATCAAGACTTGTGTACAAAGCAAATATGTCTGCAGCATCGATCGTGCCGAATGTAGCGTAGTTTTCAATAAGTCTTGTGATCGTCCTTTCTACCGGGTGGCCGTCAGCATTATTGGAATCAAAAGTGGATAAACTCTCAGGATCTACTGTTCTAAACCGTCTTATCTCCTCTAATAAAAGCGCGATGTTGACTGCCAGTTCGACATCATCCTCGTTTATTAAACTTGTCCAGTCTGTCCCTTCAGCATCTCCAATTTTATTGCCATCATTATCATATTTTTTACTAAGTCCCATCAAAACACGGTACTGTGCTGCAGTTGTGAGTATGTATTTGATCATTCTGCCTAAATCTGTGGAGTCTCCTTGAGCATTGCCTGCAAATGACTGGAAAGTTTCCTCAAGAAACGGATATGGGCATTTTATAGTCCTATTGAAAGTTAGATTCTTATTGAGTTTTCTATCAGAGTCCTTTTCTTGTACAGTATAATTCATATAACCTAATACAGAGTAATAAGGTGTTCTAGTGGTTTGATCGTATCCGTCAGTAAGCGCCAAATCAAGCTCCTTGATACTTTTTCCCTTATACTTCTCTGAAATGAGGTTATTCTCTCTAACAAAATCTTCCGTGGTTTTTTGTTTATTTGTGATATGTGCATGATTGTCATTTATCGTGACCTCAAACTCACCCACCTTTCTTGGGAAGTTATCGTCGATATATTTTGAAAAACTCTCCTGGAACATAGGATTAGGAGTGAAACCATTATGAATCTGTGTCGTAACCCAGATTGCGTTCAATGCCTTGTAATACGCCTCAGTTTGAACCTCGATATGGGCTTTGTCTACCGCGGTATTCATCTTTCCTATTTCTTTATTTTCGATCTGACTTCTTCTAAAGTCGCTATTAACTGCGGCAAGATGTATTGCGCTCACGCTTCCCAGCAACAAGATTAAAACACCTGCGATGGCAAAAGAGGCTTTGGCTTCTTCATCCTTGCAGATTCTCCTCAAACCTGCTCCTCTCCTTATTTGCTTTTTATATACGTCTCTTGGTATTTAAGTCATTCTTGTTGAGTTTCTCCCCACCACCTATAGCCCCCTTCACCCAATCATGAGCTCGAGATGAAGGTGAAAATCTCAAAACTCATAACATTGTTGTTGAATTTTTTATCAATAATTTCAAGGTCTCCAAATGCTCAACTTTATCATGATTTCCCCAGGCTTCCCACTGTCTATCATAGATGAGGACCATTGAGAGGTTATAACATCTCTCCCTGAGACGTCCTTTTCAGAAAAGATGATGATTTCGTAGGTATTTGCACTGCTTTCATTGGTGTACGAAGCCTGTAATGTATAGTCATAACCTGTTCCCACGAGATTGTCTAAAGTTTGTTTTATGTCTTTTTCATAACCGTTTTCAAAGTTCGCCTTAGGTACACCATCGTCTAAAAGAGCAAGCTCTTCCGCCAATAAGTCATTAATATTGGTGCTACCTGGTGGTTTCCCGATCTTTTCGTCATTGATATCATAGTACCAGGTGTCATTAATCGTACTCTGCAACATAGCTTCCATTGTTTCCTCTGTATATCTCATCACATCTTCCCTGCCTATGACCTCCTGCGTTTGAAAGGCTTGAGTCGAGAAGATGAAAATTAGAGTTGAAGCGATCAACATCAAAATAAAGAACATAACAGCGTCGAACAGAGAAGCTTGGGCTTTTTCGTCCCTCACCAATTTTCTTAATTTCCAACTCATATGACTACTCCCATATTGTAACTATCAGTTGTGTAGCATGATAGTTATCACCAACTCTAATAACCACAGAAGAGGTAACAGTGAATTTCGAAGCTCTGGAGGGTGGAGATACAGTTTGAAAGGTCTTTTTGTATAAAATGCTGTCTGGATAATCGCTAACGTCATTTATGATGATTCTATAATCATAACCTAAAGCATCTGGATGGAAATCGGACTCAATGGTTTTGTCAGAAATATCGAGAATTTTATCCCCTAGAAATATGCCCTCCATAGAGTTATAAGTCAGTTTATCATAGGCTCGAATCGCCTGCGAGAATTCCACACTCTCTTGATGCATCCTAAAGGAGTCCTGCTGGGCCTGATACGTTACGAATGCATTGACGATGCTGAGCAGGAATATTCCAAATCCGATGATCACCACTATCAATGTGGGAATGTCTTCGAAGAATCCTGCAACCCCTTCATCTTTTCGGGATAAAGGCAAATGCGGCATATAAAAGATAAATAGCTTCTATAAATAAAAGTGTTATGATTTTTCGAAGGGCATTTTTTTGGTGATATGAGCCAATATATTGAATTTTCTCCCGACCATCTATTACCGCCATCTTATCACCCTTTAATCCCACCCATCGAACTCCTCCTACCCCCTGAGGTCAAAAATCTACAGTGGATACACAAAAATAACCTAAATCTCGATCGTCATAGTTCCCACTTTAAACTTTCAAAATCTCGTTTCTTCTAACCATATATTCAATAATCAAAGGAAAAGATATATAATCATCAAGATATATAATCACAAAATCCATGAATGATTATCCTGAGGAGGGTGTATCTGATGAAAAAGAAGGAAAAACAAGCCAAGGAAAAACCACCCAAGGAAAAACGAGCCAGGAAAAAACCACCCAAGGAAAAACAAACTAAGGAGAAAAAAACTAAGGAAAAACGAACTAAGGCAAAGCAAACTGGCACAGAGGAAGAAGAATATGCCTGCAAATGGAATGTAGAGCATGTATATCGAGAGATCAGAATCATAGCCGATTGTAAAGATTGTGGTGGGAAGGGTGATCTAAACGAAAGCAGCTGCATGAACGGCATTCTTGACGCCGTTTCTGCAGAGGGCAATGCAGATGTCGTTATATTATCGCATTTTGTTGAAAAACAGTATTTTAGTTACTCTCTCGAACTTCTAAAACGAATGGCCCAGGTCATGCAAGAATTGAGTCAATTGGCCATAAGGGATCCCTATAAGGAGTACTTCTTATCGAACGATAAGTTGTCAACCTCGCAAAAAAGTCAGCAGAAGAGCGCATGCGAAAAATGCGAGTTGAATCCCCACGGGCTATATCCAGATTTGAAAAAAACATTTACCACAGACATCCAGGAGTTCTATAAATCCCTCTTCAAAACCGCCAAAAAACTGGATAAAGGTCCTACCTTTTTCTGTGGGCCCTGTCTGGACACCACACAGAGCGATTTTGTGTATATGTTCAATAATCTTGAGGATTTAAGAGAGTTCATTTTCTACAGAGGTTATAATATTGTGATTTAGGAGTGTGATAACTTGGCTGAGGAGAGAGTCGTTCTAAGAGCAAAGAAGAAAGGAGAACCGGTTTTAACTCCAGCAGAACCTAAAAGGGAAGAAATTGTTCCTCCACCTCCTCCCGTCAAAGATGAGCCGGGTCTTGAAGACGAATCGAAGATCAGAAGACGAAAGGTGAGGACCCTT
>JABAOH010007173.1_pt3 | contig 11460 bp, 9 predicted proteins | sample 7062181 | NCBI WGS metagenome assembly JABAOH01 (sample SAMN14538630, study PRJNA623070) | marine sediment metagenome | biome: marine biome [ENVO:00000428]; feature: marine pelagic biome [ENVO:01000023]; material: deep marine sediment [ENVO:00002113]; isolation source: pool of 5 deep marine... | reverse complement strand
CAGCAGAATCAGGTTCTATCTGGCACATTACCATTAAACCGAACATTTATTCGCGACTGATGAAATTGAAAGACAGACAAAATCGGGCCGTTCTTATTTATCAGCAAACCACTTGCTTTTGGAAATGGAAGTTCGTAAGCAGGTACTTTGGATTCACAGCGTTGGGATTAAATTGTGATTATTAAAACTCCGTTCAGGAGCAAAACCATGAAAAAGAGTGCACTGTTATTCGTTTTGATCATGTTCGCCACTTCCTGTGAGAATTTTCTCGTTGAAGATCTTTCACCGGTCATTACATTGGAAAACAGCGCGTTAAGCAACGAAGAGGGGCTTTTGGCAGCTCTGGCCGGCGCCTATAAACCATTGTCACACACCTGGCATTCGGGATTCGCACATCCATCGATTCTGTATGTTTTAATGGGAAGCGATGATCTGACGACATTTATGCATTCCGGAAGAACTGATGTGAATCTTTTTGATCAGTTTTACTTTGTCGAGTGGAATCCTCAATTACTTTATATATGGAAAGGATGCTACAAATCTATTCAGCAGTGTAACAACATCATCGCAAATTTTCAAAATGCTTCGGGTGATGCAACATTTATCAATCAAATAGGTGGTGAAGCCTATTTTCTAAGGGCCTATAATTACTTCTGGATTGTCCGTCTCTGGGGAGAAGCACCCCTTGTTCTTGATTCACATGTCTTTACTGAAGAGATCCTGACTATAGAAAAAAGCACTATTGCCAAAATTTATGAACAGATCGTTTTTGATCTTAAACAGGCTGAAAAACTGATGGACGATACCAAACCGAATACAGGGCGGGCGAACAAAGGAACTGCCAAAGCCATCCTTGCGGAAGTCTATCTCCACATGTCCGGGTGGCCGCTCAATGAAACATCATATTACCACCTTGCTGCTGAAAAGGCCAAAGAGGTGATTGATAACGAGGGCACCTACGGATTTGGTTTGATGGATAATTTTGTCGATTTATGGCCATCAGCAACTATAAATAATGATGGCAATAAAGAAGAGGTTTTTGCCATAACCTTCTGGGGAGGAGATTATTATAGTTGCAATTCCATATACGGCTCAGCAGCGAGACCATCTGATGAAGGCGGCTGGGATAACTATTTTTCTGAACTTACCTTTTTCTATGAGTTTCCCGAAGGCGCAAGAAAAGATGCCACCTTCCAGACAGAATGGGCTGATGGAATTCCATGGCAGGACTTTTTTTACAGTCATCCATACTATAAGAAAATGCAGGGACCAAGTAACGACTGGATGAACAGTAACAATATACCACTTGAAAGAATGGCTGAAGCATACCTTATTTTTGCTGAAGCGCAAGTCATGGTAAACGGCGCTTCAAATCCCGAGGCTCTGGAAGCGGTTAATAAAATTCGACGTCGTGCCGCAGGTCTGCCCATCCATATACCCGATCCGGCTGTGGATTGGACATCTGCCACACAGGATCAGATTGTAGAAGAAAAAGGTTGGGAATTCGCTGGAGAATTTTGCCGCTGGTTCGACCTGGTTCGGCTGCAAAAGGTCGAAGAAGTGGTGGCCAAGAAGCATCCAGATGATTTACAACCTATAGGACCCATACAATATTTTATGCCGATCCCGGTAAGTGAAACCCTGGCCAATCCGAATTTAGGTGGATAGCAGAACAGGGAGTCAGCAAAGCGTATGACTCGTTCATTGGTGCTCATAAGAGGATTATATGGTTTTACCTATGAAACGACAAAAAGGCATTGGACGATTTGATTCTTCCTTGCTATATTCAAAAAATATGAAAGCTACAATACAAATTTTGTTTATGTTCGCGTTTTCCATTCTAGTGACAGAATCAGGTTATGCCCAATCCGGTATATTAGAATGGGCTAAAAAAGTTGACGGAACATTGAACAATTTTGCGTCCGGCATTGCCACTGATTGCTCTGGAAATATTCTGTTGACTGGAGAGTACCGCGGAACCATAACCTTCGGTACTGGTGAGGCCAATGAAACAATTCTGGACGGCGGTTATGGACTTGGAGACTATAATATGTATGTAGCTAAATATACTCCGAACGGTCTCCTAGTTTGGGCCAGAAAAGCAAGCAGATCATCAAGTCGTAATATTGCCACGGATGACTCAGGTAACATTCTGGTGACGGGAACTTTTAGTGACACGGCGACCTTCGGTGCCGGTGAGGTCAATGAAACCATCCTCACCAGTGCCGGATACGATGATATCTTTGTGGCTAAGTATGCAGCCAGCGGTGCCCTGCTTTGGGTAAAGAAGGCAAGCGGATCCAGTTGGGAGTACAGTCGCGGTATTGCCGACGATAGCTTCGGCAACATCCTGGTGACGGGTTATTTCAAGGAAACAGTGACCTTTGGTGCCGGTGAGGTCAATGAAACCATCCTCATCAGTCGTCCAAACCACAGTGATATTTTTGTGGCCAAGTATGCTCCGAGTGGTGTCTTGCTGTGGGTAAAAAGCCCTAGTGGACCATCAAAAGATTTGGGTTGTGATATCGCCACCGATAACTCCGACAACATCCTGGTAACCGGAATTTTTTATATGACAGTGACCTTTGGTGCAGGCGAGATCAATGAAACCATCCTCACCAGCGCCGGACGCTATGATATCTTTGTGGCCAAGTATGCCTCTGGCGGTGAACTGCTGTGGGTAAAAAAAGAAGGTGGACCAAAGGAAGATGAACAATGGGATATTGCAACCGATGGCTCCGGCAACATCCTGGGGACAGGTGTCTTTCGGGGAACAGCTGTTTTTGGTGCAGGCGAGATCAATGAAACGGTTCTGATCAGCGATGGAGAACTGGATTTTTTTATCACAAAATATGCCCCGAACGGTGTCCTGACGTGGGTAAAGAAGATAGGAGGCGGTGGATTATCCTGGGATGACGGTGGTCCCTCTGCTATCGCAACCGATGACTCCGGCAACATCCTGGTGACAGGAGAATTTCGGGAGAGAGCCATCTTTGGTGAAGGCGAAGTCAATGAAACGGTCCTGGTCAGCGATGATCAACTGGATATATTTATTGCCAGGTATTCTTCCACCGGAGACTTGCTGTGGGCAAAAAAAGCGAGCGGACCTAATTTTGATTATAGTAGTGGCATTGCAATCGATGGCTTCGGCAATATCCTGGTGACTGGAGATTTTTTTGAAACATTGACTTTTGGTGTCGGGGAGGCCAATGAAACGACCCTGACCAGCAGTGGATTCAATGATATCTTTTTTGCCAAATTCTCCGGGAATATTACAGGTGTAGCAGAACCGACAACAGTGACACCGATACCTAAAGGATTCTCACTTGAACAGAATTATCCGAATCCCTTTAACCCAACGACCACCATATCATTTGTTTTATCCAAGGCCGATTATGTCGACCTGATTATTTACAACCTGCAGGGACAGTTCGTACGAACACTATTCGCCGGTGATCTGGAAGCCGGAAGATATCAATTCGTGTGGGATGGTGAAGACGATAATGGCAATCAGATTAGCAGTGGTAATTATATTTACAGATTGAAAGGGAGAGATTTTGATGAAACGCGGAAACTCACATTTGTTCATTAGTATTGTTATTTTAATCACTTTGTTCCTATTCATTCAACCGGCATGCAAACAGGTCCAACGGGATTTGGTTTCCAGCAGTAAAGGACTCATTACCGGTACACTCGAGGCGGTGGGAATGTCTTCCGAACGGCTTGGCCGGATCAGTAGTGTTGTAAAAGACTATGTCGACAGGAAATGGATTTCCGGTGCCACGGGATTCATTGCCAGGCATGGAAAAATTGTCTATCATCGAAGTTTTGGAATGAGGGATATCGAACAGAACGATCCCATGCAAAACGATGATATCTACCGTATCGCTTCCATGACCAAGGCCATCACATCCGTGGCGGTAATGATGCTACATGAAGAGGTTCACTTTCTGCTCGACGATCCCCTCTATTATTATATCCCGGAATTCAAAGATCCGGTGATCCTGGATCGGGTGAACAGGAAAGATTCCACTTTTACCTCTCATCCGGCAAAAACCCAGATTACCATCAGGCATCTGCTCAATCACACATCAGGCATAGGTTACGGTTTTTCTCATGATCGGTTAAGACCGCTCTATCAGAAAGCCGGGATACCGGATGGACTGAATATCACAGATGCCATTCTGGGAGATAAAATAAAGGCCCTGGCCGGGATGCCCCTCCTTCACGAGCCGGGAGAGGCATATACATACGGGCTGAATACCGATGTTTTGGGATATCTGGTTGAGGTTATATCCGGCAAATCCCTGTCCGCATTCTTTAGCGAACGAATTTTCGAGCCCCTGGGGATGAAATCGACATACTTTTATTTATCTGATGAAAATGCGTCCCGACTGGTGACACTTTATGAACCCGATGATCAGGGGGGCTGAGACCGAGCACAGACAGGAATTACAATTACCCTCTGGAGGGAGGAAAATCTTATTATTCGGGCGGAGCTGGATTGTTATCCACTGCCCTTGACTATGGAAAATTCCTGCAAATGCTTGTGAACAACGGTCATTATAAAGATCACCGGTTTTTGAGCCGGAAAACCGTCGAGATGATGACGAAGAACCAGGTCGGCGATCTTTGGAAGGGGGATGCAATTGGATTGGGATTTGGAATTACCATCGAGGAAGGCAGTGCGTCCATTCTCAGCTCTGTGGGCAACTACGGGTGGTGCGGTTATTTCAGTACCTCATATTGGATCGATCCGACCGAAGAACTCGTTGCTGTTTTTATGACGCAGATGTTTCCAAACAACCATGGGGAGATACATGAAAAGTTTCAAGTGTTGGCATATCAGGCAATCATCGATTGAGAACCCATTAATATGCCTTATCATGAGTACGAACTCATTTCTGATCATCATTTTCGTTCTATTGACAAGCCAGATCCTGGCCCAGCAAAAAGAAGATATGTTACTGAAGGGGATCGCCTACCGCCAGCTTGAAGGCGAGGGGAAAGAGTGTACGGATATCGGTAAACTGAAGGTGTCCTGGTACTACAACTGGACTCCCGTACCGAACTGTCCCCCGGATTCGAGTATTGAATTCATCCCCATGATCTGGAGTGAAAAGTATCTGTTTGATGAAAATTATAAAAAGTACCTCTTGCCTCTGATCGGGAGTGATTATGCGGCATTGCTGGGCTATAATGAACCCAATTGGGAAGGTCAGGCAGAAATGTCGGTTGAAACAGCCCTGAAGTACTGGCCCATGCTGGAAGAAACAGGATTGCGCCTGGGAAGTCCGGCGACAACGGGGCGCTCCGGACTGGACTGGACCATCGAATTCATGAAAGGAGCCAAAGAAAGGGAATATCCTGTGGATTTTCTGGCATTGCACTGGTATGAAGACTGTAGTGATACGGATGAACTGAAATCCTTTCTTGATTATTATGATGCCTGGGGAATGCCGATGTGGCTAACGGAATGGTCCTGTTACAAGCAGGATATGCAAACCAATACCGAATTTCTGAAAAAGGCCATACCCCTGCTGAATTCCTATGAAAGATTGGAGCGGTATGCATGGTATTCCAACCGTACCACTTCCGAGTCCTATAAGGGAGCCGCATTGTTCGACAGTACCGGCGTGCCGACTCCTGCGGGTAAAGTCTATCAGGAGTATCCATATAGACATGAAAAAAAGCCGGTACCTGTCGTGATTCCGGATATTGAACTCAAAGTAACAGACTTCCATGATGAATCCGTTCTGGGGAAAAATGATCCCGGTACCGAGGACATCAGGCATGGTTTTGAAGGGGGACGGGTTATTAAACACAAGCATGTATACCATCTGTTTACATCCGAACAATTGGGAGATCCAAAATGGGTCAAAATGCGTCTTTCGCACTGGAAAAGCAGAGATGGTCTCCACTGGGAAAGAATCTCGACCCTCATGGAATCAAGCGGAGACTTTACAGGTGAAGATCCCCGGGCCTCGTTCTGGTCTCCCATGCCTGTATTCAATCATGAAGATTCAACCTGGTATATGACCTATGTTGCCTATCGGTGTAAACCAAATACCACACAGCAGTTTTTGAATAATTTTGAAGGACGAATCTGGTTGGCCAGATCGAAAATCAGTGGAGTTGACGGTATCGGCGGGCCCTATGAAGACATCGGAATCTTATTGGAACCGGGAGCACTGTCGGATGCATGGGAAGGGCTTCAAGGTGTCGATTCATTCTTCCCTTTCAGAGCAGGGAATAAATGGCTTGCCTTTATGGGATCTGCGAGAACTGAAAAACTGCCTATTACATTCTGGGGAAACGGATTGGCTCTTGCACCTTCCCTGACCGGACCCTGGATCAGGCTGAGTGCAAGAAATCCTGTCGATTTTGGAGTCAATTTTACTGAGAATCCCATTGTGACTCAAATGGATGATGGATTATACATTGCTGTCATGGATTCTCATGGAGAAGGATTCGGATATGCCGCTTCTTCTGATGGCGTGTATTGGTCGAAGATGAAAACATTAAAAGTTGTGGACAAGATGGACAAATGGTGGTTTCAATTCAGAACGCCGCTTTGTCTTATTCCGGAAGATGATGGATCTTATACGGTATTTTTTACGGCCATGAAAGAGGAAACCGATTACTGGCTGCACATTGGCGAGCCCGGATATACACTGAATACCGGTTTTGACAGTGTGGGAAAACTTTCAGTCAGCATAGTTAAGAATAAATAACCAGAATGATGAATCCCAGAGAAAATCTGCTTTCCCTTTACCGCCGCCAGGGATATGAGCGGGCGCCCGTACATTTTACCCTCTGTCCGGCTCTGGAAGAACAGTTCAGAGAAAATTACCCCGGTCAGGCAGACTATGAAGAGATCTTTGAATTTCCCATGAGGGTGATCACGGATCCTGCGTTTCCCTGGATCGATGAGATCGAGGCCTTTGTTCCTGAAAGGGAATGGGACTATGATCGCTACTACGATCCGCCGATTGCCGAAGGGGCACGGATGGACATCTGGGGCATTGCCCATGAGCCCGGTGGCAAAAACGCACACCATATGACACATATGCGTCATCCTTTGGAGCATATTGAGAGTCTGGAAGCGTTCCAGTCATATCCCTGGCCTGATTTTGAGAAGGCAGATTGGTCTTTTCTTGGACCGCAGATTGCAGCCATTCATGAAAAAGGCCTTGCAGTGCAGATACTGATGGAATGTACGGTCTGGGAAACAGCCTGGTATTTGCGCGGCATGGAGCGGCTCATGATAGACATGGCACTGGAGGATGAGAAGGCGGTGTTCCTTTTGGACAAAATAACCGATCTGGCCTATTACAGGATTCAGAAGTATGCATCTGCCAGTGCCGATATCATCGCTTTGGGGGACGATATCGGGATGCAAAGTTCCCTGATGATGTCAAAAGAAATGTACCGGACAACTCTTAAACCCCGCCTCGAAAGAGTCATTCATGCAGCCAAAACCCTGAAGCCCGATGTCATTATTCAGTACCACTCGTGCGGGTATGTCACCCCATTGATTGGCGACTTCATCGATGCGGGGGTTGATGTGCTGAATCCCGTTCAACCGGAATGTATGGACTTCGCCGGGATTCATACCGAATACGGTCATGCGATTTCGTTCAACGGAACGGTCGGTTCTCAAACGACAATGCCTTTCGGCACACCGGCCGAGGTGCATGAAGTGGTTATAAGAAATCTGGAAATTGCCGGTAACCGGGGAGGACTCCTGTGTTGTCCAACGCACATGCTCGAACCCGATGTGCCCTGGGAGAACATCGAGGCTTATATCAGGGCCTGCAAAGAATTCAAGAGAGCAGGAGCATAATGCGGTCCCGACTATTCAGACCGGGGCTGCCCATGACATTGCACCGATCGTTGTTGGAGCTGCAAGAGAAGGAGAAAAGAAATATGCGATTTATAACCACCATCCTGAAAAAAGGCATTGTTTTAGCTCTCATTCTATGGTTGAATGATTGTATGGGTAATAGCAATACGGATTGGGAAAATCCGGCCGTTTTTAGTCAAAATACAGAACCTTCCCCTTGTACTTTGATTCCATATCCGAATATCGATTCGGCTTTACAGGGAAAAGTAGCTGCCTCGCCCTTTTACCTGTCATTGAACGGCCAATGGAAGTTCCATTGGGTCCATAAGCCGGCGGATCGTCCTGTCAACTTTTACCGGGATGACTATGATATCAGCGATTGGGAGGAAATTCCGGTTCCCGGAAACTGGCAAATGCATGGCTATGGCATCCCCATATACGTGAATTCCGCGTATCCGTTTAAGAAAAATCCGCCGTTTATCCCCCACGAATATAATCCCGTTGGATCATATAAAAAAACGTTTACTCTGCCCGACGAATGGAAAAAACGTGAAGTGTTTTTGCATTTTGGTGCGGTAAAATCCGCTTTTTATCTCTGGATCAACGGAATTAAAGTAGGCTACAGCCAGGGGAGTAAAACGCCGGCAGAGTTCCGTATTACAGACTATTTGCGCAAAGGTGAGAACACGGTTTCCGCGGAAGTGTACCGCTGGTGCGACGGCAGTTATCTTGAGGACCAGGATTTCTGGCGGCTCAGCGGAATCGAAAGGGATGTATATCTTTTCGCAACGCCTGCAGGTCATGGCCGGGACTTTTTTATCAGTGCCGGATTGACAAATAATTACAAGGATGGAAAGCTAAAGACAAACCTCCAGATTAAAAATTACAGCCGGCAAAAAAACAGCAAAAACACGATCCGAATGCGACTCTTGAATCAGGATGGCGAAGTGGTGCAGGGAATGGATTTTTCAAGGAAAATTTCTGTTCAAAAGGGCCGGGCCGGGAAGTTTCTATTGAATTTGAACGTACTGTACGGAATCCTTTGAAATGGTCTGCTGAAACGCCCAATCTTTACTCGGTCTTAATCCAACTTAAAAATGAGGAAGGCGAGGTCATCGAAGTCGTCACCTGTAAAACCGGATTCAAAACGTCCGAGATTAAAAACGGTCAATTGCTCATCAATGGAAGACCGATTTATATCAAGGGAGTGAACCGGCATGAGCATGATCCGGTAACAGGGCATGTGGTTTCAGAGGCGTCGATGATGAAGGACATTCAAGTTATGAAACGGTTCAATATCAACGCCGTTAGAACGTCTCATTATCCGAATGATCCGAGATGGTATGAACTCTGTGACGAATACGGACTTTATGTTATCGATGAGGCCAACATTGAATCTCACGGAATGAGGTATGATCCGGAAACGACACTGGCTACAAAACCGGAATGGAAGGCAGCTCATCTCGACCGCACCGAACGAATGGTCGAACGCGATAAGAATCATCCGTCTATCATCATTTGGTAACTGGGTAATGAGGCGGGGGATGGACCTAATTTCGTCTCCACTTATGACTGGATCAAAATGCGTGATCCGTTTCGTCCCGTTCTTTATGAACGAGCCGGAAAGCAATCTTCGGAGAAACGGCATAGTGAAATTGTCTGTGATATGTATTCACGGATTGAAAAGCTTGAAAAATATGCCTCAAAAAAACAGGACCGGCCGTTTATTATGGTTGAATATACCCATGCCATGGGCAACAGTACAGGGAACCTGAAGGATTACTGGGATGTCATTGAGGCCTACGCACCCTTGCAGGGTGGTTTTATCTGGGACTGGGTCGACCAGGGATTGCTAAAGAAAAATTTCTACGGTGAGGAATACTGGGCCTACGGGGGTGATTTCGGTCCGGTCAATACACCCAGTGACAACAATTTTTGCATCAACGGCCTGGTGAATCCGGACAGAACACCGCATCCGGGATTGTGGGAGGTGAAGAAGGTATATCAGTATATCAAATTTGAGCCCTCGGATCTTGCATCAGGAAAAATCCGGATTCAAAACCATTACCATTTCACCAATCTCAACAGGTTTGATGTGAACTGGACAATCATGGGAAACGGTATTGAAATCATGGCCGGAACATTGCCGGTTTTGAATCTTGCACCCGGAGAAAGCAAAACCGTAGAAATACTGGTTTATGACATTCAGGCCGAAGCGGGTGTTGAATATTTTCTCGGCTTCAGTGTCGTTACGACTGAAACGAATGAGCTCTTTCCTCAAAGTCATGAGGTTGCAAAGGAGCAGTTTAAACTACCCGTATATCAAGAACTTCCCGGTGATGCTTACCCGTCTTCGATGAAGCCGTTAAAACTCGATGAGAATGAAAAAATGATTGAGATTGAAGGTGCCGATTTTACGCTGAAGTTTGACAAGGTTAAAGGTGCCTTAAATTCTTTTCCATACAAGGGACTTGAGTTTTTGAAAAGGGATCTAGAAATCAATTTCTGGCGAGCGTCCTATGACAACGACTACGGCAACAATATGCACAACCGTTGCCAGATTTGGAATCGTGTTGAAGAAAACAGAACCCTGGAGAAAATGACTATTTTGGAAAACAACACATTTGTACCCGGTCAAGAGGGATTGCCGGAATTACCGCGTTTGGGTATGAAACTGCAGTTGCCTGTTGAATTTGAACATCTCAAATGGTTTGGCCGCGGACCCTTTGAGAATTACTGGGACAGAAAAACCGCAGCCCACGTCGGCCTCTATAAAAGCAAAGTGGCGGATCAGTACGTTCCCTATATCAGGCACCATGAAAACGGTCATAAAACCGATGTACGCTGGTTTTCCCTGACAAACAGGGACGGCACAGGGCTTTTGATTTCCGGCATGCCTCTTGTTGAGTTCAGTGCTCTTCATAATCATATGGGTGATTTTGACCCGCCCAGAAGTGATGAGTCCTGGGATTATTCACATCGAGGAAATCAAAGACATACCACGGATATCAAAAAAAGGAATGCGGTTTATCTGGATATAGATTTCAAGCAAATGCGTGTGGGTGGTGATAATAGCTGGGGTGCCCGAACGCATGCGCTATACTCGTTACCTGCTGCGGAGTACAATTACAGCTTCAAAATGAAAGCTATTCCTGTAGATAACTAGAGTAAGAATATATTGTTATTTTTCCATTTAAAACCGGCAAGTGCAAAATGGCAGGTAACCAAAAAGAACGAATCAGAAGCAAAAAAAGGGACACGATAAGAACCCATTTATCCATGGATGAAGCCGGAGGGCCGACTCTGTAATAGCAATAACATAAGGACTCATTCATATGAAGAAGACAAGTATCATGTTATGGGCATTTATATTCTTTGCCGATGCATATTCCCAGAATCCCATTATTACGCACATGTATACCGCCGATCCGTCGGCAAGAGTATTTAATGACACGTTATATATTTACCCCAGTCATGACCGGGATAAAGCCGTATGGTGGGATATGGTGGATTGGCATGTATTCAGTACTACGGATTTAAAAAATTTTACGGATCACGGTATTGCACTTTCTCTTGACGATATTGCATGGGCCGAAAAATATGCCTGGGCGCCT
>JABAOH010022906.1_pt1 | contig 11461 bp, 14 predicted proteins | sample 7062181 | NCBI WGS metagenome assembly JABAOH01 (sample SAMN14538630, study PRJNA623070) | marine sediment metagenome | biome: marine biome [ENVO:00000428]; feature: marine pelagic biome [ENVO:01000023]; material: deep marine sediment [ENVO:00002113]; isolation source: pool of 5 deep marine... | reverse complement strand
AACATCCGTGCCCGCGCCCGCGTCCTTCCCAAGAAAAAATATAAATCCTCTGAATCATATCTTGCCGACCTGCAGGGAAAGAGGGCCGGAGTCGAACGGGTCACGGTAGACGACCTCGACATCCTCATGCTTCGCAACGACCCGTCTACAGATACGGGTCTGCGTGCATGGGCCCAGGCCTCGGGGATCATCTTCGGGAGGGTTGCCATGCGCCACGGTGTCATTGTCTTGAACGATCCCAACGGCCTCGCAAAAGCCATGAACAAGATGTATTTTCAGCTCTTCCCTGAGGAGGTCCGCCCCAGGACGATTATCACCCGCGACCGTGAAGATGTCAGATCGTTCTTCAGGGAGGAAAAAGGAAATATCGTGCTCAAACCCCTCCAGGGTTCGGGTGGTCAGAGCNNCCCGATGATCTTCCCAATCTCAACCAGATGATCGATGCGGTGAGCAGGGACGGGTACGTCATCGCCCAGGAATACATACCTGCTGCAGCCGAGGGGGACACCCGGCTTTTTCTCATGAACGGCCAACCCCTCAGGTACAAAGGTAAGTACGCGGCTTTCCGACGCGTCCGCTCCGGAGATGACATGCGGAGCAACATCCATGCCGGGGGGAAACTCAGGCAGGCTGAGATCGGTGACTCACACCTCAGACTGGCCGAGATCGTCCGTCCCAAACTGGTTCTGGACGGCATGTTTCTGGTAGGGCTGGACATCGTGGGCGACAAACTTATGGAGATCAACGTGTTCAGCCCCGGGGGGCTCGGGAGCGCCCAGAAGTTCGAGAAGGCCAACTTCACGCACGCCGTTGTCGAGGCACTTGAGAGAAAGGTGGACTACATGAGTTTCTATCGGAGAAATTTCGATAACATAGAGATGGCCACGCTGTAGCCGTTCCGTGGCGCGGCGGCACTTGTCTTCCTGATCTCCCATCTCGATGCAATTGTGAAGAAATCCATCGAACAGTACGGCTCGCAGACAACCGGGACGGGTGTGAAGGTATCTGCTGTTCGCATGGACCTCAGGGAGGGAGAAGGGTCTATAAGCGGTCCCAGTATAGGCAACCCATAGGGATCTTCCGCCTGGAAGGCCTTCGCTGCCGGGAATATCATCGTGGCAATCGATACCTGCTCCGTGAGAAAGGCCCCGGTCATCATCGAGGAAGTCAAGGTGTCGGGCCCGAGCCTCGACAAGAAAGCTATAGAGCTGGCGCAGAATGATGCGGCCAAAGAGGCGGAAGGGACGCTCAAGAAGCTCCCGGGCAAGTAGCGGGGGGCAACCAGCTTTCCGCTCTCTTCAGGATTCTTCATCCCTGGCGCTCTCTTTTCTGTACCGGTAACGGTAAATGGCCAGGAAAATATAGTGGACGTAATTATCAATATACAGAAACAGGTACAGGTTCAGCCCGAGAAAGATCGGGATCAGTAAAAGCAGCCAGTTGCTTTCGAAAATATCAGCCAGTTTTATGGAAAGCAGGGTCAGGAGGAACAGGGTGACCCAGAATGCCGTGTTTACGATTATTTCAATAAGGCGATACATGTCTCTCTGCACCCATCATCGTACCACAAAGGAGGAGCCCCTTTCGGGAGGGGGCCATCACCGCGACACCGTTAAATGTGTTAGGAGTGAGAAATTATGAAGAAATTTCACGATTCTGATTGGGCGAAAACAGGATTCAGCAAAGAATACCGGGAAAAAGCCGATATCTACGTTGTCGAGCGGAAACGGCTTTTCCAGGTCTTGAAATCTTTTTACCGGCATTTCCTGGGCGGGAAGAGGGGAAACAGGGTCCTCGACCTTGGATGCGGCGACGGAATAGTCACGAAGGAGCTTCTTTCGGTGGACAGCTCAATACGGACGACACTGATCGATGGTTCCCGGGATATGCTCGATCACGCGAAAGAGCGTCTATCGAAATTTACGGGCCTTCGGTACCGGGAGGCGAGCTTCCAGGAGATCATCGAAGGGGCCCATCAGCTCGGCAGTTTCGATTTCATCGTGTCGTCCCTCGCTATTCATCACCTTCCCTTTGGTGGAAAGGCCGCGCTTTTTCAAAGGATTCATTCCCTTTTGAATCCCGGGGGGTATTTCCTGAACATCGACCTTGTCCGCGCCGGGGATGAGGAGCTCGAAGAGTGGTACATGATCCTGTGGAGAGAGTGGATCGAGGATCGAAAGAAAGATCTCGGCATTTCCGAGGATATCTTCCGGGATATTATCAGAAGGTACAAAGAAGGGGAGGACAATGTGCCCGACCCTCTCGATGATCAGCTGCGCGTCCTGAAAGATATCGGTTTTTTGGAGGTCGACTGCTACTACAAGTACGGAATCTTCACCATATTCGGGGGGAAGAAATAAGAAGCAAGCTTTTTTACCAACCTGTCGAGCGTTGGAGATTGCCTGACACACCGTTCAGTACAAATAAACCTGGACCTTCCGCTCTTCTCCCCAATTACTCAATTAATGAGAAATTATCTCTNNACTATGAACTCTGGACGGGTTTTCTGCTCCTCATTCCTGAACGAAGGTTCCGTTTTGCAGATCTTTGAGCGCCTGTTCGATCTCCTCCTTCGTGTTCATGACGAAGGGACCGTATCGGGCGATGGGCTCGTTCAGGGGCTTTCCCGAAACGAGCAGAAAACGGACGGGCTGGCTTTTGGTGTGTATGGTGACCGAATCTCCGTTGCTGAAAACCACCAGCTTCGTGCTCGATACGGTTTTCCCCCCTCCATCCGCCAGAGCCCCGAACTCTCCCTCACCCTCGAAAACGTAGGCAAAAGCGTTGTGCCCCCTCTCGATCCTCTGCGAAAATGAGCATTCGGCGGGGACCGTAACGTCGAGGTAGGTGGGGTCTGCAGCGATTTCTGTAACGGGGCCACGGATACCATTCACCGATCCCGCGATCAACCGTATGCGTGTTCCGTCCTCGCGCGAAATTTCCGGGATCATCTCGGCGGGGATCTCCTGGTAACGCGGTTGTGTCATCTTGAGTTTCGCCGGCAGGTTTACCCAGAGCTGGAACCCATCCATCTTACCGCCCGCTGGCTTCGGCATCTCCTCGTGCATGATTCCGCGCCCCGAGGTCATCCACTGTACGTCGCCGGACCTGATGCTTCCCGCGTTCCCCAGGCTGTCTTTGTGGTGAACGATCCCTTCGAGAATGTAAGTCACCGTTTCGATTCCCCGGTGGGGGTGCAGGGGAAAACCCTTGAGGTAGTCTTCGGGATCGTCGGACCCGAAATGGTCGAAGAGCAAAAAAGGGTCGTGATAGTTCAATATCCTCGTGGCGATGCTCCTTTTGAGCCTCACTCCGGCCCCCTCTATGACGAACTGCGGCTCGATGATTTGCCCCACTTCTCTTTGCTGCACATCCATGTTTTCCTCCTTGGCTAATCAGGCCGGTCCGCAAACAGCGCGGAAATGGTCTGAAATACTTTCGTCGGTACTTCTTTGTTTGATGCCAACGGCAGCGGATCCAATTCAATAATGCAACATTCTGAGCAAACAATATCGGTTTTCCGATTTATCTGTTGCTCGGACAAATTTTTTTTGATGAGCAATGAGGAAGGAGAAATGAGAAATTATCTCTTTTCCTCTGGACTCTGGACTATGAACTCTGGACGGGTTTTCTGCTCTCTGTTTTCTTCTTTTGAATTTTCATGTGCCTTCTCGCCAATCTGTTAGACTAATGCTATATTACCCTGTATACAGTAAATGTGTTCATATAAAAAAAGGCAGAGCAGCCCTGCCCGCACACCATCTCAATGAAGGAGGAGGGGGAAATGACCAAGAAGAAGTGGAAGTTTGACACCCAGGTTATTCACGGTGCCCAGACACCGGGTGAGTGGAAATCTGCGACGCTGGCGCCGATCTACCAGACTGCCTCCCATCGCTTCGACACGGCAGAGGAGCTGTCGGACGTGTTCGCCGGGAAGCAGGCCGGCTTCATATACCAGCGGCTTCGCAACCCGACCAACCAGGTTCTGGAAAAACGACTCGCAATGCTCACGGGAGGTCTCGAAGCGGTGGTCACCGGTTCGGGAATGGCTGCCGTCAATAACGCCGTTCTCGCCATCTGCCGGTCCGGGGACGAGATCGTATCCGGCAACTCCCTGTTCATGTCCACCTTTCTGCTCTTCAACAACGTTCTCCGAAAGCTGGGGATCGACGTGAAGCTGGTGGAGAGCAGCGACCTTTCCGCCTGGAAAGCGGCGGTGACACCGAAGACCAAGCTGCTGTTCGTGGAGACGATCGGGAACCCCAAGATGGACGTGCCCGACATCCGGAAGCTGGCCGATCTGGCCCACGCGAACCAGGCCCCCCTGATCGTGGACAACACGCTGGCAACGCCCTACCTTTTTCTGCCCCTCGAGTTCGGGGCCGACATTCTCGTCTACTCCACCACCAAGTACCTGAACGGCCACGGCTCGGCAGTGGGGGGAGTGGTGATCGACGCGGGGAAATTCGACTGGCCCGATAAAAAGTATCCCGATTTCAAGCTCTTCAAGGAAAGCGTGGGGAAGCTGGCATACATCGACAAGGTCTGGCGGGAGATCCACATCAACTTCGGCACCACCCAGTCGCCCTTCCAGTCTTACCTGACGCTTATCGGCCTTGACACCCTGTCGCTCCGGATGGAGCGGCATATGAGTAACACGATCCGGCTGGCCGAGTTTCTCGATAAGCACTCCAAGGTGACGTGGGTGAATTTCCCCGGCCTGAAAAAAAGCCCTGACCACGCAACGGCCAAGGCTCAGTTCCAGGGGAAGGGGTTCGGCGGGTTGTTGACATTCGGCCTGAAAGACGAGAAGACCTGTTTCGACTTTATCCGGAACGTCAAGCTCGTCTATCATCTGGCCAACCTCGGCGACTGCAAGACGCTGGTCATCCACCCCTGGTCGTCGCAGTACATCAGGTTCACCGAAGAGTCGCGCAGAGAGAACGGGATCACCCCGGACATGGTGCGGGTGTCGGTCGGCATCGAGGCAATCGAAGATATTCTGGAGGACTTCGATCAGGCGCTTGCGAAGCTCTGACCGGACCGGTTTCGCCTATACCTCTTTGCTATCCGGGCGTATCCGATCGGTTTGGGACGTCGGGTAGAGCGGAAGGAGTTATCGTAGTATGCCGTTTGCCATCTCTCACGGTATCTGGCGCGGCGCGTAATTGGCCCTGCTTCCGCAACGTCCGGTTTCCACTTTCCGGCCAACCCGATACCATGAGGGAAGAGGTGGCGGTTCGCCGCCCTGTTGGCTCTTCAGGAATGCCTTTTTCTCTGGAAAAACAGGAAGATGATGAGAACTACCAGCAGGATGTCGAAAAGGGTGAAAAATCCCCGCACTGCTGGAAACACCCCGTTTGAGACATCTTCCAGAAGTGGAGCCGAATTGGCATGGCGGACAAAAACCGGTGAGAGAGATAAGTGGCACATCATCAGGGTGCGCAGCAAAGATCTCCATTGTGGTTTTCTGATCATTGCTCCCTGCCTTCCTCCTAAATTTTAGCACGTGTTTCGTTTCATGGCTTTCTCTAAACATTTGTGTTTTTTTGGCAAAACGCCATCTTCGGCTGTAAGGTAACCATTGTTATGTGACTGTCCCGGGACTTTTCCTGTTTGCAGACACGATCCCCCCTTTTGGCCGAACCCCCTTTTTCCCGGATCGATCGATTGGGGCCGGGCATCTAAACTACAGAAAAATGGTAGTATATAGAGTAAAAGGGGAAACAGTCGAATGAAACTCTCGGAGGATACGTTATGAGAACGAGCAAGAAAGTGGGTTTGTTTTTGGGGATCATCGTCATCGTTGCCGCCGCCGCGATTTTCTTTCTGATCTCGAATCTCGACGCCATCGTGAAGAGATCGATTGAAAAATACGGCTCGCAGGCTACCGGGACGGGTGTGAAGGTGTCCTCGGTTAAGATTGGCCTCAAGGAGGGAACGGGTTCCATCAGCGGCCTCAGCGTCGGGAACCCGAAAGGATTTGCCGCCCCGAACGTCTTCGACATGAAGGACATTTCCGTCAAGATCGACGCCGCATCTGTCAGGAAAGACCCGGTGGTTATCGACAATGTCCAGATATCGGCTCCCCACGTCGTTTACGAGATCAACGAAAAGGGAAAGTCCAACATCGACCAGCTGAAGAAGAACCTCGGGCTTGACCGGAAAGGGGCCGGGTCGTCGGAGAAGGAGAAGGCCGCCGGCGAGAAAAAAATTCTCATCAGAAACTTCGTCATCGAAGGCGGTAAGGTTGAAATCCGCGTCGCCGCCCGCTCCGATAAATCTTTCTCTGCCACACTGCCGACAATTCGCCTCACCAACCTGGGAGGCAAAGGCGGGGCCACACCCGGCGATATCGCCCGCCAGATCCTTGGGCCTCTGTCGAGCCGTGTGGTGGATGCCGCCGCGAAGGCCGGCATCCAGCAGTATCTGGGCAAGAGCACGGAGGAAGTGCAGAAGATGCTGGATGCGGGCAAGGGAAAGCTGGGCACCGTGGGCGAGGGAGCAGCCAAGGAGGCAGAGGGGGCGCTGAAGAAGCTCCTGGGCAAGTAGAGCCGCCGGTGCTTTTCAGGGCAAAGCGTTAAATTTTACATTGAAAACGGATGCCTTTGAAAAATGCATTTTCCAGCTTTGTGATTCTTCCCCGGGACCATGCTTAAAAGCCAGCTGCATAATACTCAGTCGGCTTTAGACAGGCTCAGGGAGTGGTGTAAAAATTACCCCGGGGCCGTTCCTCTGGGTGGACGTGTACCGGCTGTTTTTCCAAATAAAGTATTGAGCTGCCAGGAATCAAACGGTTGTATCCGGTAAAATCCCAAAAAAAGATGATACAGGAATACATACCCGATATAATGAGAATTATTATCGTTTTTTACGGGCAATAATATCCCGTTGACAATTTTACGCAACGTAAAATATAATGGACCGAATTGTTTTCGGAGGGTGGCATGAGCAGAAAAGAGAAGAAACGCAACGAAACAAAGAGGGAAATGTTCGAGGGTTCGAAGACGGCACGCGGGGGCGGGAAAAAGGTCCTTTTCTTCGTAGTCATTTTGGCAACCATTGCGCTCGCAGGAGCGGGTTACTACGCGAAAAGCAAGCGGGGGGGGCCTGCCGTCGAGACGGGGAGGAAGGTCGACCTGGCCGGCATGAGAACCGATGTATTTTCGATACCTCTGTCCGAAATTACCCGCGAGGCGAAATTCTACGAGGCGATGGTTGGTGAGGTTCCCGTGAGGTTTTTCGTCATGATGAGCAGCGACGGGGTGATCAGAAGCGCGCTCGATGCCTGTGATACCTGTGCCCATACACTGAAAGGATATCGGCAGGAGGGAGATTTCATGGTCTGCAACAATTGCGACCAGCGGTTCCCGTCAACGAGGATAAACGTCGTCCGCGGTGGATGCAATCCTGTCCCGCTCAACAACGAGACCAATGACGGCGAATTGAGGATCAGAGTTGCCGATATCCAGCAGTGCATCCGTTATTTCGACTTCAAGAGGTAAGCATTTTATGGGAATAGGGGGCATCTCACTTAAAAATCTGTCCAGGAGAAAAGTAAAATCCTTCCTCATCCTTTTCGTGGTTTTCCTGATATCCGGGACGATCGTGGCGCTGAGCTCGGTTTCCACGTCCCTGGAAAAGGACATAGCCGACAAGCTCGACCGTTTCGGCGCAAATATTCTGGTGGTCCCCGGGACCGATGCCATGACGATAAAGTACGGCGACATGATCCTCGGCTCCACCAGCGTCTCGAAGAGGTCCATCGCTTACAGCGACAGCAAAAAGATCAGGTCGATCCCCTTGAAAGAGAGGATATCCTCCGTTCTCCCCGTTTATTATGCCTCCGCTGAAGTTGATGGGCGGGAGGTGACTTTTCTGGGGACTGATCTGGTAGAACTGGGTAAGATGAAACCCTGGTGGTCCTTCCCCGCCGACCGGCACGAGAAAAAGTCCCTGTGGCTCGGCTCGGAAATAGCAGAAATATTAGGGAAGAGAGAGGGGGACCGCGTTTCCGTCAGCGGCCAACCGGCAATAATCGGAGGAGTTTTACCGCCGACGGGGGACAAAGAGGATTACATGGTCGTTGCAGCTATCGACGATCTCTGGATGTGGACGGGACAGGGGGGGACCGTCTCCGCCATCGAGGTGAGCGCCCTCTGCAAGGACTGTCCCGTATCGGTAATCGTTTCCCAGATATCCACAGTGCTTCCGGGCGCGCGGGTTACTTCGATAAAGAGGGTTGTAGAGTCCCGGGAGAGGACGATATCGCAGCTCAAGAAGTTTGCAGCCACCATGGCGGTAATCATAGCGATAATCGGGGCTATGGTCATTTCGGTAACCGTTTCGGCTTCGGTGACGGAGAGGGCCGCGGAGATCGGGGTCATGAGGGCCATCGGCTTCAGAAAATCGTGGATACTGAGCATCATCATGATGGAGACCGGGTTTTTGAGCGTCCTGGGCTCGGTGTCCGGTGTTCTCGGGGGGGTGTTCGGGATTTACCTCATCGCCCCCGTTTTCGACCTGGAAAACGTGGTAGTTCCTCTGAGCGCGGTAATCATCTCGATTGCAATCGGCATCTTGATGGGGATATCCGCTTCCTATCGCCCCGCGAAAAGGGCGGCCCTGCTGGATCCTGTGGAGGCATTGCGAAATATCTAGGAGCGCATATGAGGGAAAATTTGATATCGGCGCATGGTGTCGGTCTTGTTATAGGGGATGGTGAAGCCAGGACCGTGATACTCGACGATATTTCCCTTGCGTTCGAAAAGGGCGAATTCGTGTCTATCATGGGGCCCTCAGGTGCTGGAAAAAGCTCTTTGGTGAACATTCTCGGTGGGCTTCTCACGCCGACGTCGGGAACGGTCGAAGCAGACGGCATCGACATCTATTCCCTCGATAGCGAGAAAAGAGCCGACTTCAGAAGATTATATATCGGCTTCGTATTCCAGTCCTTCCACCTGTTCCCCTACCTCACGGTTCTCGAGAACGTTTTACTCCCTCGGATAAAAGACGACCTGCCCCTTGAGGAAAAGGTTGAGGCGGCGATCGAGCTGTTTCGGAAGGTCGGATTGTCGGGGAAGGAAAAGAGGTTTCCGTCCCAGCTATCCGGTGGCGAGGCTCAACGCGTGGCAATCGCGAGAGCCCTGTATAACAACCCCCTTATAATACTCGCCGATGAGCCGACGGGGAACCTGGACTCCAAAAGCGGTGCCGCTATACTTGACCTCTTCTCTCACCTGAATGAAGATGGCAAGACCATTATCATGGTCACTCATTCCCGGGCTTATGCTTCCCTGGCGAAAAGAACCGTTGAGCTGAGCGATGGAAGGGTATCGGGGAGCAGGATGAACTCCGGTGCCGTATCATTCAGTATTTGAGAAACCCTTGATCGAGTAAAATCCCGTCAGAACAGCTAATTTTTTTTCAGTGAAGGCGGTTTTTACCCCTTGACAACAGGGTTGCAAGCTGTTAATTAATGAATGATCGTTCATTCAATTAATATGGGCGAGAAAATATCTCATGAAACGTATCAGGATTTGCCATGCAACTGAAAAACAGCCGTTACGTGCAGGCGGACGGCTCCCGTCACTACATACACCGGGATGCGCCGAACCTCGTCGTGAGGGAAATACGTTCGCAGGTAGAGGTGGCCCGGAGCCGGGAATTCGAACGATCCATTTCCCCTTGACGCCTTCTTCAAACATATGTTTTAATCAAACGTATGAATGAGCAGGGTGTTATCAGCCGCCAGAGCGGGCAGGCACCCGGGGGAGAGATCGGAAGATGAGCCAAAAAGACACAAAAATACGGATCCTCGATGCGGCCGAGAGACTCTTCGCCGACAACGGATTCCACAACACGTCGCTTCGGGCTATTACCAAAGCGGCGAAGGTGAACATCGCGGCGGTCAACTACCATTTCGGCACCAAGGAAGCTCTTATCGAGACAATTTTTTCCCGCCACCTTCAACCCATCAATGAGATCCGGCGGTTGGGTCTGGAAAAAATACGGGATGCGGCGCGGCGGGAAAACCGCAGGCCGGAAGCCCGTGACGTCATGCACAATTTTTTTGTCCCCGTCTTTTCCTTTCGAGAAACGGCGCCTGGCGCAGAGGCGTTTATCACTCTCATCGGCCGAACGATGAGCGAACCCGATGAGCGGTTGCGTGAGAAGCTGATGAATCATTTCCGTCCCATGTTCTTTCTCTGTTTCGAGATCCTCTGCGAGGCCCTGCCCCACATACCCCAGGACATTCTGTTCTGGCGCCTCCAGTTTTCCATCGGGGTGATGAGTCACACCCTGTTTATGCTGGATCAGAAGAAGGTTTTTCCCGAGGGAGTAATACCGTCCTTCGATGTGAATTCGATGACCGAGATGGTCGTCTCTTTCGTCACAGCGGGAATGGAGGTGTCATGAAAGAGTCAGCCGGAAAGGTAGTTTCTCTTGTTCTCGCCATCCTCGTGCTGGGTGGCTGCGCGGTTCACCGCCAGCAGGCAGTCGCACCGAAGGGGCCTCTTCCGGGCTCCTTCATAGAGCAGGAAGGGCCGCCGGCGGAGGAAATGCCGATCGGGCGGTGGTGGGAGACCTTCGGTGATGTTAAACTCAACGGCCTCATGGAGGAAGCTTTTTCGGGCAACCTCGATATCGATGTCGCCTTTGCCCGGCTCGACCAGCTGCAGGCAGTTACCCGGCAGACGGCGTCGGTACGCTACCCCTCTTTGAACGTCGAAGGGGAGGCAGGCCGGTCACGACGTCCGGGCATCTTCGGAGACGACACGGGAGACAGCTACAGTCTGTCACTGGCTGCCGGCTACGAGATCGACCTCTGGAGCAAGCGAAAAGCGGGCACCCTTGCAGCGAGCCTGGATGCGGAGGCCACGCGGGAGGACGTGAGGGCCCTCTACATCAGCCTCTCCGCCCGGCTCGTGGACCTCTACTACCTGGCGGTGGAACAGCGGTCCCAGATACAGCTCACCGACAGCACCATCGCCTCCTTCACCGATACCCTCGAGCGCGTGACGTGGCGGTACACCCAGGGGCTGGTGCCGGCGCTCGACGTGTACCAGGCGCGCCAGAACCTGGCCTTCGCGAGAGCGAGCCGGCCCGTTTTCGAGGCGAATCTGGCAGAGGCCGAGCACGCCATAGCGATAATTCTTGGCCGTTACCCCGAGAGGGACATGGCCGGCGACCTGGCAAAACTCCCGGAAACTCCCGCAGCATTCCCGGCGGGTATTCCCTCCCGGGTTCTCATGGCAAGGCCCGATGTACGGGCAGAATTCCTCCGTGTAGAAGCCAGCGACGCCCGTGTGGCGGAGGCCATCGCCGACCGTTTCCCTTCGTTTAACCTGCTCGGCAGCTACGGCACGTCGAAGACCGCCTTCAGCTCGGGGGATATCACCGGTGTTTTCTGGAGCCTCTTCGGGAGCCTGACCCTGCCGGTAATCGACGGCGGAAGGAG
>JABAOH010002664.1_pt2 | contig 11461 bp, 8 predicted proteins | sample 7062181 | NCBI WGS metagenome assembly JABAOH01 (sample SAMN14538630, study PRJNA623070) | marine sediment metagenome | biome: marine biome [ENVO:00000428]; feature: marine pelagic biome [ENVO:01000023]; material: deep marine sediment [ENVO:00002113]; isolation source: pool of 5 deep marine... | reverse complement strand
ACAGTTAGCGAACAAGGGCGCTTTTAAAAATTATTTCGTAAAAGTCAAGAAAAAAATGCAAAATTTTAAAAAAAATTTTTGGTATGCTTTGAGATAAGTGGAAAAATCGGGGGAAAGAGGGAAATAAGAGGGGGAATAATATCAACTAACTACTTTAAAATTAATCTCTCAATTTTAGCCGAGAGTATTCTTCTTTTGGAAAGGAGGTGGACGCAAAAACTTGATCAGATCTTTATTTCCTAATACTCATAACTAACTTAAAAGGAGGTGATAGCTAAGTCTTTATTAATCTATTGTGTTAATTTAACAAGGAACATACAATACGAACTCTTAATGGAGGGCTGTAAAATGAAAAAATGTTCATTTTTACTCATTGTCTTTGTTCTGTTAACCTTCATGATTTTCATGATGGAACAGCAACTGCAAGCTGCTGTAGGGAAAATTGCTGGTAAAGTAACAGATTCTGAGACTGGTGAGCCATTACCCGGGGCGAATATAATTGTTGAAGGAACGACCATTGGAGCAGCAGCCGACGCCGAAGGTGATTACTTTATTATTAATATAACTCCTGGACCCTATGATCTCAAGGCTTCTATGATGGGATATGAGATCAGGAGGGTAACCGGTGTGATGGTCAATGTGAATCAAACAACCAGGGTTGACTTTGCGCTGACACAAACGACTATCGAAGGCAAAGAGGTGCTAGTTGTAGCTAAAAGACCAGTCGTTCAGCTTGATGTGGCGAACACCCAGACTATCCTGACAGGAAATGAGATGGCAGCATTGCCGGTACCGGACTTTCATGCTATTTTGGACAAACAGGCAGGGATCAGGTCCGAGGATAGAAGGGGTATTTTTATCCGGGGTTCTCGAGAGATGGCAATAAGCCTTTCTCTTGACGGCGTTGAAACCAGGGATAATGTGGACAACCAGATCTATACCAAAGTCAACATGGATGAGGTGGAACAGGCGGAACTATTAACTGGCGGCTTCAATGCCGAATATGGCAATGCTGGCGCAGGTGTGATTAACTTAATTACCAAGGAAGGCGGTAGTTCGTACCATGGAACATTCGATAGTAAATTAAGTGCGCCGGCCAGGAAACACTTTGGACCGTCTTTGAAAGAGTATTTTGATCAATATTACCTTGTACCTGATTTCGATTGGGCAGCAGAAGCGGCAGAAATAGGGGATGACTCCCCCTATGTAGGATTTAAAGATCGTCCGGAACTCCTTAAAGAACTATACAAATGGAACATGCGCGATGAGGTTACCAAGTATGGTGATAAGCCGGATTCTTACCTTTCCGCTACCTTTGGAGGACCGATACCGTTTTTGAATAACACCAGCTTTTTTACCTCTGTGAAACGGGATAGGAGCTACTTTCTTTATAATGGACCAATTGATTATTATCAGGATACAAATTTAATGGCAAAGATCACTTCACGCATTACGTCCAATATGAAGCTCAATTTCCTCTATCGTTACATAGAGTATGCCGGTCCCAACCGTTACGACCGACGTTATCTGATGGAGCAGCAGGGGATTATTGATCGAGCGAATCCTCACGGTAGCAATGAGTTAAGGTACGTCATCGATAGCGTAGAGGGTGTTGCCTGGTCCGGTTTTGGTGGCTGGCCCTATGTAGACAGGGTGTCGATTTCAAATCGCTATAGAAACCAGTATGGGCTTACTTTCACTCATGCCCTGAGTCAAAAAACATTTTATGACATCAATCTTACTTTCAATTATTTCAAAGTCCATGGTAGTCCTCGTAAACAGCGAGATGATACAACAGCGAGAGCCTTTGGGGATGTAACATTAGAAGGACCATACGCTATGGCTCCTGATCTGTTTTGGCCTTCTTCGCTCCCCCATCCACTTGGATGGAGGATTGGAGGAACTTATGGAGATTGGGAGACCAGTCGAGATAAGACTTATAGCCTCAAAGGTATGATCACAAGCCAGGTGAACAAAACCAACCAGCTCAATGCTGGTTTCGAATTCAATTACATCGATCTCTATAAATTAGAAGATCGCGACGCTGGAGATGGAAAGCCTTATAAATGGTTGTGGCATGTCTATCATAAGCAATTTGCCATGTGGATGAGTGATAAGTTGGAGTTTGAGGGTCTGATTGCTAATATTGGACTTCGTGCTGACATTGGTATCCCCAGCTCGAATCAGCCTGACAGGCATAATAATCCGTATGATTATCATTGGGCTGATGACTTCATAAATGGCTCCGATTGGACTGACAGCACCTCAACTGGTCCACACTATGATCCACCGACAAGGATTGCGTTGGCTCCACGTTTAAATGTTTCGCATCCAATAGGCGAATCAGCCAAGATTTTCTTCAATTATGGTCACTATTACCAGGAACCACCTCTGGAGCGTCAGTACTATAATGCTCGCCGGCATGACAAACCCGATCAATGCATTTTTGGCAATCCAGAGTTGCCTTTTCAGAAAACAGTTCAATATGAAATCGGCTATGAGCACAACATCATGGATATACTTCGCCTTGCTGCCACAGGATTTTATAAAGATAACACCAATATGCCAGATGAATTTTATTACACTGGTTTAAATAACCAGAAAACACCTGATGGTAACGACTACAGAACTAGATACAGAACTTATTCAGCCGACTATTATCAAAGTGCCCGCGGCTTGCAATTCAGGATTGAAAAACGAGTCGGTAGCTACTGGACCGGATGGTTTAACTACGATTACGAGCTTTACAGCAGAGGCAAGTTAGGCTATAGCCAAGTTTATGAAGATCCCAATAGAAATCCCAGTCCTCAAAATTATGCCAATGAAAACAGGAAAGTAACACCAAGGCCGAGATTCAATATCGGGGTGGATCTACATACACCCAGTAAATTTGGACCGGCTCTGGGAGGTTTTCATCCTCTGGCGGATATGAATCTCAACCTGTTATTCTGGTGGCGGTCACAGCCAACATTTACTTATGATCCTGGAGATCTGGACGCGCCATACGATCCCAGGGATAATAAACGCTGGAAAGCCCACCGTGCCACTAATCTGGTGTTTACCAAGCGACTCCCCATAGGCAACTTAACACCTATTCTTTATGTGGAAGTCTATAATCTATTAAACGATAAGAATATGTTTAGAGGGGCTTTTAACTCAACTCAATTAGAAACCTATATGACTCTGTTAGATGAACATGGTGGCAAACCAGGTGAAAGAGGCGACCTGGCTAAGGAAGCCATTGGTAACAATCCATCAAAAGGATTAAGTTCAATACCATATAATTTATACCTGAATCCTCGTCAGATCTTTTTTGGCATTCGACTGGAATGGAGGTAGATTCGAAAAATTTTTCGAATATTTGTATACGAAGCAGGGGGAAGGGATTTTGTTCTCTCTTCCCCAATTTGGCTACCCAATTATTATTAAGTTTAGGAGGAAATAATGAAAAAAATAATTCTTTTAAACTGTATTGCCCTCATTTGTTTCTTCTTGATGACTGTAATGGGACAAAGAGCTTATTGTCAAGAAGAAGTAAATATCGGTCTTGGTACGATTCGCCTTAATATCCATAAGAGTCATCGTCCCGAGGGCGGAGGTCTTCGTTTCCCACAAGAGTACTCTGTTTTTGGGAGCATGAGCTGTGTGCAAGGTTTTGGATTGGTGATGGCTGCAAAAGATTTTGATGCCAGGTGGTATTATCCGACAGGGAACAAAGATAGCGACTGGTATTATGTAGGCGACGGCAATCCACCAGATAAGATTCCCTTCTTCGCATTGGACGTTACTTCCTATTATTACAAGGATTATGAGCATACAACCGTGCCAATTGATCTCACCCGCTACTGGCTTTATGATCTAGCTGATCGAATCGTGAACAGGACTAACTGGTCGGATGCAGATTGGCAAGGCGTGGATGAGGTGAATGGAAACATGTTCTGTGAGCAAATGGTTGAAGCCACGGTAAATACCTCGCTTGGGCTGACTTTTATCCAGAAAGCCTATGCCTTTACCAATCCTGACTACGACGACTTCGTCATCGTTGAGTACATTTTTGAGAATACGGGAAATATCGATGTTAGTGATGAAATCGAGTACCCGGGTAATAAAATAAATTCATGCTATGTTGGACTAAAGATGAAACCTCAACCGACGGCTTTGACTTCCAGAATTGTCTCCGGTGCAGGTGGCTGGAATGAACAGGTTGATGATTGGATCGACTACTATGGCAAGACTTATGCCGACTGGGCAGCCGGTAGTACTGGAGATTCTCTGCGTGTGCTTTACGGCTGGGACGGAGATGCCTCATCAAATTATTATGCACCAGATGATGAGGGAGATCCTTTACCTTCTTCCGGCATTTTCATATCACCTCAATATCCTGGCATGGCTATCCTGCATGTAGACAGGGCAGTGGGCGATCCCACCGACGATCCGGCTCAACCATGCGGCAGCTATTATTCCTGGGGTGGATATATACCACAGAATGTGTTAACTCCGAGAGATATGACTCAGGAGCAGGTCTGGAACGCCATGAGTGCCGGAGAATATTTCAACAGTCCGTTTGACTGGGATACCTGGTACAATTCACAGGCAGAAGTATGGGATCCCGTAACAGGTTTTGATGGTGACCCTAATGAAGAATGGTTCAAATTCGGAACTCTTATATTCGGACCTTATGAATTCAACCGTGTTGGAGAAAGTATCAGGATAGTTGTATGCTATACTGTTGGTACCATAAGCTGGGCTAAACGGATGGAAGTCGGTAAACAATGGAAAGATGGAACTATAACCAAGACCGAGAAAAACGCGATATTGAGATCCGGACGAGATTCCCTGTTTGCAAGAATAGCTGAGGTCCGGTCTTTGTTTAAAAAGACAGATGGCACTTACGACTTTAGTTTAACTAATGGTTCCACCATCGATCAAAAGATCGATAATCCGCCGCAGTGGCCAGATGTAGCTATCACTTCTGAAATCGGAGGTATCAAGCTTGAATGGAGTGATGTATCTGCTGATGCTTATAAGGTATATAGGCGTTCTAAAGCAGAATTCACACTGGATGATCCAGGTATTGATGTATATCCTCTTGTTTATGAGGCTGCTGGTAATGTCTTTGAATGGACAGACACAGATGTATCAGTTGGAAGGAATTACTGGTATTATGTAACTGCGGTCAAGAATGGCATAGAATCCAGCCCATTCGTGAATCGGACCAGTCCTTCAGATAGCGATCCCCTGGAAGAATCTGCCTCACCATTTCAAGAACCTCCAAGGACATTAGACAATGTACATGTTGTGCCCAATCCCTATCACGCCCATGCCACACGGCTATATGATTGGACACAAGACTTAATTAATTTTGTGGGTCTGCCCGCTTCTTGCCGAATTCGTATCTATACCCAAACTGGAGATTTGGTGGCAACACTTGAACATGAATATGAACCTCCCAATCCTCCGAGTTCCACTGAGCAATGGTTACAAATTACAGAATCGAATCAGTATATCGCCTCAGGACTGTACATTTATGTTATCGATCAAACGGTAGACCATGAGGGTAATGAATTAGGGAAGACGAAGGTAGGCAAATTTGCCATCATCCGGTAACAGAGCAAGCAATTTTGGTGCTTTGCTCTCAACCATGAATCATATATTGGAGGTAATAGAAATGAAAAAATCAATTGTTTTATTTTTAATAATCTGCGTTGGAATAGTCAATTTCTCTACGGCGGATGAACCGAAGAGAGTTGCACAAGCCACAATGTCCTTTTTAAACATAGACGTCGGTGCGAGGGCAGTGGCAATGGGTGGTTCGTTTGTGTGTATGGATAACGATGCCTCAGCTTTATTCTGGAATCCAGCCGGGATTGCAAAGATCTCCGGTGGTGCCCTCAGCTTGAACCACAACCAATGGCTTGCTGACATGAAGCAGTATGCTGTTGCAGCAACCTATGGAACATCGATGCTGGGGACATTCGGAGTTAGTTTCATGCTTATGGACAATGGAGACCTGGAACGAACCATCCCATCGGGCAGTGAGAAAGGATATGAGCCAGCGGGCACATTTAATGTGAATCAGTTTGCTGCTGGTATTGCTTATGGTCGACAATTGACTGATAAGTTCTCCATTGGTGGTCAGATCAAATATGCTTACCAGGATTTTGGTGAGGTCGATATCCTGATGCAGACCGTAGAAAAGGCAGATACCCTATTGGGTGAAAAAAACAACAAAGGTACGTTTGCTTTAGATTTTGGCACGATTTACTATACTGGATTTAAAGACCTAAGACTGGCGATGAGCTTCCGAAACTTTGCCAGTTCTGTAAAATATGCCTATGAGAGTTATGAGTTACCTCTAACCTTTAAGGTAGGGCTTGCCATGAATGTGTTAAGCCTTATGGGACCCGACGATGGGATTCATTCCTTGGAAGTAGCTGTGGACGCCGTGCGTCCTCGTGACTATACGGAGAGGATCCATTTAGGTGCCGAGTATTGGTTTAAAGACTTATTTGCAGTCAGAGCTGGATATAAATTTAACTATGATGAAGGGGGATTCAGCGCTGGTTTTGGTCTTAATCCAAGTATTAGCGGACTGAATTTTAAGTTTGACTACGCCTATACTTCCTTTGGGGAGATATTTGGTTCGGTGAATAGGCTTTCATTTGGATTCTCTTTTTAATGCTAACAATTGTTAACCTTCCATCCTTAAGCTAAATGAGTAGCGCGACCGGTGTATATTAAAAGGTAGTTATAAACAAAAATAAACGGAATATACCGGTCGCGTATTTTTCCCACATAATGTAGTTGATGTTTTTCCAATCGCATTATGTGAACTGTAACACTTTTAAATTTATAAAATATGTCTATTAAGATGCGGTTATTCCGCTTATTCAGCAAACTCATTTATTGTCATCCTGAGTCCGCCTGTGATAGTCTTGACGTTGTACTAAGAGGTGGATCTAAAATTCTATTTTCCAACTCAACTATTGATACATCAAAAGTTGCTGTTTTAGATTTATCCTTATTGGCTGTTGGTTGGCACCTGAATATTACAGTCACCGATGGAACGGCACCTGTGGAAGGAGCAGAGGTCAAAGTGATTCCAACAATGTTTCCGTCCTATGTAATCAGAGATGAACTCACTGATGCCGAGGGAAAGGCGTTTTTCAATGTTCCTGAATATGTTATCGCGCGACCGAATAATTTAATTTCAGGTGTAATTCCAATTATTCAATACTCTATAGAAGTCACCAGAGGAGGTTTTGCATTGTATACGGGAGCAGTTCAGGTAACTCAGAATACAGATGTAGATATAATTTTGACAGGTGTCGCTGGAAGACCAGAAGCAGGAATTCCTGATCGATTTACACTTAATCAAAACTATACGAATCCATTTAATCCAGAAACCAGGATTAATTATCAGATACCTGAAGCATGTCATGTGAAGATTCAAATTTACAACATCATGGGTGAATTAGTAAAAACCATAGTCGATGAACATCAATCCGCTGGTTATAAAGTTGTTAACTGGAACGCTACGGATAGATACGATAATGCTGTTTCCAGTGGAATTTATCTCTACATGATGAAGGCTGGTGATTTCAAATCTGTGAAACGCATGTTGTATTTGCGTTAATTCTCGATAGTAAATAAACCTCCCGAAGATTAACTTATTTTCGGAAGGTTTTTTGAATCAACAAAAAGGGAGCTGTGAAATGTGAGATAAATCTTTATTAAATTTGATTGTAATTATAACACTTCAATTAAGTTGGGTACATTCAATACATTCCCAAATCACCTGGACAAATTATAATTTCAGTAACACAGGAGGAAAATTAGGATCTAACCAGATATATGCAATCGCTGTTGATCCCAGAGACAATGGAAAAACAGTGTGGTTCGAAGTAAGACCAAATGATAATTGGGGATTTTTAGGAGGCCTGGTTAAATTTAACACTGAATTTGAAGACTGGACACATTTTACAAAAGAAAATACAAACAATGGGTTGCCTAATAACCGAATTTGGGATATTGAATTCGATTCACAGGGATATATGTGGATTGCCACGCATGGCGGTGGATTGGTCAAATTTGATGGTGAGAGCGAATGGACAGTTTACAATAAAAGTAATAGCGGACTTGAATTCGATACAATCTATGAAATTGATATATATTCGAATGGTATTTTATGGTTCGGACATGGGCCTGAAGATGAAGCAACAGCAGCACTCAGCATTTTCAATGGCAATGATCAATGGTTAGTTTTAACGCAGTCCAATTCACCATTCGAAGCGAATTCTTGTTATGCCATCACGTTTGGTCAAGATGGCGTCAAATGGTTGGGTCAAAAAACAAAAAGGATATTTCGATTTGATGATAATGGAACTCCTTTCGATACAACCGACGATACATGTACTCATTACACAAAAGATGATGGTTTAGGAGAAAATACCATCAATGCAGGCAGTGCAGATACAAATATTAATGGCGACATCTGATTTGGGCATGACAGAAACTCTGATGGCGAATGGAATCCAGGCCGCGTTAGATTTGATGGTACGAAATGGACAAACTATAAATATAAGGAAGTTCGAATCCGATCTATCACCCATGACCCAGCAGGAAATGTCTGGTTAGGCGATAAGGGCGGTGAAACATCTACTGGTTTATGGAAATTTGATGGTGCAGATTGGCAGAACTGGAACACTTCCAATAGTGGATTACCCGATGACTATATTAATAAAATCGTGATCGATAATAAAAAAAGAGTAATGTGGATAGGTATCCATGGTGATAATAGTGTTGGCGGTGTCGTAAAAGTTGAAGGTTTGATATCACAAGTTTCTGTCGAGACAAAACAATTAACCGTCCCTTTAGAGTTATGTTTAGCCCAAAACTATCCCAATCCCTTTAATCCTGTGACAACGATTAATTATGATATTCCTCAAGGGGTGAGCATGCACGTAAAGATTGAAATATTCAATCTACTGGGTCAGCCTGTTTCAAATTTGGTAGATAAAATCCAACAAGCTGGGTATTATTCTGTTCGCTGGGATGGAAAAAATTCCGATGGTAAGAAAGCACCTTCAGGAATATATTGTTATCAGTTAACAGCAGGTCAACATACATTGACGAGAAAGATGGTATTAGTCTATTGAAATGAGTTTTATTACCTAAGAATAAAAAATTTAAGTTGGATGAAAAGAAGTTATTTCAGAGTCTTGATTAGACTCTTCTTTGTTCTGTGTTGTTTTGTATGCTCATCGCTTCACGCCCAGCAACTCGATTCATTGGTTAATCATAGTCTTCAGTTCGCTGAGCAACAGTTAGCCAATACAGTTACTGAGCTTAATGGGGACACGACAAGATTTCCATATTACACATTACCGAGCGGTAAATGGCTGATAAAGAGTTATCCAGGTTGGGTGAGTGGTTGGTTCCCTGGTTGCTTGTGGTACATGTATCAATGGATATCTGATGATGTTTGGAAGAAATGGGCTGAGAGCTGGACATTAAGTTTGGAAATTGCAAAATATTTTACGAACACTCATGATGTAGGATTTATCATCTTTTGTAGCTTTGGAAATGGATATCGTCTTACAGGCAATGAAACCTATCGAGAGGTAATAATTGAAGCTGCTCGATCTATGACGGCGCTATATGATCCGACAATTGGCTGCATAAAACCTAATGGCACGACTCAAGGTTTAAGCATTATGATAGACACCATGATGAATCTGGAACTGCTGCTTTGGGCTTCAAAAAATGGAGGTGAAGCAAAATGGGCAGATATGGTCGTGAGCCATTCATTAAAGTCCATGGAGGATCTCGTTCGTGAGGATGGAAGTACCTATCAAGATGTTTATTATGATCCTGCCACGGGTGATATTCTGCGACGGGGTAACCATCAGGGATATGCAGATTCTTCCACATGGGCAAGAGGGCAGGCCTGGGGATTATATGGTTTTACCATGGTTTATCGATATACCAGGGATGTTCGTTTTTTAGAAACAGCTAAAAAGCTTGCTGACTTCTTTATTGATAATCTTCCCGATGATCATGTGCCCTACTGGGATTTTGATGCGCCCGATACGCTCAAAGATGTCTCTGCTTCAGCCATTGCGGTATCTGCTCTTCTGGAATTGAGTACTCTGGTACAGGAGGCACAAGCAAAGAAAAAATATTGGAACGCTGCATTGGATATTCTCACTTCGCTTTGTTCTTCGCTTTATTTGGCAGAAGGAACAAACAGCAGTGGTATTCTTCTGCATGGGATTCAAAATCGTAACCAGAATAAAGGAATTGATGTCTCTCTGATTTATGCTGACTACTATTTTATTGAGGCTCTATTGCGCTACCAGACGCTAAGCACTTCAGTTGTCGCATCTAAGTGTGCAAGCCGTACTATTCCATTATCAATTCGACTTTTTCAGAATTATCCCAATCCGTTTAACTGTGAGACGGTCATTTGGTATGAATTGCCATTTTCAACCAATGTCACTTTGACTATTTACGATGTAACAGGTCGTTTGGTCCGCTCTCTCAAAAATGATTACCAAGAGACAGGAGTACATCGACTTGTTTTTAACAGCGAGAGATTCTCATCAGGAATATATTTTCTCGTGTTGCAGGCTGGGAATGAAATGATCAGCAGAAAAATGATTCTCATTCGATAGTATTTGACTCAAAAGATCATAGATGAGATGGAGTGGCTTAATGATAAACAAAAATTGCAAGTTAAAATGGTGGGTAAAATACATCTTGCTTGTTAGCATAAGCCTATGTTTTTTGGTTATCATCCGATCAGTTTCAAGCTTAAGCGAGTCTGGGGAAAAGAATAAAATTAAAGTGATATGGAGAATTGCCCCTCTTACTTTTTCCAATGACCATGATATTGATGATCGATTTGAAGCCTGTACAGTCTTTGCTATGGCAACAAGTGACAGAGGTCCTATTGTAGGAAATACTGGCGATTCTCATAGTTCACCTACAAATCCTACTGTTTACTATATAGAGAAGGAAGATGATGTGGGTCAATTTCGTGTTATCCGTTGCAAAGGAGCGGGAATAAATGAAAAAGGATTGGCTATCGGCAGCGCCAATGCCCATTATTCAGGTCGCACTCCCATTGGAGATGGACCAGCCAGTGAGCTTTCAAAAGTTGTGCTTCGTTATTGTCCTGATGTGGACAGTGCTGTAAATTTCATAAGAAAATACAGGATAACGGACGATGGAAATCATTATGCCATGGCTGACATCTCTGGCAAAGCAGCAGCCGTGGAAAAAGGACCTGGAGATTTATTTAATGTTCGCTGGGCCGATTCCATGGGATTCGTCTTTGTGACCAACACATCAACAGATTCCACTCTGAGGGCTCGCTGTACAAGTGATCAGGATTATTTCACAAACAGTGACAATCGTTATGCCAATTTGCAACGTCTTTTTTCAGCTTCCAGCTTTA
>JABAOH010001916.1_pt7 | contig 11461 bp, 8 predicted proteins | sample 7062181 | NCBI WGS metagenome assembly JABAOH01 (sample SAMN14538630, study PRJNA623070) | marine sediment metagenome | biome: marine biome [ENVO:00000428]; feature: marine pelagic biome [ENVO:01000023]; material: deep marine sediment [ENVO:00002113]; isolation source: pool of 5 deep marine... | reverse complement strand
ATGACAACAGAGAAAAAGTCCAAGACGTCGCCTGAATCTATCGTTAGGGAGATCAAACGCAAGACCAGGCGTAAATTCACTGCTGAGGAAGAGATCCGTATCGTTCTACAAGGCCTTCGTGGTGAAGAGAGCATCACAGATCTTTGTCGGAAGGAAGGCATCCATCCCACCATGTATTACAAATGGAGCAAATCTTTCTTGGAGTCGGGNNTCAGCGGAGATACGATAAGGGAAGCCTCTTCGAATGAGGTCAAAGAGCTACGCGATGAGAATGATGAGCTAAAAATGCTGGTGGCAGAGCTGTCGCTTAGAACCCGGGTGCTAAAAAAAACCTTGAAGGGTTTGGAATACTCATCCACTATAGCTCGCACAATACAATCGCCTATCCACCATGCCTTACAACTCATTTTTAACTTCTCAGCTTTAAGATCTAACGCACTATGGAGCAAGCTGAATGCCAGCCCTTTCTCTGTTAACAAATCGCCTGCTTCAAGACGATTTTCCAATTTCTCTATTTTTGTTTTTTGGAGTTTTGCTTTTCTTGGCACCACCTCTCCACGCAAACGAGCTTGTTCCTCTTGTTCAACTTTCCTGCGCTCCATCTCAGATGTAATGATCTTTACGTCAATAGCCTGAGCCTCCATAAAACTCTTCTCTAGATTTTCTTTAGAAGCCATAGCCACCTGCCAAGCGTGTCTTCCAATTATTGATATTTGTTGTCGTCGTCGCTCTTCCTCAAATTTATTCTCAGCGCTAATGATATACTCTGTACAAGTGTCTCCATAATCTTTTGCGAATTTGTCTTTATCGCTTGGACTACCTTCATTCCATATATGCTGGCGATCATTTAGTTTAAAGATCTCTTTCTTAAATTCATCCCAATCCATAATTTTCGCCTCCTCTCAGCGAAATTCAACACTAGGAGGGCCACGGAGAGGTCCAAACGAAAGCTCCAATGACCGATTGGTTAGGGTCGCTACCCCTGAAGCCTCAATTAGTGTCTCCATTTTAATCGTTGATTCTCTCTATATAAAAAAAGGAGGAAATTCTACCAATCCCAAAAGGGGATCAGTTTTGTTTCCTCCTTGGTGGTGGCGGAGTAAAAACTCCTAATTTGGCTCTTTTTTACCTCTTTTGATGGCTTATGACGTATGCGATCTTCAGGGTATAGAGGAAAGGCGCTCTATTAATTATTATGCGCCATGCTACCCTTCTCAGGAAACAGCATGTCTTTGAGTCAAATGCTGGGCAGAGAAGATCCCCAAGATCCTTGAGGTTTACCAGCATTTCTGTCCCGAAATGCTGTGTGGAATTATTGACCACATCTCACTTCTATGTTATATGTAGATAGGGTTTGACGTGGGTTAAATTACATAACAAAAGGACTTATCAAAAGTTTATCTAGGAATTGGATTTAGTCCGCTTCAATATTTTTAGGATTTGCCCCTGACTAATAATAGAGATAGAAATGGAAAATAAACTCAGAAATTCAGGGATCGATATCATCGGGGATATTTCCTGGGGTAAACATTTCTGTCAGTTTTACCAAATGAAAGAAGATCTGATCGAAATTTTAGTTCCCTACTTCACAGCAGGATTAAAGAGCAATGAATCTTGTCTATGGGTGACTTCAGAACCCCTGAATGCTGAAGAAGCAAAAAAAGCCTTAAACAGGAAACTAAAAAACTTGGATGAGTTTATCGAAAAGGGCCAGTTAGAAATATTTGACTTTCATCAGTGGTATCCTCGGACAGGAAGCTTCGATTCCGAACAGGTCTTAAGAAGATGGATCGAAAAAGAAAAACAGGCTCTCAAAAAAGGATTCGATGGCCTAAGGCTTAGTGGAAATACTTCCTGGCTTGAAAAAAAAGACTGGAATGATTTCTCGGATTATGAAGCCCGTATCAATAATATCATAGGCAGTCACAGGATGTTAGCCGTTTGTACGTTCAGCCTGGATAAATGTAAAGCTTCAGAGATCATTGATGTGGTGAATAACCATCATTACGCACTTATCAAACAGGAAGTCCAATGGAAACTTATTAAGAGCTTTGATTATAAACAATTGCAGGAAACCCTGATTCGGGAACGTTATCATCTCGAAAAAGCCCAGGAGATAGCTCATGTGGGTACCTGGGAGCTAGATGTTGAAGCCGATAGGCTTATCTGGACCGATGAGGTTTATCGTATATTTGGACTGCCTAAAGGCACTGAGCTCACATACGAACGTTTCCTAGAGTGTGTTCATCCTGATGACCGAGAATATGTTGATAAAAAATGGAAGGCAGCTCTCAAAAAAGAGCCATATAATATCGAACATCGAATTCTTGTCAGCGGCAAGATCAAGTGGGTTAGAGAGAAAGCTGAAATAAAATTTGACGAGATGGGTCATGCTGTTGGCGGAATAGGGGCTGTTCAAGATATCACCGAGCAGAAAAAGGCCGAACAAGCACTAAAAGAAAGTGAGTTAACAGCAAGGGCCATACTGAATGCTTCCAATGATGTGACAGCACTATTGGATATTGAGGGAATCATACTCGATGCAAATGAAGCCTTGGCTCGAAGATTTAACAAAAGCGTGGAGGCGATAAAAGGCACAAATGGCTGGGATCTTTTTCCAATAGATCTCGTTGAAAAAAGAAGACAATATTTCAATAGGGTGATTTTTTCAAAAAAACCTGTTCGCTTCGAGGACGAACACAATGGAATCTGGTTTGACAACATTTTCTTTCCCATCCTTGATGCTCAAGGAAATGTTAAAAAAATAACTCTTCAAGAACGGAACATTACCCAGCATAAACAACAAGATCAGGAACTCGCAATAAGGAACGAAATCGCCAATATCTTTTTAACGGAATCTGATGAGGGAATGTACAACAAAGTCTTGGATGTCATATTAAAAGCGCTAGAGAGCCGTTACGGGCTTTTTGGATATATCAACCAAAATGGGGATCTGGTATTATCATCCATGACTAAAGATATTTGGGACGAATGCAAAGTTCCTGATAAAACCATTGTGTTCCCTCGTGAGAAATGGGGAGGTATCTGGGGAAAAGCCCTCATAGAGAAAAAAATGCTCTATTCGAACAATCCCATGAGCGTTCCAAGCGGGCATATTCCCATAAGTCGAGTTCTCGTTGCTCCGATTGTCTTTAAAAAGAGAGCAATTGGAATTTTTGAGATTGCAAATAAGGCTGTCGACTATGACGACAACGATAGAAACTTGCTAACGAAGATCGCAGAAAAAATTGCGCCAGTTCTTTATGCAAGACTTCAGCGAAATACCCAGCAAGAGAAACGTCTGCGTGCTGAAAGAATGCTAAAAAATCTACGCAGGCAAATGGACATGCATGCAGGTTTTGCGGGTATTGTGGCACTTGATCCAAAAATGCTTGAAATATTTGATACTATCAAGGAACTTGCAGAAATCGATGTCCCCGTCATGATTCAAGGTGAGAGCGGCACGGGAAAGGAGCTAGTGGCTATGGCCATCCATAATGAGGGATATCGGGCACAACAACCTTTCATTGCTGTAAACTGCAGCGCCTTGCCGGAAGGGCTCCTCGAAAGCGAGCTTTTCGGGCATGTGCGAGGAGCTTTTACTGGTGCCATTCGGGATAAAAAAGGACGTTTTGAGCTTGCCAATAACGGCACTATTTTCTTGGATGAGATCGGAGATTTAAGCCCAGCTCTCCAGGTCAAGCTCTTGCGTGTCCTTCAAGAAGGGACATTCGAACGTGTTGGCGACGAAAATACCAGACGGGTTAATGTGCGGGTGATAAGTGCAACAAATAAAGATCTCATGCTTGAGATTAAAGAGGGAAGATTCAGGAGTGATTTATTTTACAGGATGTGCGTCGTTCCCATAACAATCCCTCCTCTGCGAGAACGACGCAATGATATTCCGCTCTTAGTCGATCACATCTTAAAGAACTCTTTATATAAGAAAAAAAAGAAAGAAGTGAAGGTTTCGCCTGAAGCCTTGTCGATAATGATGAATTACCACTGGCCTGGTAACGTTCGTGAGCTCCAGAATGCTATTCAGTACGCATTAGTGAAGTGTGGAAGTGATCTGATTTTAAAGGATCACTTGCCCCCCTCGATCGTAAGCTCCTATCCAAATGAGAAAGTTGTAACAAAGAGAAAACGGAGTCGAAAACTCAGTCCTGAGGCCGTACGCTGGGCACTAAAAGAAACGCATGGAAATAAAAAGGAAGCTTCTCGAAAACTAGGCGTATCTCGAGCTACTCTCTACCGCTTTCTTGGATCGAAGAAAATTTAAAAAAAGCGGAGCCTGTAATTTCATACATCCAAATTTTATTCATGATCAGGATAACCACTTTATCAATCGAGAAAAAGTTCCACATTCCCTGCATTCAACAAATGAATCTTCTCTAATTTTGATATCATCCTTGTAAAACTCGAATCCCTTGACATCTTTAAATTGGCGACTGTCACAGATAGGGCACACTTTTTCCTCTATCCAGAAAAAATGTGATTCACATTGTCGACAAATCTCATCCAGATCTCGTACAACATCGCTAAAAGACCAATTGTCCTCCTGCTGCTCTCTGTGATCTATTCTAGTTTTATCCATCTGTTTTTTATATCCGACTACCTTTGGATGACACCCTTCCTTTTCTAGATTCCTACACTTCAGCATCAAGTTTTTCATCTATTTGACCACTTAAAAACACATTAGATACAGTTTATTTCTTGCTTGAGAATTTCGCTGCTATCGAGATCCGATTCTGTTCCGTGTGTTTCAAGTCAGGTTATAAGCAACCCTGATATACAATCTACCACAACATCTTTTTATATCCACTTAAGATTATTCAAGATTCATACCAACTTTGAATTAGTTTGAATTCACGATGAAATCTCCAGAAATAGCGAATACCAGAAACCTGATAAAATTCATCTAAGTAAGCCCGATGTGTCTCCTTTTAAGGTTAATCGAGACACATTCTTAATTCATAGCTTTTTCAATAAATACCTTTAATCCCTTGATTTTTAAGCCTTATTTGAGACTAGAAGCGATCAATTTGGCTGGCACAATTTTTGCATTAAAGTTTTCATGATTACTTCAAAAAGATGATTCACCACGGGAGTAGAAGGAACAACATCTTTCATGTGCACAAGTCTTAGAAACAATGGAAACCAAAAATACACAAGGAATGTAGTCCAAAAAAGAATCAGGCTAACTAAAATAAAAACTATAAATAAGGGAGGTTGAGTATTATGAAGGAAATTGAATGCCCAATTTGCTGGAATAAAGATGTCAGTTTAGTTGACGCCGTCTATCAAGAAAATCAGGATATAATCAAGCCGTTAATGTTTTGTGATTTATGTGAAAAACATTACTGGGGGGATACAAACGGAATTGTGACGAATTTATTCATTTTATGTAAGACATTTGATCTAAGCCCAGAACTTTGCTATTTAAAGGAAGAAAATCTCAGTCTATCAAAAAACACATATCTTTCTAAACGCAAGCTACAAGAATTCAATTTATTATGTGGATTCTGTCCTCAAAGACGGCTGCAGTATAAGTCTGAATTGATGAAGCCGATAGAAGCAGAGTGAGTCGAATGTGAATCAGATAAATTGTTTTAAGGGGAACCAGATTATCGGATGCTGTTATCAAGTGTCTCAAAGTTGATTTTAATGAGACAATAAATGCAACACTGAGACAGTAATGGACGCTTAGCACTTTAGCTCAAGGATTTATTTTTGCGGTAAATCCCAAGCAAAACAGGCATAAATAAGCGTTCAAGTGTTCAACTACAAACTATAAAAGTGAATGGCATAAAACTTGTAGTATATTTACACGAACGATATGGGGAGTCGAAAATAGCTTAAAGACCTCGATAGGGAACATGAATCTAATAAAGCTCAGCAAACACTCGAGAGCAGAGAATCAAGATAATCTAAAAAGCAGGATTGCTGAAGGATATATTAATTCGCAATCAGGCTATTTATTTAAAAAGGAGGCATTATGAGGAAGCATTGGGGCATTAATTTTCTATTCTTGCTTGTCCTCGCCGCAGGTTTTGTGATCGCCGCTCTTACAGTCCCCACAGATATCCAACAGCCAGGAACTCAGCCAAACGAGGTGGGTAAGCTAGAGACACCAGACAAGTGCGATAACTGTCACGGAGGGTATAACGCCATTATCGAACCATCTTTTAACTGGCGGGGAAGCATGATGGCCAATGCTGGTCGGGATCCCATTTTTTGGGCAACTCTGGCAGTGGCCGAGCAAGACTTCGATGGAGCAGGTGATCTATGCATCCGCTGCCACAGCACAGGGGGGTGGCTGTCAGGGCGATCGACTCCTACGGATGGATCATCACTTGCACAGGGTGATTCGGACGGGGTGGAATGTGACTTCTGTCATAAGATGACCAATCCGGATAATTCGGAGCATCTCGGAGTCCAAAATCCCCCTTTCGTTGCCAACGATGGTGGCACCCCTGCTGTGGGTTACTACGGAAGCGGCATGTACTCGCTTTGGAGCGGAAACGAGAAATTGGGACCTTACAACGACGCCGATGCCCGCCACCAGTTCATTCAATCCCAGTTTCATCGCGGGGTTGACTTTTGCGGGACCTGTCATGACGTTTCCAATCCGGCTGTGGGCGACCTGGCCCATAACAACGGTGCACAACCCACAGCAGATCCTGTTGTTGCCAGTGGAGTCCCAGGATCTGCTGTTGATGGCAAAGCCGCCTTCAACAATTTTCCCTATATGTATGGGATTGTGGAAAGGACCTTCAGCGAGTTTAAATCCGGACTTCTATCCCAAACTCTCGTTAAAGACTTCAACACTCTTCCCTCGGAACTGCAACAGGGGGCCATCCAGGTCGCTTATGACAGCTCTTTCGTTGCCGGAACTTTGGGTAACTACGCTGACAATAAAGATCGATACTTCAGCTGCCAAACGTGTCATTTGCGCCCTGTCAACGGACCAGGCTGCAACAAGAAAGACGCTCCCGTAAGGACGGACCTTCCTCTCCACGACATGACTGGAGGGAATTACTGGATGCCCGATGCCATTCAGTGGCTCGACACGCAGGGACGGCTCCGGCTCGGAGGAGGATTGACCAGTGTCCAGATCACAGCCTTGAACGAAGGGAAAGTCCGTGCCCTAAAACAGCTCAACGAGGCGGCTGCCCTGATGGTCTCCGGCAACACTCTGAGCATCACCAACCTAACGGGACACAAGCTCATCTCCGGTTATCCGGAAGGGCGAAGGATGTGGATCAACATCAAGTGGTATGACGGGTCAAGTCAAATCCCAGTACGGGAAGATGGAAGATATGGTCCGATCGGGACTGTTATTAACGGAACACCAACGACTGTAAACTCACTCATCGATCCCTATGATCCCAACACCAAAGTCTATGAGGCCCACTACGGGATGACACCAGAATGGGCGAATCAACTCTTAGCGCTCGGTTATCCCTCAGATCTCGCCCTGAGCTATGACCGCTACACTGGAGCACCGGATTATACCTTGGGACAGCTTGCAGGGAGTGGCACCGCACACGAGACTTTTCATTTTGTACTTAACAACACAGTGGTTAAAGATAACCGCATTCCACCCTACGGAATGAGCTATGACATGGCCGAAAAGCGCAACGCCCTTCCAGTACCAGCAAACCAATATGGCGGGAGTCCAGGCGGTACGTACCTCCACTTTGATGAAATCATACTCAATCCTCCTGCCGGCGCCGTCTACGCTACGATCGACCTTGTTTACCAACCCACGAGCTGGGAGTATATCCAGTTCCTTCACCTGGCAAATGACCTTTCAAATCCTTTTCTGGCGGACGAAGGCCAGGCCCTACTGGACGCCTGGCTCGCAACGGGAATGGCCGAACCTTATGTCATGGCCTCGACGGTATGGGGAACCGCACCAGTTCCAGCTGTGCCGAAAATGTATGCCGACAGCCTTACGACAAATGCTTCTGGCAAACGCGGCGCGCTCACTCCGGCAAGCACGTTTAAAGCAGGCGATAACGTGATCTTCGTGGCCCACCTCGTGGACGAGACGGCGCTGAACGTCGGCGGAGCCCAGGTGTTTATCGAGATCAGGGACTCGGCAAATCCGCCAAATCTAGTAGCCAATCTCCAGGGTTTCAGCGACGACACAGGAACCGCTGTATTGAATTGGAAATCCTCCAGAAGACAGGCTGCCGGTCAATACACGGCCGAAATCACGAACATCATCAAGAGCGGATTCACATTCGATCAGGGCAATCCAGGAGCTTTCCATACTGTAACTTTTACGATCCAGTAGAAACCGCAATCAACTTCAAACTCGAGCCTGTTGCTCGTCCAAGGTATTGCAGGGGGAGGCGTCACTAACAGCGTGATAGCCTCCCCTGTCAACTTTTTGTTTCTTCCCGAACAGAGAGCATTTTTCAATACTGATCTGTCACCATTAATGTGCCGCCTGCATAGTAAAGTCTGTGTCAACAGAATCATTTGGATGCGCTTCCCTATCTCCAAAAAAATGTGATGACCGGTATTTGAACCATACATAGTATCATTATAAGGAAGAAAAAATGTTTAAATTGAAAAGCGATGATGCAAAATCTCTGATCGTTACAAGAAATTTCTCGCCCTTCAGAATTAAGCTGATCTTCCATACTGAAAATCCATCAATCAAAATGGCGCGAAATTAATTATTTAGCGCCATATTGCTTATGGAAGGAGAAGCTTAACTTTCCTTGCTATTGCTTATGGTGTATGTTCTAATCTAAAAAAGGGTATATTATTCTACTGTGATGCTAGCGAAAAACAGTCCTCAAAGTGGTAGGAAAAATGGGGGGCATATCCATATAAAAGAAAAAGAAGATGATTTAGTTTCTTGTTTCAGGAAGAAATTAGATAAGAAAAAAACTCATTTTGTAATTCTTTCTAATTGGGGAGCTGATGGATATATACTGACACGTAATTGGATAATAAAAAAAATAATAAAAAATGTCTTCAATATTATCGAGTCAAAAAGATTTGTCACAGATAATTATTAAAAATCAAATACGTTGTGGGAATAATTGCCTGTTAAGCCTAACTTTGGTCAGTCCAAATTAATATATATCTTAACATCACTGTTATTTGACACCAAAAATTTAAATTTGGTAAACTCATTTCTCAGATCAGAGGGGAGCCCATTTCTTTTCTGAGATTTCACTTTGAATGCAGGGTGAGATGCTCAGAGCTCGGAGCTGAGAACCTCAGGAGAAACTGAGGGACCCATTGAACCTGATCAGGATAATGCCTGCGAAGGGAGAAATTCATGAACCAAATCAAACTTCCTGACCTTGGAAAAATCCACAGAGGTTTTTTTGATCGTGTTATATACCCACGCCTAGGTGCTGGTGATAACGACATTGTCATTGGCCCTAAACATGGTGTGGATTACGGAGTGTTGAAAATTGGCAAAACATATCTTTCCATATCGACAGATCCCTTTTTTATTGTGCCAGAATACGGATTTGCTCGAGCAGCCTGGTTCGGATTCCATATCATCATTTGCGACGTGGCGGTTTCGGGATTAAAACCGAAATATCTGACAATTGATTTAAATCTTCCCCCTGAAATAACAGAAAAACAACTGGAAGAACTGTGGGAAACAGTACACTCAGAGGCGAAAAAATACGGAATTAGCATTATCACTGGACACACTGCCCGCTATTCGGGCTGCAATTATCCGATGGTGGGTGGGGCAACAGCTATTGCTGTTGGAGATAAGAACAACTTGCGCGGTCCTCATAAAGTCAGGACCGGAGACCACATTGTGATCACTAAAGGCCCTGCCATCGAAACGACCGGACTATTAGCGGTTTCTTTTGCTGAAAAGTTTAAAGAGGTTGGGGGTCCGGAGTTTCAAAGAGAAGCCGAAGACGTGTTCTATCAAATGTCCGTGTTAGATGATTGTATCATTGCTAGAGAATTTCCTAGTGTGCATGTCATGCATGATGCTACTGAATACGGGATTTGGGGCGGCCTATATGAAATGGCCGTTGCAGGGAATTATGGTATGAGAGTAGAAGAGGAGCTTATTCCAATCCAACCTGTTATAAGAAAAACCGCAGAGATTTTTGACTTTGACCCGTTCTGCGCTATCAGCGAAGGTACATTAATTTTAACAGTTGATAAAAAAGAGGCTAATGATTTAATCTCAACTTTCGATAAAGCAGGGATTATTAGTAGCATTGTTGGAGAGGTGGTATCTAAAGACAAGGGCATTAAGATCATTGTTTCTGGCAATGAAAAGGATCTTGAGCATCCAAAAGTAGATCCTTATTGGATCTTGGCTAAGGGACTTTCAGAATCTACTTAAGGTCCGGTTCTTTCATAACCAGGATGCCACGTAAAATCCCGGTCTCCACTCGCCTCAATATTAATAAAGCTTCATTATCACCAGATTGAGTCGGCCTTAACGTCCTCCACCCCACCCTGTTCAGCAGCAGTAAGCAGAGGGAAAAAATTTAGTTTCGTGAGCGTTTCCAGTTCGTCAATTGTAGTTTTACTCTAATCTTCCTTTTTTTTGATAAAATAATCATCAATTATTTTTCGACTAAACAAGCTCTTTTTGTTAGATAAAATTCGAACTGCCCCCCAAAATTGAGACCACCCATAGTACTAAGATTTTCGTGACATAATAGGCATCATCAGCGGGGATAAGAACCCTTCCTAAGGAGGTTTATGATGATGTCTAAACACGGCAGGCGGTACACAGCAAAGTTCAAATTTCAAATGATCCTGGAACTTCTGAAGGGTTCAAAAACCATTGGACAGATAGCTCGTGCCTTTGGAGTTCATCCAATTACCATCTCTCACTGGAAGAAGGAGTTTATTGAGAAAGGTCCTGAACTTTTTAGTCAGAAGACAACGATCCATGAGTATGAGAGGAGGATTCAAGAACTTGAGCGGCTTATTGGTCACAAGGAGGTAGAGATTGCTTTGCTAAAAAATTTTTTAGCAGGGAGTTCTCCCGGGAAGAGAAAATAGAGCTCGTTAGGAAATTCAAGGACCAATATGGGCTCAATAAAGTCTTAAAGGTGCTGAGATTATCCAAGGATACCTGGTACTACTCCCAAAGAAGACGAAAGTACGAAGATAAATATCGTTATTTAAGGAAACAGTTGTTTGAGATAGCCAGGATCCATCCTGAGTATGGATACCGCAGGACAACTGCAGAGCTAAAAGCTAGGGGAATTCATGTAAATCATAAGGTAATAGAGAGATTGCATTCGTATTGGGATCTCTCCGTCCTCAAAAGTATTAAGCATCCCAGGGAAAATCCAGTCCGAGTTCTTTTGCGGGAGGCTGGACCGAAGATTAATCTTGTACAATCGCTGGAGAGGATTAATGATTTTGAAGTTCTCTACACTGATTTTACTGAGATCCGATACCAAAAGGGCAGAAATAAGGCTCATTGGATGCC
>JABAOH010160744.1_pt3 | contig 11462 bp, 11 predicted proteins | sample 7062181 | NCBI WGS metagenome assembly JABAOH01 (sample SAMN14538630, study PRJNA623070) | marine sediment metagenome | biome: marine biome [ENVO:00000428]; feature: marine pelagic biome [ENVO:01000023]; material: deep marine sediment [ENVO:00002113]; isolation source: pool of 5 deep marine... | reverse complement strand
TGATCCTGATCCCCGCGCTCGGCACCGCGGGTGCCGCGCTGGGCACGGTGACCGCCGGCGCGATCGCGAGCCTGTTCGCCATCTACCTTCTGTTCTCCGACCAACTGGTGGTGACGCTGCATCGGGGCATGAGCTGGCGGCCGGACTGGTCGATCATCCGGCAGCTGTTCCGCTTCGGGCTGCCGACGGGCTTGCAGGGCGTGGCGATGAACGTGGCCGGTGTGCTGCTGATCCGTTTCGTCGGGTCGCTGGAACGGAGCGCCGAGGCACAGGCCGCCTACGCGGTCGCGTATACCGAGCTGTTCTCGTTCGTCACCTGGACTTCGGTGGGACTGATGGGTGCCGCGGCGGCGGTGGCCGGCCAGAACCTGGGGGCCGGTCGCCCGGAACGCACCGTGCGCGCCGTCCGGGTCGCGGCGTTGATCGGGCTGGGCGGCGCGGCGTTCGTGGGCCTTCTGTTTCTCGCGATCCCGCGCCAGCTGCTGGCGCTGTTTGGCATGACCGACCCGGTCGTCGTGGGTCTGGGCAAGCAGCTCCTGAGCTACCTATCCGTTTCCGGGCTCTTCATCACGGTGGCGCTGACCTACACCGGGGGGCTGCAGGGCACCGGCGACACCAAGAGCCCGCTCTACATCTCGATCGTCTCGCAGATCGTCGTGCCGCTGGGGATGTGCGCCGTGCTGCAGGCGACCCGGGGCCTCTACCCCGCCGATATCTGGCTGGCGATCCTGCTGGGCCACGCGACCCGCTGTACGCTGAGCGTGCTCCGGTTCCGTCAGGAGAAGTGGCGAGGCATCGAGGTGGAGATCGAACCGTCGCGGCGGTGACGCCACGTATCGCAGCAGATGGCGCGGCTCAACGTCCGGCGACAGTCATCCGCCGGGCGCCGGCGCGATGCCGACGAGCAGAACCAGCTGCCGGGTCCCGCTGTTGGTCACGCCGTGCCGTACCCCGGCCGGCGCCCAGACGGCGTGGCCCGGGCCCGCCTTGCGGGTCTCGTCGTCCACGACGAACTCACCCTCGCCTTCCACCACGAAGTAGAACTTGTCCTGGTCGGCGTGCGTGTGGACGCTCTGAGTCTGCCCCGGTTCCAGACAGTTGAGGCCGAGGAGGAGTCGCGGACCCCGGAACAGCGTGGACTTGAAGAACTTGTCCGGTTTCGAGCCGGTATGCGTGCGGTAGTCGGCGAAGTTTGTCATACCTGGCAGTAGTTCGAGCTAATCGATTCAACAATCGGAGCGCGGGCTGAATGATGCGCCGCCGGTCGGCGCGCGGCAACGCGTCGCGACGCGCGGATGCCCGCTCGGGCTGGTTGACGATTGCTCGAGAAAGCCACACAGGTCCCGCTGGTGGCCGGTCATCAACCCTTCTAGCTTGGTGTGCATGAGCGGCCCGCAAGGCGACTCTCAGGCCCGCGGCCCGGCCCCAAATGCGCCGGGTTCCGAGCGGGTGGGAACGCTGACCAGCCTCTCCGACGGCCGGGAGTTCTCGCTTGGCTTTGGCAGTATGCGGATCGGTCGCCAGTGGCGCGCCGACCTGATCATCTCCGACAAGTCGGTCTCCCGCCAGCACGCCGACATCATCTTCGAGAGCGGCCGCTACGTGCTCTACGACCACAGCGCCGACCGCACCTGGGTGAACGGCTCGCTGGTGCAGGTGGCGCAGCCGCTGCGCGACGGTGATGCGGTGAGGTTCGGGCGCGCCGAGTTCCGCTTCGCTCTACGAGAAGCGCCCGGTGCGGCTTCGCGGACGCTGGATTCCGAGGGGTCGCCGGAGGTAGCTGCGACGCCAGCGCCGGTCATGAAGGAGGGGAAGCGGTGGAGGCGGAGCGGGCCAGCGATGCTGGTCCGCAGGGTTCTCCTCGCGGTGGCCGCCGTGGTGGTCGCGGCGGCCGTGGCGATCTATTTCCTGTTCCTGCGAGGAGGCTGAGGCGGTCCGTCGAGCACGGGCCGACGCGCGATCCGCGCAGTGGCGGTCGCTCAGGGCCCGTCGGGCGGCGGCTGATCCATCTCGACCGGTTTCTCCGTGATCGCCGTCTTCGCATCCGATCCGTATTTCACCAGCTCCATGCGCCCGTCGGCCTGCGTCAACTTCACCATGCCGAAGGGGACGTCGCCGATCCAGATCTCACCTTTGTCGCCGCTGCGGGCGCGGAAGTGACGGGTCTGGAAGGTGCCGGCGGGCACGGTCACCCGCTCGATCCCTCGATCGTCGGCGTCGGCGCACTGCTCCTTCCACCCGGGCCCCGGCGCGGCGTCGGCGGCCATCAGGTCGATCATCTCCTGCGGCGCTTTGCGGGCCGGCTGTCCGGGCATCTTGACGATGTAGGCCTTGACGTCGCCGAACTCGAACGGGTAATAGGGGACGAGCATCTTCGCGATCACTGGCTCACCCACCGCGGGCGGGACGGTAGCGACCTCGATCCAGAGGTGCCGACGTCCCTTCACCTGCTCCTCACCTACGACGGCGAAGCGAATGGGCCAGCTCTCGTCCTCCAGGTTGGTGAATAGCAGCTCGGCGTATTGTCCGACCTGGGGCGACGGATAGACATAGGGGCAAGGGCCCTGAGAGCTCTTGCGCCGAAAGCCCCATTGGCGCCGCGCCCGCCGTCACGAAGCTCAGAAGAATCAGCTGGACTTTCATATTTGTCTCCCGCCGATGCCACCTCGATTCTACGCCTTCTCGCTTAACCGCTGCCGGTTATACCCCGGGAACGCAAGCTGGGTCGACCTGAAGAAAAAGGCGCGGGCGGCCCAGCCGGACCGCCCGCGCTGATCCCTCCATCCGGTGCGAGCCTAGACAGCTCCGAGCGAGATGAGGACCAACGAGAAGATGAAGATGTCCATGAACAGCTCGAAGGCGTCCCCAATGCCATGGAACAGCTCTCCCAACGCCTGCAACTCGGCCGGCGTGAGCGGGTCACCCACGGCGTTTGTGATCACCGGGTCATCCACCGTACCGGCGATGAACGCGACGCGTTTACCGTTCATGGTTACGCCGCTCTCTGGGTCGATGACGCCCTGGTTGTCCACCGCGAGACTGAAGACGACGTTGCCGCGATTCGACGTGTCGGTGAACGTGACGACCAGGCTGCCAGAGCCCAGCTCGTCGTTGACGATCAGTCCGTCGAACTCGAGCTTCGCCGAGAAGGTGGCGAACGAGAAGGTGAAATCGAAGTTCACTTCCTGCGCGGTGCCACCGACGTTGAGCCCGAAGCGAAGCTGCTGCTGGCCGTTGGAGACGAAGCCGTCGGTGTTCAGCGTGAAGCTGGTCTGACCGAACGTGCCCGAGACGTCGACACCGAGCAGGTCACCCTTTCCGGTGACGTGCGCCAACATCGAGATGTTGATCGTCGGGAACGAGCTGGTGTCGATGATGTCGAGGTACCCGATCTCGGTGAGCGGGTTGATGGGCTGCTCGAGGATCGGATCGACGGCGTAGAGAATGAAGCGGACCCCGTTCGCCGGTGCGCCCGGCTCGTCCGGGTCGAGGATCTCGTAGCCGGGCGGCGTCGCCTGTTCGTTCCAGCGGAACGTTTTGCCCTGCAGGCCGACGGGGATCCGTTCGGGCGTGCTCGATGCACGCCACGTCAGCCACTCGTTGACGCTCGCCATAGCGCCCAGCCGCGCCGCTTCGACCGTGCCGGCGTCGAGCGCGGACACCGCGTTGACCGGCGCGACGGCCGGAGCGATCGCGACACCGAGGAAGTCGCCGAAGAACCCCAGACTGTTGAGCGCGTCGTTCTGATCGAAGTACTCGGCGACGATCGCGTCCAAAGCCGCTGCGGCTTCCGTTGGGTCGAGGTCACCGGGCGGGCCGGCGTCGTCGCCGCACGCCGCGAACACGGAGAAAGCCAGAGCCACGACGGTCAGGCGCGTGAACCATTGCGCTTTCAATCTCCTCACTTCTACCTCCCTGTTGGACAGACTGATGTCGATAGGTCTCGAGGGGACCCACGCCTGGAGAAGAGGTCGATTGCAACTCTGGACAGGGGATTTCGCGCCACGGCATGCGGCGCGTGAGGGAGATACCGCAGGCTAAAAAATATCACATTCCAGACACCGCGCAACCTTCAGCTTCGGGCGTGCTGCAAGGCTCTGACTCGAAACCCTCGCGCGCCTTTACACAGAGGGTCGGTGGGCCGAACTCAACTGGAAGGTTTCGAGGCTGAGAGGCGGAACGCGATATAAACGGCCAGCACCAGCGAGATGAGGTCGAGAAGTCCGTAGAAACGGTCGAACGCCGTCAGGATCGCGCCGGGGTCGCCGAGCACCGACAGCGTGCCGCCGATGCCCAGATCGTCTTGCACGCCGGTCAGCGCCGTCGCCGCCATCAACGCGCCGATCGCCGAACCGAAAAGCGTTCCGAATACTCCGATCAGGCGGAACGGCAGCGTGTGCCCTTCGCCTTTCAGTCGAACGCTGATCCCCACCATCAAGCCGACGGCCACGGCTAACGGGCTGGCGCCGTGGCCGGCTCCCACCGAGAGCAGGGCCCAGACCAGCCCACCGGCCAGCGCGGCGCTGCCCGCGGCCAGCGCGGCTCTCAGCAGCTTGGTTGGCGCTAGCGGCCGGCGGCGCGCCGCTCGGGGCGTTGTGGCCGGCGCTGCCAAGGAGATCCGCTTGCCCGAGCTGGTCTCGATGACCGGCTCCGCGCTGTCCGTGGTCGCAGATCCAACACTGAGAATCGCCTCGACCTCATCGATGTCGGGCAGCGCGCGACCGAACTCCTCCTCGGGAAAGAAGGACGGCTTCCGCGGTTTGCCCGCTGCCTCCGCTCTTGCGGGCTCGGGCGGAGCCGGCTCGGGCTCGGCCACCTCTTCCAGCAGCTGCTCGAGCTCTTCGTCAGCCTCGAGCAGACGCTCCAGCTCGCTCATCTCCTCTACAGCGGCCGGTTGCCAGGGGGCCCCTTCCGGCGCCGCGGTCTCCTCGGGCGTCACTTCGGCCGCCTCCAGCTCCGGTGGCGGCTCGGCCTCGAGCGGCGGCTCCAGTTCGGCGGCTGGAAGAACCGGCTCCGGCGGAGCTTCCTCTTCGATCGGCGGCGTCGCTTCGAAGGCCGGCGGCTCGTGCTCGGCCAGCTCGGGTACGCTGACTTCGCCCGCAGTGACCTCCAGCTCGGTCAGGTCCGGCTCCGCCGGCGCTTCTTCTACCGGTGTCTCGGCCGGCGGTGGCGCGGCGGCTCGCGCTTCAACCGACGGCGTTTCCTCGGGCGCGTCCGCCGCAGTCGCGACGCCGGGTCGCGCTTCGGTCGGCTCGATCTCACTGGGGATGCCCTCCTCGCCCACCTGATGCTCGAAGGCGATGCGATGCTTGGCGAGCTCCCAGCTCACGCGCCCAAAGAACTCGAGGGAATACTCGCCGGGGGGAACGGCGTTGACGAGACGGACGATCGTGTCTTCCGGTCGCTCTCCGTGTTCGGCGGCGAAGTCAGAGCTGCGGATGTAGCGGACGTAGTTCCTCACCTTGGCGGAGAGCTGTTGATGCATGAGATCGGTCTCATGCCAGGGCCGGTTCTCCTCGATGAGAAGAACGATCTTGCCCGTCAGCTCGTCCGGGGTGATTCCATCAACCGTGGTGGGCTCGGACATCATCCTCCCACATCCCTACGTCCCGAGGGGTTCTCTGACGAACTTGATACGGCGGGGGTGGCGGGAGCGGCGGCGGCGATCACCCAGCGTTGGGAACGGCTGCCACCGGGGCGTAAACCCTCGACATCAGCGCGCTTCTTCGGTGATGTCGGCGGACCACTCGATTTCGACGGCATCCTTGAGACTCGCCGCCGTGGGGCACTTGTCGCGATGACGAGCCAGGGCGCGATCCACGACCTCGCGCGACCCGGGTGGGATGCGAAGCGTGTAGTGCACTTCGATCCGCGTGAGCACCGGCAAGCCATCACGAACCTCGTTNNCAGTGAAACCCCGCGCACCTCCAGTGCGCCGTTCAGCGTGCCCAACATTCAACCGCCGGCGGCACTGACGACAAAGTCAACGGGCAGCGGAAGATCAGCCGCATCGTCGAGCTTATAGTGCGTCTTGATCGGCCCGTGCACTCCGAACTCCACGACGTGGCCGACCGCGAGGTGCGCGCGGCGGTGTACGCCCTCGACTTTTTCGATTTCAGAGCTGGATATGTAGATGGGCTCGCTCATCACAGGACGTGTGCCGTTCTCGATCCTGCGTTTCAAACGCCGCCCGCGTGGGGCGAATCGATTCGGTAGACGATCCCCCCGGCACCACCCGCTTCGGCCACCGCTTTCCCCTCAGCGACCAGCGACATCAGCGCGTGCTCGACCTCGACCTCGGCCAATCCAGAGCCCTGGGCGACCTCTGCGGCTGTGATCCGCCCACCTTTGGCGATGGCACGCCAGACGACTTGCTCCTTGACGCTCGTCAGCCGCTCAGCCTCTGGACTACGGCCCTTTTTCGAGCTGCGATAGCCGGCCCACAAGAGGGCCGCACCCACCACAGCAGGTAAGACGCCGAGAATGAGGAGGGCGATGAAGTCGAGCCCGCTCGGCAAGCTCACCACAAAGGTGAGAAGCCAGAGCATCACGATTCCGACAGCGAGGAGCAACCCGCCCCAAGACGACCTCGTCACGCCCCCAACCTAACAATTGTGCGGGCTCTAGGCCAGTTAAGCCGCCATTTCGGCCTGCTCCGGTGCGCTCGCCACCGCTCGGTCGGTCGCCCCACAGTTTTGGCCTCGAAAGACCCCCTATACCGCCCACCGCCCACCGCCTACGGCCCACCGGCTACCGGCCAGACCCCGCCAGGCTTGAGCAGCGCGTAGGCGGCGAAGGCCAGCGCATAGGCGACCACGAACCAGCCTAGCCGGGTGGCGGGGACGATCGGGCGCCGCGCCTCCTGCCGAACCACGATCTCGGAGAAGGCCAGCGCCAGTTGCAAGGCGAGCAGAGCCGGTGTGGCGGGTCGAAGGTAATCGCCCCAGGGGTATCCGAGAACGAGGCCGGCCGCCAGAAACCCGAGGTCCTCCGCGACGATCAGACTGACGGCGAGCTTGTATCCGCTGCCAAGCCGGGCACGCCGCGACGCGAGGGCGTAGGCGCCGCCCAGGGCGAGCGCCAGCAACAGGGCCGGGTTGTGGGAAGGGAGCTGACGCAGGTCGACGATGACGGGATAGAGCAGGTGACAGGCCGCGATGAGGGCCAGGATGATCGGCGTGGCCAGAGGCCGGGCCGCGGCAACCGGAGGTGGCGCCTCGTTCATGCTCCTGTGGGCGCTGGAGTGTGGCCACGAGGGCTCAGGCCCGCTGGCCTGCCCGCCCGGGCCTCGATACTTTGCCGCACCATGAATAGGTGCGGTGAGCGAAGGCGCAAGCGGAGTCACGCGACTCGAGTCGCGCTCGGTCTTCTGGCGCTCTGGCTCGGTACACCCCTGGCTTCGCTGGCGCAGGGAACCGTCGATCCCGATCACGGGCTGCTGGCCGTCACGCGGTGGCTGCGGGGTCTGGGCAGTGTGAAGCGCGTGCTGGTCATCGGCGCTCACCCGGATGATGAGGACACGAGTCTGCTGGCGGTTCTGGTACGGGGGATGGGGGCGGATGCGGCGTATCTGGCGCTGAACCGCGGCGAGGGTGGCCAGAACCTCATCGGCCCGGAACTCGGCGTGGCGCTGGGACTGTTGCGGAGCGAAGAGCTGCTCTCGGCGCGTCGCCTCGACGGAGCCGAGCAGTACTTCACCCGCGCTTACGACTTCGGATACTCGAAGTCCGCCGATGAGACGTTCCGCTTTTGGCCGAAGGACTCGCTGCTGGCCGACGTGATCTATGTCGTTCGCCGCTTCCGTCCGCAGGTCGTCGTCTCGGTGTTCAGCGGCACCCGCCGGGACGGACACGGCCAGCACCAGGCGGCCGGCATCCTGGCGCGGGAAGCGTTTACGGCGGCGGGCGATCCCGCGCGGTTCCCCGAGCAGCTGGGCGATGAGCTGCAGACCTGGACGCCGCTCAAGCTCTATCGCTCGACGCGCTTCGACTCCGCCGCCACCACGCTGTCGGTGGAGACCGGTCGGCTCGATCCTGTCTACGGACGCTCGTATCACCAGATCGCCATGGCTGGCCGCAGCCAGCATCGCTCGCAGGACATGGGACGCATCGAGGCGCTGGGACCGCGGCGCACGCGGTTGCAGCTGATCGAAAGCCGGGCGCCCGGTGGCGCCGGGCCCGAGACCGCCCTGTTCGAGGGGATCGACACGACGCTGGTCGGCATGGCCGCCACCCTCGCGGCGCCGGAGGCGCGCCGCGCCCTGGCCGAACTGTTGGCGGCCTACGGCGCACACCTAGAGCGAGCGCGTGACGCGGTGGGCCGCGCGCCGTGGGAGGATGCGGCGTCGCACCTGACGCTTGCCCTGGCGACACTGCGCCGCGCCCGCGAGGTGACCGCGCGGGCCAGACCCGATGCGGCGGCGCTGCACTTCGTGTTGGGGGAAGACGAGAAAAAGCTTCAGGCAGCGTTGGCCGAAACGGTCGGATTGATCTTCGATGCGTTCGCCGACGACGATCTGATCGCCCCCGGCCAGGGCGTCGAAGTCGAGGCGCAGATCTGGAACGGCGGCCCTCTCAACATAGAGCTGCGTGGGGTGTCGCTGCGAACCCCGCCGGGCTGGACAGCGGAGCCGCTGGGGAGCGTGCCGCGAAAGCTTGAGCGGGAGTCGCTGATCGAGCAGCGCTTCCAACTCATCGTCCCTTATGGCGCCGAGCCGACGCAGCCTTATTTCTTGCGCCGGCCGTTGCAGGGCGCCGTCTATGATTGGCCGGCCGACGGTGCGATTCGCACGCGTCCGTTCGAGCCACCGCCGGTCCAGGCGGAGGTCACGCTCGAGGTCGGCGGCGAGCCCATCCGGCTTCGTGTTCCAGCGGTTCACCGCTTCGCCGACCAGGCACAGGGCGAGGTTCGGCGTCCGGTTTTCGTCGTCCCGGCCCTCGGCGTGAGCATCGCGCCGACGCTCGCCGTGTCACCCCGCGGCCGCGAGCAGAGCTTCGACTTCAACGCCAGCCTGCGAAGCGAGTCGCCCCGGGCTGCCCGGGGTCGCGCGCGCCTCGAGGTGCCTGAGGGTTGGGCCGTGACACCTTCAGAGGCACCGTTCGAGTTCGCCGGCCCGGGCCGTTCGGTCAACATCGGTTTTCGCGTTTCGGTGCCGGCCGAGCTGGCGGTGGGCCAATACGAGCTACGGCCGGTGGCCGAGACCGAAGATGGGAGCCGTTACAGCCTGGGCTATACCGTCATCGACTACCCGCACATCCAGCGTCGCCTGCTGTTCGAGCCGGCCATTGCCCGCATCGCCGCATTCGATCTCGAGATGAAGGCCGGGCTGCGCGTCGGCTACGTGCCGGGTGCGGGAGACGCGCTGGCCGAGGCGATGGCTGCGATGGGCGCGCGGGTCGATGTGCTCGATGACCGCGCCGTCGCGAGCGGCGACCTCTCGCGCTACGACGTGATCGTGCTGGGGATCCGCGCGTACGAGACCAACGCGACTCTCGTGGAGAGCAACGAGCGGCTGCTCGCCTGGGTGCGCTCGGGCGGGACGCTCATCTCACAGTACCAGCAGTACGGTTTCTTCAACGGCGACTACGCCCCCTATCCGCTGAAAGCCCGCTGGCCTCACGACCGCGTCGCCGACGAAGCGGCTCCAATCGCGATCCTGGACCCCGAGCACCCGGTGTTTCAGCGCCCGAACACGATCGGGCCCGCCGACTTCGACGGCTGGGTGCAGGAGCGCGGCCTCTACTTCGCCAACGAGTGGGACCCGCGCTATCGGCCGCTGCTCGAGACGGCGGACCCGGGCGAAACGCCGAAACGGGGCGGCCTGCTGGTGGCGCGCTACGGCGGGGGCGTTTACGTCTACACCGGGCTGGCGCTGTTCCGGCAGATACCGGCCGGCGTGCCGGGCGCCTACCGCTTGCTCGCCAACCTGTTGAGCCTGGAGTGATGAGAGCCGCCGCGCTGATCGTCGTCACGGCCATCTGGCTGGGCGCCTGCGCCGAGTCGGGCGACGTGCTCACCGTCTACTCGCCCCACGGCACGGAGCAGCTGGTCGTGTTCGAGCGGCGCTTCGAGGAGTTGAATCCGGGCGTCGACCTCCAGTGGGTGGACATGGGCTCGCAAGAGGTGCTGGATCGCGTCCGCTCCGAGCGCGCGAACCCGCAGGCCGATGTCTGGTACGGCGGCCCCGAGGTCTTTTTCTCGCGCGGCGCGGCGGAGGGGCTGCTCGAGCCGTATCGTCCCAGCTGGGCGGAGGCGGTGCCGCGGCAGGCCCGGGGAAAAGATGATTTGTACTTCGGGGTTTACCTGACGCCTGCCGTGATCGCCTACAACGGCGATGCCGTATCGCCAGAAGAGGCGCCTAAGGACTGGGAAGACGTGCTCGATCCGCGTTGGAAGGGTAAGGTGTTGATTCGGGACCCGATCGCCAGCGGAACGATGCGCACGATCTTCGGCATGATCATCTACCGCGGGCTGCAGGCGACAGGCGACACCGCGGCGGGGTACGACTGGCTGCGGCGACTGGATGGGCAGACCAAAGAGTACGTGCTCAACCCAACGCTCCTTTATCAGAAGCTCGTCCGCCGGGAGGGTCTGGTCACCCTCTGGAACCTTCCCGATGTACTGCAGCTGCGCGCGCAAGACTTCCCGCTCGACTACGTGCTGCCGGCCAGCGGAACGCCGGTGCTGGTGGATGGCATCGCCATCATCAAGGGCGCCCGGCGGCTCGATGTGGCGAAGCAGTTCGTCGAGTATGTGGGCTCGGTCGATGGCCAGCTGCTGGCGGCGCGGGTCACCTTCCGCAACATCACGCGAACCGACATCCCCGAGGATTCTCTGCCCGACTGGTTGATCGAGGTGAACCGCGAGTTGCGGCCGATCATGCTCGATTGGGAGATGCTGGAGACCCGTGGGCGCGAGTGGATGCGCTACTGGGACTCGCACATCCGACACTCGGCCAAGCGGAAGCGGTGAGGAGAGCGGTTGAGCGACAAGGGCTTCCTCCAGCTTGACCATCTCACGCGCATNNCGGCGGTGCGCGACCTCTCCCTCGAGATCGCCGAGCATGAGATCGTGACGCTGCTTGGCCCCAGCGGCTGCGGCAAGACGACGACGCTGCGGATGATCGCCGGCTTCGAGACGCCGGACTCGGGCCGTGTGGTGCTGAACGACCGCGACGTGACGCGAGTCGCGCCGCAGAAGCGCGGCTTCGGCATGGTGTTCCAGCACTACGCCCTCTTCCCGCACCTCTCCGTGGCCGACAACGTCGCCTTCGGCCTCGAAGGCGCCGGCCTCACCAAGTCCGAGATCGACTCGCGCGTGGGCCGGGCGCTGGACCTGGTCCGCCTGCCGGGCACCGAGCGCCGCTCCATCGGTTCGCTCTCCGGCGGCCAGCAGCAGCGCGTGGCGTTGGCGCGGGCGCTGGCGCCCGAGCCGCAGGTGATCCTGCTGGACGAGCCGCTCTC
>JABAOH010037839.1_pt2 | contig 11462 bp, 7 predicted proteins | sample 7062181 | NCBI WGS metagenome assembly JABAOH01 (sample SAMN14538630, study PRJNA623070) | marine sediment metagenome | biome: marine biome [ENVO:00000428]; feature: marine pelagic biome [ENVO:01000023]; material: deep marine sediment [ENVO:00002113]; isolation source: pool of 5 deep marine... | reverse complement strand
TCCCTGACGATCGTAGACAGGTTGAAGGTCAAGCTTTTAGTAGGAGAGAAGGCAAAACTTATCAAGCGGCATACAGGTGATCCGGAGGCCTACAATTTCTATTTGAAAGGCCGGTACTTCTATAACAAAAGAACAGAAGAGGACATGAAGCGAAGCATCGAATACTTTGAGCGGGCTTTAGAGAAAGATCCAAAATTCGCGCTCCCGTACGCTGGTTTGGCCGAGACTTATGCGACGTTCGGATTTTATCATTGGTGGCCGTATGAGGAGGCTCGTTCAAAGGCAAAGGAATTCGCGCTGAAAGGGCTTGAAGTGGACGATTCTGTGGGCGAGACACATGGAGCCTATGCGAATTATGTATTGTGGTATGAATGGCAGTGGGCCGAAGCCGAGAAGGAATATAAAAAAGCTATCCAACTCAGCCCCTCTGATGTGGAGGCTCGCCATATGTATGCCCATTTATTGGAGAGTTCAGGACGTTTTGATGAAGCCATTGCCGAAATGGGAAAGGCTTTGGAGTTGGAGCCTCTCTCGATTAATCTGAATCACTGTATGGCGCAGATTCATTTCTTTGCCGGTAACTATGACGAGGCCATAGACCTGCTTCAGAAGACAATCGAGATGGATCCGGGTTTTCCTCTTCAGTATTTTTGGCTGGGAAGAGTCTATCTTCAGAAAGGAGAGCTTCAGAAAGCCTTAGAGATGTTTGAAAGAGGGGCAGATTTTCCCACGATCGGTACGATGGTCTTGGGAGGTCTCGGCCTTGCCTATGCTGTAGCAGGCAGGAGAGATGAGGCCCAGGGAATGCTCGAACAAATAAATAACCTTTCAAAAGAAAGATATGTTGAACCATATTATATTGCATGCATCTATATGGGTTTAGGAAACACAGAAAAAGTCTTTGATCTGTTTGAGCAGGGTTTTGAGGAAGGAGATATGCATTTATTTTATCTTCCTATAGATCCGATTTTTGATGAATTGCATGAAGACCCAAGATTTAAGGCTTTAATGAAAAAAATGGGCTTAGAGAAATGATCGGAAAAACCATCTCCCATTACAAAATCCTCGAAAAGCTCGGCGAGGGCGGCATGGGTGTAAGACAGTCAATTTGCTATTAAAAAAACCATAGCGCCATGCAATTTAATCCAGAAGAACATTGCCGGCGATCGATTCGATTGAAAAATTACGATTATGCCAGTGCCGGGGCGTATTTCGTCACCATTTGCACGCACGAGAAATTATGTTTGTTAGGTGATATTGTGAATGGTGAAATGCAATTGAGTGTATATGGACGTGTAGTGGAATTCGAATGGTTGAAAACGGCTGAATTACGGAACAATATTGTATTAGATGTATTTGTAATTATGCCAAATCATGTGCATGGGATGATTATTATTACCCGTAGGGGCGTATTGCCATACGCCCCTACCCAGTCCGAATTCCGATCACCATCCCAAACAATTGGTGCAATTGTTCGCGGTTTCAAATCGGCGGTAACCAAACAAATCAATGACATCCGCCACATGCCAGGTGCACCCATCTGGCAACGCAATTATTATGAGCATATTATCAGAAACGAAAGAGAATTAAACAAAATCCGCGAATACATCATTAACAATCCCTTTCAATGGGAATTGGATAAAGAAAATCCGAAAAATTGGGAGACGCATTTATGATCGGCAAGACCATATCACATTACAGAATCCTGGAGAAGTTAGGCGAAGGGGGCATGGGTGTGGTCTACAAAGCTCAGAACACTAAGTTGGAGCGTGTGGTGGCTATCAAATTCTTGCCTCAACATCTGACCACCGATGGTGTTGAAAAGGAAAGATTCGTCCATGAGGCCAAAGCGGCTTCGGCGTTGAACCATACCAACGTCACCACCATCTACGAGATCGACGAGTTCGAGGGGCAGACCTTCATCGTCATGGAGTATTGTGAGGGCGAGACTCTAAGACAAATAATCCAGAAAGAAACCCTTTCGATAAGAAAGGTCCTGGATATTGCAGTTCAGATATGCGAAGGTCTCACCATAGCCCACGAGAAGGGGATTGTGCACCGGGATATCAAATCGGACAACATCATGCTCACCCCCCGAGGCCAGGTTAAGATAATGGACTTTGGTTTGGCCAAGCTGAAAGGTGCAACCAAACTGACCCAGAGTCGCACCACCCTGGGAACTGCTTCCTACATGTCACCGGAGCAAGCTCAACGTGAGGAGGTTGATCGCAGAAGCGATATCTTTTCATTCGGGGTCGTTCTGTATGAGCTTCTCACAGGCCAGTTACCTTTCCAGGGAGAACATGAGGCGGCTGTGCTTCATGCCATAATCAGCGAAGAGCCCCTGCCGGTAGCTCGATTCAACAACAAAGTCTCAACAGACTTGGAGCGGATTGTATCCAAAGCCATGGCGAAGGAAAAAGAGGAAAGATATCAGCACATAGATGACGTTCTGGCGGACTTGAGACGAGAGAAGAAAAGCCTGGAGTATGTAAAGACGACTCAGATTCCTCCGGAAGCGATTCCGGCCAAGCCAAGAAAAACACTGCTGCCGTTCATCGTTCCCGCCTCGATCATCTTTGTTCTGGTTTTGCTCTTCTTGATTCTCAAGCCTTTTCAACTTCAGATAGCTCCGGAGAAGAAAGCGGTGGCGGAAGAAAACACTCTGGCCATCATGTATTTCGAGAATCTGAAAGATAGAGAGGATAAAGAAAGAATCGGTGAGATGGTTTCCGAGCTTCTGATTACTGGTCTGTCGGAATCTCAATATATGAGAGTCGTCTCCAGTCAGAGATTATATGATTTGTTGAAGATGATGGGACGGGAGGGAACGAGAGTAATAGACAAGACCGTCGCCTCAGAGGTGGCGCAAAAAGCAGAGGCGAAATATATGATTCTGGGCAAGATACTCTCGACCCACCCCGATTTTATCATCACCTCTCAGCTGGTGGACGTCCAAACCGGGAACGTAGTCGCCTCTCAGAGAGTAGCACGTCCAGAGGGGACAGATATGTTTTCATTGGTCGACAGCCTATCTTCCGAGATAAGAAAGGATTTGGAGATTCCTGCTTTGGCCCAAAGAGAAGAGGAAAAACCGGTGGCAGATATAACCACCCACTCGCCTGAAGCGTTGAGACTCTATCTGGAAGGAAATGAGCTTTTCTATAAACTCTATATGAAAGAAGCCGCCGAGAAATTCAAGGCGGCCCTCAAGATTGATACGACCTTTGCCAGCGCATACCTGAAATTGGCATTTTGCTACTCCAACCTTAAAGATGTGGTCCGGGCAAGGACCTCTGCGGAGAAAGCCGCCAGATTCTCGAATAAGGTATCGAAAAAAGAGAGATTCTTAATCGATGCTGTTCATCAGATGTTCCAGATGAGATTTCAGGAAGCGAAACAGATCCTGGAAGAAATGGTCGAGCTCTATCCCGACGAGAAAATCGCTCACGAGAATCTGGCTCTGGCAAATCGCATTATGGGTGATTATGAGGAGGCTATTGCAGGGTATAACAAAGTGATCGAGCTGGACTCCTTAGACAAAGAGACATACAATAGCCTGGCTTATGCCTATGATGACGCTGGCCGCCACGATGAAGCTATTCAGTCTATAAACAAGTACATACAGTTGGCTCCGGGAGAAGCCAACCCTTACGATAGCAGGGGAGACATTTATGCTCGCCATGCCGAGGTTGACAAAGCTATTGAATCTTATAAGAAGGCTTTGGAGATCAAGCCTGATTTTGAAGCCAGCATCGAGAAATTGGGACTTATGCATCTGCATAAGAGAGAGTACGATAAAGCTGAGAGATATTTCCTTCAATACGGGGAGCTCGGAGAAAAAACAGCCAAATCGATTTCTCGAGCTGACCTTGCCCTGATTCCTTTAGCTCAGGGCAAATACGAGCAAGCGGTGAAAGTATTGAATCAGGGCATTGCGGCAGATGAGTTGGACAAGCTTCATCTCCAGCAGGTGGAGAAGTATGAACAGGTGGCTCAAATTCACGTGGAGAAGAAGGAGTTTGGTAGAGCCCTGCAATACGGCCAGCGGATGGTAAAGCTTGTAGCTCAGGTCTACCCTGCGTTACTCCCTATTACCAAGCCTCTCTATGGATACTTCTTGGTGAAAGCGGGGGAACTGGACAGCGCACAGAAGATATCAAATGAAGTTCGTGAACAGGTCAGGGATAGAGCCGAAAGTGAGAAGTCTCCGTGGTATTTCCTGCGATTTATGATAAAATATGCCAGTGGAGACATGGACCAGGCTTTAAAGGAAATAGGTGAGCTTGCAGAAAGGGAGAAAAACGATCTCAGGATAAGATACTGGTTGGCGGTAACTTACCTGGAAAGCGATATGATCGGCGAAGCAGTACAGGAATTCGAAAGACTATCAAACTGGAATATATTATCAAGAGCGAGAAATCCTCTTCTCTCTTCCAAGATTCCCTACTTCCTGGGGATCTGTTATGAGAAATCTGGTTGGGAAAGAAGAGCAATCGAGAAATATGAGGAGTTCTTGGAAATCTGGAAGGATGCCGACCCGGGAATACCGGAGGTGGAGGATGCCAGACAAAAATTAGCTCAGTTGAAGAAGAAAGCATAAACGATTTGACAATTTGAGTTGTACTAATATAATGTAGGCGGAGAAATCGTATGGCTTCGGAACTAGACGGCAACGGATTGGACAAGACCCAATCCTTCAAAGTGATCACCCACGGGATGATGGTCTCCCACTATCGGATCGATAAAAAGATCGGTGCCGGCGGGATGGGAGAGGTGTTTCTTGCCCAGGATACCAAGCTCAACCGCAGGGTGGCCCTTAAGTTTTTGCCCACCCAGTTTGTCTCCGACCCCAACGTCAAANNGCGGCTGCAGCTCTGAGTCATCCCAACATAATCACCGTGTACGAGGTGGCAGATTATCAGGACAGACTGTACATCGCCATGGAGTACGTTGAAGGAAAATCCCTGAAAGATCTGCTTGAGAAGAGAGAATTGCAGACCAGGGAAGTTATCGATATCGCCATGCAGATTTGTGAGGGTTTAGCTAAAGCGCATCAGTCGGGCATCGTGCATCGGGACATCAAGCCGCAAAACGTCCTGATAGATAAAGACGGCCGGGCGAGAATAGTGGATTTCGGTCTGGCCAAACTCAAGGGAGATGCCAAGATTACTCAGGTTGGCTCCACGCTGGGCACCGTGTCCTATATGTCTCCGGAGCAGGCGCAAGGCGAGGCGGTGGATCGCCGCTCCGACGTGTTTTCCCTGGGGGTTATTCTCTACGAGATGATCGCCGGTCGACTTCCGTTCCAGGGTGAGCATCAGGCAAGGATTCTTAACTCTATCATAAACGAAGAACCGCAGCCTATGTCGCGGTACAACAACAAGGTGTCGCAGGAGGTGGAGAGGATAGTCTCCAAGGCGCTGGCCAAGGACAAGAAGGAGAGATATCAACACGTAGATGATCTATTGGCTGATCTGAGGCGGGAGCGGAAAATCTCGGAACAGCTCAGGACTTCTGAGATTTCAGCTGCAGCGGCTGGTAGACCTAAAAAAAGCTTGCTCGCCTTCTTGGTACCCGCCTCGATTATTTTCGTCGTCGTCTTGCTTTTGCTGATCCTCAAACCGTTCCAGCTTGAGATAGCTCCTGAGAAGGCAGCAGTAGCCGAAGAGAAGTCTTTGGCCATAATGTATTTTGAAAATCTGACTGATCCGGAAGACAAGGATAGGACGGGCCAGATGATCACCAGCCTGCTGATCACAGACCTGTCGGAATCGCAATATGTCATGCGGGTGGTGAGTCGGCAGCGGCTCTATGATATCCTGAAGCTTCTGGGCAAGGAGGACGTTAGGGTAGTAGACCGATCGGTTGCTTCAGAGGTGGCCAGAAGAGCGGACGTAAGCTGGATTCTAACCGGCGACATACTTCAGATAAAACCCAACATAGTCCTGACTTCGGATATATCCGATGCCGCAACCGGAGAAATACTGGCAACCCAGCGGGTCACCGGGGAGAAAGGGGAAGACCTCTTCTCCGTGGTCGACAAGCTCAGCGCGCAGATCAAGAAGGACCTCGCTCTCCCTGGAGGAACGAAACAGGAATTAGACAAGCCGGTAGCAGACGTCACCACCCACTCACCCGAGGCGTACCGCTACTATCTGGAGGGATTGGATAATTATAACAAGGTCTATTTTGCGGACGCCGCAAGAAGCTTCGAAAAAGCCCTGGAGTTTGATTCTACCTTTGCCATGGCATATTTCAGATTGGCTAACGTCAAAGGGGGCCGGGAACGGAGGGATCTGATAACCAAAGCAGCAGAGCATCTGGACAAGGTCAGCAAAAAGGAAAGGTATTACATAAGAATCGTCCAGGCTGGCACGTTTGGGAACGACAAAGACTATCTGGAAGGACTCCAGGAGATGACGGAGCACTTCCCGGACGATAAAGAGCCTTTTCAGCGGCTCGCGAATTACTACTATGAAATGCGGCAGTACGACCAGGCCATTGCGCACTTCAACAGAGCTTTGGAGATAGACCCTCTCGACAAGTTGGTTTTGAACATGCTTGCTTACACCCATAACCTGGCTGGAGATTTCGACAAATCCATCTGGGCGATAAACAAGTACATCTCGGTAGCGCCTGACGAAGCAAACCCGTACGACACCAGAGGAGATCTGTACGCCTGGAACGGCAGGATTGACCAGGCAATGGACTCTTACAGGAAGGCTCTGGCGAAAAAGCCAGATTTCTATGCGTCGTGGGTGAAGCTGGGGCATATGTATCTTTTCAAGAGAGAATACGCCAAAGCTGAAAGCTGCTACAAGGAACTCACCGGAAGTGACCAAAAACATGTCCGATCGGAGGGTAGAATCTATCTGGCGTTTATTCCCGCCTACCAGGGAAGAATCGAGGAAGCCGTCAGGACACTGGATGATGGTCTGGCCGCTGACCGGATGGAGCAGGAAGAAGGCTTGTATAAAGCGCGAAAGCACTCGTTGAAAGCATTTCTGCTTTTGGAGCAGGAAAGTTTCGACTCGGCTGAGCAAGAGGCTGAGAAGTCAGGGGAAATACTGCGGAAGACATATCCTGGCAACAGGATCTGGGGGCGCCACAACCTTGTGCACCTGCTGGCGGAATCTGGCAAAGTCAAGAAGGCTGAGGAAGTGGCTCAGTCTCTGAAAAAAGACATCGGTGAAGAGGAGGAGGGGAAGATCCCCTTTTATTGGTACGGAGCAGGGTGTATCGATTTCTTCAAAGGTAACCTGGAAGAGTCCATAGCTAATCTGGAGAAAGCGGCGGAACATATCGACCTTTTCGATGCACACTTTCTGCTGGCCAGGGCGTATCTGGAGTCAGGCAAGCTTGACAAGGCCGTGCCCCAGCTGGAGAAGATGCTGTCAAAATACGACCAGAGCAGGCCAACTTTAGGAACCTGGGCAGTTAAGGCTTATTACCTGTTGGGATTGGCCTACGAAAGATCGGGATGGAACAGCAGAGCCATCGAGCAGTACGAGGAATTTCTTGAAATCTGGAAGGATGCCGATCCGGGGATACCTGAGGTGGAGGATGCGAAACAGAGATTGGCTGAGTTGAAGACCAAAGTCTAAACCTTGTCCATCCTCAGTCATTCAGATCGTCTATACAGAATATCTTGATCCCACCTGGTGAATTTCTCCAAAAGGTAGGGCTTGAGTTTTTCGAACTGTTGTGCCTCTTTCTCGATCACCTCTTCGGCTTCTTCTGAGTTCATGTCCGTCACCTGGTTGCAGTAGGCGCCCACCTTGCCAAAATACAGCGGTGCAATCATGTCCACCAGTCTTCGTCTGTTTCTGCTCCAGGTCTGGTAAATGAAGGCGAAATCATAGACTGTTTTTGCCCACAGCTCGTCCGGGAAATCGAACCGCCCCTTCTTCTCAAGATGTTCCACTTTACCCTTTAGCTGCATGAAGTTTTCGTGCGCTAGGACCTGTTGATATAAAGGCTCGAAGTGATGAAAGCCCTCCACGAACTCTCGCTTGAGCTTGTCCAGGCTTACCGGAACCGATTCCAATTTCGGAATCTCAGAGATACCGTCAACGGTTTGCACTTCCTCGCTTTTGTCTATGCCCATCCAGTTTTTTTCATATTTGCCTATCAGGTAAAAAAGCGTGGATATCACCTGACCGGACATGGGTGCCAAATCGATGGACGGATCCTTGGCTTCATGAATCTTGGTTCCCAGGTGAGCCTGAACCACCGAGTAGCCCTCGTTTATGGCTGAGGTGGTCATCCAGATGTCTATTCCGAACCGGGCCACGTCGGTTTGCCACACGTCCTGCATAGCGTAGAAGGCGGCCAGCTCTCCGCAGAATCCGAAATCCCCTCCAATGGGTTGCCGAATTCGTTTTCCGTACAAGGCTCTGGTCATAGGATAGACTATGTGGTTGGTGATGGAGCCATCGTGTTTGTGTCTGAGATAAAATGGAGTAACAAATCCTGCTTTTTTCTGCAGGATAGGCGAAGCCAGGAGCTTTACCCATTCGGGACTGATGCTTTTCAGATCCGAGTCGACCACCACGCAGCAATCTGCCTTTAGCAGCCTGGCCGCCTCGAATATGGCCCGGAAAGACGTACCCTTGCCAGGCATTCCCCGATAGATGGCCACCATCCTTTTAACGTCTTCCGGTAGTCTGGCCTGATTGGCCCTTTCCCTGGTGTCGTCGAGAGAACCCCCGTCAGAGACAATGATTGCAGATCTCCTGTCCCCCAGGTGCTCCTTTAGCCCCAGAGCACAGGCGGTGACCACACCCTCTATGGTCTCCTCACTGTTGAAACTGGGAATCCCTACCAGAACGTCCACTTCCCCCAGCTCTTTTATCCATTCCTTGAGATTATTTCTCAATGCAGTTTCGAATTTTCTGAATGCTTTCATGGGAGGTTCTCCTTCCGCTTTTCCTAGTTTTAACTTCGGCATCAATTTATCGGTTTTGACCCTAATGTCAAGCCTATCAGCACGGATATGGGTTACCTTAGCGCACCCAAGGTGTGCCTTTTGTTAAAGATTTTCTTGACACACGTCGTAATAAGTCATATCATTGGAGCGCGCGCCTTTAGCTCAGCTAGGTAGAGCAACTGACTCTTAATCAGTGGGTCGGGGGTTCGATTCCCTCAAGGCGCACATGATTGTCCGAGAGCCAACCCGATTGGGCTGGCTTTTCGTTTTTCTCCGTCGCCCAACGAAACTGCAGAAGCTTGCTCGCTTGTTGCCAGGCTTGCGCTTGGCTTGGATGTTGGGAAAGAAAGATTCCTTGGAAGGGAATCTTCACCATAATGGCTCCCAGACCACAGAGCATATCGAAAAAGCCCCCCGATGATCAAAATCGAAGGGCTTTTTGATTAGATCACCTGGCATTGCGTCAGTCGTGCAGCGATTCAAGGAGATTCTTCATATCCAGAATCTCCTGCTCGGTGTACATGCCAGGATTGGCTAACATGTCCTGGGCGTCCGCGATAATCTGGTCCACGTTGCTCAGATACCCCGCGGCAACGCTGAGCATGGCGGCCACAAGCTGTCGGTGCATCTTCTGCAGTGCTTCATCGCCGCCATAGTTCAGGATGTTGTAGGCCTCTTCAGCCGTGTAGCCCCACTGATCCGCGTAAGCCTCCACGTTGGGCTCCTTCAGCTTGCCACCTTTGTAGCCCAAGAAGATGGCCAGCTGATTTCCCCAGTAGCCTGGAGACATGCCTTCACCCTCGGGCGGTTCCGGCCCGGGCTCCCCAGGGCACTCCGGTCCGGGGATTTCCTTTTCCCAGTAGGTGCAGTCCCACCTCAAGCTGATTTTGACCAGGGTCGTGGTGAGGTCGCCCGGCATTCTGAACCACACGATTCGGGTCTGGCCCGGAACGTAGGGCGTGGTGAAGGTGAGCCCATAGATGCCGGTGATGGGATCGGGTCCCACGTAGACATAAGGCTCACTGGCCTCGATGACGTCACCCGGTCCGAAGCATTCCGGCTTCAGCTCAATGGTCCAGTCATCGAATCCATAGTTCACGGCAGCCTTCACCTCATAGCGGAACTTGGTGGAGTTTGTTCCCTCGTCGTAGGTTGCGTCCAGGAAGTTGATCTCGTAGAGTCCAAATTGCACCGCCGGAGCATTGGACGGGTTGAGCATCAGAAACAGCCCGCAGACTGCCACAGACAGTGCCACGGATAGGACACACTTAGTTATGCCCCTCATCTCTTTCACCTCCTTTTGCGGTTAAGTTGTTTAGGTTTGAATCCCTTGGTTCCCAAAGAGGGAAACGGTTTATAATGAATTATAAGCTCGAACCCCCGCAATCTTGTAATGAATGGAGTGAAGTTGCAGGTTATTCCTTTCCTTCCGTTATTTCCCCTTCCTCGCTCAGGATGTGCGGCGTTATGAAAACGACGGTCTCCACCTCGTCCACCCTTTTTTCAGTCCTGCTGAATAAGAGGCCCAGTATGGGGATATCACCCAGAAGAGGGATTTTCCGCTTGGTGACCGATTCGATCTTCTGAAGCAATCCCCCGATCACGATAGTCTCCCCGTCCTTTACCCGTATCTTGGTTGAGACCGCTCTCTTGCTGACCACCGGCAGCCCGGTAGCACCGGTACCCACCACGTCACTAACTTCCGGCTGAATCTCAACGGTTATCTCGCCCTTAGCGGAGATATACGGTGAGATGATCAGAGACACGCCTACCGGTATTCTTTCGAGCTGGCCGTAAGCATACTGGCCGGTCCCGGTGACGATAACGTAGTACTGCTCCTTGCCCACCACAATAGTTGCCTTGTGACCCTCAAGGGTTGCCACACGGGGATTGGCCCGGATGGTTGCTTTGCCATCCTGGACCAAAGCTCTTACCGCGCCCTCGAAGTCGCCCCGCCATCCCCGCACCTCCGCGCCGGGCCTGAAGTATTTTATGCTCAAGGTGCTGTCCAGCAGGTCGCCCAGAGGTATGATAACGTCCCACCTCTTCTCGCCCTTGGTCCCGAACCAGCCCAGATCCAGTCCCAGGCTTTTCCTGGCCTCTTTGGAAAACTCCGTCACCAGAGCCTCGATCATCACCTGGCGGGGAGGCACGTCGATTATCGACAAATCCTCCTTTATTCTGGCCAGGATTTCGGGAGAGGCAGTCACGGTCAGGGTGTTCATCTCGTCATTGATCTTCACGAAAGGGTCGTAAAAACGGGAAAGCGACCGCGGCACGTCCTCGGCTCTGATGTAATTAAGCGGTATGATCTCGGTCACGCTCAAGAGCGGAAAAGAGGGGCTGTCCGGGTATGCCGACCCCACCAGGTAGTAACCGTTCATCTTCCTGAAGGTAAAACCCAGGGGAGAGAGCATCCGGCGGAGACACTCATCCAGGGGCAGCGCGACAACTTCCAGGGTGATGAGCCCCTGCACCGTCTCGTCCACGATGATATTGACTCCCGACTGCGCTGCCACGTCGGCGATGG
>JABAOH010123319.1_pt1 | contig 11464 bp, 14 predicted proteins | sample 7062181 | NCBI WGS metagenome assembly JABAOH01 (sample SAMN14538630, study PRJNA623070) | marine sediment metagenome | biome: marine biome [ENVO:00000428]; feature: marine pelagic biome [ENVO:01000023]; material: deep marine sediment [ENVO:00002113]; isolation source: pool of 5 deep marine... | reverse complement strand
TATCTTGATGGCGCCAGGCGACAAGCCACTGCCATCGCCTTCCTGGAGGTTTACAGGGAATGGATACCCCTGGGTGTATGGCGCTTCCGAGAGCTTGCTCGAAAGGCATTCCAGGGAGAATTGAGGCGGTTCTCCACCCTTGAGGAGAGTCTGGACGTTCTACGGAGTCGTCTAAGGATTCCTCTGAGGAGATGGTTGGAGAGGAGCAAGCTCTACTCCTTCCATACAGAGCAGAGGCGGCTGGAGGAGTTCCTCCCCTGAGGCCTTTGCGGCAAAGGATTTGTACGTCAGCAGAAATGAGGCGACCGGGATACCATGGATTTTGAGGCCTACAGGGACGAGTTCCCCATCTTCAGGACGAAGAGCTACCTGAACACGTGCTCACTGGGACCGCTGTCAAACCGCGTCCGGACTGCGTTGGGGATCTTCCTCGATGACTGGGATGAACTGGGCGCCCATGCCTGGTACGAGCGATGGCTGGGAGCCATAGACGGGGTAAGGGCCAGGTTCGCAAGGCTTGTGGGGGCTCGCAAAGAGGAGGTGGCTCTCGCACCAAGCGTCTCCTATGCCTTGTCTGCCGTGGCGAACGCCATGACCTACCCCGATGAGTCCAGGGTCGTGACGACCGATCTGGACTTCCCCACAATACCCTTCCAATGGGCGGGTCGATCCGAGGTTAAGGTCGATTTCATAACGAGTAAGGACACCATTACAGTCCCTAGCGGCGCCTTCGCCGATGCTCTGGAGGACAAGGCTGTAGCGGTTGCCACCTCGCACGTCTTTTTCGCCACCGGGTTCCTTCAAGATGCCGCGGCCATTCCAGGGCCGCCCGCCAGGCCGGCGCCCTGAGCATCGTGGACGGTTATCACGCCACGGGCCAGCTCCCGGTAAGCGTTCCATCCCTGGGGGTCGACGTTTACATCTCCGGATCCCTGAAGTGGCTTCTGGGCGGCCCTGGACTCGCCTTCCTCTACGTGAGGCGAGACCTGATGGAGGACCTCGTTCCCACCTCCACAGGTTGGTTTGGCAACGTCCATCAGTTCGATTTCAATCCTCAGCGTTTCGCTTTTCACAAGGATGCCAGGAGGTTTGAGGTGGGCACCCCGGCCATGGCCTCCGTCTTTGCAGCCTCTGCAGGCCTGGATCTGATTTTGGAAATCGGACCTTCACGTACCAGGGGGAGGACCCTCGATCTGGCGAACGACCTTATAGAACGGGCGAGGGACGCCAAGCTTGACGTGAGAGCGCCGCCGCCTGAGTCCCGGACAGGCATTGTGATGATCGAGCATCCTCAGGCTGCCGAAGCCGTGGATCGCCTCTTGGAGAGTGGGATTATAGTCGACTCCCGGGGGACCCGTGTACGAGTCTCACCCTTCTTCTACAACACCTTTGAGGAGAACCAGAAGGCCGTCGACCTACTGCAGCACACGCTCTAAGCAGTTGGAGCGCTGATACTGCCGCCTGGACTGCTGTTTCCCCAACGCGCTGGAATCGGGAGGGCCCATATATAGACCAATTGGCATGACCATTCATGGAAGCGTCTCCAAGGCTCTACGTCGACGTCCACGAACCCACAAGCATAGAGCAAAGGCTCAGGGATACCGGCCTGCAGGTTGTGAGGAAGGCCCTCGCCCCCGGAGACTACGTGGTAGGCGACGTGGGCGTCGAGAGGAAGACCATCCATGACTTCTTCTCGTCCATCATCAAGAAGAGGCTCTTCGAGCAGGTGACCAGGCTCATGGAGACATATCCCCGGGCCCTCCTCCTTGTGGAGGGAGACCTCAACCTCATTGATGAGTACAGGAACCCCAAGGCCCTCTGGGGTGCCTTCATATCGCTACACCTGGAGGAGGGCATTCCGGTCCTTTTCTCCCCGGATGAGACCCACACCGCTCACATCCTAGAGACCCTCTATAAGCGCCAGACCCGGGAGGGCGGAGGGTTTGGCCTGAGACACAAGCCAAAGATGATGACAATGGAGCAGCACCAGGAGTTCGCGATCCAGGGGTTGCCCAACGTCGGAGACACGCTCTCTAAGCTCCTCCTTGAAAGGTTTGGCAGCGTCCGAAGAGTCATGGCGGCCTCCGAGGGGGATCTCCTGAAGATCCCCAAGATAGGGAAGGTGAAGGCGCGTCAGATTGTCGAGCTTCTTGACGCTCCATACGAGGGTGGACAGAGGAGGCTGCCGTAGCGCACGACACTTCCAGAAGAGATCGGCGGCTGAAGGGCCCGCGACTAAGGAGGCACGAATCTGCGAAGAACCCGCAGGGATCTGAGCTTCTCCTCCTTGCCCACCTTGGCCTCCTCCACACCCATGGACATGATCTCGATGGTCTCGTCCATGGCCTTTCGGTCAACGGGGAACGGTATACCGTCCTTCCCCCCCAGAGCGAAGGAGAACTTCACGGGATCGCGCCAGCTGGGCTTCGCCCCGTATATGGCCTCGGATATGTAGGCCAAAGCCCTTACGGTCGCCGGTCCGACACCTGCTATTCCCAACAGCTCCTCATAGTCCTGGGGCTGGAACTCATAGGCTCGCCGTAAGGTATTCCAGTTGAGATTCTTGGGGACTGTGAAGTACTGGTATGGGTCCTCCTCCCCCGTCCACTCCCTCAGGCTCCTCTGCCCCGGCTCCCTTACGGACTGCAGGAGACGAGCAATCCTCTTGGTGTCCTCGCGGACGAGGTCCAGGGAGGCCTTTCTGCTCTCTCGACTCTCCTCTGCCGTCATGTCCAAGGCCACCTCGATGGGGTCCCCGAGGATGGCCTTGTGGGGTTCTTCGTCGAACCTACGGACCTCCCTCCAGTACCAGTGGTAGCGGCGGGCGAACCCACGCTCCGGGTTCATCCCTTGCTGGATGACGACCCAGCTGCCGTCCTCAGACAGGATGAAGGAGTGGTGGTAGAGCTGGTGTTGGTCCTGCACCGCTGCATTGTCCACCTTGGCGCTGAGCTTGCTGGCCCTTACTAGGGAATCCACCCTGTCATCGACCAAGCCAAAGGCGCTCCCCAGCTGGGCTATCTCCTCAGGGCTTCGCCGGGAGGCCCTACCCTTACCGCCCGCGATCCCGATGCCCAGGTTTCGGGACTTCAGGGACTCCTTCAGGGCGCCGGTGACGACGGTTCCCAGGCCGCTGGAGTCCCAGTCCCATCCTGTGACGTTGCCGAAGCACTGAAGCCAGAAGGGGTCTGAGAGCCTCTCCAGAAGGCCTTCCCGACCGTACTCGTGGACGATGACCTCGGCGATAGAGCCCCCGAGCTCCACCATCCGAGTGAAGAGCCACCTTGGCGCCCTGCCTCCGTGGAGGGGCAGGTCAGCCACCCCAACCTTCACGAAACAGCATCTACCCCGTCAGATAAGGACCTGAGGGTTCCTCATTCCAGGAACCGCTGATAACGGGCCTCCAGGGTCCTCCTCATATTGCGGTAGGCCTGCTCATCCAGTTCCCCCGAGGCCAGCTTGTTCTCCAGAATCTTCAGGCTTCGCTGATAGTCCGACAGGATTCCCTCGTGATACTCCCCCGCGAGGCCCCTGGCGCGCTCCAGAAGTTCCCTGCCTCGTTCGCTCAGGCGATAAACGATGCGGGGCCGCCCATCTGCCGGGAATATGGCGCTGCGATCCACCATGCCCCAGCTGTATAGCTCCAACAGCTGCTTGTCGACGCTCTGCCGGCGCAGCTTCAACCGGGTCGCCAGGTCCTCCGGGTGGTCGACGCCCTTCAGCAGCAGACTTAGGATACGCTGCCGGCTGGGGGAGGCTATGACCTGCAGCAGGACCAGGTCGGCGTCCACGGCCCCAGATACCTACCGGACTATTTGATTTGTCCTCGTTCCCGGGGGCCTTTTCAACTCCGAAGTGGAGGATGTCGCCCTTAAGGTAGAGGTTATCAATTTTTATTCTGAAGACATTATAAATATATCCCTGACTATCACTATTACCATGGCAACAATGTACGGTAGGCGGACTATTGGGATGCGAGGGTCTACACCTCGCGTCTGGGCAAAGCTTCTGAACGCTTTCAAGTCCTGGCTGAACGGTGAGAACGGTCGGTCGCGGAGGCCTGGAATGGGACACAACGGGGCCTCGAAACCGATAACCCTAAGAGTGGTAGGACCATCCATTGCCGTCACCAACGGAGACATCGGAAGGCTGCTTCGATGAAGAGAGAGGAGATCCTGAGGCGTCTGGAAGAGAGGCTCGCAAGGGGCGAGATTAGCGAGGGAACCTACCGCGAGATCAAGGCTCGCTATGAAGCCATGCCCGAGGAGCCGGAGGAGCCTGAGGATTTACCGGAACTCGAAGGCGAGGAAGTTCGCTCAGAGGACATCGAGAGACTTGTCGACGAAACCGTTGAAGGCGTCCTGGAACAGGTCGGGCGAAAGCTGGAGGCTGTCCTGGACTCGGGGGACTTCGAGAAACGGATGGAGGACGTCGGTCAGCGGGTTCGAGAGGCATTCACCCAGCTGGGCCCCAGGGTGGAGGCGGGAGGCCGAAGGATCGTCATCAGCGGCTCAGGTGTCGTTTCCAGCGACACCCCCATCGACGAGTTCAAGTGCAGCGGTTCTGGCAAGGTGACCAGCGACCTTCTTGCGAAGAACGTCCGCATCTCCGGAGCATGCAAGATTGATGGTGGTTGCGAGTGCGAGGAGTTCGACTCCTCCGGCTCCGTGAAGGTAGGCTCCGATGTTCGCGCCAGAGAATTCCGGTCGTCGGGATCCTTAAAGCTCGCCTCGGACCTCAGGGCCCAGGAGGTCGAGACCTCAGGCGCTTTAGTGGTGGCGGGGGACATTCTCGATGCCCAGCAAGTGACGGTGAGCGGCAGACTAGATGTGGAGGGCTCAGTACAGACCCAGGAGTTCACAAGCAGTGGAAGATTTCGGATCGGCAAGACTCTGGAGGCCCAGGAGGTCGACATACAACTGGCGGGCACCTCGCGGATCCCTGCCATTAAAGCACAGGAGATATCTGTGCGTAAGGGGAAGAGGAATGGCGATTTGGTGGCCGACACCATTGAGGGTCAGCAAATATATCTGGAGGCGACGCGAGCTCAGTTGGTCCGCGGCAGAGAGGTTCGCATAGGCCCGTTCTGCACCATCGGCACTGCGGAGGCAGACAAGCTCGAAGTCCACGAGACTTCTACAGTGAAGGAGCAGAGAAGGCCCCTTGAGGGCGAGAGCGACTCCGAGTAACGTTATTGATTCGAGGTAGCTGCGGATCTTATAGAGAAGAGGCCACCCACGAACAGACTACCCTGCAGTGCGAATCGAATTTTGAAGGGGTCTTTTTCACCGATTCGCGAAGGACGCAGAAAAGTTGATATGCCTGCGATAGGTGGCGGCACATATGGGACGCATAGGTCGAGGGTGGCAGCTTACCAAGGTAAGCTTCGGTGTAATTCGTAAGGACAAGGAACTGCTGCTATTCCCCTTCCTGGGCCTGCTCATCTCAGGTCTTATGTGGGGGCTCTTCCTGGCCAGCGTTCTCTTCCTGGATATCGCCTTCATTGAGCAGATACGGCAGCAATCTGACTACCTTTACTACGCCCTTTACTTCGTCTTCTATTTCATCACAGCCTTCATTGCCGTCTACTTCCAAGCGGCGGTGGTGGGCTCAGCTATGATTCGCCTCGAGGGAGGTAGCCCCACCATCGGGGACGCCTTCAGGCAAGCGAACAAGCATGTGGGCAAGCTCTTCAAATGGGCTCTGGTCACGGCTACAGTAGGCCTCATTCTCCGGGCCATCGCCCGTCATGGAGGCATTATAGGCAAGATCATCGCAGGGGCCTTAGGCATTACTTGGGCCTTGGCCAGCTACATGGCCATACCTGTAATAGTGGCCGAAGGCCTAGGTCCCTGGGCCGCCTTAAAGCGCTCGGCATCCCTTTTCAGGCGCACATGGGGTGAGACCCTCGTGGGTGGCTTGGGCACGGGGCTCATCCTGGTCCTCTTAGCGTTCCTCGGTTTGGTCCCCCTCATCGCAGGCATATTCCTGGCGGTCAACGTCTCCCTACTGGTCGGCCTGGTTGTAATCGCTGCGGCTGTCGTCTACTGGTTCATCATATTCCTCCTCTGGGGCGCCGCCTGGCCAGTCCTGTCGGCTGTTCTCTACCGGTATGCCGCCGAGGGGAAGATCGCCCCTGGGATATCCGAAAACGTGCTGCGCACATCCATCGTAGCCTGAGGGTCAGAAGGGCCCTAGCGGCCCTCCACGAGCCTCAGAATTTCGTCCCAGCTAGCAGTGGTCTTGAAACCCTTGGGATGGAAGGTGGTCCTGCAGGCCAGGAAACCACCCTCCCTCAGGGCCCTCGTCACCTTCTCCATGGATGGCGCCGGAATTCGCAGGGCGCTTGAGACCTCATCCGTCGTATAGAAGAGTGGTGGAGCTTCTGCCTCCTTTATCGACCAGTCCACAAACCTGTTCACATCATGCGGGAAATATTCCCGCGGGCTAAACCCTCGTAAGAGGCCTGGGCTGCTGAGGGCCCCCTCCCATAGGGGACCGACCTCTCCAACCGGCCGAATGCTTCTAGGGCCTCCCGGCTCAAACTGAACATAGCCGAGGTGGCTCAAGGCCTCTTCGGCTCTCTTGGCCCCTTTTGTGACCTCCATGTAGGCCCTGTAATAATGTCCCCTCCAGAAGGAGAGAAGGGGGCGTATGGCCATATCATACTTCGCAGCAGTCCTTGCCACATAACCGACAAGAATCCTCACACCAACCTCATGGGAGAAGGGTGCCCTCAGGGGCGTGGCCCCATATCGCCGCCTGCAGACCCTGGAATAGGCCCCGGCGAGGGCCGCGGTATCCGTGGCTGTCACCGCCAAGTAACCTCGGGGCCTAAGGGACCGCAGCGCATTGTCAACGAAAGGTACAGGGCTGCCAAAGGGGTCTACGTCCACGTAGTCAAAGCGTTCCCTGCAGAGAAGGGAGTTGAGTTCCTCGCGTAGTGCCATCGCTCCCTCGATCCCGTTCAACTCCAGATTCTTGAGGATAAGCTGGTGGGCATCCCTCCTCCAGTCGTTGAGGGCGATTTCGAAGCCGTCCTGGGCTTCCAGCGCCAGCCTGATTCCTAGAACCCCCGTGGACGCTAACCCGTCCAGGACGCGGTGTATCCCTGATGAGACCGCGCCCACGACGAGGACGGAGACATGCCGCGGAAAGGCCATTGCCTCGTTGTAGAAAGGCCTCCCATCGAGTTTCCCCGGCCCTCTTACGCCGTGTACCTCGGGCACTAAGATTCTCGCGAGGCCTTCCTGGACCTCCACCAGGGCTCCCAGATCGCCTACCTCTCCCATTCCCCTTTCAGCAACCCTACGATCTTGTACGGCAAAAGGTTTCTGTTGACGGGGGTCACCTCCAGAATCCTCACGTCATCTCTCCTGCGTATGTCCTGGAGCAGGGGATTCCTGGACTTCTTGTGGAGGGTCAGAATGACGGGCTTGTCTGAGTCCAGCGCATCCTTGATGGCCTCCACGAAGGCGCTGCTCTCCATCTCCATCTTGCCCACCTCATCCACAACTATGATGTCCGACTGCTCGGTGGCCGATCTGACGGCCCTTACGCCCACCTCGTCCAGGGCCTGCACGTCCACGCCGTACCTCCCCACCCTCACGCTGGAATCGATGTCCTGTGAGGCGAGGACCTTCCTAACCTTGGTCCTCCAGTCCATGACCCAGAAACCTATCCGCCTGCCGTTCTTGAAAATCGGTTCGGTCACCATACCTCCAACGGTCTTTCCCTCTTGCTCCAGCATCTCTATGACCTTGATGAGAGCGAAAGTCTTGCCAGCGTTAGGGAGTCCCGTAATGCCAATCTTCAAGCTTGTGACCATGGAGGCTCTCTGCCAGAGGTAAATGCCATCAAACTATTAAACAGGTGCGATAAAATTGGCACGAGCAGGGAAACTACTCCTGGCCCCCCGTGGGCACTGCCCTCTCCATCGCCTTCACGTACATGAGGGGGTAGCGCAGCTTGTCTATGTACCTCATCTCGCAGACCGCAACGGTGGTCCCGTACCTGANNTGCCCGTGAGGGAGACGTACTTGTAAACACTCTTCTTCTCCCGAAGGTACTTCCTGTCGATACGGACCCTGACATCCTCAACGAAGGGCTGCACCCTCACCCCCTCTTCGATAGACTTCTCCAGGACGTCCACATTCTGATGGCTCAGAGGCGTGCCCACAAACTGGTGGTAGATGGAGCCCATCTTGATACCGGCCTCAAAGGCGGCCCTCTCGGAGTCGGTGCAGTCAAAGTAGCTTGCAGCGGGGTCCCTCACAGGATCACCGACCCTTCAACAGGAATGACAATTTTAGGCTTTGGCAGTGCTCTGTCTACAAGCAACCAGGGACTTGGTGGAGGCTCTGGACCACAAGGCAGTCCCGTTCAAGGCCAACACCCTCACGTTCGAGGAGAATCGGTTTGATGCCTACCCCTCTCGCCCCCAGGACATCAGCATCGTAGCTGTCCCCCACGTGAACCGCCTGGCTGCCCTGGATGTCCGATCGCTCCAATGCAGTGAGGAATATGCGGGGATTCGGCTTTTCGGCCCCCACCTCCCAGGAATAGGTGATGGTGTCGAAGTATCGGTTGATTCCCAGTTCCGCAAGTCTCCCTGGTAGCTCGTGGGAGGCGTTGGAGATCACAGAGAGGGCGTATCCTTCATCTCTGAGAGCCTCGAGGGAGGGGATGGTNNAGGGAGGGGATGGTGTCCTCATAGAGGTGGAGGACAAGGTCAGCCTCAAACCTCCGTCCGATGGTCTCCAGGAGTTCCTCCGTCGGCGGCACACCAAGCCTCTTGAGGACCATTACATCGAAGGCTCGGAAGTATTCCTCCTGTTCCTCGACGTTCCGGGGGATGGGCAACGGGGACTCCGTCGCGACCTCCCTCAAGGCACGGTGTATGTCCGCTCTGTTCACCTCCGGGCCGCGAACGCCTGTCCTCTCGACGATCTCCGCCGCGGAAACCTTGTATCCGTGATCTCGAAGGGCAAGGGTCCATATCTCGTCTGCCTGAGGCTCGGCCCACACCAGGGTTCCCCCAACGTCGAAGAAGACCACCTCGTATCTGTTCATGGCCGGTTCTGCTGCCCTAAAGCCCTACCCTCAATAACCTTTGTGCTGGTCCCCTCTTGCGGGGGTGGGTCCAATCGGGAAGCCTTATAGCCCAATCCGGATTGCTTGGCTCATGGCCCACAAGTTTGATCCGAGCAGGAAGGACATACTCCACAGTCCCGACAGGTTACAGTGGCAGGACCCGGAGGCCATCCTGGAGTCCTTCGGGTTAAGACCAGGGATGGTTCTGGCGGATGTGGGCTGCGGAACTGGGTTCTTTTCCATCCCAGCGTCGAAGATGGTGGGGCCCGAAGGGCGGGTGTACGGGGTGGACATGCAGGAAGAGATGCTCTGGAACTTCCAGTCGAGGCTAGTGGAGGCGGGCGTCAACAACGTCCTTCCCGTCCTCTCCCTAGAGGATGCCATACCGCTGCCGTCAGGCTCCGTCGATATGATTCTACTGGTGAACACCCTCCACGAGCTGTCTGGCGATGCCACCCTCTTGGAGATAGGACGCATCCTGAGGCCTGGAGGGTTCCTCGGTGTGGTAGATTGGCAGAAGGAATCCATGGAGATGGGACCGCCCGTGGAGCATCGGCTCTCACTGGAGGAGGCGGAGGAGAAGATGAGGTCCTTGGGGTACAGTGTACGGGAGGTGGAGGTGGGTCCGCACCACTACGGTATCAGAGCCGAGAGACGTTGAAACCTGGACGCGGAACCGGCGGCAAAGCCTTAAATGGCCTCGAATCGTCTAATCCAAATCTCATGAAGCTCATTGGAGTCATCGGTGGCCAACAGCCTGACAGGGACTACCTAGCCCTGGCGGAGGAGGTGGGCTACCTCATCGCAAAGAAGGGAGCAGGCCTCATCTGTGGAGGCCTGACGGGGGTAATGGAGGCGGCCTGCAAGGGGGCGAAGCGTGGTGGAGGCCTCACCATCGGCGTCCTCCCCACGATAGACAAGGCCGATGCCAACCCCTACGTGGACGTTGTTATCGCGACAGGTCTGGGGACTGCCCGGAACGTGGTCATAGTCAGGTCAGCGGATGCCCTAATAGCCATAGACGGCAGCTTCGGGACCCTCTCGGAAATATCCCACGCTTTCGAGCAGGGCAAGAGAGTGGTCTCCCTGGGCAGCTGGGACATGAGCAAGATCGGAGTTTCTCCGGATCTCTTCCAGGAGGCCAAGAGCCCGCAGGAGGCTGTGGAGATGGCCATGAAGAACTCCAACACCCCTGGGGATCCGCTGCCTTTTTGAGGGGGTCCAATGACACAGAGGACCGGGCGAGACGTTCCCTTCTATCAGCAGACTTTCGACTTCACCTGTGGTCCAGCGTGCCTGATAATGGCCCTCCATCACTTCGATCCATCGATCCGGCTGGACCGGGCCATGGAGATCGAGATATGGCGGGAGGCCAACATGGTTGAGATACGAGGCACCACCTCCTATGGCCTGGCCCTCTCCGCTTGGCGGAGGGGCTTCCCCGTCCGCATCATCAACAATACCGACGCGATGCCCCTCCGCCAGCTTATCTTGAAGCGTCGACCCGAGGTCAAGGAGGAACTCCTGGACCTCTTCTTCGAGGACCTGAAGAAGAAGTGTTTGGAAGCGGGGATACCCAGCGAATTTCGGGAGATAGAACTCGACGACATGAAGCTTGCACTGCTCAAGGACGAGTTGCCCATCTTGCTTACCTCTACCAGGGTATCTGCGGAAGAGCACATCCCGCACTGGATCCTCGTGACCGGATGGGAGGGTGACCGATATTTCGTGAACAACCCCTATGTGCCGGACGGCCGCCGAGTGGAGGTCCTTTCGGAGGAAGTCCTCCTGCGGAACATGGGATTTGAGGGCGAGCAGAGTCTAGTGTTGCTGTCGGCAAGGACTCGAGGCCGAGGCAACTAACGCTTTTCCAGGTCCTCCCCGCCTGCAAAGACCTCCTGAATTGCGCTGTACACATCCTCCATGCCAAAGGGGAGCTCAGACGACACCGGCGTGAGCCTCCTGTAGACACCGATGCTCTCCAGGGCCTTGAGGAACTCCACGTCCAAGACGGACTTGGGGGAGACGCCCTCCTCCACCAGGGCGTCGTACAGGGCATAGGGATCTGAGGACCACTTCAGGATTCGCTTCAGCTGCTCCTCTTCCAGCAAGTCGCACTTGGAGAGCACGTTGAGGAAGGGGATGGCGTGGCGGAACTGGCAGGTGGCGGACAGCAGCAGGGAGCTCACAAGCCCGGAAGGCTGTCTTGAGAGAATGGGGTCCGAGAGGTACAGGAGGAAGGAAGCATCGCGGCCGAAGACATCGATGACCACCCGGCTCGACTCCCGGAAGGTGAAAAGCTCCATCTGGCCCGGGGTGTCCACCAGGAAGTAGTCTGTCTCATAGCCCTCCAGCACATCAGCCACCTCCT
>JABAOH010065581.1_pt1 | contig 11465 bp, 8 predicted proteins | sample 7062181 | NCBI WGS metagenome assembly JABAOH01 (sample SAMN14538630, study PRJNA623070) | marine sediment metagenome | biome: marine biome [ENVO:00000428]; feature: marine pelagic biome [ENVO:01000023]; material: deep marine sediment [ENVO:00002113]; isolation source: pool of 5 deep marine... | reverse complement strand
TTTCCATATTCATAATTTAATCCTTTATTTCAATAGTACAAGCCTAATACCTGTACGTTACATTATGTATCATAATGTAACATTTTTACCACAAATTACCCTTATATACGACCAAATTACACCTAAAATTACTATTTGATATTACATTACACTTAGGGTAAAGTAACTATTTATGATCCAGGCTTTGATAGAAAAACCATAAGAGCATAACACAAGATGAGTAAGGTCTGGGTCATATATTTTTTAAAGAGGTGACATAATTGGCAAAAAATCAGTCAGTAGTCCTAAAAGATAGAAGAGATATTTTAAGCTGGACTTCGCAGAAGCTTCCTCCTTATATGACAAAGGATGAGGTAAAAGACGTATTAGAAGGCGTCAAACAAAAATCATTAAATCATCTATTAATAAATTTTCTCTGGCAGACAGGGGCACGTGTGACCGAGGCGCTCTCTGTTAAAGTATCAGATATAGATTTTTACTCGAAAGTGGTTCGTATGCCGAGCCTTAAAAAGAAAAATCCTCAGATTAAAACCATACCACTTCAAGGAGAGCTCCTTGGAGAGTTAGGTGCTTATATGGGTCAGAAGGGATTAAAAAAAGAAGATAGGATATTTTCGATCACTCGTCAGCACGCACATAGGATTACTCAGGATGCATGTATACAAGCGGGGATTGAAAAGAAAAGAGCCCACCCTCATGTACTCCGGCACTCATTTTCTGTAAATGCAGTGCTTCAAAGAGTACCGCTGCCTATTTTACAAAAGTGGCTTGGCCATTCTGATATTAAAAACACGATGGTATATCTACAGATACTAAGTCAGGATACTAGGGACTTCTATGAGGCTATTGAGTTTTAATTTGCAAACCGCAACATAATTTGACGCTTTTTACATAAAAACCCTATAATGTTAGAACTTCTGTACTCTCGTGTTTTAGAAGCGTAGACTTACATTATGGATGACGTATACGATTTATTGAGGGAAATAAGAGACTTTATCAACAAACCTCGCATAAAAGAGGAGCTGTTCAAAAATAAACCTCTCTTCTACCAGCTTTGTAGTTGCATGGATATGGTGGCAGATTGCCAATCTGCTATTGATGCCTTCGGAAAAAGAGGAAAGAAAGAGTCACCTAAAGGAGAAGTCTATCTGGAGATTTTTGGTCTCCTCCAGTCACTCTTTTTGCAACAGGATGCAGTACTAAATCTTGCTGAGTCACTTCAGTTTGAAGTGGATTTAAAAGAGTATCCTCGCCTGAAAGAAATCAGAGAGATTAGAAGCGATGCGGCTGGGCACCCCACTAAACGCGATCGCAGGGACCCTCCTTCGTGGAACTTTATCATCCAACATAGCATGGGGTACGAAAGTTTTGAGGTTGTGCGTTGGCATGCCCCAGAGGGACATACGAATATAGCAGTCAAAACAAAAGATATTATTTCAGACCAGCGTGAATACATTGTTGAGATACTACAAAAGACACACAGTGAAATTAAACGTAGAGACAGCGAATATAAAGCCAAGTTCAAAATGAAGAAAATTGAGGACATCTTTCCAGGCACGATGGGATACATGTGTGAGAAAATGGGTAGTGCCATCGAGCATCTCGATGAGATGAACCTCGGAGAATTTGGTGCAACAGGCCTTCTGAATGTTCTTGAGAGATTTGAAGTTGAACTCAAAAAACGAGGGATCAGCATTGGTACCTATCCAGGCATAGAGCTAACTTTCAATGAATTACAATATCCTCTTGAGAAATTGAAGCAGCATTTTTTACGAGCTGTAACTCTCGATAAAGAAGAGGCCCACATTTTTGTAGATTTCGTAAGGAATAAAATGAATGATCTAAAGAAGATGGCAAGAGAATTGGATGAAGAATTCGCTAGCGAATAGACTATACGTAATTGTCTAATTACCTAAAACTGCTTCTTAATCTGTGCTTGTTCCTGCACGAGTAATAGAACCTCCTATCCGTTAAGACGCGCAAAACAGAATATGGAAATTCGTGACATAAAAATACTGCAAAATTCGTGACATAGAAACCATAAAGCGGTTTTTTTATACCGAGTGCGCTCAATCCTTCAGGGTGCTTACTAGCCACATTCATCTATGCCAATAAGGATAGTAGGGTCGTCGCCTTTCTTTTACATTTATATGCACACGATCATTTGCAATCCACGTGTCTGTTGTCGCTTCATGTACTCCTAAGTGAAGTTCGATCCAACCTGCAACATCGTTGGGTATTTTCCAGTGATAACTTTTTTTGTGAGGCTTTATACTAGAAGCCTTACTCCAGCCTTTAGCATACTTATAATTAAATAGAATCCATTTATATGAAGGAATATTTTCTGCTTCCCACCTAATAATTAAAGTTTCTCCTTGGTATATTTTATACCCCTTCTCTGGACTAATAATGCTTATGCGTGGTTTTCTTTTTACTACAACCTTTTTCTTTTCTTCTATGTATATATCTACACTAACCTGGGAAAGCCACTTATTCTCGTTATATTTACGGACACTAAGGTATAGAGGAACATAACCCTTTACACCATAAGGGATTTGCCAATAGTAAGTATTGTTACGAGCGTCAACATTATACGGCTCGCTCCACCCTCGAGGACCCATATAATTAAACTGTATGACTCCATCATCCGGAATATTTTCGCCCCTCCAAACAATAGCTATTGTTTTTCCTTCCTGTGTTCTATATCCATCCTTGGGGCTAGTGATATTTATACTGGTTTTCGGACGCGGCTTGGGTTTTAGTTCTGATTTTATTTCACGTCCTCGTTTATCCAGCTCCACGAGCGTTTCTTTTATGGCGCTCGTTGCCTTAGTTATTTTGGAGTCTTTAACGCTTCCTTGTTCTGATACTATGTAGGCAGGAAACTTTTCTCCTGTCTCAGGACCTAGACGCCAGATAAGCACCCCTATTACTACAAAAAAGGGGATACTGAATTTCAAAAATGTACTTGTATCCCGCCTCATTATTCACCACCACACTTTCTATACTAAACCACACCTTCAGTAATGAGGTTCTTGCGTGTACTTCCCAAAGCTTTAATAATTTAATTTTATCACAAATAAATATCTGTTCTATCAATTTCTTCACATGCGGGATCATTTATGTATTGTTCATACAAACTTGAATTTAAAGAAAAAATGTGTAAAATAGATTGGTTATTTTAACTTTTTAAATAGGAGGTGACTGGCCAGAATAAATGCCATTTAAAAATACATAATCAGGAGGTGAAGAAATATAGAAGGGTACATTGGGATACACGAACTTTCGAAATATCTTAATGTTAAAAAGAAAACCGCTTACCATTTCGTAGCCACCCTGGATATCCCTCACTATAGGGTCGGCAGGTTGATAAGATTCAAACTGAGTGAGGTTGAAGAATGGATGACCAATAACAGGTCACAGTTGAAGATACCTTATAAAAAGGTAGCGAATTTGTAGTTCAAAGAATATTCAAAGAATGATATGTATTCTTTGAGGTTTTATGGATTAATAAGAATATATGGAATATATGGAACCCCCTAATTTTAGGGGGTTTTCTTTATTTTTAATGATTTAAATAACTTACAAAAAATGCCCTTAATGGTCTGAAAATCCACGTGTCGGTGGTTCGATTCCGCCCCTGGGCATGTGTTTTTGTCCAATAATTTCAGCAACTTACGAAAATTATCCTAAACGGTTTCTTAAACCATTCAAGGGTCAATTCATACAAATCTATACTAGGCAATATGAAACCTAACTCACTGTAATCATTGAATTAGTGACTATAGGCAAAATATTCCTAAACATAGCAAATAAGTACTAAATCGATACGTATTTGGACACTTCTAAAATGCAAATTTCTCTATTAATGAAATTCTAGTTCCATAGAGTTTGCGATTGGATATAAAAAATAAAACAACAATTAATTAATATAAAAAATGGTAAGGTAACTTAGCAAAGTAAATGTTTAATTAGTAGATAAAAATATCGTGCTATTAATAAATTGTTTATATAAAAATTATAATCTTCTTATACATATTGCATTTTAGAAAAAAACTTGGTAAATAAAAGTACGCTTATTATTAGTACTTAGGATATAATAGTGCATTAACAAATTTAAAATTATTGCATTTTATAAAATTATATTTATATTTAAAAATAAGATGAAGAAGTTTCTTTTATATCTTTTAGCTGCGAATATATTTCTCTGTTATGGCGGAGTATGCAATTTCTATGGTGATGCTTTTTCGGAAGAAACATCCAAGAGTACCTGTCATTCTATGGGTGATATGGAAGCTGAGTCTACAGATACCGAGTCTGCAGATATTACATTAGCTAAAGATAAAAGCTTACTGTCTACGAGTGAAAGCAGTTCATGTTGTCAGGATTTTTTCCCAAGTAAGACATTTAAAATAGACCAAAAGATTTATGAAACGCTCGCGCTTGTAAATATAGATTATTCCGTAAACAGTAATTTCAAGCCTATTTTTGAAAAATCGAGCCTCAAAATTCACGACAAGGGAAGTTCACCCAAGCTTTACCTCAAAAACTCTTCTTTCTTAATCTAGATTATTTCTCTCCATTTTTTGTTAGCTCTCTGTAACGGGGAGTTGCGTCCACTTAGCTTCGAATAGAAGTTAAATCTTAACCGTGGAGGGAAATATGAAATTTCTTTTTATTCTACTACTAATTATTTCGTCTAATATAGACAAACTACATGCTAATGAGCGTTTAAGTCTTCATTCTGCTGTAAATGAAGCTTTAGAAAATAATCCTGAGATAAAAGCTGTAAGAGCGAGATGGCAAGCATCCACAATGCGTCCTTCTCAAGAAGGTTCATTGCCCAATCCCATAGTAGGGGGAAAAATCAAAAACGTTGGTTTCTCTGATATAACGTTAGGGGAAGACCCGAGATCCGACATCCAGGTATTTGTGAATCAGGAGATACCTTTCCCCGGCAAGCTCTCCTCAAAAGAAAAGATAGCACTCGAAGAATCAGAGTCACTAAAATGGGTTTCCGATGCAACAACTCGAAAGGTCATTGCTGACCTGAAAGAGGTTTATTTCGAATGGTTTTTCGTTAATAAAGCCATAGAAATTACAGATAAAAACAAAGAGTTGCTGGAAAGATTCACCAAGATCGCAGAGGTGAAATATGAAGTAGGAATGGGGATACAGCAAGATGTATTGAAAGCACAAGTGGAGTTGTCGGGATTCATTGAAAGACTCGAGATTTTAAATGAGAAAGAACAGATTATAGAAGCTAGAATAAAAGAACTATTAAACCGTCCTCAATATTCTTCACTCGGACAGCCAGACGAAACTACTAAATCAGAATTCACCAAAACACTGGCTGAGATTATTGAAGCTACATCAGAGCAAGCTCCTGAGCTTAGATCAAGTCAAGAATTAATTGATAGTAAGGAAGAGTCTTTAAGACTGGCCAAGAAACAATACCTGCCTGATTTTATAATAGGAGGTACTTATTTTAACAGGGACGGCGGTAATGGTGAACTGGACGACATATGGCAAGTAAGCCTAGGTCTAAAAGTTCCGCTCTACTTTTGGAGAAAAGAAAAGTTTGGTGTTCAAGAGGCAGCGCTTAATCTCATTGAAGCACGGGAAAGTTACCAGTCTACAAAAAACAATCTCTTGTTTCAGGTAAAAGATAGATACGTTACGGCAACCACAGCCGATAAACTTACAGAACTTTATCAGACCGGGATCATTCCACAATCAACACTCTCGCTCGAATCTGCAATTTCAGGGTATGAAGTTGGAGACATAGATTTCCTCACCCTGCTTGATAACCTAATAACTCTTTTCAACTTCGAGATTCAATACTACGAACAGTTAACTGTTTATCAAAAAGCTCTGGCGCGGATAGAGGAAATTACAGGACTAGAGTTAATTGGAAACAGATCAAACAATCCAGAATTTCACGTAAACAATCACAAAATTCAGGAGAAAACAAAATGAAGAAAACGAATAAAAAAATGAAAACATATATTGTTGTCAGTGCTCTATTCTTGATAGTGGCTTTGGTACTTTATAACTTCGGCTCCAGTATTCCTCTAATAAACGAGTTGCCCGTGTTTGCAGACGATCACAAACACCTTTACAGACCTGTATTCGATGAAGAGGGTGAAATTGAATACTGGACTTGTGCTATGCACCCCTCAGTAAAATTAAAAGAACCGGGGCAATGTCCCATATGTGGAATGGAAACTACTCCAGTATTCAAAAAAGATAGTGCTCAAGAGAAGCAAGCAACTAAAGCGGACATAAAAAATGAGGGCACACAAGATGGGGAAGACATGGCCGGCATGCAAGGACATGATCATAGCACAATGGGCATCCCTCCAAAGAAAGACAAAAGCGGAGCGTCGAAATCCACATTCACCATAAGCCCAGAAAGGCAACAGTTAATAGGAGTAAAAACTGAGCCTGCCGATGTTAGATTCTTAAATAAATCAATACGCACCGTCGGGATAGTGGAACTCGATGAAACAAAAATTGAACATGTCAACACTAAAGTAAAAGGATGGATTGACAAGGTTTTTGTAGATTACAAATGGCAATATGTGAAAAAGGGGGACCCGCTTTTTTCGATATACAGCCCCAAACTAGTATCTACACAAGAAGAATATTTACTGGCTCTCAGGTCAAAAGAACTTCTAGGGCGTAATCAATATAATGAAATCGCCACTGGTGCCAATTCACTTCTTGAAGCCACTAGAAGAAGACTGGTGCTTTGGGACATTACGGACAATCAAATACGCGAGTTAGAAAGAACTGGGAAAGTCAAAAGAAGTCTTACTATATACTCGCCTGTTTCGGGCAACGTTGTCGAGAAAAATGCTTTTGAAAATATGTTCGTTGAACCAAACTCAACCATCTATAAAATTGCAGATCATTCAGTAGTTTGGGTGCAAGTTGATATATATGAAAACGAAATTCCACTTATCAAATTAGGTCAAACAGCCACTATGACACTGGCATCTATGCCGGGAAAACTATTCGAAGGTAAAGTCACTTTCATCTGGCCGCATCTAGAGACAAAAACAAGGACCGTAAAAGTCCGTCTGGAATTTCCAAATCCTGATCTAAGACTCCTGCCAGGTATGTATGCAGATGTGCACCAGACAATTCCGCTGGGAGAAAAACTTACAGTTCCCGATAGTGCTGTCCTCAGAACAGGTAAACAAGACATCGTATTTGTTGATAGGGGAAAAGGAAATATGGAGATAAGAAAAGTGGAGTTAGGCCAAAAGACCGGCGGCTATTATGAAATTCTTAAAGGCGTGGCTAAAGGCGATAAAGTAGTTTTGAGCGCTAATTTTCTCATAGATTCTGAAAGCAAAATCCAGGCGGCCGTAGCTACATGGGGCGAAGAATCAGAAGGTGATCAGAAAACAACCCAGACGATGGAACATCGTATGGAACCAGAAAAAGATGACAATTCTACGGCTCAGCAACAGCAACTACACCAGCACTAATTCTGTAATACGAAACAGATTCGCATAAACATATGGAGAAAATAAATGATAGAAAAAATTATTGAGTACTCAGCACGAAACAGATTCTTAACAATATTAGCTGTACTTTTCATTGCTGCCTGGGGTTTCTGGGCTATGAAGAATACTCCCTTGGATGCCATTCCTGATCTTTCTGATGTCCAGGTAATCGTGTTTACCGAGTGGAAAGGGAGGAGTCCCGATCTCGTAGAAGATCAAATTACATATCCAATTGTCACAACTATGATTGCTGCACCTAATGTGAAATTTGTTCGCGGCCAATCCTTCTTTGGTCTCTCATTTGTTTACATAATATTTGAAGACGGTACTGACATGTATTGGGCTAGGAGCAGAGTCCTGGAATACCTTAATGAGGTATCGGGGCAGCTGCCCGATGGCATCACCCCGACGTTGGGACCCGATGCTACAGGAGTGGGATGGGTATATCAGTATGCGCTCGTTGATAAAACGGGCACAAATGATCTTTCAGATCTCAGAACCTTCCAGGACTGGTATCTTCGCTACTGGCTTGAGTCGGTCCCTGGGGTTGCTGAAGTTGCAAGCGTCGGGGGATTTGAAAAACAATATCAGGTAGAGATAGACCCCAATAAATTAATAGCATACGACGTTCCATTAAACGATGTTATAACAGCCATCAGAAGGAGCAATAACGATGTAGGAGGAAGGGTAGTCGAGTTTGCCTCAACAGAATATTTTGTGAGGGGCAGAGGATACATACAGTCGGTAGATGATATTGAGAAAATACCAGTAAGTACAAACCAACTTGGAACGCCCGTATATATAAGAGATATAGCTAATGTACAGTTAGGACCTGAGATACGCAGGGGGCTTGCAGAACTGGATGGAATGGGTGAAACGGTAGGCGGTATTGTGGTCATGCGTTATGGGGAAAACGCATTGGACGTTATTGAAAAAGTTAAAGAGAAAATAGAAGATGTAAAACCGTCCCTTCCCAAAGGAGTTGAAATCGTAACCACTTATGACCGATCCGGTCTCATAGAACGCGCTATAGACACGTTAAAAGAAAAACTCATCGAGGAAAGCATCATTGTAAGCATGGTCATCATTGTTTTTCTTTTTCATTTCAGAAGTGCTTCGGTTCCTATTCTGACTATTCCTTTTGCTATCCTCATGGCGTTTATACCAGTCTACTACATGAAGCTCACATCAAACATCATGTCACTTGGGGGAATTGCGATCGCGATCGGTGCTATGGTGGATGCTTCTATAGTTCTTGTCGAGAATGTGCACAAAAGACTCGAGCACTGGAAGGGGGGTGATGTTGAGGCAAGAACTAAAGTAATCGTCGATGCCATGAAAGAGGTCGGGAAACCAATTTTCTTCGCTCTACTTGTCATAACAATTTCATTCCTTCCTGTGTTTACACTCGAGGCCCAGGAAGGGAGACTGTTCAAACCCCTTGCCTATACTAAGACCTTTTCTATGTTTTTCGCTTCCATTTTAGCTATTACGATAACCCCTGCACTAATCACTCTATTAATAAAGGGGAAGGTCAAACCCGAGGAAAAAAACCCTGTCAATAGAATACTTATTCGACTATATGACCCTGTTGTCAGAGTCGCTTTGCGCTTTAAAAAGACTGTAATAGTAGTGTCGGCTCTCATACTTCTATTAACAGCCATACCTTTTATGAAACTTGGGTCTGAATTTATGCCGCCGCTTAATGAAGGGTCAATTCTCTATATGCCTACCGCAGTGCCTGGCATGTCTATAACCGAGGCTTCTAGAATTCTTCACATACAAGACAAGATGCTTATGAAATTCCCCGAGGTGGAAAGGGTGTTCGGTAAAATCGGGCGTGCAAGAACTGCTACTGATCCCGCCCCTCTCAGTATGGTGGAAACGATTATTACGCTTAAACCAAAAAAAGAATGGCGAGCGGGAATGACGTGGGACAAGCTCATATCCGAGATGAACCAAACGGTCAAATTCCCCGGGATGGCTAATATATTCTGGATGCCGATTCAAACAAGGACCGAGATGTTATCAACAGGTTTTAGGAGCAATCTTGGTATTAAAGTGTTTGGTCCCGATTTGAAAAAAATTGAAGATATTGGTGTGGAAATAGAAAAAGTATTGTCTGATGTTCCTGGAACCAGGAGTGTTTTTGCCGAGAGGGTTACCGGCGGATATTTCATGGATTTCTTAATCAATCGCGAACAGGCTGCGAGATATGGTCTCACCATTGGGGATGTTGAAGATGTAATAGAAAGTGCGATTGGGGGGAAAAATATATCTCAGACTATTGAAGGCCAGGAGCGTTATCCGATTAACGTTAGGTATCAAAGAGAGCTCAGGATGGATATAGAGGAGCTGAAAAGGATATTGGTAAGTACTCCCACGGGGGCACAAGTTCCCTTATCACTCTTGGTTGATCTTCAATTTTCTACTGGTCCTCCTCAAATACGAAATGAAGATGGGCAGAAGGTCGGATACGTATTTGTTGATGTTGAAGGTAAAGACTATGAAGGTTATGTGAAAGGCGCCAAGTCAATTGTTTTAGAAAAAGTCGATCTTCCTCCAGGGTATTTTCTTGAGTGGGCTGGACAGTATGAATATCTGCAAAGGGTAAAAGAAAAACTAAAATATGTAATTCCTCTTACTATATTTATCATTTTTCTTTTACTCTTCATTAATTTTAACTCTGTAATTGAAACCTTGATAGTTCTACTTTCTGTTCCATTTGCTTTAGTGGGCAGTATTTGGCTGCTTTATTTTCTCGATTACAACACAAGTATAGCCGTTTGGGTGGGAATAATAGCTCTTGCAGGGCTTGCGGCTCAAACCGGGGTTGTGATGATAATTTACCTTGATGAGTTTTATGAAAAAATGATCAAAGAAGGTAAATCAGGCCTGAGTGATTTAGCAAATGCTATACATGATGGTGCTGTACAAAGAGTGAGGCCTAAAATGATGACCGTGATGGCGATGATTATGGGGCTTCTTCCCCTAATGTGGAGTACTGGTTCAGGGGCGGACGTCATGAAGAGGATTGCTGCTCCGATGGTCGGAGGATTAGTTACCTCTACTATCCTTACTCTCGTTATTATCCCTGCTATATATGCAATCTGGAGAGGCAGGTCTTTGAATAAAAAATAAATTTATTTAAGGAGAATGAAATGAAAAAATATCTTTTTGGTTCTTTACTAACGTTGTTAATAATCGCGGTTTTCTCTCTCGTCTTTATGTTTTCCGGTTCATATAACTTGTCCGCCACCATACCACATATGAAAGCTACTGAGACTGCAATTGTCATGATGAAAGAAAAATCCATAAAAGTTAATTCTGAGGATATAGAAGTTCCGGACCTCAGTGATGAAAATTTAATATTAAGTGGATTTAAGGGCTATGATGCGATGTGCGTAACGTGCCACGCAGCACCCGGAAAATCAGCTAGCGTTATTGCAGATGGCCTCTATCCAAAACCTCCAGAACTCGGTAATAGAGAGATCATCGAAGAATGGAATGATAAAGAACTTTTTTGGATCATTAAAAACGGAATAAAGCTAACTGGCATGCCTGCCTACGGGCCGACTCATAGTGATGAAGATTTATGGTCAATAGTGGCATTTTTAAACCATCTTCCTGAAATATCTGAAAAGGATTATAAGGCCATGGGAAGGAAGACTAAGGGTAATAGGGACGACAGTCATCATAACAATGGTGGGGATCAACAAGACGATGTGCACATCCACAAAGATGGGAAAAAGCATGTCCATTAAAATTAGGGAGATATCTCAAAATGGTTAAAACAAGCGTTATTGGTGAAAGTAAATCCTTGACTCTGGAGTATGTCAAAGGTTAAGATTCTTTATATGAAGAGAGAGAATGGAAATGAAATATACGATTGGGGAACTAGCTAAGCTATGCGAAACAAATATTGATACTATTCGCTATTATGAGCGA
>JABAOH010021220.1_pt2 | contig 11465 bp, 11 predicted proteins | sample 7062181 | NCBI WGS metagenome assembly JABAOH01 (sample SAMN14538630, study PRJNA623070) | marine sediment metagenome | biome: marine biome [ENVO:00000428]; feature: marine pelagic biome [ENVO:01000023]; material: deep marine sediment [ENVO:00002113]; isolation source: pool of 5 deep marine... | reverse complement strand
CAGGAGGATGAAAAAGACTCCTACCGTAACGGTCACGGGGTTCTTCATGGAACTGTCGACTAACTTCACGTTGTTACTCTTTCTTCGGGGAGGTTTCCCGGATTACCTGGACTTTTTGGCCATCGAGTAACCTCTCATTGCCGCGGATTACTACCAAGAGCCCGGGTTTTAGCTCTCCAGAGACCTCGGCCATGCCTCCGTGATAGCCTTTAACGTCTAATCCGACCAGCCTCACGATATCGTTCTCATAAACGAAGACGAATTTCTGGTTATCCCGGTTGACCAAGGCGTCCTTGGGGACGAGGAGGGCGGGGTAAGGCTTACCGAGGGAGAAGGTGACTTGACAGAGCATTCCGCTCTTGGTTCGGAAATTCTTGTTCTTTATCTCAACTTTGACGGGGAAGGTTCGGGCTTCCCGATCCCCCTCGGGAATCATGGCGATGATTTTTCCGGGAAACCGTTCACTTCCGAGGGCATCTACCGAAACAGAGGCTTGATCTCCCACCCGGATTTTGTCCACATAGCGCTCGGGTACCTGGGATATTACGTGGATGTATTCGAGATCGATGAGGGTCACTATGCCTCCCCCTTGTTCGACCCACTGTCCCACTTCGGTGTGTTTTTTCGCGACAAAACCGGAAAATGGGGCGATGATGGTCTTCTTCGCTAGCAAATCCTCTAAGTGAGATACTTGTGCCTCGCGTTGTCTTACCCTCTTTTCCCACGCCATCGCTTCGAATCGATCATCCAAGAACTTCTTCTCGGCAATGGATTGGGACTGGCGGAGCTTAACGGACCTCTCCAGCTCGGCCTTGGCCTGGAGATAACGTTCCTTCGCCTCGTTTCGAACTGCCCTCGCCACCTCCAGCTGGATTTCCAGTATTGAGGAGCCGAGTTTTGCCAAAATCTGCCCTTCCTTGACAGTGTCCCCCTCGTCCACGTAAAGTTGCTTCACCAGGCCTTCAACTTCCGCGGCAAAAAGGCTTCTCACGCGGGGTGTTGCCGTCCCCACCAGGACCACGGACTGCCTAACCTGCCTCTGGAGAACCGGAGAAACCACTACGGGGGTAGGCGGAGGGCCCTGAGCCCACGAGAAGGAGCCGAGCCCTAACAAGAAGATGAAAAAAGGAGGGAGAAAGCCTTTTTTTCGCTTCATGGAACTCCAAGAATTGAAGTTACCTTGTCCTTCATAAATATCCCCTAAAAATCCGGCTTCGTCAATCCTTGAAAGGCTTAGGGCGGTGAATCCATCGTTCGGAATATCTCCCCGGGAAAATAATTGCATTTCAGCGGCGCATTACGTATAATTTGGCCACAAAGATGGTATTTCCACAAAGAACCCAGATTGAAGGATCGAGAAGATGATTGAAGAAAGAGGAAACGGGCTGACGGGATTTATCATAGTCCTAGTCGTTTTTTTCACGTTATCAGGGATTGCCTTAGCGGAATATCACGTATATACCGGAGTCGTTGTCGGAGTCGAGCCCAAGATCATCAGGACACGGGGTAAAGACGGTACAATATCGGTTTTTTGGGTCGGCAGGAAGACCGATTGGAAATCGGGGCGCATCCCTCATATCGGGGAAAAGGTGAGAATCAAGTATGTGAAAGATAGGCTCCATCGGAATGCCGTTGTTCAGCTAATCATCCTAAAAAAATGACATGAAGATAATCGGAATCGATTATGACGGGACGATAGCGGACACCAGTAGGGTTAAAGCTCATTGGATACACCAACACTTGGGAGTAGAAGTCCCTCCCGGGAAGACCGACAGGACAAATTGTGTTCCAATCATTGGGATCGAGCATTACGAAAGGATGAGTAGGTTCGTTTATGGAAGGAAAGGATCTCTCAGGGCGGGGGCAGTTCCCGGGTCGATAGATGCCATTAAGGAATTGGCGAGACATTCTCTTATCTTTGTCATCACTGCACGCCTTTCTCATCAAATCCGATGGTGTAAGGAATGGCTTCGAGAAAAGGGGCTCGATTCCTTCATCCATGCCTATTTCTCCGCTGCTGGAAACAGTGTAGATGGACGCAAGTTGACCAAAGCTCAGTTATGCGACGATTATGGCATCCATGTTCTGATCGATGATGATGAACGGCACCTGAAGGGAACTGAACTGCCAAATCTAAAGAGAATTCTGTTGAAGTGTGGCTACAGTGAACCCTTAGATATTCCTGAAGGAATAGAATTGGCCCGAAGTTGGGGGGAAGTACTTCGGATAGTAAGGGCGGAATTATTCGCTGGTGAATAGGAAAAGAGAAACGTATTCGTGGAAGGGAATCAAGGTATTTTGATCTTCAGATCCTTGATCTTTTTCCGAAGGGTATTCCTGTTAATCCCGAGAAATTGGGCCGCTGCCACTTGCACCTTGTTCGTCTTCTTTAAGGCCATTTTAATCAAAATTCGTTCGACGATGGAAATGACATCGTGGAATAAGCCACAGTGAAATTCAACCCCCGTATCAACCCCATTGAGAGTCCCGATTAATTTTTTTTCCAATAGGACCTCGAGGGAGAGATCCTCTATTTGGTCCCGCTTCGGACCGTCCCAACCCCTTGGCATTGCACCGTCTGTAGTCTTTTCCTTGGCCATAATCGATCCCATTAAAATATATTCCAACATGCGTGGAGGACTTTAGGCCTGTGACCTCTTGAAAGAGATAGGGGATTAATTTCAAAGAAAGATTTTAATCTACTCTTAATACAATTAAAGACATATGGCAAGGTTTTTTTTGGATTTCCACCAACTTTTTGAGGACTCTTCAATCTTCCCACAGTTTTTCCTTGAAGTATTGTACCCAATCCATTAAACTCTGTTGTGGTATGGATCAACCACGCCTCATCGCCATTGTGGGACCCACTGCTTCCGGAAAGTCCCATCTGGCCATGGAGATAGCATCCGAAATCAAGGCCGAGATAATCAGTGCCGATTCCATGCAAGTTTATAAATACATGGATATCGGCACGGGCAAGCCCGGCCCTGACGATCGCAGACGTATTCCCCATCACCTGCTCGATATCATCTCTCCAGCTGAAACCTTTAGCGCTGCCAATTATAAGGAAAGGGCGAGGGATGTTATCGATGCACTCCAAAAAGGGGGAAAGAATGTCCTCATCGTTGGCGGGACGGGGTTATATATAAAGGCTCTCCTCCGTGGTCTATTCACCTCACCCAAAGCTGATCAGTCCTTGAGGCAAGAGCTGACGAAGAAAGCAGATCGCCTTGGGAGGGTATTCCTTTGGGGTGAATTAAAGGAGGTTGACGCAACAACCGCGTCGAGGCTTCATCCTAACGATGTCGTGAGGATAATCCGTGCGCTGGAAGTTTATCGGCAGACCGGGATACCCCTGTCCCAGTGGCATCAAGAACACGCGTTTCAGGATTGCCCCTATGAAGTGCTCAAGGTCGGGTTGATGAGGGAGAGAGAGGATATTTACCGCCGAATAGAGAAGAGAGTGGATCACATGGTGAGGAGCGGATTTGCAGAAGAGGTAAAATCGTTACTCGACATGGGATATGGTCGACACCTGAAATCGATGCAGGGATTGGGGTATAAACAGATGGTGGAACATCTCTATGGAGAACGCGATTTCAAAGAGGCCATTCATCTGATCAAGGAAGAAACGAAGGCCTATGGTAAACGACAGTTCACATGGTTCCGGAGAGACCCAGAAATCCAATGGGTTCATTACCCTGAGGGAAGGAAAAGAATTGTGGGGATGGCTGAGCGGTTTTTGAACCGAAAAAGACCAAAACCCACTACCGTCGTAACAGCCATCCATGGATAGGGGGCCATAATGGTTAAGAATCATATTAATATTCAGGATCAATTTCTCAATAGAATGCGCAAGGAAAGGGTGACCGTAATCGTTGAACTCATCACAGGGGAAAGGATCGAAGGGCAAATCACCAGCTTCGATAATTTCAGCTTGATCGTAAGAAATGACAACGAGCGATTGATTTATAAGCATGCCATTTCATCTGTCTTTTCTCGGGAAAAAAGGGATTGGGCGAAAATCCCCGATGACCGGGGGTAGGGATATTCGAACGTGCCAATGGAAGGAAAACGACTCAAATCGATCATAGAGAGCTTGATCTTCGTCTCCGGAAACCCCTTGAGGATCGATACCATCCAAGAGGTGTTGGAGAATGTGGATAAGCGAATGATTCAGAACTGTCTCGATGAGTTGGTGGAGGAGTATCGACAATTGGATCGGAGTTTTCACTTGGTGAGGGTAGCGGAAGGATTTCAGTTTCGGACGAAACCACAATATGCGCAATGGATTCAGCAATCAAAGAAGATGAAACCAACCAGACTAACGAAAGCGGCCTTGGAGACATTGGCCATTATCGCCTATAAACAACCCGTTATTAAGGCGGAGATCGAGGCCATCAGAGGGGTAGATTCTGGTTGGGTCCTTCGAGCCCTCCTGGAGAAGCAATTGATTCGGATAATGGGGAGAAAGGCCATTCCAGGGAGACCCATCGTTTATGGAACTTCCAAATATTTCCTCGAATTTTTCGGGCTCGAAAGCATCTCAAGCTTGCCCACATTAAGGGAAATCCAGGAGCTGGGAAAGGGAATGGAGGAGGTCAATTCCCAGGAACCCGTTTAGCCCTGTCCCGCGGGAGAGGTCTGTGAAGGAACGGCTTCAGAAGATTCTGTCTAAAGCAGGCCATGCCTCCCGTCGTCATGCCGAGAAGCTCATTATGGAGGGGAAGGTAAAGGTAAACGGGGTAATCGTTAAGAATCTCGGTTTCAAGGCCGATCCCCGAAAGGACCATATCAGGGTTGACGGGAAAACGATCGGCACATTCGAGCCCAAGGCATACCTCGTTTTGAACAAGCCGAGGGGGTGTGTTACGACCCTCGATGATCCCCTTGGAAGACCTACCATTCGAGATTTCCTCCATGGGGAGAGGAAGAGGGTCTATCCCGTCGGCAGACTCGATTTCGATTCCGAAGGATTACTCATCCTCACCAACGATGGCGAGCTCCATCACCGATTGACCCACCCCAGATATGGGATTCCCCGCACGTACCTGGTCAAGGTGAAGGGGATTCCCGATGTGGGGGCAATGAGGAGAGTAAGGGATGGAATAGTCCTTGAGGATGGAGTTACCGTTTCGGCAAAGGTAGACATTGTCAAAAGGCTTAAGAGGAATACATGGACGAGGTGGACCGTCTATGAGGGGAGGAACAGATTGATCAAGAAGATGTGTGATGCAATATCCCATCCAGTGATCAGGCTGAAGAGAATTCGATACGGTCCACTGACCTTGGGCGAGCTCAAGTTGGGGAAATACCGCTATCTCACCTCGAAGGAAATCGATGAGCTCAAGGGCAGATATTCCTCTGCCAGTGGTGGGAGGAAACGGAGCGTACCCATCCAACAGGAACCAATAACCTCATCGGGATAATTGGTGCCCAAGGACATGAATGGGGCCTCTTGAAGGAAGGGATTTGCGATGATCGCCGTTCACTTCTTGCAGGGCAGTTTTCGGCGCGGGAACCTTCGTAAACGGAAACTCGCCTCGTTGATGTAATAGCCATCTCACGAGGGAACTCGTCCAATAGAAGGATGTACTCCTAATGAAGAGTCTTAAGACAATCGGGATGCCGAAAGGAAAAGAGAGGGGCATTTCCATCACCCCGGGATTTCTTCATCGGGCTATAGATCTCATCGAAAATGCCGTTTTCATTACCGACGTATCTGGAACGATGCTCTTTCTCAACAAGAAGGCAAGAAAGCTTTTCGGTTATGGCATGAGGGCCTCAATCGGTAAATCCATTGGAATGCTGTTCTTACCCGAGGATTTGGCCTATTTTCTCCCCAACATTTTGAAAACAACCCGGGTTGAAGGGGAATACAAAGGGGAGAACTTATTGCGCAGTAAAAATGGGACAAGGATATTTGTAAAATTGGAGACCTCCCTCTACCATGGTGAAGGACGGGATGGAAATCGGATTATCTTTACCATTCAGGAGATCGAAAAATTGAAGGAGTTGGAACGAAATTATCTCGAATCTCAACGGTTGGCGAGCCTGGGAACGATGACCGAGGAAATTGCGCACAAAATCAGAAATCCCATCGTATCCATAGGCGGTTTTGCCAAGAGGATATCAAGGAGAATTTCGCAAGGCGATCAAGCCCGCTATTTTAAGAGGATTGAGAAGGAGATCGGTCGCTTAGAAGCGATTATCAATCAGGTACAGGAATTCGCAATCCTGCCGAAGCCGGTTCATAAACGGCAGAATATACGGAAAATCATCGAGGCTTCCCTGAAATCCCTTCCGGCGAATTCATCGCAAAAACAGGTAGTTATTGGGCTGGAAGTGGAGGGGTCCAATTGGAACCCCATGCCTTTTATCGATGGGGATCTCTTAGCACGGGCGATCAGCATTATTTTGGATAATGCCCTTGAAGCGGTCAATGAAGAAGGGTCGATCCATGTAAAGTTATTTCCCAAGGATGATTTCGTTGGTATCGAGATCTCCGATACGGGTTGCGGCATCCCCGAGGAGAACCTCGGGGCTATCTTCGACCCCTTCTTCTCCACCAAGCCGGATAGGATCGGGATCAACCTTGCAACCGCTCATCGGATCATCAAGGAGCAGGGGGGAACGATTCAGGTATCGAGTCAGCAGGGAAAGGGAACCAGCTTTTCTATTTTCCTGCCCAGGGATCGCAGAAGGAGAATTAGAACTCACATCCTTTAACAGTTCTTCAAGGAAGAGGTCAAGGTGGAGGACGTTACCCTCTCGAGGATATTGAAGCATAATGCAAAGCATTTCAGGGAAAAGCCCATGATGAGGTGGAAGGTCGAGGAGCGTTGGAAGGCCATTACCTATGGTGAATTCTATGAATGGGCAAGGGATATTGGTACGGGATTGGTTAGACTCGCGATGAAGCCCAAAGACCGAGTTGCCTTGCTGTCCCATAACTCTCCGGGATGGGTGATATCCTATTTCGGGATCCTCCTCAATGGGGGCATCGTCGTCCCCATCGACAAGGAGTTGAAGGCCAGCGAATTGAGGCATATCCTCGATGATTCCTCGGCCAAGTTCATCATCCTCTCCAGCGATTACGTAGAAACCCTGTGCGAGGTGATCGATCTGCTCCCCTCACTGGAGAGGGTGATTCTCTTAGACCCCATGATGGGGGACAAATGGGATAGCCAGGCGTCGGGGGATTACCCCCTTCCCGACATGGGCGGAGTGAAGCACGTTGGGATCGATCACATACGACACAATGATACCTTCATCCACCACGAGTTGGAGCGGGATGATATTGTGGCAATTGTCTACACGTCGGGGACCACGGGAAGGTCAAAGGGGGTCGTGTTGACAAATCGGAATATTGTCTCCAATATTCAATCCTTCGTCGAACATGCCGGGGTCGATGAGGGGATACATACCTTATCGATTCTCCCGATCAATCATATCTACGAAGCCACATGTGGTATCTTGGCCCCGATCTATTTGGGCGGCACTATCTCATTCTGTGAGGGCCTCAAAAAGGTGGCCTCGAATATATCGGAGGTGAAGCCCAACTTCGTCTTGGGCGTACCCGCCCTCTACGAAAAAATGTACAATCGTATCATGAGGAAAATAGATTCCAACCTCTTCAGCAGAATGTTGTTCCCCACAAAGCTCTTGAGGGGGATAGTGACCAGGAGAATTCAGAGAGAATTGGGGAAGGATATCCGTTTCATCAGCGGCGGGGCTGCCCTGGACCCGGAAATAGCGAAAGGGATAAGGGAATTGGGATTCAAGATCTTTCAAGGATATGGAATAACGGAGACCTCACCGGTTATCTCCTTTGAATACGATGGAATGACGAAGGAGGGATCGGTGGGGAAGCCGATTCCTGGAGTAGAGGTAAGAATTCACGATCCCAATGAGGAAGGGGTAGGGGAAGTATTGGTCAAGGGGCCCAATGTGATGAAGGAATACTTTAACAATCCCGAGGCCACTGAGGCGGCATTGGTGGATGGGTGGTATTGCACGGGCGATTTGGGATCCATAGATGATGAGGGATTTCTCTACGTGAAAGGGAGGGTAAGGAATCTCATCGTCACAGCCAACGGGAAGAATGTCTATCCCGAGGAGGTGGAACAGGAGCTGCTAAAGAGTCCTTACATCGAAGAGGTTATGGTTTACGGACAAAAGGTTTCCCCTTTCGTCGAGGAGGTCTACGCCCTCGTCTATTGCAATCAGGAGGCCATTGATCTCTACGCGGAGGAGAAGGGGCTCGAGCCCATGACCCCTGGGGATATCGAGGAGCTCATCAAAGCCGAAATCAAGGAATGCGGGAAAAACCTGGCCACATATAAACGGGCAAAAAAGGTTCGGATTCGGCATGAACCATTTCCCAAGACATCCACCAGGAAGATTAAGCGTTACACGTTAGGGGAGGAGATCACGGCAAACCGTTGATAGAGGGTAGTTCACCCCATTATTCAATACCCTGGGCCACGACCTCGGTGATATCCATCACCTTGATCCTGGCCTTCTTTTCCTTTTGCAGCCGTGCAGCGGCAACGTGGAGGCTGCTCTTACAAGCCGGACATGCAGAAATGACCATATCGGCACCGACATCCAAGGCCTCCGTGATTCTCTTATAAGCAAGGGTCGAACTCAATTCGTTGTCGTAACCCTTCATTCCGCCTCCACCCCCACAACAGTTGGCCAGGTTTCGGTTCTGCTTAAACTCCACGAGCTCCAGGCCGGGGATCTGCTTCAGGATAGTTCTGGGGGATTCGTAGATCTCCATATGCCTACCGATATCACAGGGGTCATGATAGGCCACTTTCCCGGAAAATCCGTCCCTGAAATGAATTTTCCCCTCACTGATCAGCCTTTCGAAATATTCGACGGCATGGAGGACCTCGATGTTGAAATCGGAATGTTGAGGGTAAATCCCTTTGAAGGTCCTGTAGCAGCCGGCACAGGTGGTCACAAGGGTCTTGGGGTTGAATTTGGAAAGCCGCTTCAGGTTACTCTCCATGGAATCCTTGAAATGAGGGGCGCCCACTAGGTAGGCCAGGTGCCCGCAACAGTGTTCCTCATTGCCCATGGTAGCGTAATCGATACCAGCTTTTTTCAAAATCTCCATGGTATTGGGGACGATCTGGGTATCCTGATAGCTGCTGACGCACCCGAAAAAAAGCAACGTGTCAGCGGCCTTATCGACATAGGTGGATGGGTAGACATCAGTCCTCTTCTCGGATGGCTCATTGAGCGGGTTCCCGTATTTGGAGATGCTTTCCAAGAAGTTCTTGTGGACTTCAGGTAGGTATCCCGCCTCGACTAGCCTCTTGCGAGCAGATTCTACGACATCGGCTACCTGAATCCCCGCTGGGCAGGTCGCCTTACAGTGCAGACACATAGTACACTGATAGAACCTTTCCGCCAGTTCCTTCGATGGTTCGAGCCTCCCTTTGAGCATGTTGTAGGCCAAAATGACCCTGCCGCGGGCATTCTTGGATTCAAGGGATGTCTCCTTATATACGGGGCATCCCGCTCGACAAAAGCCACACATGATGCAGGCAAAAATCTCGTCATCCACGGCTTTCCCAAAGCTTCGCAACCCTTCCGTAATCCCTTGGAAGGCGAAACAGTCATACATATCCTTGATTGAGTCGTCGAAGCCCATTTTCCCCGGATTGAGGATATTATTGGGATCCAGGACTCCCTTTATTTCCTTCATGACTTGGTGGCTTTGGCCCAATTCCCGGAGGATATAAGGGGATTTGGCCATCCCGAGTCCATGCTCAGCTGTCAAGGTCCCGTTGAGCCGCAAAGCGAGGTCGATGAAATCATCGGCGATTTTCCTCACGATATCCCATTCCCCCTTATTTCTCGGATCGGATATGATGACGGCATGGAGGTTTCCGTCTCCGATATGGCCGAAGGTAGCGATGGGGAAGTTGTGTTTTTCACTGATTCTCTGAATTTCTTGTATCGTTTGAGGAATCTTGGTAATGGGGACTCCAAAATCCTCCACGACGTTCTGAAGCCTTGAGCCCCTCTTCACCTTGGATAAGGAGGCGATGATGCCCTGGCGTGCTGCCCACATCTTGAGCCGTTTAGCGGGGTCATCGTCCCAATTATTCTCGATGCCGTTGTTGGCCTTGCATATCCCGTTAATCTTTGGGATATCGTCTTTTACGGCCTGTTTCTTGCCATCGATCTCGATAAACAGGATGCATCCAACAGTATCCGGGATATTAAGCCCCATGGCCTTGTTGACCACATCGATGGAGGTCTTGTCCAATATCTCGCACGAGGATAGGGCAATACCGGCAGTGAGGACCTCCTCGGCCGCCTTTCCGGCATCTATGAGAGTGGGAAACCGAGCTTCGGCAAAGGCAATATATTCGGGCATGGGTAAAATTTTCAGGATGACCTTTGTAATGATGCCCAGGGTACCCTCGGATTGAGTGAAGAGGTGTGTCAGGTCATATCCGGCGGCGGACTTGGCAAGGGTCGATCCCGTGGTGATAATCCCGCCATCGGCGAGAACGACTTCCAGCCCTAGTACGTACTGTTTCGTCGTCCCGTATTTCACGGCACGGTTGCCGCTGGCGTTGGTTGAGACCATACCCCCGAGGGAAGCGAGGGTGGCGCTGGCGGGATCGGGGGGGAAGAAATGGGTGGGTGCCAGGGCCATGTTCAGGTTATTGCAGATTAGCCCTGGTTCGGCTATGACATATCCATCCTGTTTTTTGATCTCCAGAATTCGGTTCATCCGACTGAGATCCAGAAGAATTCCCCCTTTTGCGGCCAAAGCCCCCCCCACGGCGCTCGTGCCCGAACCCCTTGGTGTCACGGGGATCTTTTCCGCATTGGCTACGGCGAGAATTTTGGAAACCTGCTCCGAGCTCTTGGCGAAGACGATCACATCGGGAGTTGCCTCGTGGAACGATAGATCCCTGGAGTAACAGAGCCTCTCGATCTCATCCTTTCGAACGTTTTCCCCTCCTACAATTCCCTCGATTTTTTCGATGTAATCCATGGTGCCCCCTACTTGAAAAATGAACGTGGAAGTGAAAAGCACGTTAATGCTCAACGACGTATCTTGGCTCCTTGTATTACTGCATTGCGCTTTCCTTGGAGCGCTCTATGCTCAGGCCTTAAGGGGCTGTTGCACAAAGCTGAATTTAACATAGTGAATGATTACTATTGTATCAATTAACATATGTCAATGTTAAGTATTCACCGAGGGAGCCCCTGGCTCTGTTTTCCCTTTTGGTCTCGCATCCTCTCTTTCTTTAAAGGACGATTGATGAAGATAGTCAGGAAATTAAGCTCTTCGTACTTCGCTGTGAACTTGCCATCTTTTTTGTGTTTCTTCAAATGGGTTCTCCTGGTATAATACATCTGGGGACTCGTTTCTTTGGATTTGGTCTGCAAAACTCGACCTAAAAACTCAAATCTAATGTAGAAGGAGT
>JABAOH010001124.1_pt2 | contig 11466 bp, 10 predicted proteins | sample 7062181 | NCBI WGS metagenome assembly JABAOH01 (sample SAMN14538630, study PRJNA623070) | marine sediment metagenome | biome: marine biome [ENVO:00000428]; feature: marine pelagic biome [ENVO:01000023]; material: deep marine sediment [ENVO:00002113]; isolation source: pool of 5 deep marine... | reverse complement strand
GCGGACTTGTGGGATTGATAACAGGAAGCCCTGTTGCTTTCTGGGGAATAATTATTATCATAATAATAATCCTTGCTGGGGCAGCATACTGGAAAGCAAGAAAATAGGTTCTAAACACTTAAATTATTATTAATCCAATTAACTAAACATAGGAGGTAGAAAATGAAACTAAAATGGATGGTTTCTATTCTTGTCATAGCAACCTTTCTGATTTCAGTCAGTGTAGGGGCAACAATGCTGATTCCAGCGTCAGAAGAAGGCAGAGACAAAGCAAAAGCAGACAGTTCACCAGTAATAGAAAAGGTAAATGACCATTTGGTTCTAAAGCCACCAGGCCCGGAAAAGATCGTATTCATCCACTACAAAAAGGGATTTGCAAAACCAACCTGTAACAACAATGGAGTTTGTGAGCCAGAGCTTGGAGAGAAAAAGAACTGTGCAGATTGCAAGAATGGAGATAACGGAGAAACAAGCACTTGCTACACATTCTTAGGAAGGGGAGTGAAGTGGAAGGATTTGCCTGTGAATTACGTTATCCACCCAGACTTGGATGCAGGAGCAGTATCTGCAGGAGCAGAGGAATGGGATTCCCATACTTCAGCAAACCTTGTTGGAAGCTATTCAACAGATAATGGAGCAACATGGGATGATGAAACGCCTGATGGGAGGAATGAAATGGTTTTCGGAGATTATCCACAGTCAGGAGTTATCGCAGTGACAATAATCTGGGGATATTTCTATGGACCACCAGGTCAAAGAGAAATCATAGAGTTTGACATCCTCTTCGACACGGACTTTACCTGGGGAGACGCGACAAAAGATCCTTCAGTTATGGATCTGCAGAACATAGCGACACACGAGATTGGGCATGGATTTGGTCTGGGAGATTTATATAACTCAGAGTGTGCAGAGGAAACCATGTACGGCTACTCCACAGAAGGAGAGACAAAGAAAAGAGACCTGAACGCGGGTGACATCACAGGAATACAGGAATTATATGGGGCTTAACCCCCTTTTCTTTTTTTTTATTTTGGATGAAATGTGACTTAAATAGCGCTTTCGATTTTTTAAATCTTAGTGTTAAAACTTTAGAATGATGAGATTACTTCCTCTTTTTGCAGGATTTTTCTTGGTTTTTGCGCTGTTAGCCTTTCCTGGCTTCGCTGAACCCTGTCAGTGGTTTGGAACACTGAAGATAAACAACATACCCGGGGACAGTGTGATGGTGACTGCTCACAGGAACGAGACAGGCGAGTTTCTGGCAAGTGGATGGGAGATCGTAAAGAAAGGACAATATTTCATAGAGCTGAATGAGACAGAAATAGGATCCTACATTGCTTTCAAGATCATGGGAACACCCGCTGACCAGGAACCCCAATTGTGCGAGTCGGGGGAGAGCAATAAGCTCAATCTGACAGCAAGCGCATGCACAGACTGTGACGAGGACGGATTCGTATCGCTTCTCTGGGGAGGAGGAGACTGTGACGACAGGGACCCTGAAATAAACCCCGAGATGAGGGAGATATGCGGTAATGAAATAGATGAGAACTGCGACGGACTGGACCCTTCCTGCCCGAACTGTGAGGAGAACTGGACATGCACTGAATGGGGTGATTGCATAAACGGTGAGCAGACCCGGTCATGTGTAGACCAGAATGAGTGCGGAACCACAGAGAAGAAACCAGCCCAGGTCCAGGTGTGCGAAATATTTAGCGCGGGAATAGTTTGTAATGACGGTGACTTAATATGCGAGGGTGACAGGGTTCTGGAATGCTTCGCAGGCCTGTGGAGACAGGCTGAGATTTGCGATTTTGGCTGCCTGGACGGGGTATGCAATTCAGGGGGAATAACAGGATTCATTGCTGCGAACCCCACTGCTTTCTATGGGATAGTTGTAGTGATTATAATAATCCTGATTGGAGCAATATACTGGAAAACCAGATGGTGAGGGACCTATCCAGAAAGCCTTTTTATCTCGTTCTTCAAGCTTTCTAGGTATTTCTTCGCTTTCTCTTTCTCCTCTTCTTTCGGGGCCCAGGGAGCGAAGTTCTTGTCTGTTTCAGGGTTGTAGTCACCTTCCTTAATCTCATAAACCGCTGCCTCCTTCGAAATTACTACGAAGTTGTGCCAGGTTCCTGGCAGAACCTCAACTGCCTTTAACGGACCATTTTCATCCAGTATGAACGATTCTGATACCTTCCCATCGTTATTATAAACCAGAATCGCAACCTTTCCCTTTACAATGGAGAATATTTCCAGTTTATCAGGGTTTTCGTGTTTGTGTGGCGGGCAGTATGTATCAGAAAGACCGGCGTTTATCATCCTCTGAAGTCCTCTAGGAGAATCGTGAAAACAATAGATTGACCTCTTCCTTGGTGACGCTCTTGCCTTTTTAAGGACATCCTCAGCTATGGAATAATCAGCTTTATTTACCATGTATTTGATTTAAATAATTAATTTTTAAATAAGTTCAGGCAAATAATATTTAATTCAAAGTGATATCGTGTGGCTGATAGCTATCTTTGTAATTAGCATAATAGCCCTGCTGTTTGCGGGAGTTCTGACAAGCAGAATAAGGAAGAACAGCCAGGGAACCCCAGAGATGAGAGAAATCTCGAAATATATTCAGAAGGGTGCAAAGTCCTACCTGAACAGCCAGTATAAGGTCTTGATTGTTTTTGTGATAATCGTTGCGATAATACTTGCTCTGATAAAAATAAACACCGCAATCGCATTCGTAGTCGGGGCGTTTTTCTCTGCCTTGGCAGGGAACATAGGAATGAGGACCGCCACGTCATCCAATGCCAGAACAGCCAATGCCTGCAAGGATTCCCTTAACAGCGGCCTGAAAGTTGCCTTCTCCTCAGGAGCGGTTATGGGGATGGTTGTGGTTGGCTTGGGACTCCTCGGAGTGAGTGGTCTGTATCTGATATTCAATGATGTGAGCATACTTTTCGGATTCGGTTTCGGCGCCAGCTCAATAGCATTGTTCGCGAGGGTTGGTGGCGGGATTTACACAAAAGCTGCTGACGTGGGAGCTGACCTTGTCGGAAAAGTGGAGGCAGGGATACCAGAGGATGATCCCAGGAACCCGGCAACCATAGCGGACAACGTCGGCGACAACGTTGGAGACGTCGCAGGAATGGGTGCCGATCTATTCGAATCGTATGTTGACTCCATAATAGCTGCCCTTGCAATATCTGTTATTGCTTACACAACCACTGCAGGCATGCTGCTACCGATGCTCCTGGCTGGTGTGGGAATACTGGCCTCAATAATAGGATACTTTTTTGTCAGGACAGGCCAGGACGAGCATGGTCTTCACAAAGCAATGAACAAGGGTATTTTCGCATCTGCTATACTCATGGCTATATTTGCATACTTCCTGATAACCTATACCCTTGGATTTGGGGGATTGGGTGTTTTCTATGCCCTCCTATCCGGCCTGATTGCAGGGTTAGTTATTGGTATGGTCACGGAATTCTACACCTCTGCAGGCAGGGGCCCGACCCGTTCCATAGCAGAAGCATCACAGACAGGACCAGCAACCAACATAATCGCAGGCATATCAGTCGGGATGCGGAGTACACTGGTTCCTATACTTGCGGTGTGCGCAGCGATAGGAATTTCCTACTACTTCGCAGGACTTTATGGAATAGCGATAGCAGCTGTTGGGATGTTGTCAACACTCGGAATAACCCTAGCCGCGGATACGTACGGGCCCGTTGCAGACAACGCAGCAGGTATAGCAGAGATGGCAAAGATGGGCAAGAGTATAAGGGAGCGAGCTGAGGCGTTGGATGCTGTTGGAAACACCACAGCTGCCATAGGAAAGGGATTTGCGATAGGCTCAGCAGCCCTCACAGCCCTCGCTCTTTTCGCTGTATACTCAGAGACAGCAGGGATAAGCGTTATGAGTATAACAAACCCATTGGTGATGATAGGGATATTCATTGGCGCTTTGCTACCATTCCTCTTCACCTCCCTCACCATGAGCGCGGTCGGCAAGACCGCAATGAAGATGGTCAACGAGGTCAGGAGGCAGTTCAAGGAGATAAAGGGTCTGCTCAAGGGAAAAGCGAAACCCGACTACGAGAAGTGTGTTGAAATCTCAACGTCGGCTGCACTGAGACAGATGATTCTGCCAAGTGTAATCACGATTGTGACCCCGATAATCATAGGTGTTTTCCTGGGTCCTGAAGCCCTTGGTGGTCTGCTTGCGGGAGCAATAACCACAGGATTCCTGCTCGCTCTTTTCATGGCCAATGCTGGTGGGGCATGGGACAATGCAAAGAAATATGTAGAGGAAGGAAACCTTGGAGGAAAGGGATCCGCTGTTCATAAGGCTGCAGTGGTTGGGGACACAGTAGGGGATCCGTTCAAGGATACTTCTGGACCGAGCCTGAATATCCTGATAAAATTAATATCAATAATCGCTCTATTGTTCGCAAGCCTGCTTCTTTAAAAATATAAGCAATGAATCCAAATTCTAATAATGACAGATTGGAAAAAGGTAAAAAACAAAATGAGTATTGAGATAAAGGTAGTAGGGAAATTTGTACCTGCTTATGATTATTCCACTGAATCCAAAGCAGAGGCAACGGATGGGAAGATATGTAAGTTCATGATTGAGGAGATTCGAAAAGCGAAGGACAAACTCTTCTACATTATTCAGGTTGCCTATGAACTGCATGAGCAGACACTTGACAAGAATTTCCAGGGACTTAAAGATGACCTTGATGTTTTTTCCGATGAGATCAAGATAAGGAACTTTCAATGGAGCAAGGATTTATCCCAGGCATGGGTAGAGAAACTGATAAAACACGATTACCATCTTGTCCAGGAGATGCAGAAACTTAATCAAGAGCTTGATGACCTGCACAAAATCTTCCTTAAGGTTGTGAAGCTATATCCCAAAAAAACCGATCCCAGGCAGCTCGACCAGGTAAGGAAACTGATAAAGCTCTTGGAGAAAGCAATAGACAAAATTGTCCTCACCTTCAAGGAGAGGGAAGTGATATGCAACCTGAAACCACTCGCCCTTGAGAAGACCTACCAGCAGATGAAGGACTACTACGAAAGGCTGATATGAATTTTATTCGAACCTCGCCTTTATTCCCTTTCTATTGAGAACCTCAAAGAACAGGAACCCCAGGATAATCAGGATGAGGGAGTATAGCATAATCATGGCATCCATGTATACCATCAGGATGAGGCAGGAGAGGATTCCCAGAACAGGAATCAAAGGGAACCTCCCCATGTTCAGGGGAATCTTGAACTTCCTCTCTTTTTCGAATCCCATGTACCGGATCCTTATCACAGAGAGGTTTATGATTATGAAGGTGAAGAATATCAAGAAGTCCGTTATGTTGGCAACGACTCCTATGTCCCCGAACCCCAAGAAGAGAATGGAGAAGAGCGTCACAACCAGGGTGGCAATCCAAGGCGTATTTCTTCTGGAGTGGAGCCTTGCAAAGACATTTCTCTCAGAGAACGATCTCCCGATCCCGTAAAGAATCCTAGAGGTTGCGAGCATCATCAACAGGACAGTGTTGGCAGTCGCGAACAACGCTATAACAGACATTATTATGAACGCGTTAGGGCCGAATGCTTGGGCAGCGACGTCAGCCAGCGGCGCCTCGGACTGCCCCAGTATTTGCCAGTCCAGAATACTAACAGCGGAGATGGCAACGAATATGTAGAGAACGGTTGTTATTATTATGGAAAGGATGAGAGCGCGAGGTATGTTTCTGTCAGGGTTCCTGGTCTCCTCTGAGAGCCTGGTTATCTGTTCAAACCCTATATATGCAAAAAATATCAGCGCAGCTGCCTGGAATATTCCTGAAATGCTGGGAAAAGAGAGGTAGTTAACGCTTCCCAGATAGGGAGCTGCCATTGCTATTATTATAACCAAGCCGGATGCCTCTATAAGAGTGAAAACCACTGCGAACCAGATCGATTCCTTTACCCCGTAGTATAAGAGAAACGAAAGCAGTGCGATAAGGACTGCTGCTGTGGGAATTATTGGGGAACCGAAGAGTTTGAGAAAGTATCCAGCGAATCCAAGGGAGACAGTTGAAGCAAAAACAAAACCACTCAACACAAGCAGCCAACCAACCACAAGAGCAATTCTGTACCCAAATGCCCTTTTGGTGTAAACGTACTCTGCCCCGGCCTTGGGGAATATAGAACTCAGTTCAGCGTAGCTCAGGCCAGTGAACATTGCCACCAGAGCGGATATGAGAAAAGAAATCCACACAGCGTTCCCAGAGAGAGCGGAAGCCCTTCCAATCAGAACGTATATCCCGGCTCCCAGTATTATACCAACCCCTGCCAGGATAACCTGCCACAAACCAATCTCCCTCTCAAGCTTCGGGTGCTTTCTTACCATGAAATCATTTCTCCCACAACAGGAGACTTTCCCTCATTACCCCTATCTTCTTCGTCCTCTTCTTTGTGCACCATCTCTTGTTCAGAACAAGAATCCTCTTTGGACTGAAGCCAACGGATTCAGCGATTTTGCTCAGAATAACATCAGAGTCCACAACCCTGGTGGGAAAGCAGCCGTTCCCAACCACTATCGCGACTCTTGCTCCTGGCTTGCAGACCCTGTACATCTCCTCGATTGCCTGGAACATGTCCATAAAGTAGGCGTTGGCAGTTTTCGGGAGCTTGTTGGTTTCGCCCCCAAGAATATTCAGAAGTTTTGCTGAATCCTTCTCCAGTTCCTTTATATCAGATCCAATATAATCTGAATAGGAACCAAAACCAACCATGTCCAGAAAGAGACCTTGCTCTATGCTGAATATTTTTTCATACTCCCTCTTGTTCAGGTAGGGAGGGGATGTGATTATGAAATCAGCCACGTTATCTGTCAGTCCAAGCCTTCTTGCATCTCCAAAATCCGCCCTCACTCTTGACTTCTGGAACTTAATCCTATCCAAATCCTTTAACATTCTCTCGAACTGGTTTTTCAGAACCTTCCTCGGAAGGGGGATGCTTTTCCTCTTCTTTACCTTTATCACTGCTCCGTCCTTGTTGATATAGCTGCACCTCATCGCCACGTTCATCAGTCCCAGGAGAAGAAAGTCCCTGACATCTTTATCCCGTGCCTGCATTATGAGATCCCGGTAAAATATTATCTCCTCTAGGCTCTGTTTCGGAAACCCCCTTTTCAGAAGTCTGTTGTTTATCTTCAGTCTAGGCTTCGCAAATTTCGATTCCAATATCCTGTCCATTTCCCTCAGGATTTCTCCCCTGTGGTAGTTCCCCAGCTTGACTCTGGAGACAAACACTGCAAGGGGATGGGCATCAAACCCCACCGAATCTATCCCCACCTCCTTACAGGCAAGCATGGTTGTTCCCACGCCGCAGAAGGGGTCAAGAACAAGATTCCCTTCCCTCGCCCCGAACAAGTTCAGAACCTTCATAACGAGCTGCTTTGAAAAGGATTCCTTGTAGTAGAACCAGTTGTGGACGGGTTCTGTTCTGTTTGGCGCATAGGTTGCTAGGGGTCCCCAGTCAGGCTTCTCAATCATCTTCATACAATTAATTTTGGAGTAAGAAAATAAAAACCAATTATTTTATCTCTCCCCAGCCAACAAGTCTCCACCTTCCAGAGACCTGGCAGGATATCGCTATCCTTGATTTTTCAAGGGGGCATATAGGTATCTTCAGGCTGACTTCGATTTCTTTCTCCCTTGCAGAACTGACAGTGGCGATTGTTCTGGTGGTACCGGAGGTTATCATTAAAACGTCACCCGTCTTGACTGGTTCCACCTTTAGCTCCTCCTTGGATCCAACAATCCTGTCTAGGAGATTAAGACTCATAGTGAAACTGCTCAGGATTTCTGGCAGCTTGTCAGGGGAACCCATGATGTTGCCGGAAAGCGTGTCTGACTTTGCCAGGTAGGGATCGAGCTTTGTAGAAATTCCCAAGAGACCCCCTGGCTCTGCCTCTGAGATATCGGTCATTGACTTCTGGATGCTTGTTATCTTGGTTTTCACAGGCTCAAACTTGTCACCAATCCTTATCCCCGGCCTTATTTCAACCATATCACCAACCTTCAGTTTTCCCTCTATAAGGGATCCTCCCAGAATTCCACCCCTGAGCTTTTTTATTGGTGTCCCAGGCTTGTTCACATCAAATGACCTTGCAACAAGCATCCTTGGTGGCTTCTTAAGGTCTCTTTTAGGTGTGGTTATGGTTTTCTCTATTGCCTCCACAAGGACGTCTATGTTTATGTTCTGCAGGGCAGAAACAGGAATTATCGGAGCGTTTTTTGCAACGCTTCCCTTCAGGAACTCCTTGATTTCCCTGTAGTTCTTGGTTGCCTCCTGCTCACTTACCAGGTCTATCTTGTTCTGCACAACCACTATCTTATTTATACCAACAATGTTCAGCGCGGTCAGGTGTTCGCGTGTCTGGGGTTGTGGGCAGGGTTCATTCGCGGATACAACAAGCAGAGCCCCGTCCATAAGGGCTGTCCCTGAGAGAACAGTGGCCATAAGGGTTTCGTGACCTGGAGCGTCAACAAACGAAACCGTCCTCAGGGGTTTGCATTTCGAGAAGCACTTTATGCATTTCTCTGTCGTACCATACGAATTCGAGCCCTTACATTTCGGGCACTTGTAGAAGGTAACATCAGCGTAACCAAGTCTTATGGTTATTCCCCTTTTGAGTTCCTCAGAATGAGTGTCTGTCCATTTTCCTGTCAGTGCCTGGGTAAGGCTCGTCTTGCCATGATCAACGTGACCAACAAGACCTATATTAACTTCTGGAAGAGGCCTCTTCACAGTTCTCTTTTCAGCCTTTTTCGGTTTCTTCACAGCTTTCTTAGTTCTCTTGGGCTTTGTTTTCTTGACTTCTTTTTTCTTTGGGAAGGTAATCACCTCGCTTGATTTTTAATTCAATTTAGTTGTTAAGGTTTATAAAAAGAATTTATAAAATAAAACCCATATTACTCGCATGGGCCCGTAGCTCAGCCTGGTTAGAGCACTCGGCTCTTAACCGAGGTGTCGTGGGTTCGAATCCCACCGGGCCCATATAGGTAATGTTTAAATACTTGTTGTGCAATTATTATTTGATGGCGGCCAAAGTGGGAGTGTTTACCCGTACCCATTCCGAACACGGAAGTCAAGCCTCCCAACGGTCTGGTGTGTACTTCATTCGTGAGGGAAATCCAGATAGCTGCCTCCACTTTTCCTTTTTCAAAAACAGCAAGTTTTAATTATTTAAATAACAAAATACTCTTAATATCATGCTCTGGTAGTGTAGTGGTCTAGCATCTGGGACTGTCACTCCCAGGACCCGGGTTCGAATCCCGGCCAGGGCGCTCCAATTTATGGGCCCATAGCTCAGTTGGTAGAGCACCGGGCTTTTATCTGTCTTGAGATAAAAGCATGTTGAGGCCACTGGCCAATGACAGGGAGAATCGGTGTGCTCCAAACCCGGGTGTCGAGGGTTCGAGTCCCTCTGGGCCCATTTTTCACTTATTTTCCGGATTTGGACGGAAAAGTATTTAAATACTAAACCGAATAATAAACTCCTCGGAACTCTTGGTGAGATTGTGAATACGACTGAAGGACTTTTGCACGAGATTGGTCTGAGCGAATACGAAGCTAAGACTTTGATTTGTCTCATGACACACGGAACCTCGACTGCAGAGGAAATATCCAGAATGGCCAGGATACCCCTTCCCAGGGTTTATGACACGATTGAGAAGCTGATCAAGATGGGATTCGTTCTCTCCACCAAAACAAGACCCAAGCGCTACAAACCAATAGATTCCAAGATGTCACTTGAACATTACATGAGACATAGGAGGGGGGATTTCGAAAGGGCTATGGAGACCATGAAAGAGGTTTGTGAGAAGATAGTAGATGATTTCTCAAAAGTCATTCCAGAGAAGAAGCCACCCAAGAGAGAGGAATGGAAGGTATGGTCAACCAAAACCAAAGACAACATTGTTTCCATGAGGCGTGACTTCAAGAAAAGCGCCAAGAAGGAGATACTGATGTTAACTGGTGATGCCTCTTTCATTAGAGAAGACTTTAACTTTCTGAAAAAAATAGTTGAGAGGGGTATAAAGATAAGAATGCTCCTCCATAAACCACAGAACGAGGAGATAAAAAAGAATATAGAAAAACTCCTGTCATTGGGCGCTGAGATAAAAACAGGGTACACAGGATCCATGAGAGGAAATCTTTTGGATAATAACACATGTCTGTTATTCTTCAAATCAGGAAAAGAAGATTTTAGTGGAGTTCCTGGAACAGACAGAGAATTCGATTATGAGATGGTTGTGATTGAAAACCCGGTTTTTGTAAATATAATGAAGGAATACTTCAATCTCTACTGGAAGAAGGTCTAAAGAAGTTTTATCTGTCCTAAACTATTCTTAATTTTTTTTATACCCTCATGTATGTCTTCTATGGGTTCTCTTTTCTCTAAGATCTGTTCATACGTTGGTGACGGATTGAATTCATCTTCATATAAATTATGATAAAACTTTACGTATTCCCGATTATCGGATGCAAGCCCCCACCAGATTTTCCCCTCTTTTGCAGTTATCTGAGGCAGACCGGGTATTATTTCATTTATTTCCACTTCACCTGGTTTGAAATCTCTGAATACGTGGTATACCCTGGGATTTTTACCCTTTACGTCAATAGCGCAGCCCCTTGGTTGTTTATCACCCCTTTTGTTATATTTTCTGACCTCTATGCCCAAATCATGAGCTGCCTTAACAGTTTTTGGTATAACCGCTGGTTCAAGCCTGTTTACCAGAAGTCTCATTCTAACTCTCTTCTTTTTATTCACATCGATTCCTCTTTCGGTTAGCCACTTAGAAAGGGGTTTATAGGGAGTGGCTGATGCTATAATTTTTTCTTTAGCATATCCGACTTTGCTGGGTTGAATGTATTTCCCCCTCAGCCAGCTCAACAGATGCAACTCGGAGGTAAATTCCTCTCTTTCTTCTGCAGGAAGATCGAGACCAAACGGGAAAAATATCAAATCAAAATCATCCGAAATCCAGTCTAGACTTACGTTTGTGAGTGCCTGCTCTTTCTGCCTGTACTGGTTTATACCTGTTTTACTAGTAAAAAGTGTGGGCTTTACCCCATAATCGCTAATCCTCTTCAAAACCCACATGTAATCTGCGAAATCCGAGAGTTTCGCTTCTCTCCCCATATTATCCCCAAATAATAATCGAATAGGTATTTAAATAGTTTTTTCAGTTATTTACTATATTAAACGAGTTAATTTTATAAACCTTTGTGTTAAAAAATCTACATGACTTATTCAGCCGGGATAGGAGACAGGAGCTGGAATTTTGCAATATTCGAATTTGACATAAAAGGAAAGAAATATATACTCTGTCAGAAAGACGAGGGTCTGAGTTTACCGGGAGTAGAACTGGTTAATGGTGATGATCCAGAACCCGAATTAAGAAAAGAGTGCAT
>JABAOH010062109.1_pt1 | contig 11467 bp, 9 predicted proteins | sample 7062181 | NCBI WGS metagenome assembly JABAOH01 (sample SAMN14538630, study PRJNA623070) | marine sediment metagenome | biome: marine biome [ENVO:00000428]; feature: marine pelagic biome [ENVO:01000023]; material: deep marine sediment [ENVO:00002113]; isolation source: pool of 5 deep marine... | reverse complement strand
CTATGCCCGCAGGACAACTCGAAGGCGTATTGGGCCGCCAACTTCTTCAACGACGCATCGTTGCCCTCATATCGCACGAGGCAGGGTCCTGAGCTCTCACAGAAGCCGACTCCGAATTTGATGTTGGGAATGGAATTCACGAGCGCTTCGTACAAGTCTTCAACCGTCTTAATGAAATGGGCCATGCCCAGTACCACATTGCACTCTTCAGGGACCGCGATCTTGACCGCCATCAGTTCCACCGATCTCACCGGTTACACGTTAGATGGTTTCTGCTATAGAACCGAAGGCACCGTGCGAATCCACCCTACGAATTTCGAATGCGCAAACCATAAGAAACCAGCGTCATTGAGAGATTCTCAGCAGACCAACAAAGAGGTGAAAAACGGGTGAGAAGAACGGCAGGCATTCTGATCGGCGTCATCGGCGTCGTGGCAGCTATATCAGTGTATATGGTGGCGGCGTATCCTACAACCCTCTACGAGAACGACATCGTTCTAACCCTCGGATACACCTCCCAAGACATCCCCATTAGCGTCAACTGGCCTAAAAGCCAAGTCAGAGTCACGCTCAATGTCCACCAGAGCTTCGCCTTGTGGAACGTAACCGTCTACGACTCGGCCAACCAAGTCGTCTGGACGCACAGCAGTGGCGGCGCTACAGGCCAGATCATCATATCCAGCGATTGGCAACCTCTGAATGGAGATGGCGTCGTGCGAGTCCGCCCGTTTGGACACTTCAACGCGACGGTGATAGTGGAAGCAAAAGGGCAGCCTTGGTAGAAGCATTGGGGCGGGTTCCGGAGACCAAACCCCCAAAAGGGTTCGAGCCCACACGCGCACATTTTGAATCTGAATCCACAGTTCAAAACTTATATTTGGTGTTGAAGTCCACGTTCAGCCGAATTAAGGGATCAAAATGGTGAAGAGATCACTTTACGAGGCCGCATGGATCCTTGGGCTCATCGCAGGCATTGTCTGCCTCTTTTTTGCCCTCTTCGGGTTTTTGGGTTACATACCGGAAATCCTGGATAAGCCACTCAAAGGCCTCACAGGAATGGTGGGTGCGGGGGTCCTTGGCATTCTTGGGTTCTTGATTCTAGGCGTCGCGCGATTAACCAAGGCTGGAGGCGCAAAGGCGACCACGGGGGGAGTCTTCCTGCTGGTCTTCGGAGTTGTGGCGTATTTGGTGGGAGGCGCCATCGGTGCGGTTTTAGCTATGCTCAGCGGCCTACTAGCCCTTGTGACCAGACACATTTGACGTGGACATCAACTGGACGTTGGTGTACAAGGAAGCATGCACTATAGCGGGCCCGAGGGGATTTGAACCCCTGTTCTCTGGCTCCGAAGGCTTACGCGTCGTCCAATGATGGACAACTCAGCGCCTTAATCCTGACTAGGCAACGGGCCCAGACTAAAATGGCTCCGTGGGTCATTAAAGATTTCCTCAACCCGCGAATTCTGCTAACTTGCGCCTTCCTGGAGATTGTTCAAGAAACTCTTTAATAAACGAAGCATAGTCTAAGTTTTCATATGCTCAGAGGGCCGGTAGCTCAGCATGGTTAGAGCGTTCGGCTGATAACCGAAAGGTCGAGAGTTCAAATCCCTCCCGGCCCACTCTAGCATTCATGCATGCATGTTGGCAATCGCGTGCGCTGGAGTGAGGAGATATGATTGAGAAATTCGAAGTGATCTGTCTATGGGCGGAAGATGTCCCCAAAACCGCTCATTTCTATAAAGACGTGTTGGGATTGAAACTGCTGTCCCACCATCACGGCGGGCGACCGCTTTTCGAAGTTGGCGATGCGTATTTAGCGATCTTGAAGGGGAAGCCACATCCGGCAGAAGAATCGGATCCAGACCGGTTTCCATTGCTCGTCTTTCGGGTTCAGGACCTCGATGCGGCAGTGGAACGTTTGCAGGCGCACGGAGTAGAGCTGCCGTGGGGTGTTGAAGAGCAGCACGAACTACGTTGGGTAATGTTCCATGATCCAGCCGGGAATTTGATCGAATTGACTGAAGGCGTTAAAGNNACTGAAGGCGTCAAAGTAATTCTCACATAGACAATCTTTGCGTGCCTGCCTGCATGCATGCGCGCGGGTATTCCTTTCGGAAGATCTCCAATCTTCGCTTTCTCTTCTTCTGGTAAACCTCGTATTTCAACACCTGCATTTCCAACACAGTGCATAGGATGAAGAGTACTGAGCAAACCAATACCCGCTAGACTAACGTTTTTCAAAGAGTCACTCATTTCTTAGCAATAACCTCAAATTCGTTGCATCCAGACATGCATGCTAAATGACGTTTGCACACACGCAAAGGTTATTGTACTACGACTTGAACGGTTTTCACAAGTTCTGATGTCTGTTCCTCATATTCGATGTTGACCGTGAAGGTGAAGCTCCAGATTCCCTGTTGACTTGTCGATTCAAATTCCCAGCCCACATACCATACAAGAGCCTTTTCCATGGGATGGACAACGGTTCGTATTCGGTCACCCCATCCCGGACCGTAGAAGGTTCCTGCATCTGTAACAATCGTGCCGTTAGGATACACTTGCATGAATCCAGAACCGCCCGAGGGCCATGTCTGTGTAAAATTCACCCAGTTGACATTGATTGAATGAAGAGTACCAGGGATGCCGGTTCCTATTCGTTCCATTTCTCTAGATGGATTCGTCACGTATACCCACGTTTCAAGCACCTCTCCTTCTCCGGGGTCAGTTGGTCGCAATATAGCGTGTGATGACAGTATCACTTCATATTTGGGCTCTTTCACGTCTCTTAGGGCACTGACAAAGCTAAGTGTAAACGCCATCAGAAACACGGTGATCATCACAACGGAAAGCAAGACTTTCTTTATCACTCAGTCACCTCCCTTGTCCATCAACAATAGTGCATCATGTCTTCCGCTGTGTATAAGCGATTTATGGAGAAATCTTCTAGTCAGGAATCCATGCCGAAGCACTCTTTCCCAGTAGAAAAAAGGGGGGAGGTTGCGGGGGATATCTCCACTATGGGTGGGGTTCAAATCCCTCCCGGCCCACAACAAACCCACCCGCCCCGTTTCAGCGAAACTACTTTCTCTTGTGGAAACCGTTGTTGCCACCTACGGTGCCGACATACGCATACAAAAATGAGGGTTTATAAAGAGCTTTAGACTCTTCGGCGTTTCACATGAGGAAACACAAAGATGGTCGATCAAGAAATCACGAACTCGATCCGCTACGAGAAGGTCATCAACCGTCTTCGACGAAAGATGAGACGCTATGTAGATACAGGACCGACACCAGGAGCCGCAATATCGGTAGTCACCAGTAAGGGTTCCGTATGGTCAGAGGGTTTTGGATATCGTGATCTCGCTGGACCCGGAGAGGTTGACACTCAGACCATCTTTCAGATTGGATCCACAACGAAGCTCTTCACTGGGCTCGCGTTCATGCTGGCGGTCCAGGATGGGCTTGTCACGCTCGATGATCGATTGATTGATCACTGGCCCGAATTCCGCATCCGCAGTCGTCATGGCGAGAAAGAGTGCGAGAAGATGACCTTCCGGCATTTGCTCTCGCATCGGGCGGGGTTGCCAAGGGAACCACGGATTGGGGGAAACTTTGGGAATGATGCGCTGTATACGTTTGAGGAGATGGTTGAGAGTTTGAGGGACTGCTGGATGGTGGCCCCGGTGAATGATCGGTACTATTACTCTAATGTCGGGTTTGACACCGTTGCGTATGCTCTGCAGCGGATCACAGGCCAGGACTATCCAAGTTGGGTCAAGATAAAGCTGGCCAAACCATTGTCGATGGAGACGCTCCGATATGGGAGTTTCGAAGCACTGAAGGAGGCGAATGTGGCCGTTGGAACCGAGAGTGGTTTTCACAACTGCGAGTTCACCGCGTCGGTTGATTATGGGTGTGGTGATGTTTGGATAGGGAATTCTGACCTCGCAAAAGTGTTGGTTCTGCTGTTAAACGAAGGAGCATACGAGGGCAAGGAGGTTCTCAAGAAGCAGCTGTTCCACGAAATGATAAAACCTCACTTCACCGAAGATGACGGGTTCAACTATGGGCTCGGAGTAGACATCTACGGAGGGTTCACGCCGAGGATTTTTGGGCATGGTGGCGGGTCCCTAGGCTATGCCAGCACGTTCTACTGGATACCCGAGTATGACTTTGGCGTGAGCGTGCAGACTAACATGGAATCCTACGGGAGTGAAAAGAGGAATCCACACGTTCTTGGACGGGACGCCCGCGAAGCTCTGCTCCAAGCGAACGGTGTAACGCTACGCCGACCGCAACCCGAGCGGTTCCTTCAAGAGAAGATTCATACGCCCATTGTGGGTGATCTATCTCGACTCGCTGGCTTCTACGCAGGGCTATGGAATAGTCGAGTATTCATCAGGTACCGAGAGGGCAAACTCTACTGGGATGTCGGACCCGAGACTGAAATGACTCCGAAAGGTACTGGGTTCCTCCTGAAGTCAGGCAACGCGGTCAGATTCAACTTCAAGTCCAAGAAGTCGCGGCATCCCTTAAGTCTGACTTATGTGAATCCAAAATGGCCAGCCGCGAAGCTGAACCTGTTTCGTGTACAACCCGTCGAAGCTGACCCTGAAGCTCGACCGATCCGTCCCGACCTAGCTGAAAGGATGACGGGGATCTACAAAGCCACATACTATGGTATCGAAGTCACATTCAATCTGGCCAAAGTAAAGAATGGCCAACTCTACGTTCACACTCTCTACGGTATGACCCCCGCACACGCCCTGAGGCCCATCGACGATGTGTTCTTTACGCCAAAGGGCGAGACTGTCACCTTTGAGGATGACGAATTGTGGGTTGAAAACTGTCGGGGCGTCAAGTGGAAGAATCCAATCGCAGAGCTCAGAATGCTAATGGAAAAGAACCCGAAGCACAGACTCCTGAACAAGTGGCCGCTGGATCAAATCGCAGCGCATCTTAACGAACTTGGCAGAAAACAGGAAGCCAAAGAAGTTCGCGCAATAAAGAGGACACTCCACTCAGAGAGGAAATGAGAGGTTATTCTTCACGGACTGATCTATCCCTTCCAAATTTTTCTTCGCCTTTCTGATGAGATGGGGGTAGAGAACACTTATAAATGTTCTACTACCTAATGGGGGTAGATGACAGCAAGGTGAGCTGATGAAAAGAATCACTGCAGAAAGTCCATCAGCAAGCGATTTGTTTGAGGTCATTAAGAAGAGGAGAGCTACACGTAGATATCAGACTCACAAGATCCCGAGAACCCATCTTCGGAAAATGCTTGGCGCCGCTCGGCTTGCGCCCTCAGCAAACAACAACCAACCATGGCGCTTCATCATTGTAGAAAACGAGCAAACCAAGAAACTACTCGCAAAGCCTTCGACGCAAAGTTTCATCTCAGAAGCGAGCGTCGTAGTCGTGGTCCTCGGAGATGGTCGAGGTGGATGTTGCGGCCGGTCTGTCTGGACAACGCACGATCCTATGATCGCTACAGAACACCTTGTATTGGCTGCAACTGCTTTGGGTTATGGAACGTGCTGGATTGCAAACTACAAGTCAAGACCAAAACTGTGGGTTGACGAAGTCAGGCAGAGCTTGGAAATCCCCGACTACATGGACATTGTTGTTCTCGTGGCAATAGGAATTCCAGATGAAACTCCCCAACTCAAGCCTAGGAAACCTCTCGAAGAAATCTGCTTTGCTGAAACGTACGGAAAAAAGCTACGACTTGATTAGGTTGCTGACAGAAGAATATCGAGGCGTCAGACATGAGGTTTGAGTTCGCTGAAAATGCCCCATTGCTCGTCGTTGAGGCAAGACTGAACAATAAAGGGCCATTCAAGTTTATTGTCGACACTGCCTCAAGTGCGACAGTTGTTGGGCGGAAAGCTGCTCAAGCTGTGGGAATACGTCAGAATCCGAACTCGACAACAAGTGGTTGTTGCTCCTCGAAAATGCTAGCTGTCGGTTCCATACAAGTCGGCGGAATACACAAGAGCCAAGTGCCAATTGCTCTAGGAGATCTATCACGACTGTCCGAAGAGATAGGCACCAGGCTGGATGGTATAGTCGGTTCACCGTTTATGCAGGGCTACGAAGTAGTCATCGACTATCCGCGTAGAGATATCGCCTTTGAAGAACCGAAGAGAAAACGCAGATTGCCGACAAAATTCAGGCTAGTTGGGAACGCGAACTTCATCGTCGTCGAAACCGAACTCGATGGAAAAGGGCCCTTCAACTTCTTGGTCGACACCGGCGCAACAAAGACCGTTGTAGCAAAGCAGATTGGACAGACCCTTGATCTTCATGAAAAATCAAGCGGCGAAAAGAAGGCTCTCAGCGGGTTTTTTACAGGTGCAACCATGATTCTGTCGAAAGTCAAGTCTGTTCAAGTAGGTAAAGCGAAGTCTACTGATGTCGAAGTTGGAGTGCAAGACTTGCACCCACTTTGTGACGCAGTTGGAGTACCTCTTGATGGCGTTTTAGGCTATTCTTTCATGAAAGACTATCGGGTCACCATCAATTATCCCGTACGGGAAATATCTTTCGAAAAAGAAGACGAGTCGGAAATCGATAGCAATGCTAGGAGGTGAAACAATGAAAGAAGAGAAAAAAACAAAAAAAGAGGAAACTCCGAGCTGCTGCAACAGCGAGCAAAAAGACAGCCAAAGCTGCTGTAGTACGTGAAGTGAGAGAATACGGGCTTCTCCAATGTCCACGAGAAGGGCAAGTGTGCAGAAGCCTATCCTAAGTGAGTTTCCATGCATGACCCATGAACCAGTTGCGTGAAAATGCCCAGTCCCAAATAGTCACTCCTGAAGAATCAGGAAAAATTCCGAATAACACGAATTCCGCGTCTCACCGAAGGGCGGTGCATCTCCTACTTGCGGACGCGAGGTGAACTGCAGTTGCAGCCGCGTGGCGTATTGCATGCATGCACTAGACTCGTGTTGTTTTGACACACTTCTGACATAGTTGATTTGTGTCAAGCGTCTGCATGCATACAGTCAGGTTTCGCGTATTTTAGACTACGTACGTGTAGGTGAATAATTGAGAATTAACAAGTGCAAAATCTTATTAGAATACAAGGTACACTTCTTTAGGTGAAACTTGCGTATCCACCTTGAAAATGGAGGTGATAAATTGGATTGCCCAGAATGTCATCAACCGATGAAGAAACATAAGAAGGTAGAGGTATATCAATGCAAGCATTGTAATAACAAATGGCTTCTTGTGTCGAAAGACATCTTTGACGTAAAATAGGCATGAACTGCGCTGTTCTGCGTGTACTACGGGCTGCACGGAGATATTTTCCGAAATCTCGAAATCAATCCACAAACTAGGGTAGATAATTTTGCAGGCCCACCCCAAGTATCCAAGAAACTTTTGGGTTGCAAAAGATTTTTTGGGCTTGACGTGCAAAGCTTTACTGGGCCGTGCATATGTCCAGTGGCGAAAAGGTAGCAAAGGTTCTTAGCAAAGCTGAGGCGTGCGAGAAGAAATACAAGTGGTTAGAAGCTGCAGATCTCTACGAGCTGGCTCAAAGCGAAGTTGGAAAATACGATCTTAAGGAGATAGGGGCAATTCTGGAGAGGACCGGCTACTGCTTTTTTCGAGCTGCATTTCAAGCCGATACTCAGAAGGAATTTATCCAGCACATGAAGCGGTCATCACAAATTTACGAAGAAGCGGCTAGATCATTTGAGAAGTTGGAAGATCTAAGGGCTTCTGCTAGAAGAAACTGGTGCAAGGCTAAAGTCCTCTACACCGAATCTTGGCTCGCTGATACTTGGCATGCGAAAAAAGTCTTGCTTGACCAAGTGTTGGACTTGCAGAAGAAGGCTCTTAGGAGCTCGGAGGCGGCTGGAGACCGCCTAGTTCATGGAAAAATATGTAACGAACTCCTTCGTTGCCTCTATGAGCGGTCTCGGATTGAGTGGGATAGCCAGCAGCTGATCAAAATTGTGGAAGAAGCAGTGGCCTATGGCGAAACAGCCGTAGAATCACTCTCTCCAATTCGAGATGAAGAGAAGCTTGCCGAGACCTATTCCATAGCAAGCCTCCACTGCTATTACGGTGCAAACATTAGCGAATTATTGGAGAAAAAGAAGGAGTTCAATCAAAAGTGTCTAAGATACGCGAAGAAAGCCTTGGAGCTCTCCGAGAAAGTTGGAGACAGCTTCCTCATTGGTTTGTCTAGCTGGGCAGCATCCAGATCCTTCCACTTCTCAGGTGACATGTCGTCGGCTCTGGGACATGCTGAAAGAATGTTGCAGAACGGGATTATTGCGCGAGACAACTATTTGATGGGAGTTGCAGGCTATCAACTAGCGTCCACCATCATCTGGAAGATGGAGGTAGAAGAGGACCCGGACAGAAAGAGAGAAGGGTACAGAAGAGCCATCCGACATGCAGAGGAGGCGATGAGCTATCTCGGGATAATCGGCAACGACTTTTTTGTTGCTCTGATCCCTCTTGCTGGCAGCTACCTCGCTCTGGCTGAAGCTGTGACAAGCTTGGAGGATAAGCGTATTTTCCTGGAAAGGGCCGTTGAAGCTGGTCGGAACNNAGATCGGGTTCCCCAGATGCTGTTGGCACCAACCTCCATGCGCTAAGCAAGGCATTGTATTCTCTCTCAAGTGTGAAGAAGAAGGTCAGCGAAAAAAGAAGGCTTCTCGAAGAAGCGTCAAAACACAGACAAGATTACATAAACGTTGTCGAGAAGCTATATCCAGCCAACTACTGGGTTCGTGGAGTAGGTCAAAACTATCAAGCTTTGATAAAAGCTGAGATGGCCAGAATAGAGCGGGAGAAAGAAAGGAAAACAAAACTCCTAGAAGAAGCCATATCAAATATGAAGAATGGCCTAGAATCAACAGAGAGATGGGTAGAATCACACCCTCAAGTAAGAATCTTCGCTGTTCTCGGAGCCTACTATGACTTGTTTGGCGGAATTCTGAATCGGTTGTGCTTGTTGACCGAAGATGACACAATCTTTCGAGAAGCAATAGAAGCCTATGAGAAGTCAGCAGACGCATACACCAAAGCTCAGCTACCCAGCCGTTCAGCTGAGGCTCATTGGAATATAGCCAAGCTCTACGATCGTATCGGTGAATACTTGAGCGCCTCCAGAAACTTTGAGTCTGCAGCCTACGCATGCGAAGCGTCGGTAGAGAAGATACACAGGCTCAAAGATTTCTACTCAGACTACGCCACCTACATGCACGCTTGGAGTGAGATAGAGAAAGCAAAACTTGCACATGAGAAAGAAGACTACGCTGGTTCAGAGAAGCACTACCGCAGAGTGGCCACTTGTCTCCAATCTTCGAGATTATGGAGCTATCTCACGCCAAACTATGTTGCCTGGGCTATTCTGGAACATTCCGAACAGCTGAGTAGACAAGAACAGAATCAAGAGGCCATAGAGGGTTTCGCGAAAGCGGCTGAGACCTTCAGTGAAGCAAAGAAATCTCTTGAGAACGCTTGGAGCAAAATCAAGGATTCTTATGAGAAAGAGAAGGCAAATGAACTAAGCAAAGCTTGCGATAGACGAAGAGAATATTGTGTGGGTAGAATCAGAGTTGAAAAGGCCAGAACCTTCGAAAGCGAAGGTGATTATGAGTCGAGTGCCAAGGAGTATGGATTGGCCGCCAAAACCTTTGAAAAAGTACTGGAAGGAATCGAAATTAAGGCTGACCGAAGAGAGTTGCGTTCCACAATCTACTTGTGCTTGGCGTGGCAAAGAATGAAACTAGCTGAAGAAAGAGTTGACTCAACCCTCTATGCCGAAGCATCCACACTCTTCATGAAAGCGAAGAAAAGCAGTCTAAGGAAAAGACCTAGGCTCCTAGCAGCCGGAAACTCCCACTTCTGTAAGGCTTTAGAATACGGAGTCAGATTCAAGGACACACGAAACTCCAAGCTATACTCTAAGACAAAGCAATACATGGAAAGTGCGTCTGACTGCTATACAGAAGCAGGCTTCGAAAAGGAGTCATTCTGGGTCGACGCCACCCAGGTCTTGTTCGATTCTTATGTCTACCTAGGCAAAGCCGAAACAGAGGTTGACCCAGAGAAAAAGCTGAAGCTCTATCTTCTGGCTGAGAGATTTTTGGAGCGGTCAGCGAGCCTCTTTCAGAAGGCGGGCTATCGAAGCAAGAGAAATGAAGTTCTAAGAGGCATAGAAAAGGTAAAGGGAAAACGAGAATTCATGCTTTCCCTGAGGGAAATTTTGGCAACACCATCGGTCACATCCAGTACTGATGGCCTACCTGCACCAGTTCCAACCCATGAAGAAGCAGTAGGTTTGGAAAGATTTGAGCAAGCCTACGTACAGGCTAGCATCAACATAAGTCCTAGAAAAATCAAGGTAGGTGAAAATATTGAACTAGAGATTCGACTTGTCAACACAGGGAAACAACCGGCGGCGCTGGCGGAAGTTGAAGGAATCGTCCCGACTATTCTTGAGCTTGTTGCCAAACCTGATTACTGCCATTTCGAGGACGGACGTCTCAACATGAAGGGAAAACGACTTCTTCCCCTAGAAACTGAAGAAATCAGGCTTGTTCTTAGGTCGTTCGCCAAGGGCACCTCGACAATAAAGCCGAGAGTCGTCTATTTAGACAAGACAGGTCAAAAGACGTTTTGCGAACCTCAAGCTGTCACAGTATACGTGTCAGAACTTGTTCTTCCCAACCGCATCACAACAGGTTGTCCAGACCTCGACAATCTGCTCTATGGCGGGATACCTAAAACCTACGCAGTAATACTGACCTCGCCTTCCTGCGATGAGAGAGAATTATTGATTAGGAGATTTGTGAAAGTAGGGGCGGAAAAGGGGCAGATTACATTTTACTTTACCACAGATGCGAGTGGGATCGTCGCGTTGGTTGAGGAGTTTCAGTCAAGCTTTTATCTTTTCATCTGCAATCCTCGGGCGGAGACAGTGGTCAATAGCCTACCCAATGTATGTAAACTGAAAGGTGTTGAAAACTTAACCGATATTAGTATTTCATTAACCTCCGCATTTCGCAAGCTCGACAAGTCAATGAGGAGGCCGAGACGAGCCTGCATCGACATTGTTTCCGACGTTCTGCTGCAGCATCACGCTGCCAATTGTAGAAGATGGTTGAATACAGTTATTCCAGAACTGAAGGCGAACGGCTTCACCACACTAGTGATCATTGATCCACAGATGCATCCCCCACAAGAAGTCCGGGCAATTCTCGATCTTTTCGAAGGAGAGATTAGTATCTGCGAAAAGAAAACGGGAAAAGACTCAGAGAAATTCTTAAGAATCAAGAAACTCTACAATCAGAGATATCTTGAACGCGAACTACCTATTGAAAAAGAGAGACTTCAGCAATGAAGCCCATACGCACGATCGCGGGTACATCGTAAGTGCATGCATGGAGTGAAAATAACTCCTATGCATGCCTGCAGTAGAGTAATGTTGTTTCGACACAGC
>JABAOH010018932.1_pt1 | contig 11471 bp, 10 predicted proteins | sample 7062181 | NCBI WGS metagenome assembly JABAOH01 (sample SAMN14538630, study PRJNA623070) | marine sediment metagenome | biome: marine biome [ENVO:00000428]; feature: marine pelagic biome [ENVO:01000023]; material: deep marine sediment [ENVO:00002113]; isolation source: pool of 5 deep marine... | reverse complement strand
CCACCCTGGGAGCCTTTCCTTCATTGAGGTATCCACGGGTGTACTGGATCGGCGTTGACGAGGGGAAGGAGATGGTAAGATCTTTGCATGATGATATCAGCGACGAGCTGAAAAAAGTCGGCTTCGATCCGGAGGGGAAAAAGTTTCACCCCCACGTAACGATCGGGAGGGTCAGAAAACGCGCATCGGAGAACCGATTGTTGCCCGAGAGAACCCACATCGGTGCGTTCACGGCGAAAGATTTCTGCCTTTTCAAAAGTACCATTACAAAGAAAGGACCCATATACGATATAATCGAGAAAATAGAATTTAAGGAATAAAGCATTCATCAAACAGCGTCTTGTTACCGATATTAAATATATGCTGGAGGTAGTCATGGAGTCCAATAAGAAAAAAGCTCTCGATATAGCCCTTTCGTCCATTGAGAAACAATATGGAAAGGGTTCAATCATGCGGCTAGGGGAGCGCGTCAGCGTTCCGGACGTTCCGGTGATCCCCACCGGCTCCATTTCTCTTGATTTAGCACTCGGCATCGGGGGTATTCCCCGGGGAAGGATCACGGAGATTTTCGGTCCCGAAATGTCGGGAAAGACGACGCTCGCTCTCCACATTTTGGCGGAATCACAGAAAATGTCGGGCGTCACCGCTTTCGTCGATGCCGAACATGCCCTCGATGTGCGCTATGCGTCGAAACTGGGTGTCAATACAGATGATCTTATCATTTCCCAGCCCGACTCAGGGGAACAGGCCCTCGATATTGTCGAGACGCTGGTTCGGAGCGGGGCGCTTGATCTGATCGTCATCGATTCAGTGGCGGCGCTCGTGCCGAGAGCCGAACTCGAAGGGGAGATGGGTGACGCGCACATGGGCCTCCAGGCAAGACTCATGTCCCAGGCGCTGCGGAAACTTACGGCAACAATAAGTAAGTCCAACACCTCCGTGGTGTTTATCAACCAGACGAGGATGAAAATAGGGGTAATGTTCGGAAATCCCGAGACCACGACGGGAGGCATGGCCCTCAAGTTTTATTCGTCACTGAGGATAGACATCCGGAGAATAGCACAGATCAAGGTGGGCAACGAGGTGATCGGAAACAGGACTCGGGCGAAGATCGTAAAAAACAAGCTCGCTCCTCCTTTCAGGGATGTGGAGTTCGACATACTCTACGGTGAAGGTATTTCCAAGGAGGGAGACCTGGTTGATCTGGCCACCAATTTGGGAATAGTGGAGAAGAGCGGATCCTGGTATTCTTTCAAGGACGAGAAAGTGGGGCAGGGCAGGGAAAACGTGCGCCTGTTCCTTCAGCAAAATAAGGATGTGAGCGATAGCATAGAGAGGGAAGTGAGGGAGAAAACGGGGTTGAAGGCGTTGAAAGGGGAGGAGAAAAACCAAGAGCAGGGAGATTGAAGATGTCCCTTAATTTGAATGAAATATTACAGGTTGCCGTTAAAAACGGCGCATCGGATGTTCACCTTAAAGTGGGGCTACCCCCAGTACTCAGAGTTAACGGGAGGCTCGTTCCCCTGAAAGTGGACTATCGGTTGAAACGCGAAGATCTCATGGCCATCACGAATATGGTTCTGAGCGATGCCCAGAAGGAAAAGTTTAGGGACGCGCGAGAACTCGACGTGGCCTATAGCGTCTCCGGGCTCGGTCGTTTCAGGACCAATATATTCATGCAGCGGGGTACGCTCGGCATCGCCCTGCGGGTTGTCCCCGGGGGCGTCCTCTCCTTCGAGGAGTTAAACCTTCCGGAAGTTCTCGAAAAAGTTGCCATGGAGGCAAGAGGCCTTATCCTTTGTACCGGAACCACGGGGAGCGGCAAATCGACGACACTTGCTTCGATCATAGAATATATCAACAATCACAGGACCTGCCACATCATCACCATCGAAGACCCGATCGAGTTTCTCCTCAAGGATAAAAAGAGCATTATCACACAACGGGAGGTGGAAGTTGACACCCCCTCGTTCGCAGCGGCCCTGAAGAGCGCCCTCAGACAGGATCCCGACGTGATACTCCTGGGAGAGATGAGGGACTACGAGACCATTGAAACTGCTCTTATTGCTGCCGAAACGGGACATCTCGTTCTCAGCACCCTTCACACGCTGGATGCGGCAGAGACCATCAACCGCATAATTACCGTTTTTCCTCCTTATCAGCAGAAACAGATACGCCTGCAGCTCTCAACGATCCTCAAATCAGTCATATCGCAGCGCCTGGTGATGAGAGCTGATGGTGAAGGTAGGGTGCCGGCAGTGGAAATACTTCTGAACACTGCAAGGGTCAGGGAATATATCGAGGACAAAGAGAAGACGAAAAAGATACGGGATGCGATAGCCGAGGGCTTCGTATCCTACGGGATGCAGACCTTCGACCAGTCCCTCATGAGTCTCTACAAAAGTCAACTGATTAGCCTCGATGAGGCGATGAGGCAGGCAAGCAACCCTGACGACTTTGCCCTACGCGTCAAGGGTGTGACGAGCAGTTCCGACCTCACATGGGATGAGTTTGAAAGGGCAGGAGGAGATGAGGAAGACGGTCTGTGAAAAAGGGTGACGGTGATTGTTTCAGGGAATCTCTCAGGATAGTGTCCAGGCGGCAATATTCTGTGTTGGAGGTGCGTGAGAAACTTCTGAAGAAGGGTTTTGGCGAGGGACCTGTCGGGGAATCGGTAAGCAAACTGGAGGATTACGGATACCTCGACGATAGGGAACTGGCGAAATCGATCGTCTATAGCAAGTTCCATTCAGCAGGGTACGGGAGAAGAAAAATCCGTCAATATCTCAGGAGAAGGAAAATCCCTGAGAATATAATAGATAGTGAACTGGAAGAGTCCGTTTCCCGGAGGGAGGCAATCGAGAGAGGGGTAGCGCTCCTGGGAAGAAAACAGCAGCGGGCTGAAAAAAAACTCATGTCGGAGAAGGGAAGGGTTTTGCGGTTCCTCGCGGGGAGGGGGTTTGAACTCGGCGAGTGTATCGATATAATTTCTGCATACGAGAAAATGAAGAGGAAAGAAAATGACGGGGAAGGAAGTTAGAGAGAGGTTCTTGAAATACTTCGAGAAACACGAGCATAAGATACTTTCCAGCTCATCGCTCGTCCCTGCAAAGGACCCCTCTTTGCTCTTTACCAATGCCGGGATGGTCCAGTTCAAAGGGGCTTTTCTCGGTATTGAGAATGTGGGCACGAAGAGAGCAACCACCTCTCAAAAATGCCTCAGAGTCTCGGGAAAACACAACGACCTGGAAAATGTGGGTTACACGGCGAGGCATCACACGTTTTTTGAAATGCTGGGGAACTTTTCCTTCGGCGACTATTTTAAAAAGGAAGCCATATTTTTCGGCTGGGATTTTCTTGTGTATGACCTCGGTCTTGACCCATCCCGGCTCTACGTGTCCGTTTTCGAGGATGATGCAGAGGCCTACGTATTGTGGAACAAAGATATGGGTGTGCCCGAGGAGAGAATTTTTCGCTTCGGCGAGGAGGACAATTTTTGGGCTATGGGAGATACAGGTCCCTGCGGGCCCTGTTCTGAAATTATCTATGATCAGGGCGCAATTGCCGGCTGCGGTAAACCAACCTGCACCGTGGGCTGCGACTGTGACCGTTACCTCGAAATATGGAACCTGGTTTTCATGCAGTTTGACAGAGATGAGAAAGGAGCCTTGAACCCTCTCCCGAAACCGAGCATAGATACCGGCATGGGGCTCGAGCGGATAACTGCTGCGATGCAGGGGGTGAAGAGCAATTACGACACGGATTTCTTCACCGGCCTCATCGAGAAAATCGAGAAGATAGCAGGGATAGGCTATGGAAGGGATGAGACCGTTGATTCGGCGATGAGAGTCATTGCCGACCACGGCAGGGCAACGGCGTTTCTGATAGCAGATGGGGTTTTACCTTCCAACGAAGGGAGGGGCTATGTGCTTCGCAGGATTATGCGTAGAGCCCTCCGCCACGGGAAAAAGTTGGGATTTGAAAAGCCTTTCCTGCATGCCGTTGCCGCGCAGGTAGTCGAGGAGATGGGAGGGCAATATCCCGAACTCCCTTCGAACAGGGAGTTTATCCGAAAGGTGGTTGTCAATGAGGAAGAGCGCTTTCTTGCAACTCTTGACAGTGGGCTGAAGATTTTTGAGGAAGCGGCGAGAAAAAGCCTTGAAAGCGGAAAAAAGTTGTTTCACGGGAAGGTAGCGTTCAAGCTCTATGACACCTTCGGGTTTCCCCTGGACCTCACGCAAGATATATGCAGGGAACGTGGCTTGGAGGTCGACACTGCAGAGTTTGACACCGAGATGGAAAAGCAAAAAGAGAGGGCGAGGCAGGCCTGGAAGGGCGGGGATTATGTGTCGGAAATTTCAACCTATACGGATCTTCTCGAGCAGGGTTTTAAGACGGAATTTACCGGATATGATTTCACCTCCGACACCGGTGCAGTCGTGAGTATTGTCAGACAGAGAGAAAAGGTGGAACGGGCCGAATCCGGAGACGAGATCGATCTTGTGACGAACAGGACCCCTTTCTACGCGGAGAGCGGAGGACAGGCAGGTGACCGGGGAAAAGTGTGGTCGAAGGAGGGGGCCGTTGAGATAGAGGAAACGTTTTTTGTTGCCGAAAATATCATCGTGCACAGGGGAAAGGTGGTTTCCGGAAGCGTTGCCGTCGGTGACAGGGTAAACCTCGCTATCGAGGAAGAATTGCGCCAGAGAACTCAGGCAAATCATACTGCCACGCATATCCTTCAGGCTGCCCTGCGGGATATTCTCGGTGACCATGTGAGACAGGCGGGGTCGTACGTTGGTCCCGACAAGCTCCGGTTCGACTATACCCATTTCGACCAGGTCACACTGGAGCAGAAAAGAGAGATCGAGGAATTTGTAAACAGGGTGATACATCAGAGAAGGGATGTAACCTGGGAACTGCTTTCCTACGACCTCGCACTGGCGAATGGGGCTATGGCGCTTTTCGGAGAAAAGTATGGTGACATCGTAAGGATGGTTAAGATAGATGGCGTGAGCGCAGAGCTTTGCGGGGGCACGCATGCTACCAATACGGGCGATCTCGGCGTTTTCGTGCTCACTGAGGAGAGGGCTCTGGCTTCCGGCGTTCGAAGGATGGAGTCCCTGACCGGTATGGAGGCCTTCGCCTACCTGAATGATCTGCGCCGGATGCTTGAAAAAACATCCCACCTCCTCGCTGTGGCCCCCGAGGATGTTGACGCACGGGTGGAAAAGCTTCTCTCAGATATGAAAAGGCTCGAGAAGGAAAAAGAGGAGATCAGGAAAAAAGCGATGAAAGGAGACCTCCTGGGGGGAGAGTTGAAGGTGGAGGAATATTCGGGAGTTCCATTTGCCCACAGGTTTGTCGAAGAGGTGGAGGTGAAAATTCTGAGAGAGATGATGGACGAGCTGAAGGGAAAGCTGAAAAAAGGGGTCATTGTGCTGGGAACGAAGACAGAAGGAAAGTGCACCGTTCTCGTGGGAGTAACGAGGGATATCTCGGATCGCATCGACGCGAGAAAAATTGTGGATGAAATTTCTCGTGTTACCGGTGGATCGGGAGGTGGGAGAGCAGATCTCGCTCAGACGGGGTCAACAGATCCCCGCTTGCTGGAGACAGCAGTCGACACAACGAAGGATTATTTAAAAAATCTTTGAGAACCCAACAAATGCTGTCAGCTATCCTTGGCTATTGATTTCAGGTACAGGTGAGCAAGTTTGTTCGTCGGCTCAATTGTCAGTGATTTCTCCCAGAAGGCTTTCGCTTCTCCTGCGTTCCCCTCAATATAATGGATCAATCCTATGCCGAGAAGGGCCGGAACGTACGCCGGTTTCTCTTCAAGGATCTCATAAAGAGTCTGTTTTGCCTCCTCAAAGTCTCCTTTTTCTCTGAGAGCTGCGGCGTACTCCAGTTTTACGTCAAGGTAATCAGGGGCGATCTCGAGGGCTTTTTTGAAGTGAAAAACCGCCTGTTCGTATCTGTTGATAGAGATGGAAACCCTGCCGAGTTCTCTGTGAAGATTTACTATTCGTGGTTTGACGATGGTGTCGGGAATTAACTTCTTTTCGCCCGATAATGCAGTTATTGCCTTCTCGAATGCATCTTTTGCCTCTCGGTACTTTCCCATATCGTTGAGGGTTATCGAGAGGCCGAGCAGGGCTTCGACATACCCTTCATTTAAAATCAGGGCCTCTTTGAAAAAATATATAGCCCGGTTTATTTCCCCGAGTGAGTGGCAGGTGAGTCCGAGGGTGTAGTAGACGTCGGCGTATTTTGCCCCCTTTTCGATGGCGCTCAGAAGGATTTTTTCCGCCCTTTTGTAATCCTTTTCCTCAAAAGATCTTTTCCCCAGCGTGACGAGGGTGTTTTTCTTCATTGGGTATCTCCTTCAATTTCTTCTCTGAGATTCGCTGTCTCCTCCCTGTCAGGATAATAATTCTCCATGAACTCCAGAAGTTTTCGCGCCTCCTCACTCTTATTTTCTGAAAGGTAGGTCTCGGCGAGCAAATTGACTATTTCGGGAGCTGTTTTCGTATCGGAGTATTTCTCGAATGCTACCTTCAATCGTTTTTCTGCACTCGGTAACTTTTTCAGCTTGATGTAGAACCGTGCAATCAGCACCTCATGTCTTGCGAGATCGTTCTTTAACTCTTTGATTCGTAGAATTGCTTTTTTTGCCTCGGGACTGCCTTCGTGCTTCTCGACAATTTGCGTGTATAGAGCTATTGCCCCCTCCGTGTTACTCTGGTCCCTCCCGGCTTTTTCCCTGTCCCGCTCCAAATTTCTTCCTTTGAGAAGGAGCGCCGCTGGCATGAGCTTGCTGTCTGGGTAGAGCCGCGTGAAGTCATCGAGAGCGACCTCGGCCTCGACGTTTTGCTCGTCGAGGTAATAGGCTCTGCCAATTTCAAAATAGGCGTTTTCAAGGAGCGGCGAAGAAGCATGATCGTTGATCATCTCTTTCAATATGGTTATCGCATCTATGTACTCTTCATCGGCGATCAAGCTCTCGGCGGCCTGGAAGACTTCCCTGTCACTCGATTTTTCTTTGATTTTTGCCCCTGAACAGCCAGAGAGAACCGCCAGGAATAGCATCCCGATAGGAATAATTAAGCTTTCTCGACTCATTGAATGATAACGTGTTCCGTTCAGTTTTACTCTCGATTATAGGGGAAATCAGCGCCACAAAAAAGAAAAAGTTGATTCCAGACAGAGTAAAATGGCCCCTAATTGCTGAGGCGTGGGTGGTCTTTTTCCCCGGAGAAAGGGTACCCCTCTCTTATTCTGAGAAGCGGATAATAAATCCCGGGACCAGACGCCTCTTTTTCGCTCCTGTCGCAAAAGGTTGTTTGTTACGGGTTTTTTACACTTGACACTCTTTGAACATCGTAATATAAGGTGGATTACATTTGTCAATCGTTTGATTAATTATGCCAAAGAAGAAGAAAAAAACCCGATCTCCCGAAGAAGTCAGGCAGAAGATAATGGTGGCTGCAGAGGAACTCTTCGCTGAAAAGGGGTTTGCAGCAACCTCCATCAGAGAGATAGCGGCGCGGGCAAGTGTGAACAGCGCAATGATCTATTATTACTTCGAGGATAAGCAGGGGCTCTACAGAAGCATAGTGGATTTCTGCTCAAATGAAACCTACCGGATGCTCCTCCGGGCGTTCAAAGGGAGGAGGGACCCTGCCGAACAGCTGAAAGAATTCTGTGTTGAATATGCCCGGGCACACTATCTGAACAGGGATATCGTCAAGATTATCCACAGAGAAATGGTTTCAAACGGTGAAGACCTGAGCGATTTCGTGAGAGTGTACTTCAGAAAAACCCTCGATACCGTGAAGGATATACTCGAGAGGGGCATTGACAATGGAAGGTTCAGAAATGTCGACATGGAATTGACAGCCGCCACCCTTTTCGGCCTCATACTCTTTATCTTTTTGACTGAGCCGGTGATAGTTTCCATGAGGAATATTTCGTCTCTCGATGAGGCAACGGTGATCGCTATTACAGAGGACCTCATAGATATATTTCTCGCCGGCATCATAAACAGGCATCCCGTTTAAAATAATCGATCGTTTAATAAAAGCCCATGTAGCGCTTGGATTGTGCCGAGACGCTTTTTCATCTTTCTTCCAACCGGTTTTTGTTTTATAAATCTTTTATGTGCGTTGGAGGGAGGTCCTTTTGAGGGGAATCATCCAGAGAGTTCTCGGGGCGAGGATTACCGTAAAGGAGGGCGAAGTTGCCAGAATAGGAAGAGGTATTCTGGTCTTTCTTGCCGTTGAGAGGGGTGATGGCGAAGAGGATGGAGAATATATGGCGCGGAAAATTGCGGGCCTTCGCATATTTCCTTCCGCAGATGGGAGCACGGAGAGCGATCGCTCCGTTTCCGAGTTAGATGCCGAGATTTGCATCGTGCCGCAGTTTACCCTGATGGGAGATGTAAGGAAGGGAAACAGGCCCTCCTACTCTGAGGCGGAAAAACCCGATATCGCAAGAGATCGTATCATGAGAGTCGTGGAAATCCTCAAAAGGAGCGGTCACTCGATTGTTGCTGGCTCTTTTCGAGAGCATATGCACGTGGAGATCGTCAATGATGGACCGTATACGGTTATACTGGATTCCCGGAAAAAATGACGGAGGATGGCTGAAGTGAAAATCGACGTTTTTTCAGGCCACGTGAGTGATGTCGCTGCCGACTTCCTGGTCGTGGGTCTGTTTGAAGGAGTAAAGAAAATCAGGGGAGCGACGAAAACAGTCGATGATATTCTCGGCGGGGTCATCACCGGGGCCATTCGAAAGCAGGAATTGAAGGGGAAATTTGGGGAGTGCATACCCTTCCCGACGGGAGGAAAGCTCAAATCCCAGAGGGTCCTCGTGATCGGCCTCGGCCAGAAGAAACATTTCTCCCTCGAAAAGATAAGGCACCTGACGCTTTTCCCAGTAAAAGAAGCGAAAAAATTGAGAAAGAGACATCTTGCCACTGTTATTCCGGGCGAAGATGAGAGCGGTTTTGCTTCGCTGGATGCCGCGCGTTTTTTGGCTTTGGGGTACCTGCTATCGGATTATGCTTACGACAGGTTCAAGGAGGAGAAAGCACACCGGTTAGGACTCCTGACAATTGTGGATAAGGACGCATCTTCGGAAAAAGAGATAAAAAAGGGTATCTTCGAAGCTCAGGGAATTGCATCGGGTGTAAACTACGCGCGTGACCTCGTCAACACGCCCCCCCTATATATGCGTCCCGATGATCTTGCAAAAGAAGCTGCGAAGCTCTCGAAGGGGAAGATTACGGTGAAAATCTACAGGGAGAGAGAGATAAAGAAAATGGGGATGAACGGCCTCTATGCCGTCGGCATGGGTTCGTCGGCTCCACCCCGGTTGATCGTCGCCACCTACCGCGGAGGAAAACAGAGGGAGAAACCTTTCGCTGTGGTAGGCAAAGGCGTGACCTTCGATACAGGAGGTATCTCCCTGAAAAAGTGGGAAGGCATGGAGAAGATGAAGTATGACATGGCCGGGGCGGCAGCTGCGCTGGGCACGCTCAAGGCCGTCTCGCAACTCGGACTGAAAAAGAACGTGATCGTTGTCGTCCCCGTCGCTGAGAACATGCCGTCGGGGACAGCATACCGGCCGGGAGACGTGATCACGATGATGTCGGGCAAGACGGTTGAAGTGTTGACAACGGATGCGGAAGGACGATTGATCCTCGGTGATGCGTTGCATTTTGCAACGAAAAAGGGCGGGGCCAGGGCTATCGTGGATATCGCTACTCTGACAGGTGCATGCGTCGTCGCCCTCGGGAGCATCCCTATGGGGTTGATGGGAAACAACAAAGGTCTCGTCGAGAAATTTGCAAAAGCCGCGGAGGCGAGCGGTGAGCGTGCCTGGGAGCTTCCCCTCTATGAGGAATATGGAGAGCAGATCAAGAGCGAAGTGGCCGACATCAAGAACCTTGGAGGCCCCGAGGCGGGTGCTATAACAGCGGGGTTTTTCCTGAGTCAATTTGTCGGTGATGTCCCGTGGGTGCATCTGGATATCGCCGGTGTTGCCTGGAAAGATAAAGAGAGACTCGGATACTCGCCCGGTGCCACCGGTGCAGGTGTCAGATTGATAACGCAGGTTCTCATGACGTATGATTAGAAAGGACTCATGATGACCATGAACGGAGATGGAGAAAACAAAAAGTTCGTCGCATGCCCCCACTGCACGATGCAGATGCCGGCAGACGTTGGTTCGTGTCCCCACTGCGAGCTTCCCGTCTTTTCAGAGGATCGCAGGAGCAAAGAGGGCCGAGACGATTTCCTTCGTCAAAAAGGGGATTGGAGGAAGGCGAGGAAGAGCCGTTTGCTCCTCCTTCTCCTGGTTCCCTGCCTCTTGATTGCGTACTACGGCGGAGCCGGCCTTTACAGAACATTTTTCGGGGTGAACGTTGTCATCCTTGAGAATCCCGACCTGCCGATAAGAGATGTTGAGATCGATATGGTGAGCAATAAGCGTGTATTGAGGGGAACGGTTTTGAACAACCTTACCGATGTTCCCGCGATCTCTCTAAAATCAATTGGTGTAAAGGCCGGTGTGGAGATGAAGGACGGGCAAGTTTATGTACAGACCCTTTTTCCGATAGGCCCTTTGAACGAGCCGGGGGCGTTGCTCTTGGGTGATAGCGGTATTTTCGAGCTCCCCATCCCCAGCAATAATGTCAAGGCAGTGAGGCTCGGCGCAGAAATCATCGATCTGGCCGGGAAAAAAAGAATCTATGCGCCGGGTGACAGGAGCGAACCCAAATGAGGGGAGAGTTTAATCGCTGCCCGGGAAAATCTCGTCCGCAATAGTGGAGTGTTGGGTTTTTTCGCGATGTGCTGAACATATTTTTCGATATCGCGTGCCGTATCTATGTCGAAAAGCTCTTCCGTGAAACTGAAGGAGAGAGCTCCCTCTTCCAGTTTTGCAATGGTTGACTTCAGGACTCTGTCGGTTGACCAAGGTATTTGTTGAAAGGGGACGGAAATGAAATCTCTCATTCCGATGAGGTAGTAGCCCCCGTCGTCGCAGGGACCGATTACAATATCTGTGCTCTCGAGCATGGCAACCGAACGGGTGATGATCGAAGGGGTCAGGAGGGGTATATCGGTGCCGATAATGATGAGAGGGTTTTTCGATTGCTCCCAGACGAGCTTTGCTGCATTCTCCATCTTTTCCCCTAGGTTTATTCCACTCTGTGGCAGGATGGATATGCCCATACCGCCATACCTGTCAAAGTAGGGGGAATTTTGAGGTTCAACGAAAAGGTACATTCCTGCTCCCTTCAGGGATATTACGATATCGATGGTATCGGAAAGCATCGCTTCGTACAGGTACGAGGCGAGCTGATGTGACAAAGGGGGACTCAGGCGTGTTTTAACCCTGCCGGGCGCCGGTTCTCTTGCCATAACAAGTATCGAGAAATGATCCACTTTGCCGACCTCTTG
>JABAOH010022707.1_pt1 | contig 11476 bp, 9 predicted proteins | sample 7062181 | NCBI WGS metagenome assembly JABAOH01 (sample SAMN14538630, study PRJNA623070) | marine sediment metagenome | biome: marine biome [ENVO:00000428]; feature: marine pelagic biome [ENVO:01000023]; material: deep marine sediment [ENVO:00002113]; isolation source: pool of 5 deep marine... | reverse complement strand
AATTTTTCCCTCTAGATTGAGTCCCTCAAGGTCGTTCCAGCCTTGGTCTGCTTCCTCAATTCCATACCCTACGAACACGATCGGCAACGAACCTGCAAATGTTTTATTGCTGATGAGATTGGCGTAACGTATGTTTTCTTTCACCGAAAATGAATATTCCCCATCAGGCGTGATGATTATCAATGGATGAGGAGCCAGGATCTTCCTTTTTATCAAAGGAACCTCCTGGAAATAGCTTGCATTTCCGTTTTTATCCTTAAACATAGGCTTAAGGCCTGATGCCCTAAATTGGCTAGCAGCATATTTTGCCGCAATTTCATAACCTGTGGTTCCTATAGATCGGCCACCGATTTCATCAGAAGCCAGAAAATACACATGGTCACGCAGCTCAGCCTGAGTGATAGAGTCAGCTGGTGAGGCCTGCTTCCCCTCATCGCCAGTTAACAGGGAAACCAAGGCTAAAGAAAATATCACACCAGTAAAGATGGTCTTTTTCATTTCTGTTTGCCTCCATTTTAAATTTTGCCGATGATAAACGGCCTGTGATTTCTTAGGCCCTTATAACACCTAATACTCTATATACGTTATGCTTTTTTATTTTGTTCCCTGCTTACCGGTTATCAAGCAAAGGGCAGGTTGGCTTTTACTAAAAAAGAACCGCTGGAAATGCTGCGATCCACAGGATGAGAAAGGAAGAAAGCTACTCATAAGAGCCAGTTCGACCGAGATTGGATAGACTTCTCCTCCAGCTATGAGTACAGCCCCTTTCTTCTAATTGACAGCATCATTTATGGTTTGATATGTTTCCTGTAAATGTTTGGAAGTCAAAATCGCATAAGATCTTGAGAGTTTTGTCGTTTGCTCGAAAAAACAATATCCTTAAGATCCGAAGGCGCTAAGGAGATAGTTGAGATCAAATATAAGAGCATCCTGATCACAGCCAGATTGATTTCAATAGAGGAGCTGAGCTCTCCACTGATATAGTACAAAGATATTATCGAAAAAGAGGCTACTTCTATGATGGTCCCAACACACCAAGATATATTGGACGCAGCCAGGAGGATAAAAGACAAGATCCTCAGGACACCGTTCGTATTCTCAGATCCACTATCTCGGCAGTTGAACAGTAGAGTATATCTTAAGCTCGAATCCCTTCAGCCCGGAGGTTCTTTTAAATTCCGGGGAGCAAATAATGCCGTCGCCATGCTGACCCCTAAGGAAAGAGAAAAGGGTGTGGTAGCGGCGTCCTCTGGAAATCATGGCACAGCCCTGGCCCTGGCGTCCTCCCTGGTTGGGATCAAGGCAACGATAGTCCTCCCAGACAATGCTCCGCAAGTAAAAGTTGAGAGGATCAAGAAGGCTGGGGCCACAATCCTTCGGCACGGCTCCCATTATGGCGATAGCGAAGAAAAGGCTGCCGAGTTAGGTAAAGAAGAATTAGTTCTAATCCACCCCTTCGACGATCCCAGGGTGGTGGCAGGACAGGGGACCATCGGTCTGGAGATAGACGAGGACGCGCCCTCGGACTTGGAAGCGGTCCTGGTTCCAGTAGGAGGAGGAGGATTGATCTCAGGTATAGCCCTGGGCTTGAAATACACCCGGCCCCAGGTAGAGGTTATTGGCGTGGAGTCCTATGCAGCCCCTACTCTCACTGAGGCGCTGAAGGCCCGGAAACCCGTGCCGATTATACCACTGCCCACCTGTGCTGACAGCTTGTCCCCTCGCTGTACCGGAGACATCTCATTTGAGGTGGCTACCGATCGAATCAGGCAAGTGATTCTCCTTGCCGAAGAGGAGCTGATCGAGGGAGTCCGTTACTGCCTGGAAGAACTTCACCTGGTTGTGGAGCCTGCGGGGGCAGCAGGGATATCCGCCCTCTTGGCCGGGAAGGCCGAAATAAAGAGTGGGCCAGTCTGTGTTGTGGTAAGCGGATCGAACCTGGATAAGAAGTATTTCAAAGAAGCATTAGGACTGTAATAGAAAGGTTAGATAACAAAAGCCAAGAGCATTAAGAGAAATTCCTCACCCTCTTGAAAGATGCTGACCTTGGTATTATGAGGTGTACGGGAAGACGAAGAACCGTGAATATCCAAAGTTGACGGCTATGTTTAAATGACAGGATTAGACCGATGATAACCGTTCGTAAGGAAAAGCCTGGAGATATAAAACAGATATATTTTGTGAATGAACAGGCGTTTGGAGTGTCAACTGAAGCAGAAATTGTGGATGCGCTCCGGGAGAGCTGCCCGGACACTCTTTCTCTGGTTGCAGAGGATGACGGAGAGATCATAGGGCATATTTTCTTTTCTCCTGCAGAGATCGAATGGATGGGAAAAGTCATTAGAGGTATGGGACTAGCGCCTATGGCAGTGCGTCCGGACAGACAGAGACAGGGAATCGGTTCTCAGCTTGTCAAAGCGGGACTTAAAATCCTAAAAGAACAGGGATGTTCATATGTCATAGTCCTGGGGCACCCCGGCTATTACCCGAAATTCGGTTTCGAGCCTGCTTCGAAATACGGACTTACCTGTCAGTGGGAGAGGGTGCCTGACGAGGCTTTCATGGTGATTGTTATGGAGCCTTCTTCTCTCTTGGGTGTAAAAGGTGTCGCAAAGTACAGGGCCGAGTTTGATGCGGCAATGTAAGGAAGAGGCTGGCTGGGTTAAAGGGGGCCTGATAACCGATAGGCCCCATAAATCATGCAGAATTGGCAAATAACTATTTAGGAGAAGAAAATGGAGTTTTTTGAGTTAATCAAGAAAAGGTATAGCGTACGTGCTTATCAATCGAAACCGATAGAAGATGAAAAACTTCAAAAGGTACTTGAAGCAGCGCGTATAGCTCCAACAGCGGATAATAGGCAACCTTTTCGTTTCATCGTTATTCATACTCAGGGTCGAGAATCAGAATTAAGGCTAATTTATAAACGTGAATGGTTTTTTAAGGCACCGATAGTGATTTGTGCTTGTGCAGTACGTGCTGAGGCATGGACTAGGATTGATGGTAAAAATTATAGTGATGTGGATACAACGATTGCAATGGATCACTTGATTCTTGCTGCAACAGATCAAGGATTAGGGACATGCTGGGTTGCTGCATTTGACCCATCAGCGGCCAGAAAGGTTTTGGGATTGTCTGAGAATGTAGAGCCTATTGCGTTCACGCCACTAGGATATCCTGCTGATGAGCCAAAGTCAAAGAAGCGTAAAGCTTTGTCTGACCTTATCCGCTATGAATAGCGGTAAAGACAGGCAGAAAGACCAGAAAGACAAAGCTATTTATAATTACGAGAAATTCCTTTCCCTCTGTATTGAGTTTTTTGGAAAGACTCTGACCCAGGTTTCCTGAAGCTGAGGATGCTTCCCTCATCAAAACCCTTATGCCCTTTATTACGTATTTATGATAGACTCCATTTATTTATCTTAAAGGAGGAGGATATGAACAGATCACTCATAAAAAGGTTGCTATTCATTCCAATAGTATTTGGTCTTTTAACGATTCATTCATCCCTATTCGCTAAAGATGCAGAGCCTTATTTGGGAACATGGAAAGGAGCGATAAGCGCGATGGGACAGGAATTAGAAATCATAATCGAGTTCCTCCTGGATGACGAGGAAAATATCCAGGGAAACATCGATGTCCCTACACAAGGTGCTACAGATCTACCACTCGGAAGTATTCAAATTGAGGGAAAAATGATATCTTTTAAGATCGTCCATCCTGAAGTTCAAGGCGATCCAACTTTTAAAGGCGAATTGGACGAGAGCGGCAAAAAAATCTTCGGAGATTTTTCTCAGGGAGGCGCAGAAGGAACTTTCTCCATAGAAAAAGAATAAATTCAAAACGTGTTTAATGGGACGTGCCAGGTTTTCCTGAAAAACCAACAACTTCCAGGATTTCGGCACAGCTGGGTTCCTCAATTTTCCATAATTATCAGCCCTGGTATCGCACAAAGATGGCAAAAAATTAATTTCGAAGGGGGACTAATCACTCATATCGCAGTGACCTGACCGGATCAGACCAGGCCGCTCTCAGCACCTGCCAGCCTATGGTTAAAAGGGCGACGATCAGAGTCAGAATCACTGGCAGCGCAAATGAAACCAGCCCCAGGTTGGAGTGATAAGCATAAGTGTTTAAATATTTCGTCATGGCATAACCGGCGATGGGAGCGGCAATCGCATTAGCAATCAGCACCCATTTTATAAAATCCCGGGAGAGCAGCGAAAATATCTCTGGAACGGAAGCCCCCAGAACCTTTCGGATCCCGATTTCTTTGGTCCTTTGTTCCGCTACGAATGAAGCCAGTCCAAACAGCCCTAAGCAAGCCACGAACAGAGCCAGAGCAGCCGAAGCGTTTACGACTTTTCCCAAATGTCGGTCTCCTTGGTAGAGCTGTTCGAGGTCCTCATCCAAGAACCGGTATTCAAAGGGATATTCAGGAGCAATGGAGCTCCAGCACGATTCGAGAGAAGCTATTGTTTGCGAAGGATTGGAAGTCATAATTTTAATAAATACAACCCTTGACTCCTTTTTATTGAGAATGAGTGCTAGGGGGGCAACTTTATAATGAAGACTGCGCATATGAAAATCTTTGATCACTCCAACAATTCTCTTACCTATAACTTTTTTTCCTTGGGGATTCTCCATACTCATAACACGGATCGCCGCTTGGTTGACTACCAGGGCTTCATCCTTATCAGATGGGAACTCTCTGGAGTAGAAGCGGCCCTCCACCATTTCCAGGTCAAAAAGCGAAAGAAAATCCTCATCGACATCAATAATACCTAATTCGATCCGATCCTCAGAACCGCGGCCCTCCCATTCATCCAAGCTCGTTAAAGCTCTTCTCCGGCCAGGAATCGCAGAAGCTGAGGAAGTTCCCGTGACTTCTGGAATCTTCTCAAATGAGGTTTTTAAGAGATCGACCTTTGGGGTTAAATCACGGGGAAGTTGGATGCATACAACCTGGTCTTTAGCAAAGCCCATATCCTGTTTCCGGAGAAAGTTCAGCTGCTGAAAAACCACAAACATGGCGATAATTAGCACCGAGGTCATCATAAACTGGAAAATCACTAAAATCCGGCGGAAAGAGGTTCCTCGGGTTCCTGAATTGATAATCCTTTTTAAGACAGTAACCGGTTGAAAAGCCGACAGAACCAGGGCCGGATAAACACCTGAAATCAGGCCCGCAAACAAAGTAATTCCCAGGAGACCAAGAAGCACGTTCCCCTGAGCCAACATCGAAAAGGACATGTGTTTGCCTGACAACTGCGAAAAAGCAGGAAGAAGCAGATAAACCAACCCCATAGCAATGATCAGAGAAATAAAAGCCGTCAGGATCGATTCTCCAAAAAATTGTCTGATCAATTGCCTGCGACTGGCGCCGATGACTTTACGCATGCCGATTTCTTTAGCTCTGCGGCCGGAACGGGCAGTTGCCAGATTCATAAAATTAATGCAGGCATTCAAAAGAATAAAAACAGCGACTAAGGAAAAAATAACCACGTATTTGATATCTCCTTCGACCTGGGGAGTTAAAATAGTATTCGAAAACAGGCGAATTCGATTCAACGGCTGCAAGTCGACAGTAAAACTGTCTTTCTTGGAGTGTTTGGAAATCACATTACGGACTTTGGCATTGACATCATGGTAATCGACATTTTCAGCCAACAGGACATAGATATCGAGATAGAAATCATACCAACCGTCGATTGTCTGACCGAATTGTTTGATCGTCGCGAAAGGGGCTAGAAATTCAAACTTCAGGTGTGAATTTTCGGGAACATTCTCCAATACTCCCGAAACAGTGTACTCTACACGGTTATCAATCCGGAGGACTTTTCCCATTGGATCGGATTGATTAAAATATTTTTTCGCCATACGTTCCGAAATCACAATAGAAGCTGGATCTTTTAAAGCGGTTTCAGGATTTCCTACTTTTAAGGGAAACGTAAACACAGTTAAAAACTCCGAATCCACAAAAGAAAATCCCTTTTCGTAAAACTTCTGATCGCCATATTGTACCAAACGGTTGCTCATGCTGTCGTAACGGACACTTTCTAAAATCTCAGGATATTCGGACTTTAAAACCGGCCCCAGAGCAGGACTCTGCTGAGTATAGGAAAGGACTTCTCCACTGGAAAGTCCCTCATGCTCAATCACCCGGAAAATACGATCAGAATTGGCATGAAACTGATCATAGCTCAACTCATCTTGCACCCAGATGAGGATAAGAATACAAATTGCCATCCCGACGGCCAAGCCAGCGATATTGATGAGAGAAAAGCCCTTTTGCCTTTTGATCGCACGGAGAGAGATCTTGATATAGCTCCAGATAAGGGAGGGCATGATGCGGGAGGGATGCCAGAACGGACGAGTTCTTTCGTAGAGCTTGGCTTTTTCGTACTCCTGTCCGAGGATATCTGCCGGAGCGGACTTTTCCAACGCTGCACGGAAGGCCGCCTCCTTGTCGACCCCTTTCTTGATTTGATGGTCGATCTCATCCCTGAGATGGGATTCTAACTCTGCGATGTCTGAGTCCTCAAGATCCTCACTCCGTCGGAGGGCTTTTAGCCAATTGCGAATCTCTTTTTCAAGATCAAACATTTCTTTCTCCACTATCTATCATGATTCTGAAACCTTATTCCAATGAAGGCAAAGGCTTCCAGAGTTTGGAAAGAGCTTGGTTCACACTCATCCATTGACGCCGCTCAGATTCTAGTTCTTCACGTCCCTTGTCAGTGATCCGGTAGTATCTTCGCAATCGGCCTTCCTTAGAAGTTTTCCATCTGCCAACCAAGAGACCGCCTTTTTCCAGACGGCGGAGGAGAGGATACAGCATATTGTCAGACCATTCCAGAGTTCCTCCGGAAATATCTTTCACCCGCTGGATGATCTGATATCCGTAGTCCTCACCGCTGATCAGTATAGAAAGAATAATTGGCTTTGTTGAAGCCGCGACAAGCGTTTTCGAGATCATTTTATACCTCACAGTTTGAGATACCTCATGATATTGGGTATGCAAAATTTATGCCAGTTTGGAATTCCTGGGACCAAGTCAAACAAACAAAGAAAAGTGTTCTTTTATAGCACATTGGATGTCCGATTTCGGGCATTTCTCAAACAGAAAGAGAATGATTTTTATGATTCACTCATTTTCTCCCTATAAACATTCTTACTCGCTCTTTTGCCTTTTTCAATCCAGGGGGAGTCAGATGAGGCTAGAACACTCACTAAGGATCTGAAGAAGAGGTCGGCTGTGCTGAAAGAATAGGATAAAATCCTTGCCTCTAGATAATTTATTGTTATTATTTATATATCTCAATTTTTGCTGAGGAGAAGAAGAAATGGAGATAAGAACGTGAGAAATAGAATCATTATCCCTTTTTTCTTCATTGTTGTTGTTGGCTTTCAATTTCAACTCATAGCTCAGTTCACCCCAGAGGAACTCGCAGAAAGAGAAAAATGGGAAGAATTTCTTGAAACAGCAAAAATTATCGGAGAGAAACAACAGAAAAGTCGAGAAGCGGTGACTGAACCCTGGGAACTGACCTTAGAAAAAGATGGAGTTAAGAGAAAGGCTCTCTGGAAAGATGCAGAGGGTCGAGAGAAGGGTGTCATGGAGAACTGGAGATGGGAAATCGCAGCCTACCGTTTAGACAAATATCTAGGGCTAAACATGGTCCCGCCTACAGTTGAAAAAAGATTCAGAGGGGAGCGAGGCTCATGTCAACTTTGGGTGGATTATTGGATAAAGGCCAAGCATAAAAATGAGCAGAAAATCAAAGTTCCCTCTTACAAAGTCTTTTATTACAACAGGGCCACTTACTTGCGGTGGGCTTGGGACAACTTGATTGGCAACGAAGACCGACATTCTGGGAATATTTTCATAACAAAGGACTGGCGAATAGTCCTTCCTGACCACTCCCGCACTTTCCGAACCTCCAAAAAATTCACAAAAAACCTCATTTACACTGAGAAACATAAAGAAGGCCCAAAAATTATGAAAGAGCTTCCCCGAGCCTTTGTTGATAAGTTGAAGTCCTTAAATCTTGAACTTATCAGGGATATTGTCGGAGAATACCTGACAGATAAGGAAATCGATGCTGTTCTTATCCGGAGAGACTTAATTCTTAAGGTAATTGACGAACGTATAAAGAAGCTCGGTGAAGATAAAGTCTTATACTGAAATTATTATTCTGTTTTCGTTTACTTATCTATCGAGCATTTCCAGAAATTTCTAGACTTGTGGATTTAGCCTTTCGGAAGGACACTGACCCTGGTATTCCTGAGGTTGAGGATTCAAAGGAGAGGCTGGCTGCACTAAAAAGCCAGTAATTTGCTTTATTATTTATCTATCCTTTCAAAAATTTCTTAATAAGCTTTTGTCATAAGACACCAGGAGATTCAATAATATTTTTGACTTTTTCCACTTGGATAGGGATGGATTGGTAGGAAATAATTGTCCTATAATAATTCTTTCACAAAAATATTTCTGAAATAAATTGGTGAGCGGCTGTCGTGGTTTTGCAAACCTATGTAGCCTTCAACAGCAAAATCCTTAACCTTTCCCCGCGGTTCAGCATCCCAGTCAACGACCATTTTTCCGTTTAACTCTACATTTAGGTGATTTCCCTTGAATGTAATCTTTAAACGGTTCCATTCGCCGCACTCCTTGAAGGCATCAATGCGAGGCGGCTCAGCATCATAAACGGCTCCTGTTTTATGAATGCCCTTGCCGGCGTCGTTAATCTGTATCTCGAAGGAATGATAAATGTAATCGTTGTTAATGGGCATCTCAGGAACCCTTATGAAAATTCCTGAATTTGTGAACTTGTCCGCACACTTGTAGTCCAGTTCCAGGATAAAATCTTTGTACTTTTTGGCACTGTACCAGAAGAGGCCCATGCCTCCCTGACCTTTCAGTATCCCTGTCCTTTGATCAAGCTCAAAGTACCCAGAGCCATAATGATTCCAGCCGTGCTTGGAGAATCTCCCGTAGCTCCAGTGGAGAATTTCCTCATAACCTTTGAAGTAGGTGATGCCCTTTATATATTCAATCCCTTTTCTTATTGACGGGGAAGGATTGTCAACCTCATCCGGGTTTTCATGCTCTATGGACAGGTAGCCGCGAAAATTCTGAAGGGTCAGTTCTGCGAGGATGTCATGGATATTTGCCTTGCCCTGTCCAAAAGGAACATCGTAAGCGCTCTCAGTGCCGAAATCATTACGGTCTTTTAGGTGAACGTCCAGGATGCGTCCTTCGAGAAGCCTGAGTGCTTCTACAGGCTTAAGAAAAGCACGCATCCAGTGACCTGTATCCGCACACGACCCAATGCGCCAATCGAGCCCTTTGACATGTTTGAGAACGGTTTCAGGCCTGGCGTATTTTGAAGGCTCAGGATGATTGTGGATGGCGATATTGATGTTGTGCTTCTTGACCATCTGCTCAATAAGGGAAAAATCATCATATTCTGGTTCAGTGACTATTGTTGGAATGCCCATCTTTCTGGCAAATTCGAAGACCTTGCCCATGCTTTCTTCGTTGTTTTCAAACCCGACTACGCCATAGCTGACAAGAGAAAGCCCCTGGTCCTTTAGCCAGCTTTTTACCAGTTTTATCTGGTCCTCTTTGAGGTTATGGTCGAATTTAACACCGGGCATATCGCTGTGGAGAGCCTGGCCCGGATAAGGCTGCAGGTATTTAATTCCCAGTTCCTTGACTTTTTGCAGTGTCTCATAGAAGGTGAATTTCCTGAAGGTCCAGCACTGAACTGCAATCGGAAACTCCCTTATCCTGACTTCCTGATAATTCGTGCGGGCAACTGCTTCTTTGACATCTGATATATCCTGTTCAGAAATCCCCTTTTGACTTTCTGTTCCGGAACAATCAGAAAGAACAAAGGCCAAAAAAATCGTGAACAAGCAAGTATATTTTTTCATTTTCTCTCCTCCTGATTAAATAGAGCTTTTAGGTCTTTTTCGGGTTCCATTCTCCTTTGGCCACGGCCGGGACGAATGAATCAAGGTTTGGCGGCGGGAAGGGAAGTGTCTTTTCCTGCTCTGCGCTCATGTAGGCTGTCATCAAAAGTTCGGTGACATTCAGACCATCACTGAAGTTTTCCTCAGGGCGCTTGCCTGCTAGAAAGGATTGAACCATATGTCTGTTTTCTGCTATATAACCGTACTCATGCTCTTCGCTGCTTACGACTGGCATGAGACCCATTTCGGCATTCTGTTTTTCAACCAGGTCTTCTCCGGCTTTTCCCTTCACATTCCGGCTGAAAAACACCCTTAATCCCGAATCCAGGGTGTTGATTAAGAGGGAGTATTCCGGTCCCAGAAGCTCCATACTTAGTCGCAGCCCTGCTCCCACATAGCTCCAGGAGGTGGTCGTCTCAACAATCAGTTTCTCTCCATTTTCATCTTTGTACTCGACCAAAGATCGAGCAAAATCTTCGGCAGGTCTTTGGAGATAATCGGTTTTGCCCCCGCTGTTATCAGAGAGGATCTTGGCATAATGGGGATTCTGCCATTTCAAGCATGAAGTATGGGCAGTGACCTTGATGGGGGTTAGAACTTCTCGTTTGGCTCCGGGCGGTGTCAGCATGAAACGAGCTTCTTCAACAGAGTGGCACATCATGTCATTGAGCACCCCTCCACCTTGAAGCTCTCCTTCCCAGAACCAGGGCATATGAGGACCGCTGTGCTCTTCTGCTGCGCGGGCGAGATAAGGTCGGCCTGATATGGCAGCGCCTCTAGTCCAGATAATCTCTTTTCCTCTGACAACAGCCGGAGCAAAAACCTGGTTCTCCAGGTATCCATCCAGAAGACCGGCTTTCTGGGCCAGCTCGAGCATCTTTTTTGCTTCTGGAACATTCCTGCCCAGAGGTTTCTCGCAGGTAACACCGATTAATTCCCCTTTTCCGCTGTCTAAGACATGAACAATCTCCTCCATATTCTCCAGTCTGATAAAATTGGGGGCACAAATCCAGATAGCATCTATGGCCGGGTCAGCGACCATGTCGGTCAACGACTTGTATGCTTTTGCCTCACCGACGTTGAGTTTTCTTGCCAGGGCAGCAGCCTCTTCTGCTTTCTCCTCTGTTCTGGAGACAACACCCAGAACATCTGCATCACGAACATGAGCCCAGGAGCGAATATGAAAGTTTGTGATAAACCCAGCGCCCACAAAACCCACTCCCATTCTTTTTTTTGCCATTTCTGACCTCCAATGTATAAAACTAAACAGGCTGGACTAGCCAAAGCCTTTTTTGCTCTTTACCCTTCTATCCCCAGAGGCTTTGATTTCTGTCATCGACAATTATTCAGGATTCTGGGCTGGTAATTTCTTGTTTTTTAGGCGAAACAAGTTGTTTGGGCTTGAAAAAAAGCAGAAAGGCAAAAGCACAGAGTATGGTCAATACGCAGGGCACAAGAAAGACGTATGTCCAGTTTGTCACCCCTTCAATCGTGA
>JABAOH010061534.1_pt1 | contig 11479 bp, 7 predicted proteins | sample 7062181 | NCBI WGS metagenome assembly JABAOH01 (sample SAMN14538630, study PRJNA623070) | marine sediment metagenome | biome: marine biome [ENVO:00000428]; feature: marine pelagic biome [ENVO:01000023]; material: deep marine sediment [ENVO:00002113]; isolation source: pool of 5 deep marine... | reverse complement strand
GAATCCCAAATTTTTGAGCCGCCAAACTGTCGACGGGAAATTGGACCCCCAGGAAAGAAGAAGTCTCTATGCCATAGCAGCATCCACCTAAAAAACAGCCAATCTTAGTCAGGAATATCCCTACTGCCAGGGAAGGAACAACACAGTCCGAAATTTTCCAAAATGGGAGGTTAGTCGATTTTATATAGATAATCGCAGCAAAAATACTTAAAAATAAGCCGCCGGTGAAAGCGAATCCACCGGGACTCAGGCTGAATACTTCCAAAAGATTCGTTTCAAATTGTGAATAATTGTTTATAACGAAGAGGAGACGTGATCCCAAAAAGGCAGATATTTGGATTGATATAATTAACCCAAAAATTTTATATATGGAAATGTTTTGTTTTTTACAAATGCCAATGGCAATTAAAGCACCGATAATAAAAGCTAAACTGAGCATAAATGGATAAGCAGATACACTGGCGCTCCCTATTTTAAACAAAATTGGTTTCATGGTTTAGTCTCTCCTTATACATCAGTAATCAATTCCACAAAAATCCAGGATTAAGATTGTGGGGAGGCAATAACTTTTAAGCCCCCCCACGATCTTACAGTTACTTGTTTAAATAGCTCTTTTTTTTACTTTTCGAATGATTAAAAATAACAGGAAGAGCAAAACAGTTGAAAAGAGCAAAGCAGCATTTACCAGGGTTTGACCGATATTCCGGCCAGTCGGTTGATGTTGATTGATGGAAGCAATAGTCGAGCAGGTGTCGGTGTCGTCTGTGCAGCTGCCGCCCAGTGCTTTACAGGCATTTATTCTACCGTGTCCGAACCTGGTATCAAAGCCTGCCGGTCCTTTATCGTCGGCTGTACTTTGAAGTCTATTACGTACTTGAGTTGGGGTCCAGCCGGGATTTTGGGACAATAGAAGCGCGGCAGTACCTGCCACAAGCGGCGTGGCACTGGAGGTACCGTTGAAATTCTCAATATAATCATCATTACTATATCCGCCAGCCCCGGAAATATCTGTTGTCCACATGTGAACACCCGGTGCCGAAACGTTAATTTCAGGACCATAACAGCTCCCCCACCAATTCTCTCCATCTGAACTGATCATTGTTTTAAATTGATCCCACTCGTTTGTAGCACTAACGGCAATAATTACTTTACTCGTAGATAAATTAGCCGGGTAAATGACGGGGCCGGAATCATTCCCGGCGGCAAAAACCACAACACGGTTATTGGCGATAGCAAAATCGATGGCAGAGTTGATAGCCCCGGAAGACCCTCCCCCTCCCCAACTGTTACTCAGAACATGAGCACCTCGATTGACCGCGGTGCGAATACCATCTTCAATCCAGGAATTGAAGGTAATCCAGTCCCCCCCCGGAGAATTACTATAAGCAATTCTAACCGGCATGATCTTCACTTGCCACCCGATCCCGGCAACACCAATGTTGTTGTTGGTTATTGCAGCGGCTATCCCGGCACATCCTGTTCCATGTCCGTCCCATGAGTTCGGTTCTTGATTGTTATCGCCATCCGTAGCATCGTAAGGAGTTACTATTTTGTTGCTGAGGTCTTGATGACTTGTCTCAACGCCTTCATCGATAATGGCAACGATTATTGTTGAAGAACCTTGATGAATATCCCAGGCCTCGGGAGCGTCTATATCTGCGTCACCAATACCAACCCAACCGGTATTATTTAAATACCACTGTTTGCTGTACCAGGTATCGCTGGGAGTCGCCGCCGGCGATGGTTCGGCAGGCTTTATCTTTCCCTTTTTTATCTTCGGTCGTTGGGGATAAATCCGGATGAAATTCGGTTCTATAAATTCCACCAATGGGTCCTTATAATATTTGTTTGAAATGGCGAGTCCCTGTCTTGCTGATTTGCCGGTAAATTTTATAATATACCTGTTTTTTATTTTTTCCTCTTTTTTAACCACCTCAGCATTCTTCTTTTTAAGGGATTGAGCGATTTCCTTTTCGGGGACTTCTGACTTAAATTGAACAATAAATTCATTGACAAGTACTTGATCGATACCACCGACTCCATAGACCGGGTTTTCCGATTCCACCCTTTCTATCTCTTTCTTTTTGAATTTTTCTGTGCCTGCCCGAAATGAGCTTGGTCCTATACCTTTTTTAATTCGTATAAGCACGATGTTGTATTTTTGCAGAATGGGTGAATCTTCAACTCGACCAAATCCCGCCGAATCAATACCAGCCTTAAGCGTTTTCATCTCTGCTGCACTGGTTCCTGGTTTTACTTTTAGAGCGCTGTAATTTTGAGACGTCTTTAGAACAATCTTTTTACCGTCAACAATATAAAAATCGGGTTCACTTTCTTGTCCCATGATGGTTCCCAAAAAGCCAGCATAAAAGATGCAGAAGAGGAAAACAAACACCGAAACATTGATACTCTTAATAATCTTCATGGTTTTTTCTCCTATTTTCTTTTTTGCTTTCTTAAAAAGCTTATTATTTGAAAGGTTTTCAAATATTAAGGGGAAAGAAAGGGGACAGAGAAAAATCGCTTGTCCCCTTTTACCTTTTCCCTCATCATATTTCTACATATCTACGTACCCTGCACCGTTCCTGGATTTTGGATTTCTTATTTCTTCTTTTTTAAATCCGCTAGTACTGGTAAGTCGTTGCAGATGCAAACTGCCCAGGGAAGCGACCATTTATGATGGTATCCACCGGCCCAACCATCGCTCCACGTCTTGTCACAAGCAAAGATTTGGAACGTATAGCCGCAGCAAGACCCTCCTCGGTCAAGAGCAAAACCGGCGGGTGGTGCAAACGGTGCAGCCAGACTAGATGCACATACAGCGTCGAACACCCGTAGATCAAGCTGAGTCAATATCCCATCTGCTTCAGGCGGGATTGGCAACACAGGTGGACAACCCGATATAGAGCTTTCACACCTCGTTCCTGGTTCGCCGACCCGTGTCTTGCCCTTTAATGGCTCCGTCCCAAGGGGAAGTGTTAAATCTAATGTGATGGGAACCTGATAGGTAGGACCACCCTGCTTGGTAATGTAAAGCCTGTAATAATCGAAATTTTCACTGGGGTAGGTGGTGTCAGCCTCGTCAATGTATTCATCGTACACAATGCCTTTCAAATTGATAGGCCAGGGCTGGTTACATGGAATACCGTTTGGTAGAAAAATACCATTATCTAAGAGATCTAACCCTGCGCAAGGTTCAAGTCCCTCGATTCCTTTGAATTTTACATGTATCGGCTTATTGTCAAACCAAACATGCTGCGTGTCATAGTACATATTACCGAGAGTGTCCTCAACTTCAAGTAGCAATGTATACTTTCCGCTGTGACAGTGATGGTTGGCATCCGGGCACTCAGGCAGATCGACAGCACTATTGAAACAATAATCCCGGAGCTTATAGATATCAATGCCAGGTGGGTCGATATGCCTTTTTATCCATTCAACTGTCAAATCCCGCCAAATAACTTGATTCCACGGGGCACGCTTTTGACTCTCATCAGGTGGGGTATAGCACACCTTCGAATTTAACAGTGATCCCGTATAATCTGCCGGATTGAATCCAGGTTCTTTGGGACCCGGCAGGAAGCCTAAACCATATTTCAAGTCAAAGCACTTGATTTTTCGATCGTTGCATTCTCCCACCCAGGCACTGCCTTTCACATGGACACAACCACCCACAGGCACAACTGTTCCAGGTCCTGGTCCCATATTTGTATCAACGATGGGTGCATTGGGATCAAAAGGTCCCGGGGGTGTTTGCACCGGAGCACCGGGAGTTTCGGCGACTCGCTCGATATACACCAATTGTTTGAACAATGTGAACAGCGTGCAGCAGCATTTTCGGGAACCACTGGGATGGAATGTATAGACGCACACCCGCACTTCGTAGGGACCGGGCGACCAAACAGTTGTATTGATCCATCCCAGGGTTCCGTTTATCACCGGGGTGGAACCAGTACCCCCACCACCTGGATAGTGGACACCATCGCTGCTCCAGTCAGTATCATCCTGGCAACTTTGCCCCGCAACTTTACGCCACTCCAGGGTATAGTGTCCGAAAGCAGCACCATAAGCACTCCCCACCACCTCCACGGATAGCCCGGGTACGGGAGGATTCGGTTCTTCATCGGTGCAGCCAGTGGGCTTGGTGATGTCGCAAACCAGTCGTTTCTGCACCCAAAGCAGCCAAATAAGAAGACCGATGAGTATGAGCTTTACGAAGAGAATAATCATTGAAGATACTTTTCCCTCCACCAGTTTACCATATTCACCGGTGACCAACTGCCCCAGCAGCAGCAAGACCAAAAGTATGAGAAGAATATACTTGATGAACTTGGCAAGGTCTCGCGGCCGCTTTCGGGGTTTTTCTGTTTGGAGATCATCTTTCTCCGCCATTTTTTCAACCTCCTAAAAAAGTTTTTATTTTAAAGGCTTTTAAGCCTGTAACTTCATCAATAATCAATATTTGTAAAAAATTCACCTGTTCCTTTTTTCTTCTTAGAGAATTTGAAAAGAAAGGGGACAGAGAAAATTCGCTTACCTCCTTGTCCGATTTTCGTATTGTCTAATTAATCTTTGTATCATGGTTCTCATTACTTTGCACCAACACTCCAATACCTGAGTTTGACTCATCTCTAGAATAGCGTAATCCCCCGGTTTTTGTTCAACTTTTATAAAAGTTGATATTTTTTTTTTAAAATGCTGAATTAGAGAGGGTTTTAAAATGTCAACTTTTATAAAAATTGATATTTACTGCCGTGAAAGTAGTCCACAGATTACACAGATTTACACAGATTATAAAAAAAATATAAAAAAATCTGCGTAATCCGTGTAATCTGTGGTTTCCCCTTTTTCATTGTCTCCGGGTGCGGCGCAGCATCATGAGCACTTTATTTGTTATTTTGATCTTATCCAATTTTATGGTATTATCTTGTATGCATAAATCGAATAGAAAACCAGATCAACAGGAGGAATTTATATGGAAACTCCACAATGTCAACCCGGACGTATAAATCGAAAAGGCCTTGCTGCATCGATATTTATCACCTTGTTGTTTGCCGCTTTTATCTTATTTCCCAATTTGAGACGTTTTGGCAGTCTGCGATCATCTATATTAGGAGGGATTGCCGTGGCCTTTCCTGCTTTTGTTATGTTCATGCTCCTTTATACGGGTAAAACCCACTGTTGGCGCAGGATATTCTTCACGACGTACGCCGTGGCGTTCGCTATCTCATTTGTATGGATGACTATGGGAGACCGGGGCCATATGTGGCTCCTGGACCAGGAAGTGTTGTACTCGGAGGCTCCCATGTGCCATATGGTAGTACCAATGCTGGCACTGCCCATTGTCTTTTTTAAAGAAATCATCTTCCCGGTTAATTTCTCCGGTGGAATGTTTATGGTTCTGCTGGTCATTGTCGTGGGACTCATATTCGGCCGGGCGTTTTGTTCCTGGGGATGCTTTTACGGCGGCCAGGACGAGCTTTTTTCCTCATTACGTAAAAAGAAAACCTGGAACCTGGGTATTGAAAAACTTCCCCCATTTATTCGTTACTTTTCGTTTGCCATGCTGGCTTTTATTATTCTTCACTCCTTTGCTACATTGAGCCCGACCTATTGCTTCTGGTTCTGTCCCTTCAAAGCAACCTCGGAGTTTATCGAAGTTAATTCCTTTATCCGGGTGATTCAAACATTTATGTTTGTGGGTTTATGGATGGGACTGGCGATTGTTTTGCCCCTTTTGACCAAGAAAAGGACCCAATGCAGCTTATTTTGCCCGATGGGCGCTTTTTTGAGTCTCACCAACAAAGTCAATATTTTTCATTTAAAGATCGACAAAAGCAAATGCAGTGACTGCGGCCTCTGCGTAAAAACCTGCCCCACCTTCTCCCTGACAAAAGAAGCGGCGGCAAAAGGAAAACCTTTAATTACCTGTACAAAATGCGGGGCATGTATGGATGCTTGTCCTAAGAATGCCATTCAATACGCAGTCAAGGGGGTCCCGTTTACTTCCGGGAATCACCCCATGCTGGAGGGAAGAAATAAAATCGGGGTATGGAGAAAATTTGCTTCAGATGTATGGGACCCGGGAGTGGTTTTCGTTTTCGGGATATTTTCAGTGGGAACAATCATCGCTTCAGGTTTTTTTGTGGATGCCGTGTCCAGGCTCCTGAAGCTTTTACTGGGGGTATAAAATGGATGAAAAAATAGAAAATACGGGAAAAGTAAAAAAGGATAGAAGGCTTCTGAAAGGCGCACCAATGATGTTTTTATCTGTAATTGTTGTTCTCGTTGTTGTGCCTATGAGTTTTATGATGCAAGGTAAGTTTAGCAGCTTTATGAGGTCCCTGGGGGTGAAGTTAAGTCCCAATATTAATGACGGCAGTCTTATTGCCAGGTTTGAAGACCCGGCTAATGATTTGCTGCGGTCTGTTCCTGGTGGCAAAAATTTCCAGGATGCGGCCAGGGCCCTGGATATTCGGGAATTTGCCGTCAAAAAAGTCAGGTTTCATTCCCTGTCCGGGATGGGTATTGAATCCCGGCTGAACCTGGTTTTTTATTTTAATGGAAAACTTCCCAATCCGTTTCATTCCAAACATCGATTCAGTTTACCGGTTATTCATGTATTCATCAAAGCACCGGGAAGATCAGTGCAGGAGCAGGAATCGGATAGGATACCCGATGTCGGTTTTGCTGAGAACGGCTGGAATTTTCATGTGATAATAGATGGTCTGCATGAGCAGGCCCGTATTTACGATCCGGCGGGTCGGTTGTTGGGTAATGGTGTGGGGCTTTATGTCCATCGTGAACAGGGAGTAATCGTTTCCACTGGCGGCAAGGCTGAAGATAGGATGAAAGGTACGAAAATGACGGAGACGTTGGGCCCGGGAAATGAAACCATGGCAGAGAGTACCCGGATTACGGCTGCACTTCCCATGAAAATAATAGGCGACCCTTCACGGGGGGAATGGTCTTATTATGTAGTGGTTGGGTTAGCGGATTTACGTTTCCCATCGATGATGTTTCCCCGGCAAAGCGATAATGAGCCGGAAATCTTTGACTGTGTGCTTCCCAGGGATGCCGGGACTCTGGCCGCAGAAATGACTCACCAAAAAAAACCGGAATTATTACCGCTAAAAGTAAAATCAGGAGGAAGTAAGAAGTAAGAAGTAGGAAGTAGGAAGTAGGAAGTAAGAAGTAAGAAGTAAGAAGTAAGAAGTAAGAAGTAAGAAGAGAAGAAAGAGAATGATGTCAATGGGAAATACCCTTATTAAGCAAAGTACGATGACTGACCGTGTATAAAAAATTTTTGCGGGGGTCCAGGGGGCGGTTTTTATAAAAAGAGCCCCCTGGTCGCCGAAGGCAAAAAAGAACAAAAATGAGAATTGCGAATGATTTCTTATTTATTTGAGGCTTTTATGCTGGGGCTTTCTACCGGGCCGGTTTGCCTGGCTTATTGTGCGCCTATATTGGTACCGTTGATTGTTGCCGAAGATGAGCAGCATAAGTTTTTCCGCACTTTCCGGCTGTTGGGGCTTTTTTTATTAGGCAGGCTGGGGGGATATATTGGCGTGGGGCTGGTAACCGGGATACTGGGGAGCAGCATATTAAAATTTAGCAAAGGAACACCTCAGGCTGTTGTAAGTCTTTTAATGGGAATGATTCTTTTGGCTTTTGGTTTAATGAAAAATTTTCCCCGGCTGAAGCTCTGTGAAATGTTACCAAAGGGCCGGTCATCTGTTGGTTGGGGGGTGGTGTTGGGATTCTTGACCGGATTAAGTATATGTCCTCCGTTTATAGCGGCAGTAACTGTTTCAGCAGCACTTGGTTCTCTTCAGGGTTCTTTGTTTTACTTTATTGCTTTTTTCGTGGGAACAGCTATTTATATTCCCCCTATGGTTTTTCTTGGTCCTCTTTCCCGTGTAACGTCTGTTAACCAGGTGGCAAAGATTTGTCTTATTTTGACAGGTTCCTGGTTTACCATCAAGGGATTAGCTATACTGTTGGGGTAGAGCTAAGGGGAAACCACAGATTACACAGATTACGCAGATTTTTTTATTTTTTCTTCGTGTAACTTCGTGTAACTTCGTGGCTAAAATTAGAATCTCTTTTTTCTTTGTTAACTTCGTGGCTATTTTCATGGCAGGCCGGTTATTCAAGAGTAGTCGTTTATACCTCGATGTATTAAAAAAGGGTCAGGCAAGAAATCCACTTATTGGATATAGAAGAAAGAAGAAAAGTACCGCCTATTCCAATCCAGCAAAATATTCCATCAGATAACGGTGGACAAAGATGTATCCACCGCCAACCTTGCGCATAATGTCGATTTCAGCACAAAAATCCAAGAACTTTGCGCAATTCCAGGGAATGTTGTAGTTGCTAAAGAGGATGAAGCGAAGAAGTAAATGCTTGATAACGTCTGTGCCTCCGAAAATAAGCGCACTATTCAACACAAAAACCAGCGACCATCCCAGCACAGTTATTATTACACCCCTCAAATCAAATGACGCTGATAACACACTAAAAAATGCTGCGTTAAGGGCAATAGACATTGCTCCAAAAAGCATTCCAAGAAGCAGCGCATTTCGTGCTGATTGTCGAATGCCTTGATTCGAAGTAACTCGCTTTTCTATTGCTGTCTTAGTCGAAAACAGCCCTTTTAGAAGCGCACCGAATAAGATGCTGCCCAATGTAAAACTAAGCGTAATAATCACCGCTGCAACCCAACCCAGAACCGCGCCTTTTCCAAGAACGAATCCAACAATCGGAATACTCAAACAGAACCCCACTAAGGCGCCGCCCCATGATAGTTTCACAGTTTCAACGGTTTTGATACGTTGCCGAATAAAACTAATAACAAAGAATGGGAGCAGGATCACACTCAACACCAAAATCAGGACCTGGCTGAAATCCACCAGGTCGTTGGCTTTTTTTTCTGCTGACTTTGCCTTCTCCATTTCCCTCCGGGCATCTTCAAATTCCTGCTTCTTCTTAGTAACCAATCTATCCGCAGCCTCTGATAGAACTTCCTTCGCCAGAGCATCCTCGATAATGTCTAATCCTTGTTGAGTTTTTTCTGATACTTCATCATCAATGCCAATCGAAGACCGATCTATTTTTACAGGGAGTAAAGCATCATCAATAAATGGCCCCACCAGTTGCTGAGCAGCTTCACCATCCTGGAAATAATAGATAAGTTCATCCTTATTTTTAAATGTTTTATTATCTAAATAATCCTGGAATTGTTCCCGGATCGCCTGCACCATACTGACTGCTGACTTTTCTGCCGCCTTTTTTGCCATCATTTTAGCCTCTTCCACCGATTTTTTTATCGACTCCGGGTCTGCATCCAGTAGTTTTTTAAAATCCCATAAAGCGGCAGCCACCTCATCCTCATATGTGGTGGCAAATTTTGCGGCTCGCGCAGCCGCAAAAGCTGCAAGTTCAGATAATTCTGCATGCTCTGCCTTCTGTATTGCTTCATCCGTCCGGCTTTTTGCTTCCATAGTTATAATGTTGAGTACATTTAATGCCGTATTACTCAATACAACCAGCATCATGCCAAGTATGGCAACTGCCAATAGACGTCCCATTAGATATTGAAAGCGTCGCCAGCCAGTTTTAAGTTCTGTGGGTTGTAAATCCTCAATATAAAAAACAGTCCGATTACGTTCTAAAAGCAATCTACCTAACCACACAAGATAATGACGTGTCTGTTTCAGCGTATAACCCTTATCCTGTTTAAACCGCTTCTGTATGTAGCCTTTAAATAAATGATCACGTCGCTCTTTAAAGGTTGAAAAGCCGAGCAACTCGCGTTCTTTCATACCTCGATAGGTGAAACTCAATGCATTCAACAGAAACGGTGTCTGCGCCATTTCCCGTATGGTTTTATCCTTTTTAATCAGTTGTCTTAGCGCGGCTAAATCTTCATCTTGTACATAGGCGTCGATTTGATCCTGGCTCAAGGGTTCCAGGATGATCGCTCCATGCAGGTTGAGCTGTACTGTCAGGTGGTTGTACTCCTCCGTCCGGCTGCAAACAACGGTATCGATGAAGGGGTATTCGCACCTGAAGAGGTTAATCGCCTTTGCGCAAGCGTCTCGGTGCTGCCCGGCCACTTCATCTAATCCGTCCAGCAGTGGCAGAATCGCGCCGTTTTCCAGCCATTTTTTTGCTGCCTTCTTTGGTACCTGATATTGCTGTTGCATTCTTTCGATCAGCCATTTATCCAGGGGTTCACGCTTCACCGCCCATTGGAATAGATTGAAAACAACCGGAATCGGTTTGTCTTCGTCTTGTACAGCCTCTGTAATCAAATCTTGGGTCAGTTTAAGCATAAGCGTTGTCTTGCCCACGCCCGGTATACCCAGGATCAGCAGTTCGCGGTGTAAATCTGCGAATACATCGGCGATTTTTGCATTATGCGGCAGTGTATAGTCACCGTAATCTGTATGGCGAAGCACTGCGTCCGGCTTCGCGCTGATACCGATATTCATGTCCCCGGAACCCAGGGACCGATACAATACTCCCTCAATCCAGAATTTCCGAACTTTTTCCAGCATGACAAGACGGTTGCTCTTGTGGGTTTTAACCAGGGGGTGTGGTTTGAGGTGGTAAGGCTGAAGGTCTTCGTCCCTGTAGTGTGTTTGGGGAGCCTTCAGAACATCTTCTAAATCGGAAAAGCCTTTTTTTTCATCGCTGAAATCGATGTAATTAATAGCGGTAAAACGATGGGGTATTTTTTCGCAAGGGCGCAGGAGAAGAGGAATCAGCGGTTTATTGTTATCAAGTGCCCAATACCACTCATTTTTAACGCTTCGAGAACCCAGGGCTTCAGGTGACATCAGACCGATGACCAAATCCGACTCATCCAGTCCTTTGTCAATTTCTTCGGGCCAATACGCACCTTTGGAGATGTTATGAATATCCATCCATGGATTATAATTCGACACCTGCAACCGAGTCCACAATTTCTCGGCGATGTCTCGGTCTGTACGTTGATAACTTATAAAAACGTTCTTCATTATAGTTAAGGGGACAGGGGAAAATATTTTTACTGCTTAGAAAGCCATTTCCTCATGATTTCTACCAATACCGATAGTGAAACTGGTCACTTTTTTGTCCATTACCTGGTGGTGCTGCGGTACACATGCTTCACCTACGGGAGTTTTAGTATCATAGATTACCAGGTAACCCTCAGGGGAATGTTCGGAAGCCAGGTATTTTTCCGATACCTGGGCTATCCCCTGGTTAAGCACAACAGTAAGATTCTGACGGTTAACTTTGGTCTCTATAATATATTTCCTGCCTTTATAAATTAATAGAATATCCATTCTTCCTAACCCCCCGGGCACTTCATAGCGCAAATCTCCTTCACCATTCTTCACAAATTGATAAAGCCAGGCTGTCAGTAAAAATTGACCGATTTTCTCATACGGTTTTTTCTCTTTATAGAATGCCCTTACTCCAATTTGTGCGA
>JABAOH010002045.1_pt5 | contig 11479 bp, 10 predicted proteins | sample 7062181 | NCBI WGS metagenome assembly JABAOH01 (sample SAMN14538630, study PRJNA623070) | marine sediment metagenome | biome: marine biome [ENVO:00000428]; feature: marine pelagic biome [ENVO:01000023]; material: deep marine sediment [ENVO:00002113]; isolation source: pool of 5 deep marine... | reverse complement strand
GCTATCTTCGCAAGGTATTCTTTGTTTTCAGCCACTAGTTTGCTCGCCATAGAGGTTGTGGCAACCATCTCCAAGGACTTCTTGTCCTTAGGTTTCACTGGAAGAGCGATCCTTTCAAGTAATTCAAGGGCTTTGTCAGCTGCTTTCCTATAGCCGTCTATGATGACGGTTGGATGAACGTTTTTCTCGATAAGGTCTTCCGCCTTCTCCAGCAACTCTCCGGCTATGATGACCGCAGTTGTGGTTCCGTCGCCAACTTCATCGTCTTGCGTTTTGGCAACTTCAACCATCATCTTTGCAGCTGGATGTTGAATGTCCATTTCGTCAAGGACTGTGCGCCCGTCGCTGGTGATGGTTACATCTCCGAAGCTGTCAACAAGCATCTTGTCCATGCCTTTTGGCCCGAGGGCACTCTTCACCGACTCTGCAACTATCCTAGCCGCCATGATGTTGGCGTGCTGGGCTTCTCTTCCTCTGGAACGGCTGGCGCCCTCTCGTAATATTAGGACAGGGGTTCCAGCCAATTGTGTAGACAATCTCAAACAATCCTCCTCATATTGCGGAACAGTAGAAACGGGATTGAAATATAAAGTTTGCGCGCAGGTGTTTTCTGTTTCTAGTCTTAGTATGGATGTTTTTGGTTCAGAAAAAGAGGCTAGTTCTATGATCGAAAAGCAAAAAAAGAAGAAAGGAAGATGCGTTAGCTTGCTAGGGGTTGCGTCGTCGACTGGATTTCAGGTGATTGCAGTGGTTGTTGCCTCGGTCTTTTTCGACGTGCAAAGACAGCGACAAGTATAGCGACCGCAGCGATCGCAACAATGAGCAAGATGGGCACCAAATAGGGAAAAGCAGGCGAGGTTGATACGGCAAAGTAGATCGTGAAGGTTGGGTCATGCTCTATTCGGTAGCCACTGTATTTCGGATAGGAGATTAGATATAGGTAATCTGCCCGTGTCATGTTTGTTATGGTTTCTTTTGCCCTTTGGTAGAGCTGAGGATACATATGCCCCAGAATAAGGGGCAAATATCTCGCAAAGTCACGATGGAACCTAAAGAGGTCACGGTTTCTTGCATACCCACCAATCTCGGTAGTTCTGGTGGTCGCGTTGTAGGAGTCCGATGTACCCTCTGCGTGGTTAAAGAGGTTATAGGTTTGTTTGACGCCGAAGGAAGCGTTGAAGATCTTTTCGCCGTCATCTGCGTAAGTAGATATAGAAGAATCGCTCACAAGGACTCCGTTGTCTGTGACGTTCTGCCCGTTGGCTGAGAGGCTGTAAGTATCGCGGTCCAACATAATCGAGGTTTGGAAGTTGACAATGCTCATCTTGACATCATGTTTGTGGAGATAGTCGTAAACGGTCTCATTGGACAGTTTCGTGCCGTATCGGTAACAGCCGGTGCTGTTGTAGTGATTGTATAGAGGCCAGATCAAGAACCACCCCCAGAAGGTCCAAAGGTCACGTATCCGCCCTATAACGTGGTCTTGGGTTATGGTTGCCTGATGTGTGTCTGGGTCAATGGAGAGGGTATAGCTGAAGGTTAGTTCGTCGTAGGTTGCCAGTCCCCACGGTCTGCTCGTTTCAGTCTTATTTTCGTCCGAAATATAGGTGGTTATCCAAAGAGCCGTCAGGTTTGTGTATTTCATGCCCCACTTCCAGGTTAGTCCTCCTTCAGAGGGAGTTAATGGGAAAATCTCAGACTGGCTGTGGAATGCTGGAAAAGTGGCGTTGGGGAACAACTGTCTGAGGTTCACTCCGAAACTGAAAGAAGCCCAAAGAGTGTCGTTTCTGTCCGGTGAGTCCGGGTGAATCGACTTTGCGGTGTCGTTGAATCCCATCAACATTACGAAGGACGATGCAACTAAGGCGTCTCTTTCGGTGTTCTCAGTTTTATAGTGTAGTAGGAGAGTCTGCATCGGAATTGTGAGAAAAGCTTGGTTTGCCAAGCTTATGTTACGCAGCCCTGCATATACCATCTTTAGGCCCATTTTGTTAACATAAGTCATGTAAACGTTGGCGTGCCAATAGTTGTGTGGTTTCGGTAATCCACGCAGTAGAGCCCATGCCCTCGCATAGTCGAAGTAGTCAACGGTTTTGGCGAAGCTTTCCTTCTGGAAATCCGTCTTTAGCAAATCCTCCGCGGAAACTGGAACCATAAGAAGCGTTGTTGACATGCAAGCAACAAGCAAAACTCCCAGCAAAATCTTGGATCTCAACATTTCAATGCGCCTTCCATCTAAACAAAAGTAAAGACTTCAACATTTCAGAAAAGCATTATGAATCGCAAATAAAAATTGACAAACAACATCCACTTGTTGAGAAGGCCGCTTTGACAAACAAGCCACAAAAATATATCGTGCGCGCACATACTTCACTCGCAACGAAAAACCTTTAATTGCTTCTTCCTCGTATGCAAGTAGCCCACCTATTAAGAGCCGTTCCAGAAGGTCAGAAACATGTCTAGAATAATCGTTTGCGTGAAACAAGCCCTTGACGTAACTGAGTTGAAGATTGATGCAGCAACACGACGTTTAATAACTGCAGGAGTGCCGCGCAAAATAAGTGACTTTGACAAGAACGCGCTAGAGGAGGCTGTACGACTAAAGGAGAAGATGGGAGCAGAAGTCTTTGTTGTAACTGTGAGTTCAGAAGACGCCAAAATGACTTTAAGAGAGGCTCTGGCTATGGGAGCTGACAAAGCATACCTTGTTACTGATCCATCTTTTGAGAATTCGGATACGTTGGTGACATCCTACATCTTGGCTGAAGTAATGAAGAAAGTGGGAGAGTTCGATCTGATCTTGTGCGGCGAAGCCTCTGTGGATAGCTATTCTGCTCAGGTTGGGCCGCGCCTAGCTGAGAGACTAAACATTCCGCAGATAACGTATGTGAGAAAGCTTAGCTTGGACAGTGATGTTGTGACTGCCGAGAGAAGTCTGGAGGACTGCTACGAGACGGTGAAGGCAAAGACTCCAGTGCTGATAACCGTGACTGGCGAAATTAACGAGCCCAGGATTCCAGCTCTCATGGCCATTATGAAAGCATCAAAGAAGGAAATTGTCACATGGAATACAGAGAACCTCGGCATCTCAAAAGAGAGAGTGGGCGAGGCTGCTTCTGCAATCCAGGTGACGGATGTCTTAGCTCCAAAGATGGAGCGAAAGAAGGTCGTGATAAAGGGCGAAACTGCGGAAGAAGTGGCTGAAAAACTGGCGACGGCTATGATTAAAGAAGGAGTGGTGGGAAGGTGAAACGAGATGAGTGAACATGAAGGCGTTTGGATCTTCTCAGAGAACAACGACCTGATGTTAGAGTTACTCGGAAAAGGTAGAGAGCTAGCCAACGAACTGCAAACAGAACTTGCAGCAGTTCTTCTGGGACATGGCTTTGAGAATCAACCAAACGAACTCCCAGGATATGGAGCGAACAGAGTCTACGTGGTTGATGATTCCTCGCTCAAAAGCTTGCAGGTGGAACTCTTAGTTAGCGCTCTAACCAACTTAGCTGAAAAGTACAAGCCTGAAATCCTTCTCATCGGCGCAACGAAACGTGGGAAAGAGATAGCGTCGCGGGTTGCAGCAAGACTTGAAACTGGATGCGTGCCAGACTGCACCCATTTGAGCATAGATGAAGACGGAAGGCTTCAGATGGGTAGAGTAGTATACGGAGGAAACGCTGTGGCAACCCAAATCTGTAAAGTTAAACCACAAATCGCAACCGTTCCCCCACGGGTGTTTACAAAACCACAATATGAAGGAAAACAGGGCGAAGTCATCAAAGCCGCTGTCAAACTTGAACAGCCAAAAACGGAAGTTGTTGAAGTTAACGAAATCGAAGCCCCAGCGGTCAAAATCGAAGAGGCCAAAACAGTTGTCGCTGGCGGGCGAGGAGTCGAAAAGAAGGAGGACTTTAGAATTCTTGATGAATTGGCTGAGATATTAGGTGGGCAAGTTGCCTACACGAGACCGCTATGTGAGGATCGGAAGTGGTTTACAGACTGGGTGGGGCTTTCAGGCCATAAGATTAAGCCAGCGTTATACATTGGTTGCGGCATTTCAGGCGTAATTCAGCATGTGGCTGGAATACGGGATTCCCAAATCATAGTTGCTATAAACAAGGATCCAGAGGCCCCCATATTCGAGATTGCAGACTACATAATTGATGGAGACCTCTACGAGATAGTTCCCGCACTGTCTGCTGCACTGAAGAAACTGCTGAAAGCCAGCTGAATCTTCTAGTTCTGTTTTTCATCTAAGAAGGAAAGAAGAAGTTACTTGTATGGAATGAACTCCTTGCCAAGCATCTCCCTAGCGATGACTAGCCTTTGAATGTTTTTCGCGCCTTCGGCTCCAATACAGTAGGACATGATCCCTCTCAACGCCATTTCAAGGGGGCACTCCTTGGTGTATCCCCAAGCGCCTAACCACAACATCGCGTCTCTGATGATGTCAAATGCGAGATGCGGACCTAACAATTTGACCGCCGATATATACCTAACAACTTCAAGAGGCGTAAAACGCTTCTTCTCATACCTTTCCTTCGTCATCCACGCTGTTCTGTAGACCAATGATCGCAAAGCTTCCAGTTTTGCCCAATTGTCTGCCAATTCGAACTGGATTCCCTCGAACTTGCCTATTGGACGTCCGAAGGCCTTTCGCTCTTTAATGTATTCCATTCCAATCTCCAGCGTCCGTCGAGCACAGCCCACAGAAGTAGCACCGATTAAGAGTCTAGCCAGGTCAAAGCCCTCCATGGTCATGTAGAATCCCTTACCTTCCTCTCCCATGAGGTACTCATCTGGCAATCTGACGTCTTTCATGGAGAAGCCGCCGGTAGATATGCCCATTCTGCCCATATCGTCAAACCGTTTGGTAACTTCAACTCCCGGCGCCTTTATTGGGAGGTAGAAGGATGTCATGCCCTTGTGGGGAGCTCCTGGCGGTGACGGTGATGTTCGCGCGGTTATCCAAAAGCCTCCGCCAAGCTTTAGAGATTCTTCGGTACCACTAATATACATCTTCTCTCCATTGACAATCCACTCGTTTCCTTGCTTCTTCGCCGTTGTCTTAAAGGCCGCAACGTCAGAACCTCCTCCAGATTCGGTCGTCGCTATGCCTGTGAAGCCTTCGCCCCTTATTGCGGGACGTATCGCTTCTTCTCTAACTCTTTCCGTGCAGTAGCGATCCATAACAAAGCCCCAGCTACTTTCCACGAGGAAATGCACAGGGATCGCTATGGTAATGTCGGCGTACGCTAGTTCTTCAGCGGCTATGCAAGCGGTAACCCAATCTGCTCCTGTTCCGCCGTGGTCTTCTGGGACCGTCATGAGCCACAAGCCGAGGTCAGCCATTCCCTTGACGATCTCGTCAGGGACCCATTGCTTAGTGTCGATCTCCCTAACTTTTTCGATGGGTAGGTTTTTCTTGCACCATTCTCTCAGGGCTTTTCTAAAGAGTTCCTGCTCTTCTGTGAAACCAAAATCTACCATGTTCTTTCCACCTATTGAAGTAGGTGTTTTTTGTGCGTGTGTGCATATAAGATTTTTCGGGAAATCGTCGTCAACGTATCTTCTCTAGGAGTTCATCTATAGGGCTTCGGTTAAGATGCAGCCCCAGTCTCTCTTCGTTAATTCCCATGGCTACTCCTAGTAGTTGACTAAAATAAAGAACTGGAAGGTTCAGTTGTGCACCCACCGTGGCAGCAGATACCTTCTGCCTCGCATCGAACATCATGTGACACGCTGGACAAGAAACGACAAGTCCGTCGAAACCCTGGTCTTGAACTGCCTTCAATTTCAATCCCGAGAAAGTAAAGGCTCCATCTCGACGAGACCATAAGAGCATGGCTCCACAGCAGTCAAGTTTCTCTGGATAGGGAAGGCTCTTCGCTCCCAATAGCTCGATCAAATCATCTAGTTTCCGAGGATTCTCTGGATCATCAATTCTTCCCAGGGTGCTCGGTCTGATAATGTGACAACCATAATGCGAAGCGAGTCTCAAGCCGTCAAGCCTTTTCTTCACAGACGTTTGTATGACTTCCTTCTTCACGACGTCATGTAACAGGTCGATGAGATGCCAAAATCTGATGGTGCCACTGTAATTGAGCCCTTCTTCAGCAAGCAGTGAGTCGATTTTTTTTCGTAATCCCTCATCATGCTTCAGAAAGTTAATGGCCTCGGAGAAAGACAAGTGACATCCAGTGCACGGTACGAGCAAATCTTTGATGCCAGTGTCCTCAGCGATGGCTAGATTTCTTATTGCCAGATAGATTGATGCATAAGCGTTTACGCTCCTCATGGGGAGCCCACAGCAGGAGAAATTTTCCAATTCAATTAGCTCAATTCCAAGTTTTGGCAAAATTTCTCGGACAGACATTTCGTAGGCGTATTCTACGTGGGGAATGATGCAACCCCAGTAAACAGCCATCCTCATTTCAATAGACTCCTAAATAGTCTCTTCTAAAGCCTTAAAGATGGCAGACTTGAATTTCTCACTCGGCTGAGGGATCTTCGGCAAACCAAGCTTCTCTCGATCTAATTTCCTTAGACTACGTGTTACGGTCTCCTGCGGTTTCAGGATAAAGCCGGTTTCAAGAATCATGCTGATGTTTCTTAGCACCGTCTCAGGGACATTAGCCTCCTTCTCCACAGCTAAGTTTCTCAAGGCCAAAAGAAGGTCTACTGGTGCCACATCCTGTGGGCATCTTTCTTTGCATTTCAAACACTGAGCGCAAGTCCAAATGATGCCTGACTCGACCACTTCGTCAACAAAGCCCAACCTAACCATGTTCACAACTTCGTGGGGCTTCAGTTCCATCATCTTCATGGATGGGCAACCACTTGTACAACGGATACATTGGAAACAATCACGAGGCTTGTGCTCGCCGATCTTTGCCAGTACTTTATGACGAAGTTTGGCATCTGGCTTTTTCGTTGTCGTTAGATCTGTGATACTCATATCCTAACCACATAACATTCAAGCTTTATAGGTATTACTTATCAGACCACAAAGAATTTAGAGCTATCAAATGCGCGCACTAAGCATGATGTATGATGTGAACTGGATGCTCGGGCATGTTCTTCAGTAACTCAATCAGGACTGAGGGTTTGAGATTCAGCTTATCTAACTCAGATGGATCATGCGCGCGCATTCGTCTTCTTCGAAGTATTGAACAAAGTTTGTGAGATGTAGACAGCCGGCCACCAAAGCTGCATATTTGACGTCTGGGGCTGGGAACCCTTGAAAAGCAACCGTAAGGGTTTCCAGCTAAATGAATTTTGACGCAACTACTGCCAAAATGCTCGTATCTAATCCTCCGGAAAGAAGATGCCCTCAGCTGGATTCTTTTTTACCGCCTCTTCTAACACCGATCGAAGTTCAAAACAGATTTTCTCAATGTCGTTATTCAGAATCACAAGCTTTCCCCATAGATCTTCGCTTCACGCAGTTTCCTGTATCCTTTCCACCATCCTAAGCATAACTCGAAGATAAAAAGCATGTTTTGGAATAACGCGCGTAGAACACAAAAAAGGGGAAGGTCAAGCCTTGATATTTTAGCCAAATATTCTAATTGTTGCTGTAGTATCACAGTCACAAACTCTTAAAAATTCGCCTACCGAATATTCGGAAAAAGCGTTCGCTCAAATGAGATGGTCGGGAAGATGCAGAGAAACTTCTTTGAAATAATCTCTGAGATATTGCGAGTAGCGAAGAATGGAGCAACAAAGACACGCATCACGTATTCATGCAACCTTAGCAGTCGTATGGCTCAAAGCTTTCTCAACTTTTCACTGGAATTTGGTCTCCTTAGAAAAGGAAGTGCCTTTCATACCACGGAAAAAGGTCTGCAATTCGTGAAGACCTATCAGAATTTAGAACTTCTTATGAACCCGCGAAAGTAGATATCCACGCATGCGCAGGTCTTTCTTTCGTATCGCGCGCGCATCATAACTCTTAATCAAGAACAGCGCTAAGTTTTTTGTCGCATGACTTATAAGAGCGCCAAACGGATTTCTAAACTCTCTAGACGATACTGTCACGTAGAAGTTGATAGTGGATGGCAAATAAACACTCGGCTTTGGTGATCGGGTCTGGAATCGCCGGACTGCGAGCTTCACTTGATTTAGCTAGAGTAGGACTTGCCGTTCATCTGGTTGAACAGAAACCTCGCCTCGGCGGTCACGTGGCACTGCTATGCAAAGTCTCTCCAACATTGGAAAACGCCGAAGAACTCGTAAAACCCATGATTCAAGACGTTATTGACCACCCGAACATCAAGGTTCTTTCGTACTCAGAAATAGAGAATGTCTCAGGTTCTATAGGTAGTTTTGAGGTCACCGTACTGAAGAAAGCTAGATACGTGGACGAGGAAAAATGCACCCTCTGTGGCGAATGTGCCAAAGTCTGTCCAGTTGATGTTCCTAAAGAATACGAAATGAACCTTGCAACAAGAAAAGCCATCTATCTACCACAACCATACCCATTTCCGCTCAAGTACCTGATTGACAACGAAACTTGTCTCTACTTTAAAGACGGGTCTTGTACTGCGTGCAGAGACGCCTGCCCCGAAGCTGCTATCGTTTATGAAGAAAAATCAGATCCAGAACAAGTTGATGCAGAGGCTATAATCGTTGCGACAGGCTTCACACCGTACGACGCGCGAAAGGCTGGACAATACAAATATGACGTTTACCGCAACGTCATAACAGGAATGGAGTATGAACGGTTATGCAGTCCAAGCGGGCCGACCAGCGGTAAAATTCTAAGAGTCAGCGACAAGGAAAAGCCGAAGAGTGCCGTCTATGTTTTGTGCGTGGGTTCACGGGAAGAGCATAATAATGAATACTGCTGCAGGGTTGGATGTTTAGACGCTTTAAAACACGCGTATACATTGAAGAATCAGTACGGAAACGAGGTGGAGACTTACATTTGTTACACTGATATGCGAGCAGTGGGCAGAAGAGCCGAGGAGTTTTATCGAACCGTTCGGGAGTCAGATGTTATTATGATTCACGGGGAACCATCGGAAGTTCGAGAGCTTCCAGACAAATCGTTGAGTATAGAGGTCTACGATCAAGCAACCTCCAAGTTGCTCTCTATTGCAGCAGACCTAGTCGTTCTAGAAGTTGGACTGGAGCCACAGATAGATCTTCACCAAAAGTTGACGGTTCCCTTAGACGTTGACGGTTTTTTCAAAGAGGCACAACCAACATTGGCGACAACAGAAACGCCTATTGAAGGAATATTCATAGCCGGATCAGTGCAGCAGCCGATGAACATAGCGGAGACCGTGGCGCACGCGTCCGCAGCAGCCATGAGGGCTTACCTCTCAACGGGGAAATAGCATATGATACGTTGTTACTGTCAAAATGGCACGCAACTTTTGTTTGCTCCTAATCCTAGCAAGCTTTTAATCTCTGCATAAGCCAAGGAGCGTTTGCGCGCGCGAAGCAACAACTTGCGCCCACAAGCGGAAATGTTTTCAACGAAGAGAACATTCAAAGAATTGGCGTCGTTTAGAAGGCGAAGAACCTTGGCGAAGAAGTCATCGGCCAATGACAAGAGAGTCAGAGTTATCATAATGGGTGCGGCTGGTAGAGACTTCCATAACTTCAACGTTCACTTCCGAGACAACGATACATGCGAAGTCGTAGCCTTTACCGCCACACAAATCCCTGGCATAGAAAAACGAACGTACCCAGTCGAATTGGCCGGCTCCAATTATCCTAAAGGCATTCCCATTTACTCCGAAGAAGAACTACCAGAACTCATCACAAAACATGGTATAGACGAGGTGATCTTCGCATACAGTGACGTCTCCCACGAATACGTCATGCATAAAGCATCAATAGTGCTCGCCAAAGGCGCGGACTTTAGGCTTATGGGCCCATTATCCACCATGTTAAAAGCCAAGATCCCTGTTGTGGCGGTCTGCGCCGTAAGAACTGGATCCGGCAAGAGTCAGACCTCAAGAAAGGTTTCGAAACTCTTGAAAGAAAGAGGCTTTGACGTAGTCATCGTACGGCATCCAATGCCCTACGGCGACCTACGCAACCAGATGTGCCAACGATTCGCCACCTACGAAGACCTGGACAAGCACGAGTGCACAATTGAGGAGAGGGAAGAGTACGAGCCGCACATCAACAACGGGATTGTGGTCTACGCAGGCGTCGATTACGAAAAGATTCTGAGAGAGGCAGAAAAAGAAGCTGACATAATCGTTTGGGATGGAGGCAACAACGACATGCCCTTTTATGCATCAGATCTGTACATCGTTGTTGCTGATCCCCACCGCGCAGGCCACGAAGTGAGGTATCATCCGGGAGAAACAAACCTAAGAATGGCCAATGTAATAGTCATCAACAAAGTAGACACCGCTGACCGCCAGCAGGTGGAACACGTTCGAGAAAATGCAAGATCGGTCAATCCCGAGGCGACAATCATCGAAGCTGCTTCGCTCATAACCGTAGACGAGTCGAAGCTCATCAAAGGGAAAAGAGTCTTAGTGGTGGAGGATGGTCCAACTTTGACACACGGCAACATGCCGTATGGTGCCGGAACGATCATCTCGAAACGACTTGAGGCGAGGGAGATCGTTGACCCGCGTCCCTACGCGATTGGCTCGATAAAGGACATATTTAATGCCTATCCTCATTTAGGAGCGGTTCTTCCGGCTATGGGCTATGGCGAGGACCAGATAAAAGAGTTGGAAGAGACGATTAACGCAACTCCTTGTGATGCCGTAGTTATCGGTACTCCAGTCGACTTGCGGCGGCTATTGAACTTAACTAAACCAGCAGTGAGAGCCGAATATGAACTTGAAGAAGTCAGCAAACCAGCTCTGAAAGACGTTCTGGACCATTATTTTCCGAAAAAATGGCCCTTGAGTTGACCTTGAGATGGCCGAGGAAAGCATATCTCACATACCCATCCGGTTTACCATCGAAGGAGTAGGCCAAGCCAACGGAGACCTGGTTCGCTACCTCGCTCCAAGAACCATAGAAGCCCTGGTCAAGAAGCTTCCCCTTGAAGGACGAGCAGCTCTGTGGAAAGAGGAGGTCTACTTTGAAATCCCTTTGAAACTTGGGGAAGAAAAGGCCAAACCCACAGTGGAGAAGGGCACTATAGCTTTTTGGCCCATGGGCAACGCCTTGTGCATCTTCTATGGTGAGTCACAACCGTATAGCGCAGTAAACGTAGTCGGAAAGATTACAGAGAATCTAGAACTCTTCAAGCAGGTGAAAAGCGGCATGAAGATAACTGTTGACAAAATCTAACGCGCTATGGAAGCAGCACTTCAGCCCAGCGTGCCAAAATTTCTTTGCATCTTTTCTGTATGGCCGGATCTCTGCTTCTTCTTCCTAGAGTTTCTAGGAATTCGATGCGCTTTTCAACCGCTCTCTTTTCTCCCATTTCATAGTATAGCCTGCCTTCTATGTAGTCCTTCATCTGTTGTGTTTTTTGGACTATGAAACTCGCGGC
>JABAOH010161852.1_pt4 | contig 11480 bp, 17 predicted proteins | sample 7062181 | NCBI WGS metagenome assembly JABAOH01 (sample SAMN14538630, study PRJNA623070) | marine sediment metagenome | biome: marine biome [ENVO:00000428]; feature: marine pelagic biome [ENVO:01000023]; material: deep marine sediment [ENVO:00002113]; isolation source: pool of 5 deep marine... | reverse complement strand
GAAGGGTATCCGGAAAATGATATTGATTGAAGAAGCCTGGAAAGCTCTCATGAAAGAAGGCTTTGCCGAATACATAAAATACTTATTCAAAACTGTCAGAAAATTTTTTGGCGAAGCGATAGTAGTAACGCAGGAAGTGGAAGATATTATTTCTTCTCCGGTGGTAAAGCAGGCCATCATTAACAACAGCGATTGCAAGATACTGCTTGACCAAAGTAAATATCAGAACAAGTTTGACCAGATACAGGAATTGTTGGGACTAACAGAAAAGGAAAAGGCGTTGGTGCTGTCCGTTAACAAAGCCAATGATCCCACCAAGAAATACAAGGAGGTTTTCATCAGCCTCGGAGGTATGCTAAGCAAAGTGTACCGTACAGAAGTAAGCCTGGAGGAATATCTCGCCTATACTACCGAGCAAACAGAAAAGGTAAAACTGATGGAATATGCTGCAAAGTTTGATGGCGACATCCGCAAAGGCATTGCGGCAATGGCAGAAGAAATAAGAAATAAAAGCTAAACACCTACTCAATGAAACTGAATAAACTGATATATGACCTACACGTAGCCATTAAAATGATACTTCACTTCGGGAGGCAGCACCATGCTACGCTCTCTATGATGGAAGGCATATATGTAAGACAGCCGCCGCAAAATGAAAAGATTGCAGGAGTAGATGCCACCCTTACCATAAAGCCCTGTGGCAGCTTCTACCAGGTTACCCGAACAGAATATGTAAGTAACACTCCTGAATCTGAAGAAATATGGTTGGCTACCTATGGTTGGCATTCCAACGGCCACCTCATTGAAATAGGCGGAGATCGATATTGCGTTTTCGAGACAGTTTCAAAATCACTGTACCTCGAAGCACTGACGGAGCAGGGAAAGACAACGATTGAATTATTTATTAAAAATCTATAAGGCATGAAAAAGATATGGTTAATTACAATGTTAGCTACCATGTTACTGGTGGTAGCACCTACGCAACAAAGCCACGCTGTGGTTTGGGTTGTAGTAAAAGCTGCCGTCAAAAAAGTGATCAAGGCAATTGACCTGCAAATTCAGAGATTGCAGAATAAAACGATCTGGCTGCAAAATGCCCAGAAAACCTTAGAGAACACTCTATCCAAATTGAAACTGGATGAAATTTCAGATTGGACAGAAAAGCAAAAAGAGCAATACCGGAAATACTATGAGGAACTGGCTAAAGTCAAATCCATTATATCGTATTACCAACGCATCAGGGATATTACAAAAAAACAACTACGCCTTGTTGATGAATACAACCGTTCCTGGTCGCTGATCCGGCAGGACAGACATTTTACAGCAGAGGAAATTTTGTACATGGAAAAAGTGTATTCCGGCATTCTCGACGAAAGCCTGAAGAACATTGACCAGATCAGCCTCATCATAAAATCCTTTACGACGAAAATGAGCGATGCCAAAAGGCTGGAGCTGATTAACAACGCAGCCGACCAGGTAGATGTCAATTATTCGGATCTGGTGCAGTTCAACAGGCAAAACACTTTACTAAGTCTTCAACGTGCCAAAACTGAGACCGAAGTGCAGGCAGTAAAAAAATTATATGGACTTCCTTAAATCAGAACGTATGAAAAAGATATTCTTGTTTCTATTGCTGGTTGTGTCGGCAGGGAGTAACCTGCAAGCACAAACTTTTGCAGAATGGTTTCAGCAAAAGAAGACACAAAAGAAATACCTGCTTCAGCAAATTGCTGCGCTCCAGGTGTATATCGGCTATGCTAAAAAGGGCTACAACATAGCCAAAGATGGGTTGAACACTATCGGCGGCTTCACCAGGGGAGAATTTAACCTGCACACGGATTACCTAAATTCTTTGAAGTCCGTGAACCCGGAAATCAGGCGGTATGCAAAGGTTGCGGATATAATCGCCTTACAGGTAAAAATTGTACAAAACTACAATCGCACTTACGGCAGGCTTAACAGCAGCGACGCCTTTAGCAACGATGAGCTGGCCTACATCAGAAGGGTCTTTGGTCGGTTGCTGGACGATTGCGATAAAAGTCTTGACGAACTGATTACGATTACAACGGATGGCAAGTTAGAAATGAAGGACGATGAACGCATTGCAAGGATTGATAAGCTGTATCTGGACATGCAGGACAAATACACTTTCTCACAAAGTTTTTCTAATGATGCCAAATCCCTTGCTGCATCAAGAATAAAAGAAAATACAGATGTACAAACCAGCCGTGTACTACAGGGCATTAAAAACGAGTAACTATGAAAAAGCTGATCATAATAATATCGCTCTCATTCCTGGGTATATTGCCCGCCTTTCGTGCATCTGCACAGGCAGATGAGATAGCGCAGCTCGTACTCAATATTGAGAAGCTGGCGCAATTCAAGCAAATCCTCAGCGACATGAAGAAAGGCTACGAAATTCTTAGCGGGGGATATAATACCATCAAGAATATTTCAGAAGGCAACTTCAGCTTGCATAAGGCTTTTCTCGATGGTTTGATGGAGGTAAGTCCAACGGTGCGCAATTACCGTCGTGTAGCAGACATTACCAATTACCAGATCATCCTGGTTAAAGAATACCGTAAGGCTTATGAACGCTTCCGGCAGGACAACAATTTCAATGCAGATGAGCTGGCTTATTTGGGTCGTGTATATGACAATCTATTTAAAGAAAGTCTGCGCAACCTCGATGAGTTGCTTACTGTGATCACGGCGGGCAAAGCCCGTATGAGTGATGATGAACGCTTGCAGGCCATTGACCGGATTTATGCAGACATGCAGGACAAATTAACGTTCCTGCGGCATTTTAACAACAACACTACAATACTGGCAGTGCAAAGAGCGAAAGAACGCAACGATGCACAGACCATCCGAAAAATCTATGGATTAAACAATTAAATAAACAAATATGGCAAAGTGTAGAAAGGCCGCCTGGATGGCGGTAGTGGGATTGATATTGCCTTTTATAAGCCATGCGCAGGGAATTGCTGATGAAATGAAGGGCTTGCATGGCGTGCTGGAACAACTGTATGATGAGATGATGCCCCTGTGCAGCCAGTTGATCGGTGTAGGCCAGGGATTAGCAGGCTTTGCAGCTATGTGGTATATCGCCTCCCGTGTATGGGGACACTTATCAAGAGCAGAGCCTATTGACTTCTACCCGCTTTTTCGTCCTTTCGTGATCGGCTTCTGCGTTTTATTTTTTCCAACAGTCGTTCTCGGTGTGATCAACGGTGTGATGAAGCCTACGGTAACAGCAACCGCAGCAATGGTGGAAGGTTCTGATAAGGCTATTGCAGTTCTCTTACAGAAAAAAGAAGAAGCCATCAAGAAAACCGATGTATGGCAAATGTACGTGGGCGAAAGTGGCAGTGGCGACAGAGATAAATGGTATAAATACACGCATGATAACGAAGACCCTTCAGAGGAAGGCTTTTTCGAGGGCATTGGCAATGACATCAAGTTTGCCATGTCTAAAGCCTCTTACAATTTCCGCAACTCTGTAAAAGAATGGATGAGCGAAGTGCTGAGGGTACTCTTTGAAGCGGCATCACTGTGTATAGATACGCTACGAACGTTTCAGCTAATCGTGCTGGCCATCTTAGGCCCTTTGGTGTTCGGGATTGCAGTATTCGACGGTTTTCAGCATACGCTCACGGTCTGGATAGCAAGATATATCAACATCTTTTTATGGTTGCCCGTAGCAAACATCTTCGGAAGCATTATCGGCAAAATACAGGAAAAGATGCTGGAGCTGGATATATCACAGGTACAGGATTATGGCGATACATTCTTCAGCAGAACGGATATGGCCTACCTGGTCTTCATGATCATTGGCATCATCGGATACTTTACCGTTCCCTCCGTGGCTAATTATATCGTTCACGCTGGTGGCGGTGGCGCATTAGGTCATAAGGTCACCAGTTTATTCGGCAGTTCTTCCAGAACTGTGGTCAACACTGCATCTGCGGGTGCAGGCATGGCTGTGGATGCTATGGGCAGTGCAGCAAACCGCATGTCGCAAAGTATGTCAAGCAGTGGTGCATCTAACCCCTATTTCGGCGATAGCAGTAGCGGAAACTCTGGTTACATGAACGATAAACTAAAGGGCAATTCATAATAATCTAAAGGAGGATATATGTTCAAAAAGATGAAAAATATTGATACAGCATTCCGGCACGTCAGGAGCTTTACCCTGGTGGTGATCATCGGCTGTGTATTGATCTGCTGTTTTGCATTGTACAAAAGTTTCAGTCTGGTATCGCAGATGCAAAGCAAAATATACATTCTCGCTAACGGCAAGGCACTGGAAGCCTACGCTTCGGAGCGAAAAGATAACATACCTGTTGAGGCAAAGGATCACGTAAAAACATTTCACAAGCTGTTCTTCACACTTGACCCTGACGACAAAGCCATTACCGCAAATATCACTAAAGCATTATACCTGGCCGATGGAAGTGCGAAACGTGCTTACGATGATCTGAAAGAAAATGGCTATTACGCCGGGCTTATTTCCGGCAACGTCAATCAGACTATTGTGGTGGATAGTGTTGCGGTAGATATAAACGAGTATCCCTACAAATTCCGGTGCTACGCTACACAAAGCATTGTACGCCCTACCAGCATTACAACCCGCAGCCTGGTAACCGATGGAGCGTTGCGAAATGTATCACGGAGTGACAATAACCCGCATGGCTTTCTCATTGAACGATGGAGTACGATTGACAACAGGGATTTAAAAACAGTAAGCAGGCGCCAATAAAAATAAAGATCATGAAACTATTTCCTAAAAGAAGAGAAGGCAATACCGAAGCTAAGCCCAATGCGATTAGCAAAGGCATGGAGGCAGGCTATAAGCGTTTGCAGGGTGGCTGGGCAAGCTGGATGATGAAGCGTACGGAGAAATTCTCACGTCGTACATGGCTCGTGCTGCTTGCGCTCTTTGTGATGTTCACCAGTTCATACAGTGTTTATCTGGCGGTGAACGCTTTTACGGGCAAGAAAGGCAATTCAATCACTATAACGCCGATTAAAAAACCGAAGCACGCTACTGAAACAGGAGAAACAAAAACAGACGCTGCCGAGGTATCGGAGGCAGAATACAGCCGCATCAAAAAGTTCAGGGTGTATATGGATAGCCTGGCGCGAAGTCCTTCTGGAAAAGCCCTGTACGACAGCATCAATAACCATCGTCCGGGACTGATGGATAGTGTGAGGTTTATTGAAAATTATTATCAACAATTAAAACAAAAATAGAAATGGAAAAGCAAGTGAAAACTCCGAAAATGATTAGGCAGCGCAGGTTCTTACTGGTATTGCCAATGCTCGCATTGCCTTTTATGACCATGATATTCTGGGCGCTTGGCGGTGGCAAAGTTGAAAAAGTTGAAGCGCAGGCAGCAGTGAAAAAAGGCTTCAACATTAACCTGCCGGACGCTAACCTGAAAGATGACAAGCCGATGGATAAAATGAGTTACTACGATCAGNNAATGATCCCAACTACAAGAACATTGGATTAGCAGATACGGATGAATACCTGTCAGGGAAAGAAGACACATTTCAACTACCTGCCGATGAAAGAGGGCTGAACACTTCTCTTTACGGTAGACGTGGGGGTAATGATCCCCATACGGACAAGATATATCGAAAGCTGGCAGAGCTTGACAGGGAGATGAGCAAGCCTGTACCTGCTTCTATGGAAGATGATCCTTATGATATGTATCAACGTACTCCCGGCAGAGGTAATAATAATAGTGCAACCGTTAATTCGTCAGACGTGGACAGGCTGGAGCAAATGATGAACATGATGAATCAACCTGCTGGCGAAGATCCCGAAATGAAGCAACTGAATGGAATGCTGGATAAGATACTTGATGTGCAATATCCTGAACGTGTACAGGAAAAATTGAAGCAGACCTCCCAGGCAAACAAAGGGCAGGTATTCGCAGTATCGTCAAAAACAAAAGAAAACAACATCACATTGCTCAACACCGACCTGCCTGCGGGTGGTTCAACAAATGGCTTCTATTCGTTCACTGGTGCAACAGCTATCGAAGATTCACAGAACGCCATAAAAGCGGTCATACACGAAACGCAGACTATCGTTGATGGTTCCACTGTCAAATTGCGATTGGTAAATGATGTATTCATTAACGGGGTTCGTATTCCTAAAGACAACTTCATATATGGTATCGCTTCGCTCCGTGGTGAAAGATTAAGTATCAAGATTACCAGTGTGCGGTATAATAATTCATTGTTTCCAGTTGAATTAGCGGTGTACGATATGGACGGACTGGATGGCATTTACATTCCCGGTGCAATTACCAGGGATGTTGCAAAGCAGTCCGCAGACCGGTCTATGCAAACCATCGGCTTGACTTCACTTGACCCTTCGTGGGGAGCGCAGGCTGCAAGCGCAGGTATAGAAGCTGCAAAGACTTTGTTCAGCAAAAAAGTCAAGCTGATTAAAGTAACTGTAAAAGCAGGCTACCAAGTGCTTTTACGTGACGAAAAGCAAAAACNNCCAAAAGATGAAAAAGATCAGTGCAGTAATGGTAATGGGAATTTTCCTGCTTATTACAACTTTCAAAGCGCAGGCGCAAACAAATACAGCCTGGCAAACAAAAGCAATTGAATCATATCATGTGGCAATTGCTTTCTCCAAAACAACCAACATTATCTTTCCCTATTCTATTGTCAGTGTAGATATAGGAAGCAGGGATGTGTTGGCTCAAAAAGCGAAGGGAGTAGAAAATATCTTGCAGATAAAAGCCGCAAAAGATAGCTTTCCTCAAACAAATATCAGCATCATTACTGCTGACGGAAAGCTCACATCCTTTCTGGTTGATTACGCCGAACAGCCTACTATACTCAATATTTCATTAGCGGGTCTGACAAAGCAAAACACCATCTCTATTCCTTCAGAAAGTATCAACCAGGAACAAATGGAGAATTACGCTTCAATGGCTTTTGAATCAAAGAAAAAGATACGGGGTATAAAGGATGAAACTTTCGGCATTCGTCTTAAACTGAACGGCCTGTTTATCCATGATGACATTATGCTGATGCGCTTCAATATTGCCAATGAAACAAATATCAACTATGATATTGACCAGCTCAGGCTTTACATCCGTGACCAAAAGAAAAGCAAAAGAACTGCTACGCAGGAGATAGAAATAGTACCCGTACTTGTACATAACAATACGACCCAAGTAATCGGGCAGTCAGATACTACCATCGTTTTTATTGTACCCAAATTTACTATTCCTGATAAAAAGTACCTCGCAGTTCAAATGATGGAGAAGAACGGAGGCAGGCATCTGGAACTGCATATAAAGAACAAGAAAATTGTAAAGGCAGCTCCGATTAATTAAACCTGAACGCTCCATTGAAACTGTTCCATTCTATTTCAATTATTCGTTTTCGCTAAAAGATATGTTATGAAAATAAGGAAAGACGACTACAAGGATATTCTTGAATACCTGACTAAAAAGCGTTGGGAAGGTGAGGAATTTGTCGCCTTTCTCGATGATGTTTCTCCAGTAACTAAAGAAGATCTATTCACATTCCCCACAGAATACGATGTTAGGGAGTTCTGCTACGAAATGTCAACCGACATTGACTTTTACAACTTTCTGGCAATACGGTCGGCATATAAGACTATGCAGGAAGCTGCCGAGAACAGCAAACTAATGATTGAAAGGGAGGGCATCATTGACGTGTCCCTGATGGTAGCGGTTCGTTACGAAAGATTAGAAAGAGAACAATTAAATAACAATCAAAATTCAGAAGTTATGAATCAGAAAAATTTTGAATACCTGCGTGACCAGGTAAAGTACACCGGGTTCGGTGAAGGGTTGGAAAACGACCTGAAGCAAAAAATTCAGGAAGGAACCCCGGAGTTTAAATTGGCCTATGAAACGAAGTATGGCAACGATACTGTAAACGCTACATTGAATTTCAGCCAATCGAAGCAAAGCGATATGTATTTCTTTAATTCCTATCAGGTGAAAGTGCAAAAGGAAAATAGCTCTGAAACAATGGAGCAAACCTTCTACATCAACAAAGGCAATAACATTACCCTGAAGGAAGGCTATAACCTGATGGAAGGAAGGTCAGTGAATAAAGACCTCACCAATAAAGAAGGACAGGTGTACAACGCCTGGGTACAGATGGACTTTAAACAAAGTGATAATAACGGCAATTTCAAGCTGAAGCACTATCATGAAAACTACGGCTACGATTTGGAAGCGGTTTTATCCAAGCATCCGATCAGGGAATTAGGTAACGAGGAATACAAATCCAATCTGATGGATTCCCTTAAAAAAGGGAACCTGCAATCTGCCACGTTTCAGATCAACGGTGCGGAGCAAAAACAATACATCGAAGCTAACCCTCAATTCAAGACAATCAACATATATGATAGCAGTATGCAAAGGGTGGATAACAGACAGGCGAAAAAAGAACAGCAGTCTGAAGGTGAAAGCCAGTCAGCTAAACAAGACGGTAAAAAGGAAAGGCAGACACCTGCTGAAGATGATGGCCCTGAGATACCGAAGGCATCTAAGAAAAGGAGAAAGAACCAAAGCATCAGCTAAGCACTAAGTAGCCCCGTCTATTATAAATAGTCGTGAAGTTGAGATGGTGAAAAGGAAACTATTTATAACGTAAAAACAGATTGAAAAATGAAAAGTCAAATATTAATGCTGCTAATATTTATAATAAGCCTTTCAGCATGTACGAAAGATAATGAAGCTGTAATATCAGAAGGCGAAAATAAAATTGCGCAGTTAAGATCACCACTTGGCGAAGCAGGTCCTGAAAACCCGGAAAATGCCTACGATAGCATAGGCTATTGGCATAATCAGATCGTGGCATACGTGCAGAACTGCAAGCCAGTTACAGACACACCTAATGTAGAGATGTCAACGCGATGTGTACTTCGCTTTTGCAGGGAAATGGAACGTATTGCCATGCCTCTATCATTTTTCTCAACAGTAAACCAGACGGTAAGGCAAAGCAACGAAAGCATCCAAACGCTTATAGCTAATTGTCCTTATGAAGAGCCAGTAAAGGCCGCCCTGGATTCGCTGGTGCAATTGATCAAACGACTTTCGGATAGGGATAGTCCCTATCCGGTGATTAAAGCCATGATTGTGAACTTTGAGAGGAGGGTAATGCAAAATAACCTGCTCAGTCCTGAAGGTCGTGAAATTGCCCTTAAAGCGGCATCGGTAGCACGTTACTCCATTTATTATTGGATGAATACGCTCCAGCCCCCGGCTCCGGCGGCGGCCTTTAAGTTTAAAAACATAGTTAAGTGGATTGCCGCCGTCACGAGTGATATAGGCGGCGCTATCGTGAGCGGCAGTGTGGAATACGCCGCCGATTGCAGCACCTATGCCTATGATCTGGTGACGTACAGTATGCCTTAGTTGATCCTCAAAAATCAGGTTATGAATAACAGTCTTGTAAACAGAGTGGAAGCAGAGCTGAACCAATGGCGTTCAAGGGAGGAACGGTTTAGCAAGCTGTTTTCTTTCAGCCTTTCAAATAATAGGGCACTGCTAAAAGAAAAGCTGGATTACTACGACCGTATTGCTGCAAAGTATAAAGGCACGCAGGATCTGGACGAGCGGTTTGCACTCAGGGTGCTAAGGCAAGAGCGCAATCGTATTGAAAAGCAGCTTTATCCTAATCTACTGATAAGGCTGCTGCGCAGGTTATTAGTTGCACCCGTTAAGGAACAAATCGTAATAAGGCAGGATAACAGGAAAACAGAGCAAAACAGCCAGGCGTTGCACTATCAGGTGCAGCGTGCTGGCTTTCCTGACCTATCTGCAAAAATTGATGAGCAGATGAAACTTGGGCAGCAACAATTTTCCATTCCTGTTTCCTATTACCTCAATGATAAAGAAAGGTTAGATCATCAATTATCGTTCGCTAAAGATCAATCCGGTGCATACCAGCTTGAAGGGTATAAAACAACCCTGTATAATGAATCCAAACCGGAGGAAAAACGCCAGCAATACTTTACCATGCGTAACGGTAATAATGTAAATGCCACGGAGTGCTATAATCTTTTATCCGGTCGCTGCATCCAGAGCGGTGGAACTTGGATGCAACTTGATTTTAACGACAAAGACCCAAACGGCAATTTCCGAATCAAGCAATTCCACTCAGACTACGGCTACGATCTTGAAAAGGCTTTGCAGCAGCTTCCGTTAAAGGAATTGCTCAATAAAGGTGAAGCAGATAAGCTGCAATCGGAATTAAAAAATGGAAACCGTGTGTCGGTGAGCTTTGTGAAGGATGGAAATGAACAACGCTTCTATATTGAAGCTAATCCGCAGTTTAAATCAGTAAATATTTACGATGAGCATTCCAGGAAAATAACGCTTCATACAGCATTAGGCAATAAAACAATGGATGCTATGAAAGTTACGCATAAGGTCAATGAGCAGCAGCAACAAAATCATGCAAAAAAGAACGGAATGAGATTAGGGTAATAAAAGGGGTGAGCAATGGATAGGCTGTATTATTTGTCGGATTTTTTTGAAGCCATAGGAACTGATGCCCGCATCAGCATTACTCATATAGGCATTTATGCGGCTTTGTTACAGTATCGCATACAGAATGGCTTTGCCAACCCTATCCAGGTCTTCAGTCATGAGATATTAAGCATTGCAAAATTGTCCTCTGCTATCACCTACCACAAATGCGTTAGAGAACTAAGTGAATATGGTTATATAAGGTATGAGCCGTCTTTTAATCGTATGAAGGGAAGCAAAATCTATTTTGCTGAAAGAAGCGATTAAAATAGACAAGTGATTTGGAAAGTTTTGCAAAAGCCCGCAATGGGCTTTTGTTATCTAAAAAGGAGGTGTGAGATGGAAGATGAAGTGTTGATGAGGATCACTCCAGACAAGGCGATAGAAATTTTGCGTAAAGATGGAATTGATGTCAATATCGAAGAAGCACAGATTATACTCGACTTTTTATATAGTATGGCGAACATAGTAGTTGAACAATACATAAGTATGCGGCATTGCAATGCCGAAATCGTAACTAAGACTGTAAAGTAAAAAAGCAGCTATGAAAATTGCAGACCTTTATATCAGGGTGAGTACAGACGAGCAGGCAGATAAAGGCTATTCCCAACGGGATCAGGAAGAAAGGCTGCGTAGGTATTGTAACATCAACAACATCCAAATACGCAAGGTCATTTTTGAAGACCATTCCGCAAAGACCTTCAGGCGACCTGCCTGGCAGAACCTGCTGATAGATTTGCGTAAGCAAAGGGGAAATTCAGACCTAATTCTTTTTACAAAGTGGGATAGGTTTAGCCGGAATGCCGGGGATGCTTATCAAATGATCAGCCTTCTAAGGCATCTCGGAGTAGAGCCGCAGGCAGTAGAACAGCCATTGGATTTATCTATCCCTGAAAATAAAATGATGCTGGCTTTTTACCTCGCAGCACC
>JABAOH010003946.1_pt1 | contig 11480 bp, 17 predicted proteins | sample 7062181 | NCBI WGS metagenome assembly JABAOH01 (sample SAMN14538630, study PRJNA623070) | marine sediment metagenome | biome: marine biome [ENVO:00000428]; feature: marine pelagic biome [ENVO:01000023]; material: deep marine sediment [ENVO:00002113]; isolation source: pool of 5 deep marine... | reverse complement strand
GATATCCTAAGATCCCTGCCGCTGGCTACCGCTGTCCTGTCCGGGTCGAGCCCCTTGATCGAGTACTTCCACGACGGCATGTGCGCACCGTACGCCGACATTAAACATCGAACCTTATAAAAACCTTTTTCATTCGGATTAAAGCATTAAATAAAGTCAAGTTTTATAAAGTGGTTTATTGTTGCATAGTGTTCTTTGGCAAATATGTTCATAAACAATCTATTTCTTTTATGGACGCATGCGGAAGTAAATGCAAGCGAACCTTAACCTTCCTACCTTTATGATGGGTTTTCGTATGATGGAGCATATCTTTCTGATTCTCAGCGATATTTTTCAGATAGTATCATTGCTTGTGGAATGCTGATATAGAGTGATCTGTTAAGTGTAGTTAAGATCGATATAGAACGTAATTACAGGTTCATACTACGAGTACGTATCTATATCTTCATTCCTACGTATAGGAAGTGTTCTCCTAGGCCCAAGATGTGAGGGTCATTGCATGTTCTTAGGATGATCTCCAACCACTTTTCCCATTTCTCCTCGTCTTCATATAGGTTGTTCGTCTCCTCCACCAGCTGCGAGGACAGCCCTTCGCACGTGGCCATCTCCATTGTCTCGACTCCATGGCGCTCAAAGAGCTCCCTGACCTCGGCGGGGTGGAAGAACTTGGCGTCTGTGAAGCCCATGCGTGATACGCCTACGTGCCAGCTCTCTCTATGGATGCCCTTCGTAAACATCTCCTCGTGGTTTGGATTGAGGAGCTCGTCTGTCAACCGTTTTAGTACAACCATGTAGACCCCGTATAGACTGATGACCGATGCGAAAATGGGGGCGCCCCTCTTTGCCACCCTGATCAGCTCAGCCACAGCCTTACACCTGTCCTTTTCCTCGAGGATGTGCGACAGAGGTCCCAGGCAGAGGACTGCGTCGAATCTCCCGTCCCTAAATACCGAAAGATCCGTTATCGAGCCCTCGACGATCTTCTTGACCCTCTCTCCCAAGCCCGACTTTCTAATTTCCCTCCTTGCTACATCAAGTGATCGCGGTGAGAGATCCAACAGGATAACATCATAGTCCTTCATTGCGAGATCTAGCGTGTACCGCCCTGGGCCCCCTCCGGCGTCGAGGATCAGGCCCCCCTTTGGGAGATACTTTTCGAGGAAATGCATAGTTACGATGTACTCTAGCCTGTGATATGCGTCTTGAACCAGCCGGCCCCACTCCCTCTCGGCGTTCTCGTCGTAGTACCTTCTCACAACCTCGCTCAAAATCAGGCTCCCATCTCAAGATAGAGTATTGAAAAGAAAAAAATTTAGTGAACGAAAGTAACTCTTAGCTCATATGATACATGAAATTGAGGAATGTTGTTGAACGGAATGGAAGAAAATACGATTTCTGAATTGAGAAGCGTTGTTATGGAGAAGATGTCGAGCGTCAGGGGCACGGCGCACTCCTTTGAACACGTTGAAAGGGTCTATGAGATTGCTACTTTTTTGGCGAGAAATGAGAATGCTGATCTAGAGCTGGTTCAATTAGGAGCCATCCTGCACGACGTGGGTCGCGCTGCCGGAGAGCCACACAACGAGACGGGTGCGGAGCTGACAAGAGAAATCTTGAAGAATATTAACTACCACCCTGAGAAGGTAGAAGGGATCGCTAAGATCGTCTTACGACATCGACAATCTCTTGGTCAAGGGCTCGAGACATTGGAGGAGAAGATAGTATGGGATGCCGACAAGATAGACCTCATAGGGGTAACTGGAATCCTCAGAGCTTTTCACTGGGCGGGCTCGATGAAGATACCTTTTGAAGACGAGGTTAGGTGGTGCAGGGAACGTGAGACTGCTTTTTACGGGCTGCTAAAGACAGAAACCGCTAAGAAAATTGCGAGGATGAGACACGAAGCCATGATACACTTCTTAAATGTCCTAGAAAAGGAGCTCTCCTTATCGGATTTACTGATTGATTAAGGCAGCATAACGAATCGCAGATCTACGAGATGTAGAGATTCTACTTGAGGGGTATGTACATAGAGCTCCTCGAGGCCCCTATTCCCGGGCGGCCGTGGCGTACCGGCGTGTTGGTGACGGAGTACTCCCCAAGGTAGTGGCCAACCTTCTTAACGTCTATCTTCACGTCCACGAACTCCCTCCCGTTGAAGACCTGGACGGTCTTCCCCACCATCTCTGGGAGGATGATGAGGTCTCGGGCGTGGGTCTTCGGGGGCTTTTCCCCAGGCTTTGAGGCCCTTATCTTCTCCAGGAGGATGCGTTGTTCCTCAGGGAGCCCCCTGCGTAGGCTCCTCCTCATCCTGGACGGCAGCAGCCTTATGAACTCGTCCATGGAGATGGACATGATCTCCTGCTCGCTCCGTCCCCGGTAAAGGAACTCCTTCGGCATGCGATCAACACCTTCAATGCTTGGGCGTTATATAAGGGGTTTGGGCTATTACCTCCTCCGCCTCTTCTTCCTCCCAGAGCTCCGGGCCGCGATGAGGCCAACCTTCTGCCCCGGGGGCGCGTTCCTACCCACAGTTGTGGACTTGCCAGGCCGCCTGTGGCGGCCGCCCCCGTGGGGGTGGGAGGCAGCCGTCATCTTTATCCCCTTCGTTACCGGGTAGATCTGCCCCTTCGCCCTCTTCATGTGGTGCTTCTCCCCCGCCTTCATGAAGGGCTTCTCCCGCCTTCCTCCTCCTGCGACGATGCCGACGGTGGCCCTGCAGTCGTTCAGGACCTCGATGTTCCTCTTTGATGGCAGCCTCAGAACAGTCTTGTTGGCAGAGTGGGAGACCACGGTAGCGAAACTCCCCGAGCTCCGGGCGAGCTTGCCGCCGTCTCCCGGCCTGAGCTCGACGTTACAGACCATGGTCCCCTCCGGGATCGAGCCCACGGAGAGTGAGTTTCCGACTTGTAAAGGCGCCCCTTGGCCGATGACGATGTCTTGGTCGATGTATACGCCCTCCGGAGCCGCGATGTAGTAACCCGATCCCTCTCCCAGCTCAATGTAAGCGATGGGCGCACCTCTCCCGGGCTCGTGAATTAGGTCCCTGACGACGCCGTTAAGGCTCCCCGTCTTCTGGACGGGGTATCTGATGGGAGCTACTTTCCCCGTCTTCTTCGCCTTGAATGTGGGTGTCCCTCTCCCCCTCCTCTGGACCTTCAGCTTCTTACCCATGCTCCATCACTAAAGTATTCCCAGCCTGATCGCCAAGTCTGAGGCGTCGTAGCCCTCCTCGAGCTTGACGAAGGCCTTCTTCTCACCCTTCTTGGTTATGAGGGTGTTTACTCGTTCTGCCTCGACCCCGTAGAGCGCCCTTACTGCGCGAGACACGTCGTGCTTTGTGGCCCGACGGTTGACGATGAAGACGAGCTTGTTCTCGTTCTCGATCATGTAGACGGAGCGCTCAGTCATCATCGGGTAAAGTATGACCTCATGGGGATTCACTGTACTCCGCCTCCCCAGATTCCGTCCAGCGACGTGAACGCCGATTTCGTCCAGACGACCAACCTGCCTGGGTGCGCCCCTGGCGCCAGTAACTCAGCGTTCAGGTCCTCAACCCTCGCAACCTCGACCCCAGGCAGGTTCGAGGCAGCTTTTCGTATGCCAAAGTCTTCAGATACGACGATGAGGGGGCCCTTGCCGACCTTCCTCTTCCGACCCCTGGTCTTCCCCCTCCCTGCCCGTATCTTCTTCCTGTCGGCCCTTTCGACGTCTGGCCAGACGCCGAGGTTGATGAACAGCTCCCTGACCTCCTTGGTCTTCGAAAGGGACTGGATGCTGTCGTCGACTACGAGGGGTAGCTGTCCGACCGAGGCCATGGCGTGGCCGCGGTCGGCTACGATGTCTCTGTCGGCGGTCGATGCTATGCCTGACTTGATGGCGAGGCGCCTCTCCTTCCTGTTGATCTCCTTCCTGATGACCTTCTCTGACCTGGGCGGGAAGGCTTGGTGGCCTCCGACGGTGCTGACGCCGAAAGCCGCCCTACTACTCCCCCTGAGCCTTGGTACCCTCGACATGCCCCTTCCGACCCCCCACGACTCGGCCGTCGTCCTCTTGCCAGCCATCGGGTCCCTCCCCTGGGGCTGGAATCGGTGGGACTGCTGGGCTATCACCGCTCTCTTTATGACGTCGGGCCTTATGGGCGTCTCGAATATTCTGGGGAGCTCCACCTCCCCGACCTTCTCGTTATCGATGTTGAAAACTGAAACGCTCATCTCAGCCCTCACCCGTCTGCCTCTGGAACTCCGCATTGACGTAGGTAACCTGAGGAGGCTCATCCGGATATCTGGACCTCCTGGCAGCCTTCCGCAGCTTTATAAGCCTCTTCGGCGGTCCCATCACGCTCCCCTTCAGTAGGAGGTAGTCGGACCTCACCTCGCCGTACCGATTGAATCCGCCCTTCGGAGTGACCCTTTCGCTATCGGAACCCATGAGGAGGATCCTCTTGTTGTACTCCGTCCTGTTGTGGAACCCCATCTGGCCAGCCCTCGGGACACCCGGCATCACCTTCCTGGGGCTCCAGGGGCCGATCGCCGCGACGCCCCTCTTCGTCTTCCTGGATTTGTGCTGGAGTATCCGTATGCCCCACCTCTTAACGGGACCCTGGAACCCCTTACCCTTTGTGACACCGATGACGTCGATGGACTCGCCGGCGTCGAAAACGTCGGAGACGCCCACCTCCTTTCCTAGGAGCCCCTTGGCGTATTCGAGCTGCTCCTCTACCGAGTCGCCGCCGACGGCTATCTCCATGAGATCGGGCTTCTTCTTGGGTACCCCCGCTAGCCTTGGCTGGGTCGCCGCTAGAACCCTAATTTGATTCACCCTGTCGGTTTCGGCCTCGATCCTCTCGAAGTCAACTGCTGGGCCGTAAACTCCGTGGGTCTTTATGGTTCTTATGAGGTCCACGGGGAGGCTCTCCATCCACGTCTCGGTGATGGCCCTTAGTCCGTCTTGGGTCTTTTCATAGGTCCTGACGGCGACTACGATCATGGGGGGTGTGTCGATGACCGTCGCCGCGTTCTTCATCTCGTTGCCGTAGTCCGGCGACCTCTCCCTATCCTCGACCATGAAGACGTGAGTCATTCCCGCCTTGTAGCCTGCGAAGCCCAGGAATCGGGGGCCTCCCTCGGACTCGGGCCAGTAGTCTATTCTGCCGTTTATGTTCCTGGCCCTTTTCCTCGGTGAGAAAGCCCTAGAACCGCGCTTCGGCGACCGAACCCTGGGCATGTGAACCTACACCTTTTCCTGATGTGCTGTTATGAAACACTGTGTGTGAAATTTAAAGGATTCGTATTGGTAGAAACAGGGATAGACGATTTAAAAGGTCTGTTAGTGTTCACCTGGGACAATGTTTAAAACGAAAAATATCGATTTGTTTCACTATTGACAGAACTTGGTTTTTCCCTCAAATAGAAAGTTAAACTAGTTACGTACACGGATTGGTGACGCGCGCGCGCATAGTTGAGATAAGCGTGTTCTCAGTTATCTGATAAAAAATCGAATTAATACTCGACTTTAAAGGACAGTAATCATATGACGGCATAAGTTGCATACATATGCTTCTATTCGGTTATAATTTTCATATTTCAACGTCTTTAAGTGCCAATTTTTCATCTGGGTAGGGGCACATGTCTCTGAGGAAGCATTCGCCACACCTTGGCCTTTGGGCCCTACAGATCTCCCGACCGAAGCGGATTAGAAGGACATGGACGTCTTTGTGTTTCCCTGGGGGAGCGGCCGACTCGAGGACTCGGCGGATCGCGTCGTATTTGGCCTTATCCGGCACCAACCTGAGACGCTTGGTAATGCGGAAGATGTGGCGGTCGACCGGGATTATCTCCATCCCAGCGTCGAACATCAGGAGGACATCGGCCGTTTTTTGCCCGACACCGGGCAGAGCAATCAGCTCCTCCCTCGCCTCGGAGTATGGCTTGTCTAGGATGGACGAGATGTCGCCATTATAGTCGTCCATAACTGCCCTTGCGATGGCCTTTAGTGTCCTCCCCCTCTGATTGTACATTCCCGCTGGGCGGATAGCCTCGGCGATGGCTTCGACAGACGCCTTTGCCAGGTTCTCGGGGATTATTCCGACGGCGTCTTCCAAGCGCTTGTATGCCATGGCCTCGTTCCTGTAGTTTGTGTTCTGGCTCAGCACGGTGCGCACTAGGCTGCGAAATGGGTCCCCCGTCTCTGGGCGCCACTCCACCTTGTATTGTCTCAAGAGGCGCCTCAGCGCGTCATCAGNNGCACCTTTAGCCGGGCTAATATAAGCTGGATCAGATTATCGAGGTTGGTCCGTTCCTTCGCGGAGACGATGGTCCAAGGGAGGCCGTAGTACTCCATGCCTAGTTCCCTCCCGATCGTCCTGTCGAGGTCGGGGGCCAGGTCCAGCTTGTTGAAGACGACGATGATGCGCTCCCTCGGGATCTCCATCTCCCTCAGCAGCCTTACTCCCTCGGCGAGCTTTATCCTGAGGGTGAGGAGGGGGTCCGAAACCTCCAAGAGGAGGATGACAAGGTCTGCGCTCCGCATGTCCTCCAGGTTCAACTCGAAGCTCTTGATGAGGCGGGGGTCGAGGTCTATGACGAACCCGATGGTGTCTATGAAGAGGAGGGTTGTCTCGTGGTCGACGAAGCGGCGCTGGTACTTGCTGCTGAGGGTGGTGAAGGGGCTGTCGCTCACGGGCTTTGAGTCACCCGTTAGGGCGTTGAAGAGGCTCGTCTTGCCGGCGTTGTAGTAACCTGCGATGCAGATCGTGGGGAAGCCTAGCCTTCGTCGCTTCCTTATTCTCTGCCTCTTCTCCTTCACCAGCGCTTGGATCTCCTCCCTTATCTTGGCCTGGCGACGCGTGAGCTCCCTCAGCTGGCTGTGGAATGCGTATTCGCCCATGCTCCGGAAGAAAGGCCGGTCGTTGTGGTACCGGAGGCTCGCCTCCAGCTTGAAGTAGGGTGCGAGCTTGTCAAGGCGAGCGGCCTCTATCTGGAGCTTGCTCAGATTGTCTGAGGCCATCTTGTCGAAGATCTCAAGCGTCAATTCGTACCGGTCGACCACGTCGCAGCCCAGGGCCCTTATCAGGTTCAGCTTCTGGCTGCTTCTGAGGATGTTGTAGAAGACGACGAGACCGATGTCGTGGCTTTTGACGTACCTGAGGATCTGCTTCACCTTGCCACTGCCGAAGTAATACTTTGAGAATGGGCGGTGCCTGCTCTGGACTATGTCGCCCACAACCTCGACTCCTAGGGTCTCCACCAGGCGCTTTAATTCGTCTAGCTTAAGGCGGTAGACCGTGTGATCGTGGACGTTGGTCTTGAGCATGCAGAGGACTGCTCTTCCAGGGACCAGGGACTGCACACCATCACCACGGTTCTCGACGGATATGAATCTATCCCAACAACCAGTAATCAAAGCACGATATTCCCTCGAACCATTAAGAATCGATTACCGTTCGGCTCGTGCACGATCATTCCAGCAGGAGAGCCTCGTAGCACGAGAGGTGGTACCACTTCACCTTGCTCCCCCTTCGTGAGGGCTTCGACATCACCACGTCGTACATCTTGAACTCCCTTTCGCACTGAGAGCAGCGGAAACCCTCCCCGAACCTCGCCTTCATGGAAAGGAAGACCTTCTTCTTCAAAGCGTAGATCCGGTAACGAGGCAAATCAGAAACCCGTGTCGCAAGCTTTCTGTTAGGGCTCGCGACATCGGCAATAAGTACTTTGTGCTCATACATCAGAGATTGGTATAGGCACGCCGGATAGGTTTAGTCGTTCATCGCTGCCACGGTGATTCCCTACCATGTTGAGTGCTGCCGCTGCCAGGAACAGCTTTGCGGGGATTGGCACCTTGCCAGGCTTGAAGGATCTTAGGTCCATCTGCTATGCTCTGTTGATCTCCTCTTTCTTCGGCTCCTTGACGAAGAGCAGTATAAGCAGGAATGTGGGAATAATGAAGATGATCGAGCTCAAAAAGGGCAGGGGATGGGAGACGTTATCGTACATGTAGCCCCCCAATAGCTGGCCGAAGGCACCTGCTATTAGGGTGAAGAAGCTCGTCGTGCCCGCGACCTTCCCGCGGTGCGCCCGAGGTACAAGGTCGGCTCGAAGGGCAGACGATGAGGCGCTTAGGAAGATGTTAAGGGCCCCGATCAACGGCATGACGATGAGGCCCTTATAGAAGTCAACCTGCAGGAATATCAGGATGACCAGACAAAATAGTGCATACGAGAAAAGCATCGGCTTCTTCTTCCCCACCTTGTCGATTAGCTTGCCCAACGGGATGGCGAGGATTATCATGGAGATGAAGAGGACGGTGAGGATGATTGACCACTGGACCTCGCTTATGCCCAAGTCGTCGTGAACCCACAGCAGTATCACGGGCAGGAACAAAGAATTGGAGAAGGCCCCGATCATCCCCGCTGTGAACAGGAAGAATGCAGAACGCGGTAGCAGCCCCCAGACCCGAAGCCCTTCATTTATGGAACTTGGATAAACCATGACGAGTTCGTGTCTGTCAATACTCTCAGGATTATGAATCGTCTCTTTGAGCCTCAATCTCAGTATTCCCGCTACGATGAAAGAGACCACAACCAGTGAGTATCTCAACCTCATGCTCGGTACGAGGTCGAATTTCAGGTACAGCCACCCAGCTAAAAGGGGCGCTGGGGTCGGAGGGAAGACATAGGAAAGGAAAAAAAGGGGCGCTGGGGTCGGAGAGAAGACGTAGGAAAGAGAGAAGACGTAGGCAAGACGTAGGATATTGCCATGCCGAAAGTCATCGTGGAGATGAGCCACTTCCTTCCCGTCTTGTCGGCTAGGTACCCGCCGGGGAACTGGATCACCGACCTCGCGATCATCGACGCGAAGGCGATCAACCCTATGGTCGTCGCGGTGCCGCCGAGCCTCGTAACGTAGAGCTGGTAGTAGGTCCCAGGCATCTCTTGGGCGAAGTCCATCATGATCCAGCTCAGGATCAGGATGAGGAAGTTGCCTCTGATGAACCCGAACTCTGAGCGGATGCTGCTGATGAGCCCTCTATCCCCTCGCTGGGAGGCTTCTGAGTCTTTCTGTGCTACCATGAAGTTACCCACCTGCGCTCGCTTCTTTGTGCATCTTCGCAAGCTCAAACAAGTAAAATCATCAGGCTCCATTGATCTCTTCTTTCTTTGGCTCTTCGATGAAGAAGTATACAAGCAGCATGGGGGGTATTATAAGAACGAGTTGGAGGAGGAACGGGATCTGGTGGCCGACGTTATCATAGAGCCAGCCTCCTGCGAACATCCCCACGGAGAGGGAGATCATCGCGAAGAAGCCCCTTGAGCCGTTGACCTTCCCCCTGTGCTCCCTGGGGACAAGATCGGCGGTCAAGGCTGAGGCTGCCCCGTTTATTAGCACCTGGAGGAGCCCTACCAGGCTCATCGACACTATAAGCCTGTAAAAGTCCCCCCAGATGAGGAGGGGGACCGCTATACCCCATAAGATGAAGGCGGCCAATATGGGCTTCTTCTTCCCGATCTTATCGATGAGCAACCCAGCAGGCAGAGCCAAAACGATCATAGAGACGAACAGGGTCGTCATTATGTACGAGAACGCCACGTAATCGATTCCGAGATCGTCAAGGATGTAGAGCGTAAACACTGGCTGGAAAAGCCCAACCGTGAAGTTGACGGCGATGAAGACCAGGAAGAGGATGAAGGCGCCTCTTGGCACGACCTTCCACACATTTATGCTCTCCCTCAGGGGATCTCGGGTAGGAGCCCAGCATCTCTGACAGATTGATCTTCGCCGGGTTTTCCACGGTCTCCTTGAGCCTCGTGCGGAGGGCCGAGGCGGCTAAGAAACCGATCACAACGACGATGTATGAGAACCTAACGCTGGGTACCAGGCCCATCTTGGTGTAGAGGTAACCTGCGATGAGGGGGGCGGGCGTTGTCGAGGCGCTGGCGATGAGCTGGATTATGCTGAAGCCCATGCCCCTCTTCTCTTTAGGAACAGAGTCGGCGATGATGGCGTTCAAGGCCGGCTGGTATAAGCCTGCAAATCCACCCATGATCGCCCCGACTAGAATCCATTCCCAACTAGGAGCGAGGACATAGAACACGCGGGCGACTCCCGCGAAAAATGTCATAGTGAAGATGAGCCATTTCCTTCCGTACTTGTCGGCGAGGTATCCCCCTGGGATCTGGACAAAGGCTCTCGCTACGAGTTCCGAGGCCCCTATGAGGCCTATGATCGCCGCCGTGCCCCCCAGAGCCTCGACGTACTTGGGGTAGTAGGTCGACGGCATCTCGCCAGCAAAATCTAGGATCAGCCAGCTCAGGACCATAACGAGGAAATTACCTCTGATGAAGCCGAACTCTGAACGGATGCGGCCAACCAGGCCCTTTTCCTCTTTTAAGGGGACGTCTGAAATCCCCTCGACTACCTTGATCTCATCCACCGGAGTATACACCTCAGGATTTCGGGAATCTTGTATTCATACCTTGTGTGGATCTATCCTACCCTACTCGAGACCCCCAACGGACTTCAGGGCATCCCTGATCTCCATGAGGACCCTCTTCATCTCATCCAGTCGCTTCTTTGTCTCCGCCATGACCTGCTCGTCTGAGAGCCTCTCGTAGCCTGCGTCCTTGGACACGACCTACTCCTCCACGGACTTCAGGACGTCTCTTATCTCGCCGAGTATGGCGACGATCTCGTCCAGCTCCTTGAGGGTGTCTCTCTGGTGGGCTCTCATGGCCCTCAGCCTCTCCCTGTCCGCCCTGCTTGTCTCGTCAAACGTTTTTCCAAGAGGGCCTTCGATAACGCCTACTATTCCTAGGGCTCCTCCAGCGAGGATTCCAAAGATAGCTACGATTGCAGCTGCTACGCTATTGAAACCGTAGAACAGAGTTGCGTAAAGGCAGGCTACGGGGACGCCGAGGCCTATGGCGATCGTGGATAGTCCTACCATCACCGTCGATGTCTTTCCCATCTACTCATCCTCCTTTTTCTCTGCGAATATATCGCGGATGCTTTCGGGGGTGAGGACCAGCTCGAACTGCGCAGGCGCGTAAGTCTTCACCGTTGGTAACCCCTCGGCCCTTTGCTCCTCCTCGATCTCTTCAACCAGTTCCATCTTCCTCAGCCCCTTCAAGTGGAGATGCGCCAGGGGGTAAGAGAGCCCCAGCTCCTTCGCCAGGGCGTATGTGTGCTTCGGCTCCTCCGCCAGCGATGCGATCATGCTGAGCCGTATCGGGTTAGCGAGCGCCTTCAACGTCTTCACCAGTTTTTCCCTTCGATCCTCACTCAACACGCGTCTCCACGCCAATGTATAAGAGGAATATTATATATAAATATTTCCTTACATAAAATATTTTTCTGATATAAAAATCGGAGGCCCTCTTCCACGAAAGTTCAGTTGTATGGAACGAAGTTCCTGTAGAAATTAAGGACCCTCGAGAGGACCTCGTCCAAGGTCGTCGGATCCTCATCCTCCACGAGGAT
>JABAOH010007020.1_pt2 | contig 11481 bp, 11 predicted proteins | sample 7062181 | NCBI WGS metagenome assembly JABAOH01 (sample SAMN14538630, study PRJNA623070) | marine sediment metagenome | biome: marine biome [ENVO:00000428]; feature: marine pelagic biome [ENVO:01000023]; material: deep marine sediment [ENVO:00002113]; isolation source: pool of 5 deep marine... | reverse complement strand
CCTGGCAGGAACGGTTCAACACGGCGCTTCTACTCTTCCGGATGAAGCGTTTGATAAGTTTCCTCAATACCACGCAGCTGAAATACACCTGGCAACAGGCTTTCAAAATATCATATATGATAGCGAGTTTTTCCCACCACACCTGAGAGATAAGATGTATGCTTACATCCAAGATAAACACGCCGGTGAGATGACGCCCGACCAAACCCGTGAACAATTCATATATAAGACGAGAAAGAAGGCGTTAGGACCGTTTAAGGAAGCACTATGGAATCTACCCGAAGAACTCAGGGAAAAGATAGGTGAAGAACTTGAAACAAAGTTCGACCTGCTATTCAAAAAACTCAATGTGCGTGATACCCTTGAGATGGTGAGGAAATACGCGATTACTGCGGATTTGAGAAGGCCCGTGCCGAATATTCTCTAATGATCGGAGGATCAATAGGATGTCACCCAATAATGGGGAAGTATTAGCCATCGTAGCTGGCGGTGGGCCTGCACCTGGGATAAACGGCGTGATCAGCGCAGCAACCATCGAGGCGATAAATAATGGCATGAAAGTAATCGGTATCTACGACGGGTTTAAATGGCTGGCGACCGGGGATATGACGCACATTCGACCATTACAGATACCTGATGTATCCAGAATCCATCTTTCAGGGGGCTCTATTATCAGGACCTCCAGAGAGAACCCCAGTAAGAGCAAGGGGAAACTCACAAATGTCGTCAAGACTCTGAAGGCGCTCAACGTCGCCTATCTCATTACGATAGGTGGAGACGACACTGCATATACAGCCAGCGTCATTGAGCGGGAAATGCGAGGACGGATTCGGATGGCCCATGTGCCAAAAACCATCGACAATGACTTGCCTCTTCCAGGGTATGCCTCTACTTTTGGGTATCAGACGGCAAGACATCTCGGAGTGAACCTTATTCAAAATATCATGGAGGATGCCCAGACTACGGGAAGATGGTACTTTGTGGTAACTATGGGGAGAAAAGCTGGACATCTTGCACTGGGAATAGGGAAGGCATCAGGCGCCACATTGACCATTATCAGTGAGGAGTTTAGGGATCAATATGTTAGCCTGAAACAGCTCTGCGATATTCTGGAAGGCGCTATGATCAAGCGCAAGAGCATGGGGAGAGACGATGGCGTGGCAATTCTGGCGGAGGGATTAGCAGAGCGATTCAACCCGGATGAAGAATTGAAGACGCTTGGGGATATAGAGCTTGATGAGTTCGGTCACATACGGTTGTCAGAACTTGGCCTCGGCAAAATACTGAAGGACGAGATCAAGAGGCGTTTCGAGCAAAGGGGTCAGGAAATCCCCACGCCGGTGACAAAAGATATCGGATACGAATTGAGATGTGCCCCTCCCATACCCTTTGATAGCGAATTAGCAAGGGATCTAGGCTTCAACGCTGTAAAATTCCTCTTGGGAGGAGGGTCTGGCGCTCTGATTAATATCCAGGAAGGGAGGTTAACTCCTATCTCCCTCGGTGATATGATAGACCCTTCCACGGGCAAGATAACCGTGAGGTATGTGGACACGAACACGGAGTCATACGAGGTAGCCCTCGAATATATGATCAGGTTGAACCCCGAAGACTTCAAGGACGAAGAGCGGGTAAGAAAACTCGCGAAGACGGCAAACCTTAACCCTGATGAATTCACCGAAAGGTTCAAGTACCTGGTAGAATAATTTCCGAGATATATCTTGCGTACCTACGGGAGGGTAAAAGCCTGACGTAACTGTTTTTGGTGAGGATGTACTGTTATCAATCGAATTACTTCACCAAACTATCTGCAACCGATCTTGTCATGAGACTCTTGTTTTTACCTGTTATACTTCAATCCGTTGACCCTTTTATCGAGAACCTGTTTCTCAAGGATTTCAAAGAGCAAGACCTGGCCTCAATTTTCGTTGTTTCAGAACCATCATGCCTCGCGCAATTTCCTGAGGCCTTCCCCTCCTTTTCGTATGTGTGGCAACCGTAATAGAAATGGTGAGCTTTGAGTCGGTTCAGGGGAAGATGCACATATTTTCGCGAGCCACACCTTGCACTCTGCACTACTCCAAGCCATACATCCGCGCGGCATTGTCGTGCAGGATCATTCGGGCTCCCCCCTCTGCTTGCTTCGGGGCCATCAGGCCCAATCTCACGGCATCTCCAAACACCTCCTCCAGAGCGATTTTCGCGGTCTTGGCTGCAAGCCAGGCGATTTCCGGCGTACCGTGCGCGCCGCTGCCGATAGTCACCTTGGAGAGAGGTGCTATGCCGATCACGTCCCGAATGCATTCGGCAATGCGCAGGGAGATCCACGGCGTAGTCCATCCCATGTCCACCCAGACATGAGGAAGGGCGTGTGCAAGTTCAGCCGCGTGCTGCATCCATGGGTAGCCCGCGTGAAGCAGGACTATCCTTGTTCGTAGGAATTCGGACCGCCCTATAAGGGGCGCCAACAGGAACGGGTCAGAATTGGAGATGGGGCCGTCCCCGGTCAGTCCGCCTGTGACCCCGCTATGGAGATGAACAGGCACGCCCAACTCTTGGCACTGGAGCAGAGTAGCCGTAAAGATCGCCACATACAACTTCTTGTAAGCTTCAGAGTTGCTGGCTTTGACAGCTGGAAATATGGCCTCCGCCCCGGCATCTGAAACGGGCTCTATCCCGAAACCGGCCCGCTCTGCCAGATGGGACTTCACGCCGACAAACCCTTCCTGTCTTACCGACAAATCGAGGATTTCCCGGTAGCCATGCAATAATTCCCGGTAGGATTCGGCCTGTTTCAGTAGCCTGTCGATGATCGAGTCCATCTGGAACAATCTCATAAGTCTCCCGGGTATCAGATCGAGGAGTGGGTCATTCTTAGCTAGGCCAGTATCCAATACCGTCCCAACGATTCCCGCGTCCTCATAGAGCATCCTCACGTAAGCTGCGAAGCTCTCCGAGGTGCGACGGTTACGCTCGGAGGCCACCGCCTCAAGCTCAGCCGGGCAATCGAATAGCTTCGATAGCTGGCACACCATGGTATTGACTACTCCCATATGTGAGAAGTGATAACGAAGATCATCGGTAGCACCCCAAAGCCTCCTTTTCCCGCCACCAGGCTGAGGAATATCACCCGATCCGTGGTAAAACGCGCGGGCCAGTGACTCTGGATCCAAGACAGCCATCTCGGGTTCAAAAGGATGGCAGTGGTGGTCGATGACCGGAAAACCCTCCAAGTCGAGCACAGTTAAGTACCTCCATCCGTTTTTTAAGAAAGATCGTTACCACGGATAAGCGTATTGTGCAATACACCTCGTAGTAATTCTTTTGAAGGAGATGTTTGGGTTAAAGTCTTCTAAGGGGCAGGTAGGAGTAAGGGCAAAAAATGGGGTCACGTATTGATATCATAGAAAATAGTGCGCCTCTTCGGACGGCTCATGATTAGCATAGGTTTCTCAATCCTTTTCATTTTTATCCCATAAATTGTCAAATGTTGAACCCTGACCCTTAATCCCTACTGAACTAAAAAGATGTGCCCACACCGACTCCCACATCCGCCCCACCACTGCCTCCACTGACCCCGATGCCGATGTGAAAGCGCGTTCTGTCGAAAGAACCCGTATCTTTCCAAAGCCGAATTTCTCTTCCCGAAAGAAGAGGATAGTTGTGCGTCGTCTCTCCAATTGGAGCTGTTTTCATACCCATAATTTCGCCGATGATGCTGACTTGTCGGTCCGTACGATAAATTTCCTTATCGAGAAATTCCCCGAAAACCGCTATGAACCGACCACCAGAGTCATCGCCCGGCTTCGGACGTCCTCGCCAGTTGAGGGGTTGCTCGAGGATTTCAAGGGTACTCCCTTCTTCCTTGTTTACTACATCAAGAATCACCCCGCCTAATCTGACTACCTTTCCCCGATATTGTTCCGGCGATCTAAGGATCTCCGAAAATGGGATCTTCTCATAACTCTCCTGTCGGTTTGGGTGTTTTCGGGTCGACGTACAACCGTCGAATATCATAGAAAATGAAAGGGTAGCCTGCACCGTTATGAGGAACAGAAGCCAAGAGCTCTTAAACCTTTTTGCCATCTCATCCCCCTTTACCAAATCTTTTTCTCGGTCCCACTTCTATTCATAACACATTTGGGGGCCATTGTCCCGATTTCTTATGGTACGTTGATAATTTTTCACATTTCTGAAAGTGATGTTTTTCAACAAAGTCCACTTTTATCGTGTGCCGTTCCTTCTTGAGAATGTCAATATTTCACGAGCGTTATAGCATTCTTGCAAAATATCCGTCTTGATTGTGGACTGTCGCAATTACGTATCAATACACGGTGGCTGGTCAGGAGTAATTTTCCGGAGTAATGTTTTAAGCGGTAGGTTCAAACGGTTGGCTAAATGCTCTCGTCGCGGATAAGGTTGAAAGTCAAATTCAATCGTCTTGCATTTCATTCTTCAAATCCCTGACCCCTTTTATCTGCTCATGATTTTGAGTGATTATTCTTTTGTTTAATGGTGAGGCCTGACCTCTATGCTTTTCTTGAAGACTTTCGGGTCTTCATCTTGGAGACAAGTTTGTAAATATCCTTATATGTATCTATCCATCCAGCCCTGAATTCCTCGTAATGGGTGGTCTCGCCTTCTTTTAAAGCAAGTTCATTCAGAATCAGGTAACAACTCGTAAGGTTTGAAGAAATAATAACTTTTCTTAATTCATCAAACTCTGGTGTTAAGGATTTTAATTCCATATCAAGACTCCTTTTTGTAATGAGCTACATTTGATGGCTTCGTAAAAAGTCCAACTTCTGCGTTGCGCTGCATCCTTCGTCACTGCAGCGNNCCTCAGGATTTGCGCGCCTTGAATTTGGAGCTTTTTACTTTGCCATCGAATTTTGACTTTTTATGAGATCATCACATTTGCGAGCAAAAAAGGAAACGAGTTGAATTATCTTCAATGATTAATTCCGACGGGCTTTTTACATTTGTCAAGTAAAACACTTTTGGGACATAACACTTGAAAAAATTACGAGAACCGCACAGCTTGCTGCTCATTCCGGTAAAATGCTGATAAATTTTGCACGTATGTTGAACAATTTTCGCAATGTGGAATTTTGGATGGCGCTGACGATTTGAGGGGCAAAGGGAGGGAAATTGTAATGGGTTACACTCCCCTTTTTGCCAGAAGGGATGAGAATCATTCAACATACTCAACAATGTACCCTATTTGGTATTCTAAGGAAAGTAATGTAAGGAAGGTTTCCCTGTCACTATTGTCTAAAAAAATGGACTGCCCGGCATTCCCCCTCGAGGTTATATGGTAAACTGCTCCACGAAGCTCTATTCTCAGAGGCCGTGCCATGTGAGGAGCTCTGTCAAATCAAATGTTATATTGCAAGACCTTACCCCACAATGCCCCACAATGGGGCCTGACCCATTCTTTCCCTACTTGTTGTAACAATCTAGGCAAAGAAGAGCCTTTTCCGGAGGTGGAAGAACCTCTATCACAACCTCTTTTCCACAACGAGCGCAGATGACTTTATAGGATTTCTTGAACACCCGCTTTTTGTGACTCTTCCGGGGAAAGTTCCTGCTTCTTCTGGCCATTTATATCCCCTCATCCGGATTGTCATATACCGCATCACGCCAGCCGGGGCGCAAGGAGAGGCCCCGGGATTATTGTATCCTCCCAGGGCCTGAAAATCCGCTTCCCGCACTCTTAGTACTTCACGACGTCAACTGCTTGCAGGCCCTTCTTTCCTTGGGCGATTTCGAACTCAACCTCGTCGCCTTCATAAAGAACCTTGAATCCGTCTTGTTTAATGGATGAGAAGTGCACGAATACATCATCGCCACCATCCTGGGAAATAAATCCAAACCCCTTTTTCTCATTGAACCATTTAACTTGACCTTTTGGCATTGGTTTTCACCCCCTTTCTTTTTCGCACTGATAAGATGCAATAGCCTAGGTCGGGTTCAATAAGAAAGCCGCTAAAGCTTGAAGAGCTATGCGGCTTGTTTCGTTCCAAACCAAAACTCTTTGCAACTTACATCTTTAAAAATATCCTTTTTTTTCTTGGTTGTCAAGAAGCGATGCGAATTTTTGGGTGGAGGGCAACAGCCCCTGTAGACGCCACTCTCTTTTTTGTCGAGGGCCCCTCGGTTTTCTACCTCTCCGACAATAACATGATGTAGCCTCCCGGGGACACCAAACCTGACCTGACGTGACGGTCTTCTGCTCTGAATTACTTATTTAACTCTCCTTATGAGACTTATTCAACATAGTCAACAAGGTCCCCTCCTCTTTTCATCAGGCACTCGTTGAGGGATCAAGGGAATTCTACCAGAGTACTCCGATTTCCGTTTCAACCTCCCTGATAATCTTCCCGTTCCTCACAAGCTTCACAATGGTCTCGATATCTTCGGACAAAATTCTATCCCTTTCTAGGGGTTGAACCACGTCTCGGATAATCCTGTACGCAATCCGGGTACCTTCTCCGGGCTTCATGTTGGTGAAAAGGTCCATGGCCTGGGCCCCACATAAAAGCTCAATGGCGATGACGTGTTCCGTATTGTTGACGACATCTCTGCATTTCCGGGCGGAAATGGTTCCCATGCTCACATGATCTTCCTTATTGGCCGAAGTGGGGATAGAATCAACGCAAGCGGGATGTGAAAGGACCTTGTTCTCGGAAACCAGGGCAGCGGCCGTGTATTGCGCAAGCATAAATCCAGAATTAATCCCCCCATCACGAACGAGAAAGGCTGGAAGCCCACTCAGTTGCGGATTGACCAGCCGTTCGATGCGTCGCTCGGCAATATTCGCCAGCTCAGAAATGGCCATGCTGAGAAAATCCATGGCAAGAGCGATGTGTTGCCCGTGAAAATTCCCTCCCAGCAAAAATTCCTCGGATTCGGGAAAAATGAGGGGATTGTTCGTGGAGGCGTTCATTTCAGTCTCAACTACCTTCCTGGCGTATTCAATCGCGTCCTTGCTTGCCCCGTGGACCTGAGGAGAACACCTCAAAGTGTAGGCGTCCTGGATGCGCGAACAGTCCTTATGAGATGAGATGATTTCACTGTTTTGAGTGATCCGGCGCATATTGTCCGCGGCTGCGATCTGTCCGGGGTGAGGTTTCACCTCGTGAATCCGTGGATCGAATTCCACGTTGGTTCCCATAAGCACCTCGAGGCTCATGGCAGCGGCAATGTCGGCCATTTTTGAAAGGCTCAAGGCATCGTAGGCCGCAAGTCCACCGATGGCGGTCATCACCTGGGTGCCGTTCACTAGAGCGACCCCCTCAGCCGCTTCCAATCGCAAAGGCTGAATCCCACACGTCTTCAGGGCTTTCCCTCCCGACATCCTTTGCCCCTTGTAAAAAACCTCTCCCAGGCCCAGCAGGGCGAGGGAAAGGTGTGCCAAAGGGGCCAGATCACCGCTTGCCCCCACAGAGCCTTTTTCGGGAATTACGGGATAGATTCCACGATTTAGAAGTTCCTGGAGGCAGAGGACCGTTTCCAGACGGATTCCCGAATGCCCCCTGGCTAAATCTTTGATGCGGAGGGCTATGACGGCCCGAACGGTCTGCTCGTCCAGTAAAGGTCCTACGCCAGCCGAATGGCTCAGAATGATGTTTTCCTGCAGGCGCCGTGTGTCCTCCTTGGAGATGGCCACGTCACTCAATGCTCCGAATCCCGTCGTGATTCCGTAAATCGTTCTCCCGTCTTCGACCCACTTTTCGACCAGTTTCCTGGCTTCGACGATCCGTGTTTCAGCTTCCTTCGTCAAAGTGACCCTAGCGCCCTTTCTCGCAACGGCCACCAGAGCTTCAACGGTCATACCATCTACGCCGAGTTGAATTTCCTTCATGAAAAATCACTCCTCACTTTCGATTGATAAATGCCATTCGTTATTGAGATTGCTAATAAATCTTGGAAAAGCAACTCTGAGCGCCAATTTCCATCGCAGTTAAATTGAAATGCGCAATGCCGAACCGCAACTGCAGCACTGCTCAGGTGCATGACCGCAGCACCGCAATTGAGCCCTTATTACCTCATGGCAGTCGTGCGTTCACATATCTGTCCGCCTCGGCCAAAAGGGCCTCTATCCGCACGAGAATCTCTTCTACCTCCCTCCTACAGCCCTCGACAAAGGCATCGTCTGTTATACTCGAAAGGTTTATACGCACGTTATAGGCCGCAACCGTTGCCGCTCCGTGGGCAAGATGGACGGCCGCAGCGGCATCCGTCAGGGTATTAGGATTTCCCTGTTCAACAGCCTCCTTGCCCATCTGAATAAGCCTTTCCGAAGCACGGAGAGTCTCCAAAGGCACAATCGAGGCTCTTCTCATGGCTCTCTGGAGAGCTTCCCGTCGAATTCTCTGGTCATCCTCAGTCTCCTTGGGAAGCCGGAGGGCCACTATGACCTCCTGGTAGGCGTCCGTGTCTTCTTGGACCAGCGCGAGAAAACGCTCGGTTAGCTCTTCTGATCCCCGTTTAATCCCTTCCATACTTTCCCAGGCGTCCCTGAATTTTTCCCTTCCTCCTGTGAACCTGGCCACCATGGCAGAGAGGGCGGCTCCCATGGAGCCACAGAGAGCGGCCGCGCTCCCGCCACCTGGTGTAGTTGAACCGGACCCAAGTTCCTGGATAAAATTACGAACCGTCAACTGATCGAGCTTCAAAACGAATTCCTCCATCTTCCATTGAATATATTTCAGACCACGGGCAGTCAGCTCCCCTTTGCCTGCTCCCGGAATTCAGAGAGGAAAAACAAGTTCTCCTCCCTTGAATACCTTCACCACTGGTGAAACTCCCGCATGATATGCAAGAACAGCTGGGCTTTCTCCATCCAGGAGAAGGAAATCGGCGGATTTTCCGATATGGAGACTGCCCACCCGTTCAGCCGTGCCGGTGGCGTAGGCTGCGTTCAACGTCGCCGCCACCAGGGCTTCTGGAACAGAAAGGTTCATGTTGAGGACAGCCAGCCCAAAAATGAATGGAAAGGATTCCGTGTAGCATGACCCGGGATTACAGTCGGTTGCAATGGCCACGGGAATTCCCAATTCCACCATTGTTCGAGCAGGAGCGTAGGCCTTCCGCAGGCTGTAAGCAGTTCCGGGGAGAAGCACCCCTATGACGCCCCGCTCAGCCATGGCCCGCAGGTTGTTTTCGCTAGCCGCAAGCAGATGCTCAGCAGACGTTGCCAGGAGTTCTGCTGCTAGTCCTGCCCCCCCAAGATCGTTAACCTCATCTGCGTGAATCTTGAGCCCGAGCCCGGCTTCCTTGGCTGCCTCCAAAATGCGCCGGCTCTGATCAATGGTAAAGACATTCTTCTCACAGAAGACATCACAAAACCGGGCAATGCCCTGCTCTGAGACGGCCGGAATCATGTTGTGAACGAGATGATCGACATAATCTTCGGGTGCCTCCCGATACTCCTCCGGGATGGCATGGGCTCCGAGGAAGGTGGGAACAACATCCAGGGGAGTCTCCCGGCCAACGCGACGGATTACCCGGAGCATTTTCAACTCCGTTTCCGTTTCCAGCCCATATCCGCTCTTGATCTCAAGTGTGGTTGTGCCAAACTGTTGAGCTGAGAGAGCGTGTTTCAGGGTAACGGAGAAGAGTTCATCCTCGGAAGCCGCCCTCACCGCCCGGACCGAGGAGAGAATCCCACCTCCCCTCTGGAGGATTTCGAGGTAGTCCATTCCCTCCACTCGGAGGGTGAACTCTTCCTCCCTTCGCTTGGCGAAGCACATGTGGGTATGAGGGTCCACGAAGCCGGGAATGAGGGGGAGTCCTTCGCAGTCAATTTCTACGTCAACCTGCCTCGGGGAAAGCCCTTTCAGCACCTCCTCTTCCGCCCCAACGGCTTCGATAACCCTATCACGGCAGCAGAGGGCTCCATGCTTAAAGTGTCGGACCTCGCCCTGGCGTTTCCCGGCCAGGGGGGTCCCCGGGTCGGAGGGCGTCGTGATGGAGGCATTTCTAAAGAGCTTTCTGCTCATGCCACCTCATCTGTGAGCATTTGGAGCAGTCGGAGCTCGAGCATCTGATTGGGGTCAAAACCCGCGATTTGCATGTAGTACGATGCGCTAGCCAGGAGGGCCGCGGCAGGGACCATTCCATAGATCTCTGTCTCAACCACCGGTACTCCCCACCTCCTGGCTTCCATGCGAACCAATTCGAGCACCCGATAGAGGGCATTTTTTTCAAAGTCCACGATGTTCATGCTCACCTGGACCAATCCTCGGCTCTCCAGAGCAAGTCCGATTCCCTTCACGTGGGCAAGACCACCGCTGGAAGATCGGAGGGCTTTAGCGATTTCCTCGGCCACCTGCACATCTTTCGTTCCCAAGTTCACGTTGAAGGCTATGAGGAATTTCCGTGCGCCGATAACGGTAGCGCCCGCCGAGGGGTGGAGTTTCGGTTCTCCCACATCCGGGTGTCTCTCGGGCTTGGTTATCTCGGCCTTGAGGACCTCATACTGGCCTTTCCGGATGACCTCAAGCCCCTTCCGCTCGGGCCTCAACGCCGCTTCTTCGTAAAAGTAAACCGGGACGCCCGTATCCTCATGGTAACGGCGGCCAAAACGGCGGGCATACTCCACACATTCCTCCATGGTTATGTCTCGGAGCGGGACAAACGGAATGACATCCACTGCCCCCACACGGGGGTGGCCACCCTGGTGACGTTCCATGTCGATGTTGGATATGGCGACCTTTGAGGCTGCCAGCAGCGCTCCCTCGATAGGACCGGGTATCCCCACAAGACTCACAACCAATCGGTTGTGGTCATCGTCCGCCCGATAGTCAAGGAGACCACAACCCTTTCTTTCCCGGAACGGTTTCAGAATGGCTTCGATAACATCGGCCCTCCGGCCCTCACTGAAGTTGGGAATACATTCGATGAGCTGTTTCGGCATGATGTCCTTATCCTCCTTGGCGAATCCCCACACATGGAACTACGAGAACATGGTAATCATGGGGATCTTTACTCCGCGTTCGTGTGCCACTTCGATGGCCCGTTCGTAACCCGCATCCGCGTGCCGGATAATGCCCGTTGCGGGATCGTTCCGAAGGACCGTTGCAACGCGCACCTCACCTTCGTCGGTTCCGTCTGCAACGGTCACATGGCCTGCATGGAGGGCATAGCCGATTCCCACACCTCCGCCGTCATGGAAGGAAACCCAGCTTGCCCCTGAAGCCACATTCACCATGGCATTCAACAACGCCCAGTCAGCCACGGCATCCGAGCCGTCCTTCATGGCCTCCGTTTCCCGGTTGGGGGAGGCAACGGAGCCGCAATCCAGGTGATCTCGGCCGATGACTATGGGCGCCTTCACGGCACGCTTTCGGACGAGATCGTTAAAGATCTTTCCAGCTTTCACTCGTTCTCCATAGCCCAGCCAGCAGATACGAGCGGGAAGTCCCATGTGAGCCACCTTTTTCCCTGCCATCTTAAGCCACCGGACTACCCGTT
>JABAOH010002837.1_pt4 | contig 11481 bp, 9 predicted proteins | sample 7062181 | NCBI WGS metagenome assembly JABAOH01 (sample SAMN14538630, study PRJNA623070) | marine sediment metagenome | biome: marine biome [ENVO:00000428]; feature: marine pelagic biome [ENVO:01000023]; material: deep marine sediment [ENVO:00002113]; isolation source: pool of 5 deep marine... | reverse complement strand
ATACCTTCAGATTGACCGAGGGGCTTTTTCGGTTTGAGGCCCTGGGGGAAAAAGAGGTTAAGGGCAAGGAAGAGCCGGTCAAAGTCTACCATGCCATCGCCCCCAGTACGAGAAGGACACGGTTTGATGTCAGTGCCGAGCGGGGACTCACCCCTTTTGTAGGGAGAAAGCGTGAGCTTGAGCTTTTGTTCGATGGTTTGGAGCGGGCCAAAGCAAGCAGGGGCCATGCCTTTTCCATCGTCTCTGAGGCCGGGGTGGGAAAGTCAAGGCTTTTGTACGAGTTCAGAAAGGCTGTGGCCAACCAGGATGTGACCTTTTTGGAGGGGAGGTGCCTCTCTTACAGCAGGGGCGAAGCCTATCATCTACACATAGACACCCTGAAGGCAAACTTCGATATCCGGGAGGAAGATGGGGATATCGAGATCAGGGAAAAAGTCAAAAAGGGCTTGAAAATATTGGAAGCCGATGAAGACTCCACGCTACCATATCTTCTGGAACTCTTGGCGGTCAAGGAGAGTGGTATCGACAAGATCCCCATGAGCCCGGAGGTGAAGAAAGATCGGATCATTGAAGCATTAAAGCGCATCGTCCTGAAGGGCTCAGAGATCCGGCCGCTGATTCTGGCCTATGAGGATCTCCACTGGGCGGATAAGAGTTCAGAGGAGGTATTGAAATATGTTTTGGAGAGCATACCGGGAGCACGGGTCTTGTTAATATTCACCTACCGGCCTGAGTTTGTACATACCTGGGGGGCCAAGTCCTACCACAGCCAGGTAATGTTGAACCGGCTTTCCAACCGGGAGAGCCTCATGATGGTGTCTCATCTCCTGGGGACGGAGGAGTTCGATAAGGATTTTGAGGAGTTCATCCTTGAGAAAACAGAAGGGGTTCCCTTCTTCATAGAGGAGCTAATAAAGTCCTTGAAAGATCTGAAGATCATAGAGAAGGAGGACGACAGATATCGAATAACAAAAGATATCAAGGAGGTGACCATCCCCGCCACGGTTCAGGATGTCATCATGGCTCGGGTTGACTCCCTGCCTGAGGGGAGTAAGAGCCTTCTCCAGACAATGTCAGTGATTGGGAGAGAGTTCAGCTACGATCTAATCAAGAGGATAACGGGCCTTACACAACAGGAACAGGAATTACTGTCACACCTATCGGTTTTAAAGGACTCAGAGCTTCTCTATGAGAGGGGGATATATCCCCAATCGACCTATATCTTCAAGCATGCGCTCACGCAAGAGGTCGCCTATGACAGCTTACTCCTCAAAAGGAGAAAGGAGATTCATGAAGAGATAGGAGAAGCCATTGAAGACCTCTACCCAGATCGCCTTGAGGAACACTGCGAACTGTTGGCCTACCACTATGGTCGCAGTGCCAACACGGACAAGGCGATGGAATATCTGGATTTGGCCAACAAGAAGGCGGCCAAGCTCAACGCCCTGGAGCAGGCTAAGGCCTATTTTTACGAGGCGTTGAAGCTCCTTGATATTCTGCCTGAGACCGAGGAGAACAGACAGAGGCGAATCTCTCTGTTGGTAAACCAGGGGGAGGTTTTCCTGCGGCTCTTCAAATTTCAGGAGTATTACGACCTTTTAACCCGCTGTGGATCCCTGGCGGCCAGCATAGACAATCCCGCCTTGTTAGGGGCGTTCTATGCCCGCTTGGGATTCTGTGAGTTTTCGTTCGGCCAGTTTGATCAGGCCATCCAAACCCTGACAAAGGCGGCAGAACTCGCCGAAGGTTCTGGAAACGTTGAAGAGGCCGGGCACGCATATGAGCGGTTGGAGTGGTGCCATGTGTTTAGGGGCCATTACGACCGAGTCCTCGCCTTGAAAGAAGAGGCCCTTCGCAAGATGGAGCAGCGATTTAACCTTCGCTGGCATGTGAGGGCGTTATGCGGGGCCTTAAGGGCTTACTCAATTCTTGGTCGCTGGGAGGAGGCGGTGGAAGAGGGCAAAAAGGCGCTGAAAGTTGCTGAGGAATTTTCAGACAATAGCCAGGTCTCCTATGCGGCCTGGCAAATCTCGCTGGCCTATAGTTGGAAAGGCGACTTGGATAGGGCGATCGAATATGGTGAGCTGGCGGTCGAGAAGGCTTCAACGCCTGCGGATAGAGCGTGGGCGGGTAGAGGTCTTGGATGGGCTTTGTGCCGAGCTGGAGAGCCGAAGAGAGGAATTGAGCTTCAGAATGCTGCATTGACAACTTTTCGAGATGGGGGCTGGATGCCGGGTATAATTCCCAGTACCTGTATAGTTGGCGAAGGGTATTGGTTGGCCGGGGAGGCCGACAGAGCGAGGCAGACGCTCGAAGAGGCCTTGGAAATCGCAGAGCGCTGTGGGGCGAGGTATTATGTCGGGTTCGCTCAACGCCTTTTGGGTGAGATCGCCCTGAAAACCAACCCTGCCCAGGCAATAACGCACTTCGAAAAAAGTATGGCCGTACTTCAAGAGATCAAAGCCGAGAACGAGTTGGCAATGGCCTACGCGGGCTATGGTCGGTTCCACAAGCAGCAAGGCCAAATCGGGCAAGCACGGGAGTATCTAACGAAGGCCCTGGAGATCTTCGAACGCCTGGGCACCCTGATCGAGCCGGACAAAGTCAGAGAGGAGTTGGCCAAATTGCCGAAAGAAGGCTAACACCTCATCGGAACGGACATATCGTTTTCCCCCAGGACCATTGAGATCACTTTTTCTCCTGACGCAAACTATTTAATACAAGAAATCGTTCATTGATGATCCTGCCAATTTTATCGATATGCGAAAGAAATCTTGCCTTTATGTGGGTCTGCGGAATTTCAAGGATACAGTTAATATTGCGCCTTCTTATCCGTTCAGTTCACCTTCTCCACCCCAATCACCGAAGGCCTCCGGCGCCGTACTTTCGTGCCAATCTCACTTCGCAATCCATTGAGCAGACAAAGGCTCGATCAAACTCCTCCGTGTATTTATTAGAATCATATTCCAGCATTCTCCACCCCGGGGGGAGGCCCTCTTCCTTCCAATCGATCTTCTTCGTACACCATTCACATGTGTAAATCATGACAAGACCCTTATTGATTTCAGAATATATTCAATGATTCANNTTCTTTCCCTTTTATTGCAATAAGTTATAGAATTTCAATAGAAAAAATTGAGGAAACTCCAGTAATGTATACCTGAACTAAGAATATGGGATAAAGGAACGAAGATTGATATCTCCACAAGTGCTCTTGTCGGCTCCCAACTCTAAATTTCCGAGGCCTGACCGCAATTTCTGGGGTGACCAGCGGGTTTTCTTCATTCGGGCACTGGATTTACCAGCGGCTATGGAGTAGATTCTATGGAATGACTGAAGAGACACCTCTGACATCGAGTCGCATCTTCTGGTTCTGGCTGCCGTTGGCCGCGATGTGGCTGATGATGGCAATCGAACACCCAATGGTAGCCGCCGTTATTGCTCGTCTGCCGAAACCCGAACCCAACCTCGCTATTTTTGGGATAACCTTTTCCCTCGCCCTCATAATTGAGAGCCCGATAATCATGCTGCTGATGGCCGGCACCGCATTGGCTCGGGGCAAGCATTCCTATGAGCGGCTACTGTGTTTCACGCACATTATGGCGGCAGGATTGACCGCATTGCACCTCATTATCGGCCTTACACCACTCTACGGATTTATTATGGGGAATCTCATTGGCGTGCCCGCTGGGATCCTCGAAGCCAGCCGCATTACATTTTTACTGATGACTCCGTGGACCGCTGCAATTGCTTACCGACGACTCTGGCAGGGTGTCTTGATCCGCTTCCATCGGACAGGGGTCGTGCCGTTGACGATCATCGCACGGCTCTTGGCAGGCGGTATGGTACTGGCACTAGGATTGTTGGCCCGCCGTTTTCGCGGTGCAGATCTCGGCGCAATAGCACTTAGCGTCGGTGTCACTGTCGCTGCAATCACGGCTTACTATTTCGTTCGTCCTACCGTGCGCACGCACCTCAGCAAACCATCATCAGGCGATGAACCATTGGCATGGGGCGACCTGCTCGAATTCTATGTACCACTGGCTCTCACGTCATTGATCAATCTGGTGGGGCGACCTTTGCTGGTGATGGGGATCGCCCGGGCGGCCCAGCCCTTGGCATCGCTCGCTGTGTGGCCGGTAATTATGGGGTTTCTCTTCGTCGCTCGCTCTCCTGCCTTTTCTTACCAGGAAGTCGTAGTGGCGTTGATTGGTGATAAATCAAGCTTTGAGAGGTTGCGCCGTTTCACCATTGGTCTGGCCTTGGCTCTTACCGGAAGCTTCATTCTCGTCATCCTCACACCGGGTGCTCGAATCTTTTACCAGAGCATATCGGGTCTTTCCTTGGAACTTGTATCTTTCGCAATCATGCCAACATTGATTCTTTCAGTAATACCAGGGATGGAGGTGCTCATCTCATGGCGCCGTGGACTGTTGGTACATTTCAGGCAAACCCGCACGATCACCCATGCAGTCGGGCTCAATGTAGGTGTCCTCGCTACGCTCATACTTGGCGCAGGAGCATTGTTCCCTCTGACACCCGGTACCATAATCGCGGCCAGCGCACTGACTGCCGCCATAGCCGCCCAGTGGGGCTACTTATGGTGGTTTAGTCGAGGGCTTGGGGAGGAGATCTCGACAATTGAAACCGCCCAAGATTTATTGGGGCGGAAGCCAGTGTCAGACCTTGGTGTGAGATATGAAAATCGATAATGGTGAAATGAGATAGGACAGTTTTTTTTGGAGAATTCTTATGGGTTGTGGCATCTAGGCAAAGATATCACGAGCTTGGAGAGAATACTGGGAAGAAGAAAAAGCGGAGAGGATGAAACATGTTTGAAGAGGACCTCATTGGGAGACATAAGTCTGAAATCGATACCCCTGCCCTCCTGCTTTATATGGATGAGGTGGAAAGAAATATCGCTAAAATGGCAAATATTTTTTCCGATAAAGAGTGTAAGCTCAGGCCCCATATCAAGAAGACGCATAAGCTCCCCATGATTGCGCATAAACAGATAGAAGCGGGAGCGATAGGGATCACCTGTGCAAAACTTGGAGAGGCGAAGATCTTTTTTGAATCTGGGATCCAGGACATATTGATTGCCAATGAGATTGTGGGGGATAAAAAAATCCAAAGACTGGTCAATCTTTCGGGTTATGGCGATCTGATCGTCTGTGTAGATCACTTTGAAAATGCACGAGACCTCTCAGAAGCGGCAGGGAGATTAGGAAAAAAATAAGCGTCTTGGTGGAAGTCAATGTGGGGTTAAACAGGTGTGGTGTAAGGCCCGGAGAAACAGCCTTAGCGTTGGTTCAGGAAATTGCAAAGCTACAGAATCTCATATTCCGTGGCGTCATGGGATATGAAGGGGGGTTATTTATCAGAGATTTTGAGGAGAAGAAGAGAAAATGTGAGGAATGCAATCGCTTGTTGGTGGAAACGAAGGAGCTCATTGAAAAGGATGGTTTCCCCGTAGAAATTGTCTCGGCAGGAGGATCTAATACGTTTTATCTTACAGGGTTCTATCCCGGTATTACGGATGTTCAGGTAGGCTCCTATGTCACCATGGACGCTCACAACACATATTATGGGGTGGATTTTGAACAGGCCATCACTGTTTTGACGACCGTCATCAGTCGGCCTGAAAGGGGAAGGGCCGTGACCGATGCTGGAAAGAAGTCGCTGTCTACTGACGAGGGACTCCCGGCCTGTCGAGAGAAAGGAATCCTCGTGTCCACGTTGAATGAGGAACATGGCCATCTCAGGATTGAAAATCCTGCCCATGATCTATCCGTTGGGGATAAAATCGAGATAGTACCAAGCCATGGTTGTACGACGATTCCCCTCTACGATCGTTATGTGATTATCCGAAATGACTGCGTGGAATCCACCGTGGAGATCCGTGCCCGCGGAGCCAGCCAATAAGGGATGAGAAGGGTAAGGAAGCCGTGGTATGCACTGTCCCTGAAATTCGTCGCTCTTCTACAAAGGCTTTTTAACCCGAGGAGTATGCGAGATTAGATAACATCAAATTGGGGGATGGCATGAACACGAGTTTTGCAAACAAGAATGTGCTTGTTACCGGTGCTTCGCGGGGAATAGGGCGCGCAATTGCACATAAATTCGCGGAATCGGGTGCACGGGTAGCCGTTCATTACCATCAAAACCGCCAGGCGGCTGAGCAAAGCTTAGCTGGACTTCCCGGTGGTCCCCATCCCCTTGTTCAGGCCGATGTATCGGTTCCTGAGTCTGTTCGTACAATGGTTGATGAGGTAATTCGCGAAATGGGAACCATTGATGTGTTGGTAAATAATGCGGGGATATACAAGAGATATCCGATCGTTGATTTGTCGTATGAAGAGTGGCAGGAGATTTGGGAGAGGACTATTCGGACGAATCTGATGGGCCCGGCCAACATATCCTTTTGTGTTGCGCAGCACATGAAGGAACATGGCGGTGGGAAGATCGTTAATGTTTCGTCGAGGGGCGCCTTTCGAGGGGAACCTCAAGCTCCCGACTACGGAGCGAGTAAAGCTGGTCTCAATGCTCTTAGCCAATCACTAGCAAAGGCCCTGGCGCCGTACAACATTTTTGTCTATGTGGTTGCACCGGGATTTGTAGACACTGAGATGTCGTCTCAGGAACTTTCCGGTCCGAAAGGAGATGAGATTCGCAGCCAGAGCCCCCTTGGACGGGTTGCTTCACCTGAGGAAGTGGCCCGCACGGTTGTATTTCTGGCATCCGAAGGCACGGATTATTTGACTGGATGTATCGTCGATATAAATGGAGCGTCCTACCTTCGATCTTAAGATGGCAGAGATGCATAGCTTGCATGATCGATGTTACCACCCAGGGAGCGTGAGGTCATTCGTCATAACGTCCAGGAGAACTTGACCTTCGCTCCTTCATTTCTACACGGTCACGGCCTAAGAGAGCTTCCTCCATGGTTTTGGTTGTGTTACACCCACAAAGGACAAAGGAGCCCTGAAGAGTGAGATCGAATGCCCCACGTCAGTCCACCTGGTTCGCCTTATTTGTACTGCTCATTGCCAGCGTAGCAGCTCCACTAAATCAGTTCAAAGTACCACCCGTCTTACCTCTTTTGATGGATGCTTTCACCCTCTCTATCGGCAGAGCTGGCCTCCTTATGTCAGTCTTCGCCTTGACCGGCCTCATTCTAGCCGTTCCGGTTGGGTTTGTTTTTCAGAAACTGGGGTACAGAATTACCGGTTTGCTGGCCGTTGGCTCTGTCATTGTGGGTGCAGCAATAGGGGCCGTCAGCACCGGTACAGGAATGATGTTAATCAGTCGGGTCATCGAGGGTTTGGGTATGAGCTTCATGATTGTGGTCGCCCCGGCTGTTATCGCAGTATTGTTTCCAGCCGATAAGCGAGGTACGCCCATGGGAATCTGGGCCACCTGGGTTCCACTTGGGTCGACCATTGCTTTCGTCGTCGCGCCGGTGCTGGTTGTCCGTTGGAACTGGCAGGCTATGTGGTGGTTCGGCTGCCTCTTTGCCGCGGCTGGGTGGTTGTTGTACTACGTTTTCATCAAACCGGCGCCTGTTCAGCCGGCGGGGACGGGCAATTCAACTGGGCTCGAGGGGGTGACGGGACGCGATCTTGTACCGGTGCTGCGCAACCGAAACCTGTGGTTGATCAGCTTTTTATTCTGCTGCTTCAACCTTGCCTTCATCGCCTTTGTTACCTGGGCCCCGACCTTCTTGAACTCACTTCGCGGAATTTCACTCGCACGTGCCTCTTTGCTGATGAGCATGTTAACATTGTCCACCGTTGTTTCCCTCCCTATCAGCGGTTGGATATCGGATAGGCTGGGTTCCCGGAAGCTGGTCTGCGTCACCCCGATGATTCTTTTGATGATTTTGTGGCCTCTGGCATTTTTCGCAAGCGAAGTGGGATTTCTCCCCCTCGTCATCGCCATGGGGCTTATCGGTGGGTTTGTCCCAACGGGCGTTTTCTCGGCAGGCGTGGAGGCCGTTGGGGACGAGCGGTTGGCCGGCATGGCCATGGCCGTCATCCAGGTTGGACAAAATGCGGGTATGCTGATGGGTCCTTTGGCCTTTGGCTGGATTGTGGAGACTATGGGAGGTTGGCAGATAGCCTTTTGGACGCTCGTTCCCGTCTGTGGAGTGGGGGCTATAGCGGGTTGGATGGCAAGAATGAGGTAAAGCCAAGATCACCGGTTAGTAACGCTCATGGATAGAGGAATCCCTATCAATCGAAATTCCGGTGAACTGGTCCCGATTTAATCAATGAATTTATCCATGATCATTGACAGTGCGGTAGCTGCTGTGTTAATCAAGTATCGCTAGAGAATTTTACCTGATCTGGGCTTTTAAAGCCTCGTTTGGGTAAATCATTTTGTTCCGTTTCAATCCCGGACTATCGAGAGGATAGCATGGAGGCAGCAAGGAAAGCGGTGATCATTGGACTAGATGGACTCAATCCTGATCTTGTGTATCAGTGGAGGAAGGAACTGAGTACCCTTAATAGGTTCATGGAACATGGTATCTACGGTAGAATAAAGAGTACTGTTCCCCCTATTACACCCCAGGCTTGGAGCTGTGTACTGTGTGGAAAGAATCCGGGCTGTTTTGGTTACTGGGACTTTACCTATAGGGATGATTACAGTTACGGACAACCTGAGTTGGTGAGCTCAGAAGTAAGAGACGAGAGGGTGGAGAGCCTCTATAAGATTCTGCCCAAGCATGGGAAGAAAGTGGCGATAATAAACGTTCCCGTCACCTACCCGCCTCCTGAGATCCCCAACGGTTACAGCATCTCCTCCTTCATGACCCCGAGTACAGAAAGACAATTCACGTATCCCGATTCGCTCAAAGAGGAAATCAAAAGAATCATCGGAGAGTATATTCTCGACGCTTCCACTTCTAATATGAATTTTCGACAGATGGATAAACAAGAAGTTGGTCAACGAATCTATGAGATGGATAAACAGAGATTTGATCTAACGAAGTATTTCATAAGGGACAAAAACTGCGATTTTGTTTTTACCGTGGTTATGGGTACCGATAGGATGCCCCACTTGTTTTACCGATACTTTGACGAGAATCATAAGAACTACACGTATCACGAGAAGTATAAAGATGCGTTAAAGAATCACTATAAGTTCTGTGATGAAAAGATAGGGGAGATTCTTGATTTAGTCGATGACAATACTTCGATAATAATTCTGAGCGACCACAGCGTTCAGAGGCTGGACGGAAGAATCAACTTTAATGAATGGCTTATTGAAGAGGGTTACATGAGATTGAAAACGAGACCAGAAGGGTTAACCCCTCTGATGAAAGTTCATGTAGATTGGAACAAGACGAGGGCTTGGGCAACAGGGTTTACCGGTCAGCTTTATCTCAACATAAAGGGGAGGGAACCACAAGGTACGGTAGACCCAAGTGATTATGATAAAGTCCTCGATGAATTGAGCGAGAGGATAAAAAATATCACCAGTGAAGAAGGCAAGAAGATGGAAACACAGGTGTTCAAGCGGAAAGAAATTCATTCCGGAGAGTATTCGAGATTTGGGCCGGACCTTTTCATCTATTTTGATAACTGCCATTGGAACATTAGCGAACTGGTTGGATACGACTCCATTTATTCCTATGATACCCCCATAGGTCCAGACGATGCTGGCCATGGGCCCTATGGTTTCTTCGCGATATATGGGCCCGGGGTTCGTAAAGCGGGTGAGGTTTCTGGGGCTGATCTGTTGGACATAGCGCCCACCGCTTTGCATCTCATGGGTTTGCCCGTTCCTCCGGATATGGAGGGAAAAGCGCTCACCAAGAAAAAGAGCGCTTATTCGGAGGAAGACAAGAAAGAAGTCAAAGAAAGGCTTGCTAAGATAGGGTATCTTGGCTAATCATTTGCTCTATTTCTCAAGCCTACGATAATCGGGAACAGACAAAAAATGCAACAAGAGATACCGACAACCTATTCGCCCCCCGGTATGTTAGACTGGCCCTGTGGTGTCGAAAAGCTGTCGAATGGGCATACCCTTATCGCAGACGCCGGTTACTGGTCAGGACTCGGTAGTGAAATCCTGGAGGTTGATAGTCTCGGCAGGATAGTATGGGAGTGTTCACCGGAGCTGATCTTTGCCCATAGCGCTAAAGTACTGAGAAGTGGCAACATATTGGTCTCTGATACTGGCAAGGATAGGGTTTTGGAATTGGATAAAAAAGGGAATATCGTATGGAGTTCAGAAGAGTGGAGTGAAGGAACTGGCAAATTAAGTGACGGTTCCCATCTCTGGTATCCAAATGACGCGGAAGAGACGACGGAGGGAAGAATTCTCATCTCCGATAGAAATAACGACAGAATGGTAGAGGTCGACCGGGGAGGAAAAATCGTCTGGCAGTATAACAAATTGAAACATTGCCACGATGCAGACAGATTGCCCAATGGAAATACCATCGTTTCGAGCTCCGATGAGAATAAAATCTTCGAGATTGACCTTAGGGGAAAGGTGGTCTGGTCTTACGGCGATGGGTCGCCGGAAATGCTCAATTGGCCGAGGGATGCAGACAGGGTTGAAGACGGCAATACCTTGATAACCGATTCAAAGAATAGTCGTGTGATCGAGGTAGATAAGGACGGCAAAGTAGTTTGGTCATTTAACCTCGGATATTTCGGCATGCCCTATGAGGCAGACAGATTGCCTAACGGTAACACCTTGATTTCGATTCAACAACGCAGACAGGTTATAGAGGTGGATCCTTCGGGCAGTGTGGTCTGGGGTTTTAGAAATTATGTCCAGGGCCATATCCAGGAACACCTGATGAATGGTGACTTCGAGCTTGAAGCTTACCGCGGAGCTGGATATCCAGCTCATTGGGCGAAATGTCCTCTTCTCTCGCAGAATTCGGCGTATACGTTATTCTGGGATTCAAAAGTTCGGTTTGAGGGAGATCACAGTGTTGGTGTGGAATACCATGGGCCGGGGAGCGTATGGTGGCAACAGACTATCAGGGTAACCCCAGGAAAGCTCTACAGGCTGACTGACACGGTAAAGACGGTTGAAATGGATGGATTTGGCCAAACGCAAGTGGCATTTTTGGATAGAATGGGGGGCTTTTTTACCTATGTTGATTCATTGCCCCATACGAAGCCTCGTAAGGGGAATAACGACTGGAATAAGGATAGTATTGAAATTAGGGCGTTCGACCAGGCTACTGCAGCAGATATCAGATGTATCGTGATGGGAAAAGGCAAAGCTTGGTTTGACAGTGTATCCTTCGAGGAATTACCCTGGGGGTAAAAGGAAAGGAGGTGATAACAGGCACTAAGCGACGTAACACTGGTGGCTACATTCTTAGATTCCATTATACGGGGGGAAAACGATGAAAGGGACAAAAACGAGATGGACCATATTGTTGGTATCTGTGGTTGTAATGGGTGTGCTGTATGGGGGAGCATCTTTTGCTCAAGAGAAGGTTACGCTCCG
>JABAOH010152913.1_pt1 | contig 11483 bp, 11 predicted proteins | sample 7062181 | NCBI WGS metagenome assembly JABAOH01 (sample SAMN14538630, study PRJNA623070) | marine sediment metagenome | biome: marine biome [ENVO:00000428]; feature: marine pelagic biome [ENVO:01000023]; material: deep marine sediment [ENVO:00002113]; isolation source: pool of 5 deep marine... | reverse complement strand
CCGCGTGGCCTCAGGAATCCTGCGCAACTTCGCCACTTGGACCACCAAGCACGAGGCAGCGTACAACGGCGAGCTTATCGCCATGGGCGCGGAAGGGAACATCGGAGATCGAGACAGGGGTGCGTTCCTCGGCAAGGAGTACAATCTCCAGGAAGTCCAGTTCGCCATAGGAGACTGGCGCTCGTGGCGGGTGCTCCTGTACGACGTTATGGAAGGGGCCTTCACCCTGTTGGACATCAAGACCCACGCGGGTTCCGTCTCCTTCGCCAACCCCACCTTCACCGTGCTGAAATCTCCGAGCGGCGCGGACGCCGTGGTCGTGACGTACTTCCTCCCTCACGAAGGGGCGAGGGATGGGGAGGCGGGGCAGCTGATCTTCTACACCGAATTCTAGCGAGCTTTGTGAGCTGCTCGCGGAGGCCTTCCGTCCCGAACTGTAAGGGGGCCAGGTGACGGCAGTAAGCCCCCTTCTGTTCTAGGCGGCATTAGACTGAGCGGCCTACCCGGCCTTGCGGCCTGTTTGGCCTTGCTCCTACGGGGAGTCGCCGTCTCACCAAATCCCGAGGCAACGTCCTCGCCAGGCGATTCATCCTCGTCCCGGGCTGTGTCGTTTCTGCGCCCTTGCCGTCCCTCTCAGGACCCCCGCTTGCGCGGGACCGCGGGCAACGGAGGGGGGACTTTCCTCAGCGCCTCGAAGGCACCGTCAGCCGCCCACCGTCTCCTGGCCCGATAAACAATCGAAGGCGCTGGTAAAAAGCTTCCCCTCAGAACCACTCCCAGAGGTATCTTAGCACCTCATCGTAGGCCTTGGCCAGCGTTTTCCCGTCTCTCCTCTCCTCCGACGACAGGTGGGGAACCCGGAATACCGCCTTGGGCCTGATGTACCTGACGAGCCCTGGCATACCCACACCCTTGACCACTGACATGGCTTTCAGTACGTCCTCAGGTTCGATGAACAGCACCAAAGAGCCGCCTACGGAAATGACCAGGTCAACCTCTTCCTCAGCCAGCTTTAAAGGGAAGGGTGCATCGCTGAAGCTCTCCACAATCAGGTTCTCCGCATTCCCAGACAGCATTTCGAAAGCCGACCTGACGCAGACCTCCACTCGTGCCGTTCTTTCGACAGCAGAGGACGCCCTAAGAGTCTGGACCTGCTGAGCATGTCTGCTCAGGGCCTCAATGAAGCCTGCGGGGGCAATAGAGTGGTCAGCCCTCTCATTCACATACAGAATGACGCCCCTCCCGGGGTCCGTCAACCTCTCCGCGAGGATGATCTCCCTATCTTGCCCTATCAGGTGCTCCCCAACCTCCTCGGCCTTCAGGGGATCGAGAGGGCAGACCAGCTGATGATAAGGGTTCATAACTTCCAAGTCCGGCGGTTTGCGTATAGACTCCCTAAGCTGGAGGGCGTCCCGGCTCACCAGGATGCCCAGGGACTCGCAAACCTTGGAGTGGTCAATGTGCTCCCAGTAGTTGTGGGCGGACCTGGGCTTCATGGCGAGGAAATCCTCACCCTGCTCCAAGGCCCGGTGAAGGACGGCTCTCACGAGACTCGTCTTTCCAGCATTGAACTCAAGGAGACCGTTCACGACGATGATCAAGACCGACTCCGCTCCTCCAGCTCCAGCAGAATAGGTATCTGATTCAGCTTCTCCTCAGGGAGGATGTCCCAGTAGATGCCGTGAGGTTTCTCGTGACTGGGCTTCATGCCGTGAACTGCCTTAGGCGTGACGGCGAAGTCCACGGGGATATCGTGGACGTGCATGGGAATCTCCTCCTCGATGAGCTGCAACGGGTGGATCGTTGTGACGACCGGCGTCTCCTCCCTCAGGAAGCCATACTCCCGACCAAGGGCATATTCGATGTCGGAGAAACCGCCGCCCTTGCCGACACGGCCTCCTCCTCGGTTTACCGCCACGGACCCCGCGAGGACCAGGTCAAGAGGCTTGATTCTCTCTGGCCTGATCGGGCGCCCCAGGGCAAAGGCTCCCTTGATTGTCGAGGCTCTATCGGGCCTGGCTATGGCCTTCGGGTTCAGCTCGAGGAAGCACTCTGCCTTGGTGAGGCGGGGCACTGCCATGTAGATGGTCTTGCCATCCAGCAATCCTTGACGGCGGGCCCACCTCTGAGGGCTGTCAGGGTTTGCCTTCAAGGCCTTGGCNNGCTTCCCTGATCTCCTCCTTGGCTCGCAAAGCCACACTTCCAACTCGCCATCACCTACACCGATTAAGAACCTTCCACATCTGGAGCGTGACGGGGTCGCCAGCAAACCGTTAAGTAGGGCCAGGATTTGGAACACCTAATGCCGTCCTCGCCGGCCCTAGCCATCGAGGGGCTTTCCAAGTCCTTCAACGACCTGAAGGCTGTGGATTCTCTCAGCTTGGAGGTGATGGCGGGCGAGGTATACGGCTTCCTCGGTCCTAACGGCGCTGGCAAGACCACGACCATCAAGATGGTTCTGGGCCTGACTTATCCGGATGAGGGGAGGGTGCTCATCCAAGGTATGGACCTCTCTCGTGATCCACACATGATCAAAAAGCGCATTGGATTCCTGCCTGAGAAGGTGGCTTTCTACGGCAACCTCACGGCTCTGCAGAACCTCCAGTTCTTCGCCGATCTCAAGGGAGAGCAGCGGGAAGGCTTGGTTGACCTCCTCAACACCGTCGGCCTGAAGCAGTTCGCCGACAAGAAGGTCCGGACCTTCTCAAAAGGCATGGTACAGCTCTTGGGAGTAGCCCAGGCCATGATAGGCAGCCCTGCCCTGCTGATCTTTGACGAGCCCACCATTGGCCTGGATCCCAGTTGGACTCGCGTGGTGAAGGATCGCATCAAGGACGCCAACGCCTCCGGAACGACTGTCTTCTTTTCCTCTCACATACTGAGCGAGGTTCAGGAACTCGCGCATCGTGTGGGGATTCTGAACAGGGGGAGGCTCCTCGTCCAGGACACCGTCCAGAACCTCAGCAGTGGCATGAAGATGAAACCCCGTCTTCGGCTCTCCCTCAGTGTCGACCCTGAGATCGCCCGGGACGCACTCGGAGACCTGGAGGGATTAGAGAAGGTCTATTCCGAGGGCAAGCAGCTTGTCGTCGTATGTGACCAACGGGCCAAGGCGAGGGTATTGGCATGTCTGGGGGAAGCCGGCATCTCGGTAGAAGACTTCAGGACGGAGGAGCCTTCCCTCGAGGAGGTCTTCCTGAGATTGACTGAGAGCTCGGAGGGGTAGGTCCAATGGAACCCACTGAGGAAGTGCGCGGTTTCGGCCTTCGATCCCTCTGGATAGTGATGGCGAAGGAGTTCCTGGACAACGTCAGAAACAGGTGGATTGTGGCCATCTCTGCCATATTCATAATCCTCACCCTGGCGGTCTCCTATTTCGGCGCTGCCCAGACGCAGAGCACTACGGGCTTCCAAGGTCTCCCGGAGACCGTTACGATAATGCTGGGCGTGGAAGGCCCCCTGGTCCCCATACTGGGCCTCATGTTGGGATACGGCGCCGTCGTGGGGGAGAAGGAACAGGGCTCTATCCAGCTTCTGTTATCCATGCCCGTCACACGTGTCGAGGCAATTCTCGGGAAGTTCCTCGGGCTGGGGGCGGTGATGATGATTGCAGTCGTCTCAGGCCTCGGGGTTGGCGGTTTTGTCATCGTGGCCTTCGCCGGAGCGGAGGGCTGGCAGAACTACATCATCTTCATCCTCGGATCGATGCTCTTCGCCATGACTTTTCTGAGCGTCGGTCTACTTCTCTCCACCGTGGCGAAAGGGAGGAGCACGGCTGTCGGGCTGGCTGTATTCATCTGGTTTCTCTTCGCCGTGATATTTGACCTTACACTGCTGGGTATGTACATCGCGACAGGTGGGAGCTTCTCCCTCCTACCTGGGGAGTTTGAACTCCCGGAGTGGTTCTTTATCGCGAGCATGGCCAGTCCAATTGACGCCTTCGGAATGTTCACCATGCGCGTGTTCGACTTGAGAGGGGGCTTCGGTTACATATACGAGCTTCCCAGCTTCGTGACCATGAGTACCACCGCTCTTTCCCTGATTCTGTGGACATCGATTCCGTTGGCTGTTTCAGTCTGGCGATTTCAGAAGCACGACCTCTGAGATTAGGAGACAGTCAACCCCTCAGAACCATATCAGAAGCTGTGAACTCCGTACGGGCACGGTCGTGTTGAAGTCCTCAAGTCGAGCGAGGGAATCCTTCCGCCTTTGAAGAACGAATCCGACGAAGGCTGTGGATTGAACCTTTAATAGGGCCAGCTCCTAGGCCCTCCGTGCCTCCGAAGCGACATGCCCTGTGGGCTATGGGCCTATATCATGCCTCCAACGATGGCACCGTAGTGGCGGTGGCTGCCCTATTCCCCATCCTCCTCACCCACAAGCTTGTGGGGAGTTTTGCCGAGATCGGCCTGTTGACGCTAGTCGCCCTTGTCATCACCATCGTCTGCCAGATCCTCTTTGGCGCCTGGAGCGACAGGGCCAGCCCCCGCGTACTGCTTCCAGCTGGAATGCTCATCCTCGGAACCGCTTCCCTACTCACGTCCCAAGTTACCAGCTTTCTCATGCTTCTGGCCCTCGTCTCAATCGGCAGGGTGGGGGCCAGCTTCTACCACCCCGTAGGCATTTCATGGGTGGGCAAGCGGTTCAAGCAAGACTTGGATGAGGCCATGGGGTTCCAAAGCGCCTTCGGAGACCTGGGCGTAATTCTGGCCTTCGCCAGCTCTGGATACCTGGGCCTCTACTATGGATGGCAGATCCCCTTTCTGGTTTGGGGAAGTCTGGCACTCCTTGCTGCCCTTGTTGGCTACGCTTTCACTGCAGAGGCTCAGGAGCCACGCAGGGTGGTGACAAACACTCCCATACCCTGGAGAACCATCCTGCGAAAGGTGGCGGTCTGGATACCCCCTCTTGCCATCGGCGGTGCCGCGTACATCATAACAGTCAGCTACGGGAACTCCTTCTTGGTGGCGAAGGCCGGGTTTCGTGAAGACGTGGCGGACCTGGTTATCGCCCTCTGGATCGGAGCCGGGGTTCTAGCAGCCTATTCCTACGGGAAGATAAGCAGGTTTCTGGGAAGGTTCAGGTCCCTTGCCGGCGCCTTTCTAGTGGTAGGGGTCTCAGGTCTCGTCATCAGCTTTGCCCCGCCAGTCTCAGTCCTCCTCCCCACCTTCGTCATCTTCGGCATCTCCATGTTCATCACGTATCCAGCCCTCTTCTCCTTCATCTCTGAATCCACGGAGGACAGAATCGGGGGGGCTACCTTCGGCGTCGTCTTTGGTTTTCAGCTGGTAGGAGGCGCTCTCGCGGGCTTNNCCTAGCGGATCTGTGGGGCATTCATGTCCCTTTCCTCGTGCTGATGGCCCTGGGATTTCTGGCCTTCATCCTGCTGATGACCACGGCTCCGTCCTCAGTTAGGGACCGGAAGTCCACAGCAAACACAGTCCGCTAGAATGTCCTCCGAGCAGTGATCGCTCCACCGTACTCGTAAACGGCGATGGCGCAGCAGCGTGCTTCGTTCAAGGGGGGCCGCCGTCCGACCAGGCACTGATTCACCTGCCGTCCGTATTGTACATACAGAGGTCTAATGGCAGAGATTTCTGTTCGACCGGTGTGAGTCCATGTCAGAAAAGTTAGACATGCGAAAGGAGCTGAAGCATCTATACTCCAGCTCAAAGAAGCCAAACATCGTCGAGGTCTCCTCTGGCAAGTTCCTCGCCTTCAGGGGGCGAGGAGAGCCTGGTGGGGAGGCATACAGGGCAGCAATCAATGCCCTCTACTCCGTTGCCTACACCCTTAAGTTCAAGTGCAAAAGCCTCGGAAAGGATTTCACCGTCATGGCCCTAGAGAGCCTGTGGTGGTTCGACGACCCGAAGGCTTCCTTTGAAGAGGTGCCGCAAGAGAAGTGGAACTGGAAGTCCATGATACGGTTGCCAGATTTTGTCACAGATGGACTCACCGAGGAGGCCAAGTCAGAGGCCATGTCGAAGAAGGGGCTGCCCGAAATCGACGAGGTCGTGCTCGAGGAGTTTCGTGAAGGCCTTTCAGCTCAAATACTGCACATAGGGCCTTACTCAGAGGAGAGACGGACCGTCGCCAGTCTGCAGGACTTCATTCGAAAGGAAGGCTACAGGATTAAGGGGCCTCACCACGAGATCTACCTGAGCGACCCGAATCGAACCGCTCCCGATCGGCTTAAGACAATCATCAGGCACGCCGTTGAGAGGGCTTGATCTGATGAGACTACACCCGCCAGCCGGATTAGGAATCCGAGCGACCCTGTCCTGAGCCATTCCCTAGCTCTATTCCTTCATGTAGAGGGTTCTGGTCGGGTAAGGGATGCTGATGCCCTCCCTCTCAAAGGCCTCCTTCACCTTGAGGAGGAGGTCGTTTCTCACCGCTCCTAAGTCCTCCTGCTTGGCCCAGGCGAAGATGTTCAGGTTGATGCTACTGTCAGCAAACTCCTTCACGTTTGTCGCGGCAGCCGGCTCCTTCAGAATCCTCTCGTCAGCGTCCAAGAGGTTCTTGACCACCTGCAATGCCTTTGGGACTTCGTCCTCATAGGAGATACCGACCACCAGATCAATCCTTCGAATGGGCCAGCTGTGGAAGTTCGTGATGGGTGAGCCCCAAACCCTCTGGCTTGGAACGATTACCTTCTTTCCATCGAAGGTCTTGAGGGTCGTGGCGTTGATCGTCAGGTCCTCGACAAAGCCAGTGATACCTCCCGCTTCCACCAGGTGACCCTTCTCGAAGGGTCGCATTATTAGCAGCAGGATGCCGGCCGCCAGGTTGGAAAGTACGTCCTTCAGGGCGAAGCCCACGACGATGCCCACAACGCCGAAACCAACCACGAGGCTGGTGACGTCGATGCCCAGAGGAGTCAACACGACGCCCAATAGGATCAGGTAGAGGAAGAATCGTGAGATCCTGACGAGAAACCTTCGGACCAGGTCCGGCACACCGTAGTGCTTCAGAATCCTCCGTAGGGCCTTGGCAATGAATCGGATGGCCACGACACCCACTACCAGAATGACGATGGAGAATAGGACATCGAGGACCGTTATCTCCTTCCAGATGACTGTGTTCAACAGGTCTGTCAACCACTCGGGTATCTGGGCAAGGATGTCTCTGCCTATTTGCGCCACTACGCTCCTGGATACAAGCATCTTTTCCCCCGGGCGAAAAAGGGGTCTCCGCTTGATAACCGTATCGATGGAACATCGAGCGACACGCACTCATTCTGAGGTTGAGAGCGCCTAGATGTGATGAGTTGGGACAAGAAGCGGTCGCTGTCAACCTTTATTAGCGTCGTGATTCTACCGAAATCCCATGCGGACAGCTTTCCACTTAGTTCCCTTGGCCATCCTGGTACCAGTTCTCCTGGCCTCGATGGTCGCAGGTGGCCAGAGCGTGGGTGACAGCACCATCCAAGTCTTCGTGATCGAGTCCCCTGCGGAAGTCCGCTTAGGCGAATCCGTCACGTACACTTACGCAGCCTACAACGGTGGCCCGACGGGATACCTCGTAACGGCTCGGGCCATTAGCGACGCGGAAGTCACCTTGGCTCTGGAGCCCTCTCACCTGTTTCTAGGTCCTCAGGAGAACGGCCAGTTCACCCTCGCCCTTCAGGCGCCGGTCATTGGTCTTGAGGACACTTTTAACGTCTTCGTGGACTTTCAGGCAGTGAATCTCGTCACTGATGAAGTGGATAGCCTCCGAGTAGGAGTACAGACGATCCTTCTGGGCATCAGCGTTGAGAGAGATCCGACGGGCAAGGTGTTCGGCATCTGGCCGAATCCCTTACCGTCCCCCCTCAATAATCCATATGGCGCATTCACTGTCACAGTGGGGCTGTGGATCCTCATCGCGCTGGCCGTGGTTTACGTGGTGGGTCCCATTACCCGGAAGTTCGCCGAAAGGACCGTCAGCCAAGTGGCCGACGTTATCTTAGGAGTGTTGCGTGGCCCAGCCTTCGCCCTCGTCCTCCTCTACGGCGCGGTCACGAGCGTTCAAATCCTTGCTATGCCCGAGAACATACAGTTCCTCCTGAGCCGCAGCTACTCCTTCCTCCTCATACTGGTCCTGACCTGGATCGCCTACAAGGTGTTCCGGGATGTCTTCATCTTCTACGGCAGGAGGCTGTCGGAGCGCTCACCCCGGGACATCGGTGCCCGGCTCGTACCGGCCCTAGACAAGATCGGAGGCCTTGTCATCATCATAATCGGTCTCGTCTTCGCGGCCGGGAACGCTGGCATCGACGTGACCCTGTTCCTCGCCGGCATTGGCGTCGTGGGCCTCATCATCGCCTTCGCCGCCCAGGATACGCTAAGCAACTTCTTTGCTGGACTGCACATAATGCTTGACAGGCCCTTCCAGGTCGGCGACCTCATCGAGGTGGAGACCGGGGTTATCTGCGAGGTGGTAGACATCGGGCTTCGAAGCACCAAGCTTTACTGGGGGAAGGAGCACGACCTCCTAATCATCCCCAACAAGGAACTGGCGGAAAAGAAGATCGTCAACTATCTGAGGCCGGATCTGCGGTACAAAGTCATGGTGAAGATCGGCGTGGCTTACGGAAGCGACCTGGCGAAGGTGGAGAGGGTCATGAAGGACATCGTCCTCGCTCATGCAGATGTCATTACGGACGAGGAGCATGCTCCGGACTTCCGGGTGGACGAGTTTGGCGATTCCTCCATCAACTGCCGCATCATTTTCTGGATTCACGATGCCCGCGCCCAGTGGAGGGTGCGAAGCGACATCAACAAGGCCATAGACCGACGCTTCAGGGAGGAAGACATCTCCATACCCTTCCCGCAGCGGGACCTGTGGGTTAAGGAGACCCCGAGGGGCGGTTCCACACCCCTCGAATAGGTGGAAAGATGGTCCTTCGCCTGATGGAGGTATACGTATCTGGTATTGAGGGGCAGCGTGTAAAGCAGATCCTGGAGGATAGGCCCACCCTTGGCATCTGGTATGAGGAGACTGAGGAGGGCGAAACCCTCGTCCGAATACTCCTTCCTGTGGAAGAAACCGAAGGGGTGCTCGACCTCTTGGACCAACACCTCTCAAAGGCGAAGGGCTTTCGAGTTCTCCTCCTTTCCGTGGAGGCCACGTTGCCTCGGCCCGAAGCCCCTGAGGAGAAGCGGGAGGAGGAAAAACCGACGGAACCTGAGGAGAAGGTCCGCCGGATCAGCCGAGAGGAGCTCTACGCTGATGTCAGCGAGGCCTCCCAGTTGACCCGGACCTACATCCTCCTTGTTGCCCTCTCCTCAGTTGTGGGGGCTATCGGCATCCTGCGAAATGACATCATAATCATCATTGGCGCCATGGTGATCGCACCCCTCCTGGGTCCAAACGCAGCCTTGGCCCTGGCTTCAACCCTCGGAGATTTCAGTCTGGCCCGTCGTGCTTTGGTGACGAGCGCTGTGGGAATAATGACGGCGGTCATGGTTGGCATAGTCATCGGACTGGTCTTCGAAGTCTCCCCAGAGTTTCCTCAGATAGCGTTTCGTACCCGCGTGGACCTGCGGGATATTCTTCTGGCACTAGCCGCTGGCAGCGCGGGAGCCATTGCCTTCACCATCGTCCTGCCGGCGGTGATCGTTGGGGTCATGGTGGCCGTGGCGCTCCTTCCGCCCCTTGTGACCTTTGGGATGCTCCTCGGCTCCGGGCATTTTGATGCTGCCATGGGGACCCTGCTACTCATCACTACCTACCTGGTGGGGATCAACCTGGCAGGAGTCACGACCTTCCTTGCTCAGGGAATCCGTCCCATGACCTGGTGGGAGGCGGAGAAGGCCAAGAGAGCGACTCGAATCTCTATTGCCACCTGGGCTGTCCTGCTATTGATACTCATCGCCGCAATCCTGCTGGCACCAAGATGACAAATAGAGCCGCTCTTCCTTCAGTTCGACTCACCCCAGGCCTGCGCCTCAAAAACCATTTTATCAACAATCAAGATTAGGCGACCAGCGTAGGTGAGCGGACTTGACCAGAATGGTAAAGAAAACTTCCAAGAAGTGGGGGCTTCCGCCCGGGACCTTGGTCCACATCGGCGAGAAGAAGGCTGAAGAGGTCAGAATAACCGTCATCGACTACGACGAGACCCACTTTGATGAGAGACGCGTTGAGACCATCGCAGAGTGCTTTCCATTCCGAGACGAGCCGACGGTGACGTGGGTAAACATCGATGGCCTCCACAGGGCCGACATAATCGAAGCCCTTGGCAACCATTACGGCCTCCATCCTCTGGTGATGGAGGATCTAATGAGCACCGGCCAGAGGCCGAAGATGGAGGACTACGAGAGCTACATCTTCATCGTTCTTAGGATGCTGAGCTACGACGAGGACAAGAGAGTTGTCACCGATGAGCAGGTCAGTCTGATACTGGGTTCCAACTTCGTCTTCTCCTTCCAGGAAAAGCAGGGTGACATCTTCGACCCCGTTCGGGAGCGCCTCCGGAATGGGAAGGGCCGGATGCGGAAGATGGGGCCCGACTACCTCACCTACGCCCTGATAGACTCCGTCGTCGACTACTACTTCATCATCCTTGAGAGATTGGGAGAGGACATCGGACTTCTGGAGGACGAGCTCGTAAGGAACCCCACCATCGAAACCCTCCAATCGATCCATAACTTGAAGCGGGAGATGATCTTCCTCCGCAGATCCGTCTGGCCCCTCAGGGAGGTGATCAGCAGGCTGGAGCGGGGGGAGTCCACCCTGTTCAAGCAAGCTACTATGGTCTATCTGAGGGACGTTTACGACCACACTATCCAGGTCATTGACACGGTGGAAAGTCTGCGGGACATGGTGTCAGGCATGCTGGACACCTACCTTTCTAGCATCAGCAACAGGATGAACGAGGTCATGAAGACTCTTACCATCATAGCGACCATCTTTATTCCGCTGAGCTTCGTCGCGGGACTATACGGGATGAACTTCATCAACATCCCGGAACTCCAGCTCCCTTGGGGATACTTCATGGCACTGAGCATTATGGCGGCCATCGCCCTTGGGATGCTCGCATACTTCAAACGAAAACGATGGTTCTAGAAGGAACGCGCATATCTGGAGCCCGATTCACCCACCCAGACTTCGCAATCTGCAAGGAATTGGGATTCCGCTCACATCGACAACTCACTTATATGAATCCATTCATCCAGTCGACATGGCAAGGCGCAGACCCCTGGGGGTAACCATACTCGGAGGCCTGGCAGTAGTCGGCGGGATAATCCTTCTTGTTCTGAGCCTCATAAGCCTCCTTGCCTTCTTCGCCATGATCGGGCTGGAGGTCGATCCAGAGATTTCTGGAGAGGCTTTCCTTATCAGTGCTGTCATCAACCTAATCGTGGGCCTTGTGCTGCTTGGCTCCGGCCGGGGGCTACTGAACCTTAGGCCCTGGGCGTGGTGGCTAGCCTTTCTAATCGCCATCGTTGGGGTCCTCCGATCGATATTCGCCCTCGTGACCGGCGTGGCTCAGGCCG
>JABAOH010142841.1_pt1 | contig 11486 bp, 11 predicted proteins | sample 7062181 | NCBI WGS metagenome assembly JABAOH01 (sample SAMN14538630, study PRJNA623070) | marine sediment metagenome | biome: marine biome [ENVO:00000428]; feature: marine pelagic biome [ENVO:01000023]; material: deep marine sediment [ENVO:00002113]; isolation source: pool of 5 deep marine... | reverse complement strand
ACGGTCCGGCTCGCGGAGATGACCGGCCTCGACCTCGACGGGCGCCTGGTCCGCACCGATCAGGGCTCGTTCCCGTACGACCGTCTCGTCCTGGCGCTCGGAAGCGAGCCCAGCTTCTTCGGCGTGGCCGGGGCCGAGGAGCACGCCTTTCCGCTCCGCTGGATGGCCGACGCCATCCCCCTCCGCCATCACGTCCTCACCCGCTTCGAGGTCGCGCTCGCGGCGTCCGCCGAGCGCAGGAGGCGGCTGCTCACCTTCGTCGTGGTCGGCGGTGGGCCCACCGGGGTGGAGTACGCGGGCGCGCTCTCGGAGCTGATCTTNNCGGTAGGGACGAGGTCCGCATCGTCCTCCTCGAGGGGGGCGACCGGCTCCTTGCCGGGATTCCGGACCGCCTCGGCGCCTACGCGCTCGAGCGCCTCGCCCGCCGTCGGGTGGACGTGCGCTTCGGCGGCCTCGTGGAGTCCGTCGACGCGCTCGGCGTCACGCTGACCGACGGCGTGCGGGTGGAGAGCGAGACCGTGGTCTGGACGGCCGGAGTGCAGGGAGAGCCGCGGGCCGCCGAATGGGGCCTGCCCGTGGCGAAGGCCGGGCGCGTTCCCGTCAACGACCTTCTGGCCCTGCCGGACCGTCCGGAGGTGCACGTGGTCGGCGACCTCGCATACCGGGAGGACGACGAGGGGAGGCCGCTCCCGCAGGTCGCGCAGGTGGCCATCCAGCAGGGCCGGTGCGTCGCGCGCAACGTCCTGAGGGAGATCCGGGGCGGCCGGCCCGAGCCGTTCCGCTATCGCGATCCCGGGATGCTGGCGGTGATCGGACGCAACGCCGCCGTCGCCCGGATCTTCGGGATCTCCTTCCGGGGGTGGCCGGCGTGGCTGGTCTGGCTCGCCATCCACGTCAGCTGGCTGATCGGGTTCCGCAATCGCGTCCTGGTGCTCGTCAACTGGGGATGGAACTACGTCTTCTACCGGCGTGCCGTGCGCCTCATCCTTCCGACCCTCGTCCCGTCCGAAGGGCACCGCGACGCCGCGGGGCCCGATCCGCCTTCAGGCCCGGGCCACGGGCGGGCGTAGGCACCGCGGCGCGCGTCGAGGGTCGAGCTTGCCGGCGGACGCGCGGCGGTGCGAGACTTCACCGTCGCTTCCGACTCTTCGGCTTCGTAGGTATGTCCGCTTCACGCCTCGCCCTGCTCGCCGTCCTCGTCGGCGTGCTCCCCGGGTCGGCCACCGCCCAGCTGTCCCTGCTCGGAGGGGTGGGCATCTCGAGCCCGCTCGGGGACTTCTCGAACGAGGCCACGACCGGTTATCACGCGCGTCTCGGGGTGCAGGTGTCGCTTCCGGCCCTGCCCGTGGCGCTGCGTGCGGACGGAGACTACCACGCCTTCTCGGCCGCGCGCTCCGGCGTCGAGGATCCCGACGTTCTGGCGGGCGCGCTCAACGTGGTCTTCTCGCTGCCGGGGGTCGGGCTCAACCCCTATCTGCTCGGGGGCTTGGGCCGGTACCGGGTCGAGGACGGCACGGACACGGGCACGTCCGAGATCCGCAACGGCTTTCACGTCGGCTTCGGCGTCGCCCTGGGCGTGGTCGGCCCGGGAGCGTTCGCCGAGCTCCGGTTCGTGCAGGTCGATCGGGACGTCGGGAACAGGCGCTACCTTCCGCTCACGGTCGGTCTGCGGCTCTAGGGAGCCTCCGCACGAGCCTGGCGCGCCTCCTCGCGCGTGCCGTTCGAGCCTGGCGGGCCTCGCCGCGCGCGCCGCGGCCCGGCCGTCGGCTGCGGCGCCCACGAGGCCGTACCCCGGGCGCGTCGGCTCAGTACGCGGCGAGCTCCACGATGGCCTCGACCACGTCGGGAGTCTGGGGCAGGATCTCGTTCTCGACGGCCGGCGCGTAGGCCACCCAGGTATCCATCGACGCCACACGCCGCACGGGCGCGTCCAGCCACTCGAAGACCTCGTCGGCGATGCGGGCCGCGATCTCGGAGCCGATCCCCCACGAGCGGCTGTCCTCGTGGACGACCACGACCTTGCTGGTCTTCTTCACCGACTCGGCGATCCGCTCCATGTCGAAGGGCTGAAGCGTGCGCAGGTCGAGGATCTCGGCATCCACGCCGTGCTGCTCCCAGGCGATCTTCGCCGCGTCCAGGCTCCGCTTCACGAGCGCGCCGCAGGTCACGACCGTCACGTCCGTCCCCTCCCGCACGACCTTCGCCTTGCCGAAGGGGATCATGAACTCGGGACCGGGGTCCCGCCCCTTGTTGTACACCTGCCGGTACAGGTGCTTGTGCTCCAGGAAGAGCACCGGGTCGTCGCAGCGGATCGCGGTGCGCAGCAGGCCGGCCGCGTCCTCCGCGGTGGCGGGCAGGCACACCCTGAGCCCGGGGCAGTGGGTGAAGAGCGTCTCACCCGTCTGGGAGTGGTAGATCGCTCCTCCCTTCAGGTACCCCCCGTAGGTCGCCCGGATGACCACCGGCGCCGACCACCTCCCGCACGAGCGGTAGCGCATCGTCGCCAGCTCGTTGCGGATCTGCATCATGGCGGGCCAGATGTAGTCGAAGAACTGGATCTCGACGACGGGCTTGAGGCCGCGCAGCGCCATGCCCACCGCCCGGCCGACGATGTTGGCCTCCGCGAGCGGCGAGTTGTACACCCGCTCGGAGCCGAACCGCTGCTGCAGGCCGTGCGTGACCTTGAACACCCCGCCCTTGCCCTTGACCTCCTCGAGGGCGTCCTCCCGGGAGGCGTCGGCGACGTCCTCGCCGAAGACGACGATCCGGGGGTCGCGCTCCATCTCGGAGCGCAGGCAGGAGTTGAGCAGGTCGACCATGGTCAGGAGCTTCTCCCCCTGGTATCGGGGCGAGTCCTCCGTGTCGAAGTCCGGCGAGCCGGGGTCGACGTCCTCCGAGAAGAGATGCTGCGTGGCCGTCTCGGGACCGGGCTGGGGTGACGCGAGGGCCCGTTCGCCGGCGGCCGATACCTCCGCCGCGATCTCCTTCTCGAGCTCGTCGAGCTCCTCGTCGCTGGCCAGGTCCTGCTCGACGAGCAGCCGTCGGGTCCTCGTGAGGGGATCGCGCGCGTCCTGCTCGGCCCTCTCCTCCTCCGTGCGATACAGCCGCTCGTCATCGGACATCGAGTGCGAGTAGGGCCTCGTGGTGTGCGCATGGATGAACGCCGGCCCGCGTCCGGCGCGCGCGTACCCGATCGCCTCGCCGGCGGCCCGGTAGGTCTCCACGACGTCCGTGCCGTCGCACTCCACGATGAGCATGCCGGGAAACCCGCGCACGAGCCGGGAGATGCTGCCGCCGGCGGTCTGGACCTCGACCGGCACGCTGATCGCGTATTCGTTGTCCTGAACCACGTAGACCACGGGCAGGCCGAGGTTGCACGCGGTGTTCAGCGACTCCCAGAACTCGCCCTCCGAGGTCGCGCCGTCGCCGGTGCAGACGATGACGACCTCGTCCTCGGCGAGGCCCCCGGCCCGCTCCCGCAGGGCCTCGGTCGCCGCGATCTTCCGGCCCGCTTCCGCGGCGCCGACCGCCTGGAGGAACTGCGTGCCCGTCGGAGAGGACGAGGTCGGCGTGTTGAAGCGCACGTCGCCGAAGTGGGACGGCATCTGCCGGCCTCCCGAGGCCGGATCGGCCTGGGCGCCCACCGCCTGGAGGAGGTGGTCGAGCGGGGACTGGCCGAGCGCCAGCATGAGGGCCCGGTCCCGGTAGTAGGGGAAGATCCAGTCCCGGCCCGAGCGCAGGTGCTCCGCCACGGCGACCCCCACGGCCTCGTGCCCCGCGCCGGAGATCTGGAAGAAGATCTTGTTCTGCCGCTTGAGGCTGATCTCCCGGTCGTCGATGCGGCGGGACGTCACCATCGTGCGGTAGAATCGCAGGAGCTGCTCCTGCGTGAGCCCGGCCAGATCCCGCGGGCTCAGGATCTCCTTCTCTTGCGTCGCCATGTACTCCGGGGTGGGAGTCGTTCGAGAGGTTCCAAAGATACCGCCCGCGCGCCGCGGGAGCGAAGGGTGGCTTACTCCCCGGCTCGAGACGGAGCCAGCTCCCCCCGGATCTCCGCCGGGTCGGTCACCGGGAGGCGACACGCGTACCCGTGACAGACGTAGGCGGCCGGCCGACCTTCCACGGGCCCTCGGCCCGCGAGGAGCGGGATCCCGTCCCCGCTCTCCTCGCGGCGGCCGGCGATGACCCCGCCCGGCAGGAAGTCCTCGTGCGCCGCCTCGACGAGCGCGCGGGTCGCGGCCTCGTCCGGCGAGCCGGCGATGACGATCTCGACCGGGGCGGCCAGCAGGCGGTCCAGGGTCGAGAGCATGCGCCCGAAGGCGGGGCCGTATCGAGCCAGCACCTGCGCCTCGTGGTCGACGATGCGCCTCGCGCCTTCGCGGTAGCGGTCCTCGTCGAACGCGTGACCGGCTCGGATGAGGAGCTCGGCGGCGAGCGAAGGTCCCGAGGGGGTCGCGTTGTCCATGGGGTCCCGGGGCCTCAGGAAGAGCTCCTCCGCGTCCGCCGCCGTGTCGAAGACGGTTCCCTCGGCGTCGTCCCAGAAGCGCTCCAGCACCTCGTCGCACAGCCAGCGCACCGCGTCGAGCCACCGTGCGTCCAGCGTGGCTCCGTGAAGGGAGAGCAGCGCGTTGCCGAGGGCGCCGTGGTCGTCCAGGAACGCTGGGATCTTGGCCTCGCCGTCCTTGTAGGTGTGCAGCAAGCGGCCTCGGGGGCGCAGCTCGGACCACAGGAACTCCGCGGCGGCGGTCGCGGCGTCGACGTAGTCCCAGCGACCCAGGGCGGCGCCCGCCTCGGCGAAGGCCCGGATCGCCATCCCGTTCCACGACACGAGGATCTTCTCGTCCCGGAAGGGCGGCTCGCGGCGGGCGCGCGCCTCGAGCAGGATGGCGCGCGCCGCCGCCATGCGCCGCTCGAGCTCCCCCGTCGGGATCCCCTCGGCCGCGGAGACGGCCTCCGTCCCGTGCGGGAGGTGCAGGATGCTGCGGCCCTCGAAGTTCCCGCCGGGGCTGACGTCGTACAGGCGCTGGAAGAGGCGCGCCTCGGCCGGCTCGAGGAGCGCTTCGACCTCCGCGGGCGACCACAGGTAGAAGGTCCCCTCCTCGCCCTCGGAGTCGGCGTCGCGCGCGGAGTAGAAGCCGCCTTCGGGACTCCGCATGTCGGCGAGAAGGTAGTCGAGCGTATCGATGGCCACCGCGCGCAGGTCGTCCGAGCCGGTGACGCGGTAGGCGTCGAGGTAGCAACGGGCGAGCAGCGCGTTGTCGTAGAGCATCTTCTCGAAGTGGGGGACGAGCCAGCGCTCGTCGACCGAGTAGCGGTGGAAGCCGCCGCCGAGGTGGTCGCGCATGCCCCCCGCCGCCATGCGGCGCAGCGTGTGGACGACCATCTCGAGGGCGGCGTGGTCGCCGGTGCGCAGGTGGTGGCGCAACAGGAGCTCCAGGGTGACCGGCTGCGGGAACTTCGGAGCCGCCCCGAACCCGCCGTGCGTCGGGTCGTACCGGCTCGCGAGCGCCCGGTACGTGCTGTCGAGCACGCCGGGATCCGCGGCTCCGCCGGAGCCCGCCGCGCTCGCCTGCGACAGCGCGTCGACGAGCCGCTTGCCCGCCTCCACGACCGCCCCCCGGCGGTCGGCGTACGCCCCGGCGGAGGCGCGCAGGACCTGGGCGAAGGACGGAAGCCCGTGGCGGGGCTCGGGGGGGAAGTAGGTCCCGCCGTAGAAGGGCACCAGCTCCGGCGTCAGGAACACGGTCATCGGCCAGCCGCCCCCGCCCGTCATCGCCTGCACGGCCTTCATGTAGACCTGGTCGACGTCGGGGCGCTCCTCGCGGTCGACCTTCACGTTGACGAACAGCTCGTTCATGAGCGCCGCGGTCGCCGGGTCCTCGAAGGACTCCCGCTCCATGACGTGGCACCAGTGGCATGACGAGTACCCCACCGAGAGGAGGATGGGGCGGTCCTCGGAGCGCGCGCGTCCGAACGCCTCGTCACCCCAGGGATACCAGTCGACGGGGTTGTGCGCGTGCTGCCGCAGGTAGGGGCTGGTCTCGTGGGCAAGCCGGTTCGCCATGGGCTCGTGCCTCCGTCGGGCTTCGCCCCACGGCCCGTCCAGCCGTGGGAAAACAAATGTAATTCCACACCCGGTCCCGTGGGTGCGCAGCCTGGGCAGGCGGACGGCCTGCATCCGCAAGTCCATATCGCAGAATGCGATCGGTCGGCCACCGGGCGGCAACGAGAGCGTTGTGGCGCTGCCGGGCCGTCTCTAGATTCTTCGCGATTCCCGAAGGCCCCGGCCGACGTGGCTCCGGGAAGAGCACCGGATCCCCGCCCAGGAGAACGACGCTGTACCTGCGATTCGCCGGCATGGCGCTTCGGCGCCCGCGCCTCGTCCCCTACGTCCTCCGAGCGGCCTGGGCGTTTCGCGCCCGGCGCTGGTATCGGCGTCCGCCCTTCCTCCCGCTGCCTCCCCGCTCGTACCTGCGGTGGCGCATGGACACGGCGTTCGGGGATCCGGACGCCTGGCCGTCGCTGGACCAGATGGAGCGCTATCTGGTGTGGACCGCGCGCATGCGCGCCCTGATGCGCCGGCGCTTCGATGCGTAGGGGGCTCCTGCTCGCCGGCGTGGCTCTGGGCGCGCTCGTGACCTGGGCGTACCTGCCGGAGGCCCGCGCGCTCCTGCTCGAGGCGGCCGAGCCGCTCGTGGTCCCGATCCAACGTCGCTCCACCACCGAGGAGATGGAGCAGATGAGCCGGAACGTGGTCGAGTACGAGCGCCTCACCGGGCAGCTTCCCGAGGGCCCGTCCTGGCTCGGCTGGCTTCAGGAGCGCTACCGGGCCGACGAGACGACCCGGGACCCGTGGGGCTCCGTCTACCAGCTCGTCGTCTGGGACGACTCGGTCGGAATCGTGTCCCTGGGCCCGGATCGAACGCTCTCGACCGAAGACGACTTCCGGTCCGTGGCTCGCAGGGAGTAGCGGGGCGCGGCGCCGGGTGCTCGCCGTCCCAGCTCCGGCTACCTTGCACTGCCGTGAACCCGATCCTCTCGCCCATCCTCGAGCTCCTGCCCGAGTACGGGCCGTGGCTCCTCTTCGCCCTGGCGGTCCTCGAGACCTCCTTCGTCACGGGCCTCGTCGTGCCTTCGGGTCTCGCGACCTCCGCGGCGACGGTGCTCGCGCTGGAGGGACGACTCGAGCTCGTCCCGGTCGTCGTCGCAGCGCTGTGCGGCGGCGCGCTGGGGGACACGCTCGGCTTCTGGATCGGCCGGCGCTGGGGAGGGCGCGTCCTCGCCGAGGACAGCCGCTGGTCGCGCAGGCTCGGCCAAGGCCAACGGACGCTGGACGAGATCTTCGGCCGACACCCGGCCTACTCCGTCACGGGAGCGCGGCTGATCTCCTTCGTCCGGACCTTGATGCCGATGGCCGCGGGAATGAGCGGCCTGCGCTACCGTCGCTTTCTGCCCTACGAGCTCGTGGGCCTACTCGGTTGGGGCGCGATCTACGTGCTCATCGGCGTCTTCGCGCAGGGGAGCTGGCAGGTCGCCACGCGGGTGGTGGGGGTCGGAGGGACGCTCCTCTTTCTCGCGGTCGGGCTCGTGACCTGGGCGCTGTGGCGCAGGCGCCGCTCGGGCACGGTGAGCGCGAGGCCGGGCCCCGGGTCCGCATGAGGGCGAAGCGGCGCGCCGCAGGCGGGGCTCCGTGCTGAGGGTCGCGCTGACCGGCAACGTCGCGGCCGGAAAGTCCCTGGTCGCGTCGCTGTGGGAGGCGGCCGGAGTGCCGGTGGTCAGCGCCGACGAGCTCGCCCGCGACGTCGTGCGGCCCGGCACTCGCGGCTTCACCGAAGTCCGTGCGGCGTTCGGCGACGGCGTCGTGGCCGACGACGGCACGCTGGACCGGACGGCCCTGCGCGGGATCGTCTTCGGCGACCGCGAGGCCCGGGAGCGGCTCGAGGCGATCCTCCATCCGCTCATCCTCGAGCGCCGCGACGCCTGGATGGCGGAGCGGCGGGCGGAGGGCGCGAGCCTCGTGGTCGCCGAGATCCCTCTCCTCTTCGAGACCGGACTCGAGCGCGACTTCGACCTGACCGTGCTGGTGTACGCCCCCGACGAGCGCCGCCTCGCCCGCCTCATGGACAGCCGTGGGCTGGACCGGGACGAGGCGGGCAGGATCATGGCGGCGCAGATGGATCAGGACCGCAAGCGCGCGCTCGCCGACGTGGTCATCGACAACTCCGGCACGCGGGAGGAGCTGCACGAAAGGGCGCGCAGGGTCCTGTCCGACCTTCGAGGCCGGGCTCCCCGGGGCAGCGCTCGCATGGATCTGCACCTGCACACGGCCGGATCGTGGGATTGCCTCTCGGACCCCGACCGGGTGCTCGAGACCGCTCTCGCTCGCGGGTACGCGCGGATCGCGATCACCGACCACAACCGGCTCGAGGTGGCGCTCCGCATGGCGGAGGCGCACCCCGAACGGGTCATCCCGGGGGAGGAGGTCCGGACGGGCGAGGGGATCGACGTGATCGGCCTCTACCTGTCCGAGGAGATCGCGGAGGGCACGCCCGCGCGCGAGACCATCGAGAGGATCCGGGCACAGGGAGGGATCCCGTACCTGCCTCACCCCTACGCGGGCGGCAAGGGAGGAGGCGGGCGCATGGCCGACGAGCTGGCTGCGCTGTGCGGTGGAGGTCTTCAACGCCCGCCTCCACGCGCCGCACGCCAACCGCCGAGCCGGGGAGCTCGCGGCCCGGCACGAGAAGCTCCGCGGTGCGGGCTCCGACGCGCACACGATCGGCGAGCTCGGCAACGCCTGGGTCGAGCTGCCGGCCCACCCGAATCGAGCGGATGCGCTCCTCGGCGCGCTCGCCTCCGGCGTGACGGGGGGGCGCGAGGCATCGCGCGCGGTCCACCTGGCGTCGACGTGGGCCAAGGTGCGCAAGCGGCTCCCGGGCGGTCGGTAGCGGGGGGAGGCGGGACCGCGGTAGCTTCCGGTCGCGGCCGGCGCGGAGCCGGCGCGACGCGATGTCCCACGCCAGGGTCAGGAGTCGACGTGAGCCACCGGACCCCCACGCACCGCGTGGCGGCGGTCAAGGAGGCCAAGAACGCCTTGCTCGCCTCGCGCCGGGCGGTCCTGACCACGCACCTCAACGCGGACGGGGACGGGGCAGGCTCGGAGGCGGCGCTCGTCTCGTGGCTGCGCGCGAACGGAACCGAGGCGTGGATCGTCAACGCGACCGGCTTCCCCGCCTCGTTCCGGTTCCTGCTGGAGAGCGAGGACTGGGTGCTGCCGGCCGGGTCGAAGCGCGCCCGGGAGGCGTGTGACCGGTCGGACCTGGCGGTCGTCGTCGATACCGCGGAGGTTCCGCGGGTCGGTCGGGTGTACGACATGATCCGTGAGCTGCCGAGGCTGGTCATCGACCACCATCCCGCCGGGGACAAGCCGATCGGCGGCATCACGCTCGTGGACACCCAGGCCTGCGCGACGGGGGAGCTCGTGTACGACGTGATCCAGGCGGCGAACGGCCCGTGGACCGCGCAGGTCGCGCAGGGCATCTACGCGGCGATCCTCACCGACACCGGCGGCTTCCGCTTCGACAACGTGTCGCCACGGTGCCACGAGGTGGTGGCGGATGTGCTGCGCTTGGGCGTCGGGCCCGCTCAGATGCACGAGCGGATCTACGGGTCGGCGCCCCTCCGGAAGTTCCGCCTCCTCCGCCATGCGCTCGACACGCTCGAGCACGATGCCGAGGCCGGCGTCTCGTGGATGACCATTCCCATCGACGCGTTCGAGGAGCTCGGCGCGACCGCGGAGGACCTGGAGGGCATCGTGGACATCCCACGTTCGATCGAGGGCACGCACGTCGGCCTTCTCTTTCGGCGCGCCAGCTCCGGCGAGATCAAGATCTCCTTCCGGTCCAACGGTCCCGTCGACGTCAACGCGCTCGCCCGCAGGTTCAAGGGAGGTGGACACGTCAAGGCGTCCGGTGCGATGGTTCCGGGTCCTATGGAGCGGGCTCGTGACGAAGTCGTTCGCGCCACGCGTGAGGCGGTTCTGGAGACGATGGGAGACGGAGTTTCGCGGTGATGGGTCCGGAGACGCGGAAGTCGTCGGACCCCGGAGTGCCCGAGGCCCTGCCGCGCACGCTGATCCGACTGCGGGAGCGGTTGGGCGTCGAGGCGCTGGACCGGATGTGGGTGTTCCCGCCGGTCCGCAGCGGGAGGCGCGAGTGGGGCCTCGTCGCGGTCAGCACGTTCCTGGAGGGTGAGGACCGCCGGGGCATGATCACGGTCGCGTACCAGGCGGAGCACACGGGCAGGGGGATCACGATCGAGCCCACCTTCACGCGGGAGGGCGAGGCGTTTCCGGATCGCTTTCCGCGCGTGATGCAGGGGGTCGTGCGCCGGGGCGGGGAGGAGAAGGGCGAGCCGCGGGAGGTGGAGATCGGGGGGTCCGCCGAGCGCTTCGAGGCGCTGCTCGCGGAGTTCGACGCTCACTTCCTGGAGGCCATCGAGCCGTGACGCCGAAAGCAGCGCTGTCTCCCTTCACCGAGCTGTTCGGCCGCTACCTGCGGGACCTCGGCCTGCCGGTGACGCACCAGCGCGAGGCGGTCGCCGAGGTGGTCTTCACCTCCGACGAGCACCTCTCGGTGGAGGACATCGAGCAGGATCTCCGGGGCCGCGGAGAGCGCATCGGCAAGGCGACCATCTACCGCACGCTGGATCTCCTCGTGCGCAGCCGGCTCGTCGAGGAGCACGACTTCGGCGAGGGCTTCAAGCGCTACGAGCACCGGCTGTCGAGCCACCCGGTGCACGAGCACCTGATCTGTCTGGAGTGCGGCGTGGTCACGGAGTTCGAGAGCCACGAGCTCTACGGCGTCGAGAATCGCGTGCGGGCCGAGTACGGCTTTTCCCCCGTCCGGCGCAGCCTCGAGATCTACGGCCTGTGCCGGACCTGCCGGGAGGCCGGGGTGGAGCTGCCGATCGAGGGCCTCACGTGCCCGATCGAGACCGTCTGAGCGCCGCGGATCCTCGGGTCGGACCGACGATGCCGAACCGAAGAGACCCCGAGTCGCCCGGTCGGGCCTCGGAGGGGCGGCCACGGGGGGTGCCCGAGGAGCTCGCCGACCTGCCCTGGGAGCTGCCGCACACCTTCCTCGGGCTCGACGACGGCGGCGACGCGTTCGGCCGGGCCAGCGCGGTCGTCCTCCCGGTGCCCTACGAGTCGACGACGTCCTGGGGCGGTGGAACCCGGCGGGGGCCGGCGGCCATCGTCGAGGCGTCCCGCTACGTCGAGCTGTACGACCAGGAGCTCGGGTGCGAGGCGGGCGAGCGGCTCGGGGTGCACACGCTCCCCGCTCTGGAGCTCACCCGGGCGGGCGCGACCGCGGCCATGGAGGAGCTGCGCGCCGCGTACTCCGCGGTCGCGCGCAGCTGCGGTGAGCGGTTCCTGGTGATGCTCGGAGGGGAGCACTCGATCTCCTCGCCGGCGATCCTCGCGC
>JABAOH010139096.1_pt3 | contig 11486 bp, 10 predicted proteins | sample 7062181 | NCBI WGS metagenome assembly JABAOH01 (sample SAMN14538630, study PRJNA623070) | marine sediment metagenome | biome: marine biome [ENVO:00000428]; feature: marine pelagic biome [ENVO:01000023]; material: deep marine sediment [ENVO:00002113]; isolation source: pool of 5 deep marine... | reverse complement strand
CGACATCGGCCAGCTTCCGGTCGTGCTCGACGGCGTCTGCATCGGCTCGATCACCGAGACGAAGCTCATGGCGCAGGTCATCGACGACCCGAGCCTTCTGGACAGGCCGGCCGAGTCTGTGATGGGAGCCCCCTTCCCGGTCTTGGAGGGACACGTGGACGCCGAGGAGATGCGCCGACTGCTCGCCCTCGACAACGCGGCGTGCCTCGTACGGGACGGTGACGGGCTGCTCGGCATCATCACCCGCTACGACGTCGTGCGGGCGCTGACGACGTGAAGGTCGCCGTCCTGATGGGCGGTACGTCGGACGAGCGCGAGGTATCGCTCGCCTCCGGGGTCCAGGTCGCCCGCGCGCTCCGCGAGGCCGGTCACGAGGTCGTCGCGGTCGATACCGCCCGGGGCGTGCTCGCCGCCGCCGAGGAGGCGCGGCTCCTCGGAGAGGGGGTCGCCGGCGCCCCGCCGGAAACGGGTGCGCTGGCCCGTCTGGACGAGCGCGACACCGTGGCGCTCACCCGGGATCCGTCGCTGGGCGACGTCGACGTCTACTTCCTCGCGCTGCACGGAGGCAGCGGGGAGGACGGCACGATCCAGGGGCTCCTCGACGTGGCCGGGGTGGCGTACACGGGGAGCGACCGCCTCGGGTGCTCGCTCGCGATGGACAAGGAGGTCACCAAGCGCCTCCTGCGCGACGCGGGCGTCCCGACCCCCGACTGGCTCACGGGCCCGGCCACCGCCGACCAGGTGCAGGCCGCGCTCGGTCTGCCGGTGATCGTGAAGGCCGCGGGAGGGGGCTCGTCGCTGCGCCTCGTGCTCGCGCACGATCGGCGTGAGCTCGAGGCGGCGATCGAGCAGAGCGAGCGCTGGCGGGATCTCGTGCTCTTCGAGCGATACCACGTCGGCCGGGAGCTGACCGTGGGCGTCGTGGGCGGCCGCGCGCTGCCGGTCGGAGAGATCATCCCGCGCCACGAGATCTTCGACTACGAGTGCAAGTACCAACCGGGAATGGCCGAGGAGATCTTCCCGGCGCACGTTCCGGCGGCGCTCGCCGAGGAGCTCCAGGGGCTCGCCCTGCGGGTCCACGGGGCGCTGAGGATGCGCGACTTCTCCCGCGTGGATTTCATCGTGGACGAGAGCGGGGGCGTTTGGTGCCTGGAGGCGAACGCGCTGCCGGGGCTCACGGCCAACAGCCTCCTGCCGAAGGCCGCGCGGGCCGCGGGAATCGGCTTCCCGCAGCTGTGCGACCAGCTCGTGGGGCTCGCGTCCGAGCGCCGCTCGGCCCATGATGGGGGATAGGAAGGACACGGAGGGCGCCGGAGGGGGCCGCGCGGAACACGGTCTCCGATGAGGGGGTTGGAAGGGTCGGTGGGGCGCGGGAGGTCCGCGCCGGCCGGGCCCGCCCCGAGGGCCGTGGCGCTGAAGAGGCTGACAACGTAGGAACGCATGTCGTACGAGTCCCGAGGCTTCGGCTTCAGCTACATGCTCACCCCGATGGTGAAGCGCCTGCTGATCGCGAACACCGTGATCTACTTCATCACGGTCATCGTCGGGCCGCGGCTCGTCTTCGAGTGGTTCGCCTTCCAGCCGCGCAACATCGTGTTCCGGCCGTGGGGGCCGATCACGTACATGTTCCTGCACGGCGGGCTGATGCACCTCGCCATGAACATGATCGTGCTCTTCTTCTTCGGGCCGCCGCTGGAGAGCCGCTGGGGCGAGCGTGAGTTCCTGCGCTTCTACCTCGTCTGCGGGCTGGGCGGGGTCGCGCTGAGCTACGTCTTCCTCCCGAACTGGGTCGTGGGCGCATCCGCGGCCACCTACGGCGTGATGCTCGCCTTCGCCATGAACTGGCCCAACATCCCCATCTACATCTGGGGCATCTTTCCGGTCCAGGCGAAGTATCTGGTGGGGTTCCTGTCCGTCGTCAGCCTGCTCAGCGCCGCGGGGGGCGCCGACGGAAGCAACGTGGCGCACTTCGCCCACCTCGGCGGGCTCGTCACCGGGTTCCTCTACCTCAAGGCCGACTGGCGCCCGTCGAAGAAGCTGGGTGACATCCAGAGGGCGGCCGCCAGGAGGCGCAGGCTGGCGATCGTGCCGCGCGACGAGGGCGACGAGGGCCGCGTCGGCGCTTCGAGCAAGCGCGCCCGGGAGGACGCCGCTCTCTACGACAAGGTGGACGCGGTCCTCGACAAGATCTCCGCCCAGGGCATGTCGTCGCTGACGCCCGCCGAGCTGGAGCTGCTCGACGAGGTTTCCAGGAAGCACCGGACCAACTGAGGTCTCTCCGCCTCCGGAGGCGGGAGCCGAACGCCCCGCGGGCGACGGCTCCGCGGCCGAGGGGCCGGGATTCCTTTCCCTCGGGACGCCCCGCTGGCCGCCCGCGCCCCGGCGCGGTGAACGAACCACCTCGTGAGGTGCACGAATGCCGTCGATCGACAGAGTGATCGGGCGCTCCCGCGCCCTGGCCGCCCTCGGTGCCATCCTGATGTCGGCGGCCTGCGCCGGCGCGCGCCCCGCGCCGCCGCCTGCCATGCCGACCCAGGTCGAGCCGGCCGAGCCGGAGCCGGAGACCCCGCCGGCCCTCCCCGCGCCCGCACCGAGGGTCTTCGGGGTCGACGTCGACACCGTCCGGGCTGGGCCCTTCGACCAGGGAAAGATGTGGACCTTCGAGTTCCCGCCGGCCGACTACCTGTCCGAGACCTACGGCTTCCGGCCGGATGCCGCATGGTTCGAGCGGGCGCGTCTCGGGGCGCTGCGGATTCCGAGCTGCTCGGCGTCCTTCGTGTCCCCGCACGGGCTGGTGCTGACGAACCATCACTGCGCTCGCGAGTTCGTCTCACAGGTGTCCCGGGAGGGCGAGACCCTGCTCGACGAAGGACTCGTGGCGCGCGACCTCGCCGACGAGCGGCCGCTCGAGGACTTCGAGGCCGATCAGCTCGTCGAGATCGTCGACGTGACCGACGAGGTGAACGCGGCGCTCGACGCGCTTCCCGCGTCCGAGCGCCCGGAGCGGCGCGAGAGCCTGCTGGAGGAGATCGAGGGCCGGATCCTCGAGGAGCGGGGTGGGGAGGACTCGGGCTTCGTGGTCGAGATGATCTCGCTCTACAACGGGGGGCGCACGTCCGCCTACGTCTTTCGACGGTACACCCGGGCGAAGCTCGTGATGGCTCCGGAGCTGCAGATCGGCTTCTTCGGCGGCGATCCGGACAACTTCACCTATCCCCGCTACAACCTCGACTTCTCCTTCCTGCGCATCTACGACGAGGACGGCGCGCCGCTGGGTACCGACCGCTACTTCCCGCTGGACGACGACGGGCTGGAGGAGGGCGACCCGATCTTCATCATCGGGAATCCCGGATCCACGAGTCGGCTGCAGACGGTCGCCGAGCTCGAGTTTCGCCGCGACGTCAACGACCGCTCGATCATCGAGCTGCTCCGCTCCCGCATGGAGGCCCTCGACACCTACATCGCGGCATATCCGGCGGAGGCCGAGGAGCGGGATCTGCGCAACACGTACTTCAGCCTCGCGAACTCTCTCAAGGCTTACGAGGGCCAGCTGCGCGGTCTCGAGGACCCGATCATCCTCGCACGGCGTGCGGATACCGAGCGCGCGTTTCAGCGGGAGATCGACGCGGACTCCGCCCTGGCCGAGCGCTTCGGATCGCTCATCGCCGACATGGCGGCGCTGCAGCAGCGCAAGCGGGAGCAGGCTCCGGGCTTCGGAGCGTTCCTCGCGATGACGAGTCCCGACCTGGCGTCCTCGACGCTGCACCGGGCGTTGATCGCGTTCCAGATCCTCAGCGTCCGGCAGGGTGGGGCCGGGCCCGACCAGGTCGAGGCCCTCAGCGACGAGCTTCGCGGGGTGCCGGACCAGGCGACGGAGCTCGACCAGGCGCTCATGGCGGCCCGCTTCCGCGACTTCTCCTCCCACTACGGGGAGAATTCTACGCTCGCCTCGGCGGTGCTGAGGGGAGCGAGCCCCGAGGCGCGCGCTGCCGAGGTCGTCGCCGGCTCGCAGCTTCGGGACTCGGCGAGCGCCGTCGCCGCGATCGAGGACGGCACGCTCACGATGGCGGATCCCGCCGTCGGGATCGTGCGCGCGTACCTGCCGGCGTTCATCCAGTTCCAGCAGGTCGTAGCCGAGGTGTTCCCCCAGGAGGAGGCGATCGCGGCCGAGCTGGGGCGCGCCCGGTTCGAGGTGTACGGCACCGACGTCCCGCCCGACGCCACCTTCTCGCTCCGCATCGCGGACGGCGTCGTGCGCGGGTACCAGTACAACGGTACGCGGGCTCCCGCCTTCACGACGCTCCACGGCCTGTACGACCGGCACTTCTCGCACCTCGGACACGAGGAGTGGAGCCTGCCGGCGCGGTGGCTCGACAACGCAGGCCGGCTCGATCTCGCGACGCCGGTCAACTTCGTGTCCACCGCGGACATCATCGGCGGCAACTCGGGATCTCCGGTGCTCGACGAGGAGCTGGAGGTGGTGGGTGTCGTCTTCGACGGCAACATCGAGAGCCTCCCGGGCGACTACATCTACCTGCCGGAGCGCAACCGTTCCGTGTCCGTGGACATCCGCGCCATTCTCGAGGCGTTGGACGTCGTCTACGACACCGATCGCCTGGTCCTGGAGCTCACGACCGGCCGGCTCGTCCAGACGGAGGCCGAGGCAGATCGAACCGGCCGCTGACCGGCTGGCCGGGTCCTCGGAGAGCCCCCGGTAACGCCTTCACGGCGAACCAGATACCGGCCTCGGCGACCGCCCCCGGGCCGCCGGGAAGTCGGGTTGCTCCGGCCTGGCGCCCCGCCTACAATCCGGGTCCCTTTCTCAGGATCTCGGAGGCTCCTCGATGGCATCAGCCAAGGAATATCCCACGGACCGCATCCGGAACGTCGCGGTCCTGGGGCACGGAAGTTCGGGTAAGACCAGCCTGGTCGACGCCCTCTGCTGGGTGGCCGGCACGTCGAAGCGGCACGGCAGCGTGGACGACGGCCAGGCGCTCACGATGCACACTCCCGAGGAGCAGGCGCACGGGATCTCGATTCAGCTCACGCCGGCGTACGCCGAGCACATGAACACGAAGATCAACCTGCTGGACACCCCGGGATACCTGGACTTCACGGGCGAGACGCTTTCGGCGGTGCGCGTGGCCGACGCCGCCATCATCGTCGTGAGCGCGACCTCCGGCGTCGAGGTGGGCACCGAGCGCGTGTGGGAGTACTGCGAGGAGCGTGGAATTCCGCGGATCTTCTTCGTCTCGATGATGGACAAGGAGCACGCCGACTTCGACGGCGTCTTCGCGCAGATCAAGAACCGTTTGACCGAAAGCGCCCTCCCCGTCGAGATCCCGATCGGGGAGGGGCCCGCCTTCGAGGGGATCATCAACCTCTTCAGCGAGAAGGCCCACATCTTCAAGAAGGGGACGTCCAAGGGCGAGTACGACGAGTCGGACATTCCCGAGAGCCTCCGGGAAAAGGAGGCCCAGTGGGAGACCGAGCTCCAGGAGACCCTCGCGACCACGGACGAGACGCTTCTCGACGCCTACCTGGAGGGCGGCAAGATCTCCCGTGAGGAGGCCATCGACGCGATGGCCCGCGGGATGGCGCGCTGCGACGTCTTCCCGGTCTTCTGCGGCTCGTCGCCCCTCACCTACGGGATCCCGGCTCTGCTGAGGAAGATCGTCGAGCTCTGTCCGAGCCCTGCCGGGGCGGCCACGGAGACCGTCGAGGGAGCCGAGCTCCCGGCCTCCGACTCGGGCCCCTTCGCGGCGCTCGTCTTCAAGACCGCGGCCGAGCCGCACGTCGGAGAGCTCTCCTACTTCCGCATCTTCTCGGGCAACGTGGCCAACGGGGCCGAGGTCGTGAACGGCTCGGACGGGCAGACGGAGAAGCTCAACCACCTGTCGATCGCCATGGGCAAGGAGCGGCACGAGGTGGGCGTGCTCCACGCCGGCGACATCGGGGTCGTGGCGAAGCTCAAGCACACGCACACCAACGACACGCTGTGCTCCCGGGAGAAGCGCATCGAGCTCGATCGGATCGACTTTCCGCGGGCGGACATCTCGATCGCGATCCGCGGACAGAGCCGCGCCGACGAGGACAAGCTCGGCGAGGTTCTGCCGAAGCTTCACGAGGAGGATCCCACCTTCTCCGCGGCCTTCAACTCCGAGCTGCACCAGACGATCGCGCGGGGCCTCGGCGAGCTCCACCTCGACGTGCAGTTCGAGCGCATGGAGCGGAAGTACGGCGTCAAGGTCGAGACCGAGCAGCCGCGGATCGCGTACCGGGAGACGATCACGAGGGAGGCGGAGGCGCAGGGGCGGCACAAGAAGCAGTCCGGAGGCCGGGGCCAGTTCGGCGATTGCTGGATCCGCCTGCGACCGCAGCCCCGGGGAGCCGGGTACGAGTTCGTGAACGCCATCAAGGGCGGCGTCATCCCGACGAAGTACGTCCCGTCCGTCGACCGAGGCATCCAGGAGGCCGCCGAAAGGGGCGTGATCGCGGGGTACCCCCTCGTGGACTTCGCCGCCGAGTGCTACGACGGGTCCTATCACTCCGTCGACTCCTCGGACATCGCCTTCAAGCTGGCCGGGTCGCTCGCCTTCCGGAACGCCGCGGAGAAGAGCGTCCCGGTCCTGCTCGAGCCCGTCATCGAGGTGGCCGTGACCACGCCGGACGAGTACGTGGGCGACATCATGGGCGACCTCACGTCGAGGCGCGGCAAGGTGCAGGGAATGGACCCGGAGAACGGACGGACCACCGTCCGCGCCCTCGTGCCCGAGGCGGAGCTCTACAAGTACGCGGCCACCCTGCGCTCGATCACCCAGGGACGTGCGCACCACACCCGGAAGCTGGCGGGATACGAGCCGGCCCCCGACCATGTGGCGCAGAAGGTCCGCGAGGAGCGGGAGGCGGACGAGTCGAACTGAGCGCGCCGCGCGCCCCCGGCGACGCGCCCCTTCCGACGGGAGGGTCCACGGGGCTCGGAACCAGATGAACAAGCTCGCCGTCCTCGGCGGCGGAAACCTCGGCCGCGCCCTCGCCCTCGGTTGGGTGGGGGCGGGTCGCTTTCCCTCCGCCGCCGTCCACCTCACGCGCCGACAGCCGGAGAAGCTGGACGACCTGCGCCGACTCGGATTCCCCACCGGATCCGACAACGCCGCCGCGGTCTCCGGGTGCGAGGTCATCGTGCTCGCGGTGCAGCCCCAGCAGCTGGATGCGCTCCTGCAGGAGATCGCGCTCGTCGTCGATCCGGCCCGTCATCGGCTGGTCTCGGTCGTATCGGGTGTGAGGATCGCCCAGATTCGGGAGACGATCGGGGCCGACGTCCCCATCGTGCGCGCGATGCCGAACACGGCGGTCTCGATCGGGGAGTCGATGACGTGCCTGTCGGCGGAGAGCTCCTCGGGGGAGGCGCTCGCCGAGGCCCAGCACCTCTTCGAGGCGGTCGGGAGAACGCTCATCATCCAAGAGGAGATGATGGTTCCGGCGACGGCGCTGTGCGCCTGCGGCGTGGCCTTCTTCCTGCGCTGCGTCCGCGCCGCCTCGCAGGGCGGCATCGAGATCGGCTTCCACCCGGAGGAGGCGTTGCTCCTGGCCGGCCAGACCGCGAGGGGAGCCGCGGCCCTGAGCCTCAAGGAAGATACGCACCCCGAGGACGAGATCGACCGCGTCACGACACCGCGGGGATGCACGATCGTGGGCCTCAACGAGATGGAGCACCAGGGCTTGAGCTCGGCGCTCATCAAGGGCCTGATCGTCTCGGCGAGGGCGGCCGAGGGACTCTACGCGGACTAGGGGAGTGGTTCCGATGCTTCGCGCGCACCGAGCGGCCCGCCAGCGCACCGAGCCGCCGGGCCCGCCGCGACGGATCGAGCGAAGCTCGATCCATGCCAATCGTTCATCTGTTGCAGGCCTCCAGGGGAACCTCTGCACGAGTCCGGACGGCAGGGGCGGCACAGCCCCCCGGAGGCTTCCCGACGCGCGCCTGCGACTGCTCAAAAGCGTTTGAAGTCAAGGCGTTGCCGTAGAATCGGGGACGGACATATTAGGACGGCGCCGCACCCGGTACCGCGTCGTCCAGATCGTTCGCCGCCAAGCCTCAAACGGTGCTGCGGCACCGATGAAAGGTGACCTCATGCCGTCCAAAGTCACGGCCCTTCCGGTCAAGCGGTCCTTCGGCGAGACCATGCGCAGGGACGCGTGGTGGATCCAGCCGCTCGTCGTCTTCGTCGTGTTCTCGGCGTTCATCGTGTACTCGACGTGGGCCGCGTTCCAGGGCGCGTTCTACACGCACGAGAACCTGCTGTCGCCGTTCTACTCGCCGGAGATCTGGGGTCCGACGACGCACGCGCTTCTCCAGCGAGAGGGTCCGCCCGGCTGGTGGCCGGCTTTCCTGCCGTATTCCCCGGCCTTCCTGATCCTCTGGGCGCCCGTGGGCTTCCGGCTCACCTGCTACTACTACCGGGGCGCGTACTACAAGGCGTTCTGGGCCGACCCCGTCAACTGCAGCGTCGGTGAGCCCCGCAGCCAGTACCTGGGGGAGCGCCACTTCCCGCTGATCGTTCAGAACATCCACCGCTACACCCTACCGTTCGCCTTCCTCCTCCTCGTCTTCCTGGCCCTCGACGCCTGGCACGCGCTTTGGTTCGAGACGGCCGGGGGTGGCGAGGAGCTCGGGCTGAGCGTGGGGACGGTGGTGCTGACGCTCAACGTCGTGCTGCTGTCGGGCTACACGTTCGGATGTCACTCGGTGCGCCACCTCGTGGGTGGCGGCCTCGACGTCCTCTCGCGCCGGCCGATCCGCAAGGCGGCGTACGCGTGCGCCTCCTGCTTCAACCGCCGGCACATGCTGTGGGCCTGGATGAGCCTGCTGTGGGTCGCGTTCTCCGACATCTACGTGCGCCTGTGCGCGATGGGCGTGTGGACCAACGTGAGGTTCTTCTGATGTCCAACTATCAGGAGTTCGAGCACGACGTCATCGTCATCGGGGCGGGCGGCGCGGGACTCCGGGCGGCCATCGAGGCCGCGGCGCAGGGCGTCCGCGTGGGGCTCGTCTGCAAGTCCCTGCTCGGCAAGGCGCACACCGTGATGGCCGAGGGCGGCATGGCGGCCGCGCTCGCCAACGTCGACGAGCGCGACAGCTGGAAGGTCCACTTCGCGGACACGATGCGCGGCGGTCAGTACCTGAACAACTGGCGGATGGCGGAGCTGCACGCCAAGGAGGCGCCGGACCGGGTCCGCGAGCTCGAGGCGTGGGGCGCGCTCTTCGACCGCACGGCCGACGGGCGGATCATCCAGCGCAACTTCGGCGGGCACGCCTACCCGCGGCTGGCCCACGTGGGCGACCGCACCGGGCTGGAGATGATCCGCACGCTGCAGGACCACGGCATCCACCAGGGCATCGACGTCCACATGGAGGTCACGGTCACGCGGCTCCTGAAGGACGGGGAGCGCTGCGTGGGGGCCTTCGGATACGACCGCGAGCAGGGCCGTTTCCGGGTCTTCAAGGCCAAGGCCGTCGTGCTCGCCACCGGCGGCCTCGGGCGCGCCTACCTCGTCACCAGCAACAGCTGGGAGGGCACGGGGGACGGCCACTCGCTCGCGTACCACGCGGGCGCGGAGCTCATCGACATGGAGTTCATCCAGTTCCATCCGACCGGGATGGTGTGGCCGCCCAGCGTCCGGGGCATCCTCGTCACCGAGGGGGTGCGGGGCGAGGGCGGCATCCTCAAGAACAGCGAGGGGCGCCGCTTCATGTTCGATGACGTGCCGCCGCTCTACCGGGACTCGACGGCGGACACGCCCGAGGAGGGGTGGCGTTACGTGATCGGGGACCGCGATGCGCGGCGCCCNNCAAGGAGGGACGGGGATCTCCGCACGGCGGCGCCTTCCTCGACATCGCGTGGATCAAGGAGCACATCAAGGACTCCGAGGGCCACATCAAGAAGAAGCTCCCGAGCATGTACCACCAGTTCAAGGAGCTGGCGGGCATCGACATCACGAAGGAGCCGATGGAGGTCGGGCCGACGACGCACTACGTGATGGGCGGCATCGCCGTCGACGCGGACACGCAGATGACGACCACGGTGCCGGGGCTCTTCGCCGCGGGCGAGTGCGCCGGCGGGCTGCACGGGGCGAACCGCCTCGGGGGCAACTCGCTCTCCGATCTGCTCGTCTTCGGCAAGCGTGCCGGGGAGCACGCGGCGAAGTTCGCGCAGGACCATCCGAGCTACTCCGTCCCGGAAGGCCAGATCGAGGAGGCCGCGCGGGAGGCGCTCGCCCCCCTCGACCGCGAGCCGAGCGACGTGGGGCCGTTCCAGCTGCAGTCCGAGCTCCAGCAGCTCATGCAGGACAACGTGGGCATCGCCCGTGACGAGGAGGGGCTCTCGACGGCGATCGACCGGATCCACCACCTCGGGTCCCGGCTCGCCTCCGTGGGTGCGGGTGGCAACCGGTGGTACAATCCCGGCTGGCACACCGCGCTCGACCTGAGGCACCTGCTGACCGTGTCGGAGGCGATCGCGGCCTCGGCCCGGGCGCGCAAGGAGAGCCGCGGCGCGCATTCCCGGCTCGACCATCCGGACAAGGACCCCGACTGGGGCACGTTCAACCACGTCGTGAGCAAGGGGCCGGACGGACACGTGCAGGTCGAGCGCAGGGAGATCTCCGAGATCCGGCAGGACCTCAAGGACATCATCGAGGAGCAGGGCTGATGGCGACCGCCACGTTCAAGGTCTGGCGCGGTGACAAGGAGGGCGGTGAGTTCCGAAGCTACGAGGTGGAGCTCGAGCCGGGCTACGTCGTCCTCGACGCCGTGCACCAGATCCAGGCCGAGCAGGCCAACGACCTCGCGTGCCGCTGGAACTGCAAGGCCGGCAAGTGCGGCTCGTGCTCGGCCGAGGTCAACGGCACGCCCCGGCTCATGTGCATGACGCGCGTCGAGGACCTGCCGCAGGATGCTCCGATCACGATCGAGCCGATGCGCACGTTTCCCGTCCTCAAGGATCTCGTCACCGACGTGTCGTGGAACTACGAGGTCAAGGCGTCGATCCAGAAGATGACCCCGAGATCGCCCGACTTCGAGGACGGCTCGTGGAAGATGGAGCAGTACGACGTCGAGCGGCCCCAGGAGTTCCGGAAGTGCATCGAGTGCTTCCTGTGCCAGGACGTCTGCCACGTGCTCCGCGACCACCATCTGCACGACCGGTTCGGTGGCCCGAGGCACTTCATCTTCGCCGCCCAGGCCGAGATGAACCCGATCGACACCGGAGACCGCGTGGCGCAGCTCCGGGACGAGCTCGGCATCGGCTACTGCAACATCACGAAGTGCTGCACGAAGGTCTGCCCCGAGGAGATCACGATCACCGACAACGCCATCATCCCCCTCAAGGAGCGGGTGGTCGACCGCTCCTACGATCCGCTGGCCAAGCTCATCCGTCTGGTCAGGGGAAGCGCAGGCTGAGCCGGGGGCGGCGCCCCCCCCCTTATCG
>JABAOH010131150.1_pt1 | contig 11487 bp, 10 predicted proteins | sample 7062181 | NCBI WGS metagenome assembly JABAOH01 (sample SAMN14538630, study PRJNA623070) | marine sediment metagenome | biome: marine biome [ENVO:00000428]; feature: marine pelagic biome [ENVO:01000023]; material: deep marine sediment [ENVO:00002113]; isolation source: pool of 5 deep marine... | reverse complement strand
CTCTTCGGGCGTCGCTCTGCTGATCACACGTTCCATCCCCTGCTCGGCGAAACTCCGCACTTCGTCGGACGCGGCGGAAACATGCGCCTTCACATACCAGCCAAAGGCCATGGCATTGTTCGTCCCCTTGCCGTTGCCCTCCTCAAAGATCCGGGCTGCCATAAGGCAGGCGTCTTCGTGGCCTTTGCTTCCCGATTCCTGGTACAGGGCCAGGGCAAAGCTGACGTCCCGCTTGACGCCGATGCCGTCCTCGTACATCCGGGCAAGATTGAATAGCGCAACTGTATGGCCTTGCGCGGCCGCAAGCCTGTACCAGTGCGCCGCCTTCTTGTGGTCCTGCTGAACGCCGACCCCCTGATCGTACAAGAATCCCAGATTACATCGGGCCTGCGGATCGCCGGCCTTGGCCGCCTTTTGCAGCCATTTGGCGGCCTCCGCCTCGTCACGATCCACGCCCTCCTCATATAGGAGCCATCTCGCCAGTTCCACCTGCGCCGACACGTGGCCGTGCTCTGCTGCCCGCCGGGCGAGATCGAGGGCCTTTGCGGGATCCCTCGCCACTCCCTGACCCTCCATGTGCAAAATCGCCAGCGTTATCTGGCTTGTCGGATTGCCGGCCTCAGCCAACGGTTCGAGGATCTTCAGGGCCGTTTCGTGGTCGTTCTCTTCCAACGCGGACAACGCCTTGAAGTGCTCCTTGGCAATCGACCGTCGACGGGTTAGCCACTCGAACATCAGTAATCCTCCGCTCTCGAAACACTGGAATCCTCGCATCCGAGTGCCAAATGTGCATGATTGGCGGCAATCGATAAGAAGCCAACATTCTTTTCGAGCACCGCCCTATATCGCGATCAAGAAGCTATTTGGCCACGATGGCGTAACCGGGGCAGAAGGTTGGGGCTTCGGCTTTGCCTCCAGTTACTTCACGAATGTTTGCTGGCTGACCCAAGATTGGCACCGGTCATGAGCAAGACCCGAACCGAGAGCGACACCATGGGCAAGGTCAAGGTGCCGGCCGACCGCTACTGGGGGGCACAGACGCAGCGCAGCATCGAGAACTTCCCGATCGGCGCGGAGCGCATGCCGGCGCCGCTGATCCGCGCGCTCGGCATCCAGAAGAAGGCGGCGGCGCTGGCCAACATGGAGCTGGGCGAACTCGACCGGAGGATCGGCGAGGCCATCGTCGAGGCCGCCGACGAGGTGATCGACGGCACGCTCGACGAGCACTTCCCGCTGGTCGTCTGGCAGACCGGCTCCGGCACCCAGACCAACATGAACGCCAACGAGGTGATCGCCAACCGCGCCATCGAGCTGCTCGGCGGCAAGCTCGGCACCAAGGACCCGGTGCACCCGAACGACCACGTCAACCGCGGCCAGTCGTCCAACGACACCTTCCCGACCGCGATGCACATCGCCGCGGCGCAGGAGATCACGGGACGGTTGCTGCCGGCACTGTCCCGGCTGCACAGGTCACTGGCCGACAAGGCGGCGGAGTTCAAGGACATCGTCAAGATCGGCCGCACCCACCTGCAGGACGCGACGCCGCTGACCCTGGGCCAGGAATTCTCCGGCTACGCGGCACAGGTCGAGCACGGCATCGCCGGCATCGAGGGCGCGCTGCCGCGCCTGTACGATCTTGCGCAGGGCGGCACCGCCGTCGGCACCGGGCTGAATGCGAGGGCCGGCTTCGCCGAACTGTTCGCCGAGAAGGTGGCGGAGATTACCGGCCTGCCGTTCGTTACCGCGCCGAACAAGTTCGCGGCGCTGGCGGCGCACGACGCGGTCGTCGCGGCGTCCGGCGCGCTCAACGTGCTGGCGGCGGCGCTGATGAAGATCGCCAACGACATCCGCTTCCTCGCCTCCGGCCCGCGCAGCGGTCTCGGCGAGCTGATCCTGCCGGAGAACGAGCCCGGCTCGTCGATCATGCCGGGCAAGGTCAACCCGACCCAGGCCGAGGCGATGACGCAGGTCTGCGCCCAGGTCATGGGCAACCACGCGGCGATCACCGTGGCCGGCGCGAGCGGCCATTTCGAGCTCAACGTCTTCAAGCCGGTGATGATCTACGCTCTGCTGCAGTCGATCCGCTTGCTGGGTGACGCATCGCAGAGCTTCGCAGAACGCTGCGTTGCCGGCATCGCGGCGGACCGGACGCGGATCGCCGAGCTGGTCGCGCGCTCCCTGATGCTGGTGACTTCGCTCGCCCCGCATATCGGCTATGATGCGGCGGCGAAGATCGCAAGGAAGGCCCACGCGGAGGGCACGACGCTCAAGGCGGCCGCACTCTCCCTCGGCCTTGTGACGGAGCAGCAGTTCGACGACTGGGTGCGGCCGGAGCGGATGATCGGCCCGGCGGAATAGAGGCGGCGGGAGCAGCGGAAACCACCGCCGCCAGACAACGGAAGCGAGCCATGCTGAAGCACGAACTACGCAAGGAAGAGGGCATCCTCATCGTCCGCCCCGAAGGGCCGCTGTCGGCTGACGACTTCACGCATATCGCGGCAGACGTCGACGCCCATATCGAGGCGCACGGCAAGCTGAACGGGCTGATGGTCCACGCGCGGCGCTTCCCCGGCTGGGAGGATCTGTGGGCAGTGATGAGCCACCTGAAATTCGTGCGCGCGCATCACCGCAAGATCCGCCGCGTCGCCGTGGTCAGCGATTCCGCGATCCTGCAGTTCGCGCCGAAGATCGCCGCCCACTTCGTCAGCGCCGAGATCCGGCAGTTCCCCTTCAGGGCGAGCAAGGAGGCGCTGACGTGGCTCGGCGTGGCCGGCGAGTCCACGGTGCCGCGGACCGCCGCGCCGCCCGGTTCTACATCCTGAACTTGCCGCCGACGATCTCGACCTTCTCGACGTCCACGCCGTCGAGCACCCCGACCCCTTCGACCCAGATCCGGCAGCCCTTGCAGACCGCGGATTCCTCGCTGCCCGCGGGCAGCGTGAAGGTGTAGGCGTTCTCCTCGTCCCCGGTGACGATCGTCACCTCGTAGTCACGGCTGTCGCCGTTGCGGATGTCCAGTGCCCACGCCGGCCCGGCGAGCAGAACCGCCGCGGCGGCAACGGCAATCGTAGTCGGAATGCGAGTCATGATCCTCCTTCCGCTGCACTTGGCAACGTCTGTCGCGCGCGGCGGCTCGTGACATGCGCCGCGGCGACCGGTTCGATCGCGATGTCGGGCCCGTCCACACCGTCGGCCGGAAATCCGGATTCACTTCGACCCAAGTGCCGGCCGCCCGCCTGTTCATCGTTTCTTGTCCCGTCCCGATCGCCGACCGATCCGGGTTCGTTGCGAAAACAGTATTGGCTGAGTCGTATGAGGACAAGTGTTTCATGGCCGGACGACGTGCGGGGCCCGCATGTGCTCGAGCGGGATATTGCCTCGGACCGGCCGATTGGGCAGGATCGCGGACGGGCGGTCGCCCGACAACGGGCCGTTCCCGGCCCGACAGCCATCGCACGCACCGCAAAGGGGACGCCGCTTGCCACAGGACAGCATCGTGATCGTCGGGGCCGGCATCTCCGGCCTGTCCGCGGCCTGGTTCCTGCAGCGCAAGGGGTTCGGCGTGCGCGTGCTCGAGGCCGGTGACCGGGTCGGCGGCGTCATCGAGACGGCGACGGTCGACGGCTACCTGATCGAGCGCGGCCCGAACTCGACGATGCAGAAGCCCGGCACGCCGGACGATGCGCTGGGCCGCATCGTCGAACAGACGGAGCTTTCGGCGCGGATGCTGGAGGCCGCGCCGGCGGCGCGCAAGCGGTTCGTGATGCGCGGCGGCCGCCTGCTGCCATTGCCCCTGTCGCCGCCGTCCGCGATCGGGACGAAGCTGTTCTCCTGGCCGGCCAAGCTGCGGCTGCTGGCCGAGCCGTTCATCGGGCGCGCGCAAGACGAGGAGACGGTAGCCGAGTTCGTGACCCGGCGGCTCGGGCGGGAATTCCTCGATTACGCTGTTGGCCCCTTCATCTCGGGCGTCTATGCCGGCGATCCGGCGCAGCTGTCAGTGCGGGCGGCGGTGGCGCGGATCTATGCGCTGGAACGCGACCACGGCTCGCTGATCCGCGGCGCGATCGCGCTGCGCAAGCTCGGCAAGGGCGCGGGCATGCCGGCGGGGCGGCTGGTCTCGTTCGACAAGGGTATGGCGGTGCTGCCGGCAGCGATCGCAAAGGCCCTGCCGGCCGGCGCGGTGGAGACGAGATGCCGGGTCGGCTCGCTGGCGCGGGACGACGATGCCTGGCGTGTCCGCTACGTCGGGCCCGAAGGCGCCGCCGAGGCCACCGCCCGGCACGTCCTGCTCGCGGTCCCGGCCGGGCCTGCGGCGCAGCTGATTGAGCCGCTGGCGCCGTCGGCCGCGGCGCTCTTGCGCGCCATCCGCTATGCGCCGATCGTCTCCGCCGGGCTCGCTTACGGGCGCGAGCAGGTGGCGCATCCGCTCGACGGGTTCGGCTTCCTCGTGCCGCGCGTCGAGGGCGTGCGGACTCTGGGCGGGCTGTTCTCCAGCACACTGTTTCCGGGCCGCGCGCCGGACGGGCGGGTGCTGATCACCGCCTTCATCGGCGGCACCACCGATCCGGAGGCCGTGGGGCTGGACGACGGTGCGGTGACCGGGCTGATCGCGGCCGACCTCGCGGCGCCGCTCGGCATCGCCGGTTCGCCGGAGCCGGTGCTTCTGTCGCGCTACAAGGCGGCGATCCCGCAGTACACGATCGGCCATCTCGACCGCATCGCCGGCATCGATGCGGCGCTCGAAGCGCTGCCGGGGCTGCACCTGCGCGCGAGCTGGCGCGACGGCGTATCGGTCGCCGACTGCGTGCGCAACGCAGAGAAGCTGGCCGAAAGCCTGAGTTGAACAGGTATACCGGGATCAGGCATTAACATTCCAAGATTGATCGGATCTGGCATCGAGCGACCTCACCGATCGAGACGACTGCTTCGCAGCCTCCTCAGGGAAGCTTCGATGTTCGTGTCCTCATGTTGGAGACCTTTGTACGGAACAGAATTCTGTCATCGCGAGGCTGCGAAGCAGCCGCGGCGATNNCCTCCTCGCAATGACGATTTGGCGTCTCGTGCAAAAGTCTCCATGCTGAAGGGCGGCGCAGCCGCGTCTCGAAGCATGAGGTCGCGCCGTTGGCGCAAGCGCAAATCCAAACAATCTCGAATTGCGCTAGTTCAGGTAACGCAGGAACCGCTCGCTGCCGGGCACGACATAAAGATTGCCGTAGACGTCGTAGCAGCCGGTCCCCTGGTATTCCGCCAGATGGCCGTTGACGTAACCGGTGCCATAAATCGTGCGGCAATTGCGCGGCGGTGGCGGCGGCACGTAGACCACGGGCGGCGGCGGCACGTAGACCACGGGTGGCGGCGCCACGTAAACCGGACGCGGCGTGGCCAGGTGGCCGATCAGCGCGCCGAGCAGCAATCCGCCCGCGAAAACCGCGGCGCCGTCATGGCGATAAAACTTGTGGTGGCCGTGGTGATGGCGGTGGCCATAGCCGCCGGCCATGGCCGGCGTGGCGAGCGCCAGGGTCGCAAGGATCGCTACCGCGGCGACGGTCTTCTTCAACATCGCAACCTCCTGTCACCCCCGCGACGTATTATAGCAGAGCGCGGGCCGCGCAACATCCCTATCCCTCGCCGCCGAGCAGCGGCACGAAGGCGACGGGAAGACCCGGCTCGACCTGCGTCTTGCCGGTCTTGTCCTTCGCGACGACGGTCAGCGTCTGCTCGAAGCGTCCGACGCCGATGGGGACGACCATGCGGCCGCCGGCGGCGAGCTGGTCGACCAGAGCCTGCGGCATGGTCGGTGCCGCCGCGGTCACCAGGACGCCGTCATACGGCGCATACTCCGGCCAGCCGCGGCTGCCGTCGCCGTTCTTCACGTGGACGTTGCCATATCCCAGCCGGGCCAGCCGCGCCGCCGCCGCCTCGGCCAGTTCGGCGATGCGCTCGACCGACCACACCTCCGCCACCACCGAGGCCAGCACCGCAGCCTGGTAGCCGCAGCCGGTGCCGATCTCGAGGACCCGCATCTGCGGCTGCGGGTGCAGCAAGTGGGTCATGGCGGCGACGATATAGGGTTGCGAGATGGTCTGGCCACGTCCGATCGACAGCGGCCGGTTGTCGTAGGCATGGGGTCGCTCCCATTCGGGTACGAATTCGTGCCGCGGTACGCTGGCCACCGCCGCCCGCACGGCCGGGTCGAGCCGGTCGGTGCCGAGCCAGTGCGCGGTCTCACGCACCTCAAGGTCGATCTCGGCGAGAAGCCGTTCACGCGCCGCGGCATATTCGTCCTGCATCTCGCGTCATGCCCGGTTCGGACTGGCCAGCTTCCACCGGCCCGGGACCCCGCCGTTCCCTCGCGGCTGCGCTGCACCCACTAATCGAATTCGAAATTGTCGAATTCGGCGATCAGCCAGCGGCTGCCCGCATTCGTCAGAGTCACCGCGCGCTGGCGCACGACGGCCCGGCCCCTGTCGTTTTCACTCAGGAAATATCGGAACTTGACCTCGTTGCCGTCGCGGGAAATCCTGAAGTCAAAGATTTCGAAACTCAGATAGGTCTCCGCCCCGAACCGGTCACGGCGCAGCCCGCTGCGATCCTTGTATTGCACAGCCAGTGGCTGCTCAAGCAGCTCTATCAAGCTCCCGGCGTCGGTGCCGGCAAGGCGCCGGAAGAACAGGTTGACCACGTCCCGCGCCTGCAGCACGCGATTCATCTCCGCCTTGCTGAGGCCGGAGACGTCCGGGTGCTCACGGACGGTCGCGCTGATCGTCTCTTCCTTGAACAGTGCCTCCGCGAACGCCTTGCCGATCGCGTCCTGGGCCGCCGCCGGACCGGACAGCAGCGCCGCCGCGGCCAGCAGATACGACACCGCCAACGGGACCTTGTGCATCGCCGCTCCTTTCCTCACCTGCGAATCGCTGCACAACCGATAGCATGATTTCGCCGTTCAAGGCGAGACTCAGGCGGTCTTGCATCGGCCCGGTCCGTTTCACATATAGCGCCTCAAATAGCGACCTAGACGGAGCGAGCATCAGCCATGGCCGACGCAAAGACCGAACCGAAGAAGTCCGCGAAGGGCGGCAAGACGCCGAAGGGCAAGACCGCGAAGGGCAGGAAGACCGCCGGCAAGGCGGAAACGATGAACTTCCAGGCGGAGATGAGCCGCCTTCTGGATATCGTCGCGCATTCGCTGTACAGCGAGAAGGACATCTTCCTGCGCGAGCTGATCTCCAACGCCTCCGACGCCTGCGACCGGCTGCGCCACGCCGCGCTGACCGAGCCGGATCTCGCGGCTGGCGACGCCGATTACCGGATCGCCGTGACCGTGAATAAGGCGGCGCGCTCGATTTCGGTCGCCGACAACGGCATCGGCATGAACCGCGACGACCTGATCGCCAATCTCGGCACCATCGCCAAATCCGGCACCGCCGCCTTCCTCGACAGCCTGACCGGCGATGCCCGCAAGGACACCTCGCTGATCGGCCAGTTCGGCGTCGGCTTCTATGCCAGCTTCATGGTGGCGGACCGGGTCGAGGTGGTAACGCGGCGCGCCGGCGACGACAAGGCCTGGCTGTGGTCGTCCGACGGCAAGGGCAGCTTCACCATCGCGCCGGCCGAGCGCGACGGGCGCGGCACCACCGTGACCGTCCACCTGCACGATGGCGAGGACGGCTTCCTCGGCACCGACCGGCTGTCGGGCATCGTCAAGCGCTACTCCGACCACATTCCGTTCCCGATCACGCTGGCCGAGGCCGGCGGCGAGGCGAAGCAGGCGAACACCGGCGCCGCCCTGTGGACCCGCCCGAAATCGGAGATCACGGAAGACCAGTACAAGGAGTTCTACCACCACGTCGCGCACATGGCGGACGAGCCGTGGTCGACCCTGCACTTCCATGCCGAGGGCATGATCGACTACCGGGCGTTGCTGTTCGTGCCGTCGACACGGCCGTTCGACCTGTTCCAGCCGGAGCGCGAGAGCCGCGTCAAACTCTACGTCAAGCGCGTGTTCATCACCGACCACGAGACCGGGCTGGTGCCGGCGTGGCTGCGCTTCCTGCGCGGCATCGTCGATTCCGAGGACCTGCCGCTCAACGTCAGCCGCGAGATGCTGCAGGACAACCCGGTGACCGCGAAGATCCGCGCGACCATCGTCAAGCGCGTGCTCGACGACCTGGAGAAGAAGGCGAGGGACGATGCCGATGCCTTCGCCGCCTTCTGGGGCAATTTCGGCGCCGTGCTGAAGGAGGGCATCTACGAGGGCGCGAGCGAGCGCGACCGGCTGGTCAAGCTCGCGCGGTTCCGTTCCACTGCATCGGATGGCCTCGTGTCGCTCGACGACTATGTCGGGCGCATGAAGGAGGGCCAGGACGAGATCTACTACATCAGCGGCGACGATGCCGCCGCGCTGGCCAAGAGCCCGCAGATCGAGGGCTTCCGCGCCAGGGGCGTCGAGGTGTTGCTGCTGACCGACCCGGTCGACGATTTCTGGGTGCCGATGGTCGGCGTCTTTGAGGGCAAACCGTTCAAGTCGGTGACGCGGGGCGGCGCCGACCTCTCCAAGATCAAGGGCGGCGAGGAGGGCGACAAGGCCGACGATACGTCCGACGCCGAGCTGGCGCCGCTGGTGGCGGCGATCAAGCTGGCGCTCGGCGAGCAGGTGAAGGACGTGCGCACCTCCGACCGGCTGACCGACAGCGCGGTGTGCCTGGTCGCCGGCGAGGGCGACATGGACATCCATCTCGAGCGCATCCTGCGCGCCCACAGGCAGCTCGATACCGCCGCGCCGCGCGTCCTCGAGATCAACCCGAAGCACGCGCTGATCAAGGCGCTGGGCGCGGCCGTGCGCGAGGACGGCAAGGCGGCGCTGATCGAGGACGCGGCGCATCTGCTGCTCGACCAGGCGCGGATCCTCGAGGGCGAGCCGGTCACCGACCCGGCCGACTTCGCGCGCCGCATGAGCAAGGTGATGGCAGCGGGGCTGGGATAGGAGAGCAAGCTCCTTGTCGGCCGAACTCCGCTGCCGGAGATAGCGCGACCTCGTCCTGCTCGACGCCATCCGGCTCCTCACGATGAGGTCGTTCCCGGCCGGTCCGCCGCCCGTCGCCTATGGCCGCCCCGGGTATTCGCGGTTTCGGAAGCCTCCGCATCCGCCTATCATGGTGGCAACGACAATAACAATTCGCGTGAACGGGGAGCGTGGGAGGGCACTCCTTGGCCGGCAAGAAACAGGAGCGAATCGAGCCGACGATCCGCATGCCGGAGTCGGTGCCACCCGCTGACGACTCGGGTAATGGGCCGGCAGGCGTTTCTTCCGTCGGCCCGCAACGACTGAGCATCGATCCGGCGGACCGGCCTCTGAGCATCGATCCGGCGGACCGGCCGCCGACAGACGAGGTGCGCCGGCCGGTCGGACTCACCGTGCTCGCCCTGCTGCTTGTGTTCGGCGGGGTCGGCCTGTTCATCGTCGAGATCCTTGCGTTCGAGCGATTCTTGAACGCCCTCCATGCGATCGGCATATCGGCGCTCTCGCTGTTCGGGCAGATGTTCGCGCTCAGCGCTCTTTATGTCGTTGCCGGGGTCCAGGTCTGGGAGGGCAAGAAATGGGGATGGATCCTGACCATGGCCGTGCTGCTGCACGGCGTCGCGACGAGCCTTCAGATCCTGGCGCTCGCCTTGGCACACGATATTCCCGTCGCGCTGCAATACGGCGCGACCGTCTCGCCCTACGTCAAGTTCGCGTTCAGGGCGCTGGGGGCCCTGGTTTTCATCCTCTATCTTTTCAGGGCTCCGGTGCTCGCATTCTTCGGGATCACACGGAAGGCCGCGTTCACGTATCTGGGAATGACTGCGATCATACTCATGGTGATCGTCGTCTTGCTGTCGCTAGCCGGGTGATGCCGGCGAACCTGTGCTGGCTCGAATACGCGCCTCACAAGTCGCTCAACCAGCCCAGGCTGAGTTCGACATGGCGGCAAAGACATCGACGGGCGTACACCTACTGCAGACGCACATGACCTTCTGCCTTCCTTGAGTCCGCCTCTCCCTCCGACTCATTCGAAAACAGCAGCCGCTCTCACTCCCCCGCCGCCGGGGCGGCGCGCAGGCGGGTGCCGGGCAGCTGCATGACGGCGAGAAAGATCAGGCTGGCGCCGACGGCCATGATCAGGAACAGGGCGGAGAAGCCCCAGTTCGCGTGCACCGCGGCGATGGTCGGGATGGTCGTCGCCATGACCGCGAAGGACAGCACGTAGCGCAGGGCATAGGCGCGGCTGCGCCATTCGCTGTGGGCGATGCGGCCGATCAGCACGTCGTTGATCGGCACCTGGCCGAACACCACCAGCATGAAGGCGATGGCGACGATGAGCGCGGCGCCGCCGGCAAGATTCAGCATGGCGAAGAACAGCGCCGCCTGGATGCCGGCGATCGCGGCGAACACGACCCGGACCGAATGGTTGTCGACCAGCCAGCCGACGACGATCTGCGCCAGCGAGGCCGAGGCCAGCACCGCGAACGACCACCAGCCGACGGCCTTGCCGCTGGTCGCCAGGCCGGCCAGCCGCTCGTCGAAGATCTTCGGCAGGGCGAAGGTGGTGCTCTGGAAGATGAAGCTGCCGACGGCGGCGGTGAAGAAGATGATGGCGAAGANNGGCCCGCGGCGCGCGGCCGGCCTCGAGCTCGCGCCGGTCGTGGGCGTGGCCGATGCGCAGCCAGATCACGTAGGCGATGCCGGTCAGCACCGCCGCCGCGCCGGGCACGACGAAGGCGGCGCGCCAGCCGAAATCGCCGATCAGCAGCAGGGTGCAGAGCGGCGCCGCCGCGACGCCGAGATTGCCGAACACGCCGTTGACGGCGAGGGGCACGCCGGTCCTGTGGCGCCCCTGCACCACCATGGCCAGCCCGACCGGATGGTAGATCGCGCCCAGCGTGCCGACGGCGAGGATGCCCGCGGCCAGCTGCCAGGGCGACTGCGCGAGGCCGGTCAGCATCGCGGCGCCGCCCATGCCGAGGAAGAACACGGCGATCATGCCGGGCCGGCTCCAGCGGTCGGCGAGCCAGCCGGCCGGCAGCGAGAACAGCCCGAAGGCGACGAACCCGCCGACCGAGAACAGCACCAAATCGGCGTAGGTCATGTCCCATTCGACGACCAGGCCGGGGATCTCGACCTGGCGGTCGACGGCAATCGCCATCGCCACGGTCGCGTAGATCAGGATCAGGAAATGGTCGAAGAAGTGCCCCAGATTGAGGAACAGGAAATCGACCCGCCGCTGCGTCTCGGTCATCTCTCGGATACCCCGCCGTTGACCGCTGGCAGTATGTTCTGGGCGGTCGGCGGGCACAAGCGGGACATCGCCCGGCGGTCGCTAATCCTATCTTAACTCGCGACCGGCATCTTGCAGTGTCGGGTCGGAGCCGGCGTCGCGACGGGTCCGTTCCCCCGCGCCGCCCGGAGGTTAAGACCGTGAACGAATTCAACCCCGCTCTATTACGCCC
>JABAOH010081246.1_pt1 | contig 11487 bp, 6 predicted proteins | sample 7062181 | NCBI WGS metagenome assembly JABAOH01 (sample SAMN14538630, study PRJNA623070) | marine sediment metagenome | biome: marine biome [ENVO:00000428]; feature: marine pelagic biome [ENVO:01000023]; material: deep marine sediment [ENVO:00002113]; isolation source: pool of 5 deep marine... | reverse complement strand
TCCGGATGCGTCGCACCAAGGACAATATAAAGAACCGATGGATCGGCCTGGACTATCGTCGGTAAGGCCCTGAGCATCAGCTCTATACCCTTGTTTTCGCTGAGCAATCCAAATGTTAGAATCGTTTTGCGCTCAGCCATCCCCAAAATGCGTTTGTAATGACCGTTGTGAGTAAAAGGCAAATCTGGTATCCCGTGAGGAATCAGCATGATTTTCCACTCAGGCACACCGTAGATATCTTGCAACATCTTAATGCCTCGCTGATTCATAACGATTACCTTGTCCGAGGTCTCACACATATCTATTAAAGAATAGAAATACTCCGCGGGCGGTTTCTCAAGAATTGTGTGCAGCGTCGTTATCACTGGCTTATTCAGTCTTTCGAGTAGAAGACTTAGATTTGAACCGGCCTCGCCGCCAAACAACCCAAACTCGTGCTGGACAGACACAACGTCAACATCACTAAAATTAATATAGTCAGCTATGCGAATGTAATCATACTTCACATCTTTGCGAATCTTGAGTTTTACCGGTTCATCGTATTCAATCTCAGCTTCTGAGTCCATAGCAACAACCATTGGTTCAAATTCTCCCTTTGAGGCCAGGTTGATATTCGCAATTAAGTCCGACGTGAAAGTAGCAATTCCACATTTTCTCGGCGGATAGGAAGAAACGAACACCACTCTTTTAGCTGGCTCTGTTATCATCTATTCACTCCTTTCAACTTTTATTGAAACAGCAAATCCAAAACCAAATTTCTTTAATCAGAACTGCGCACATTTCGAGTTGCCCTATTGCGACGTGTTGCAAGAACCGGTCTTAGTTATTTTGTTGTTGTTGAGACTATCAGCACTAATAGAAGCTGCATCGGACATCGATTTCACTGCCTTGCTGTCGCTGACATAGACTTTCCCGCTAAGTACCCGGCGGATTGCTGCGATAATATTTTCAGCCGCCTCGTACTTGCCAACATATCCTGTGGCCCCAGCTTTAAGAGCACGTTGGGCGTAGAGCAGCCCATCGTGCATAGAAAGTATTAGGACAATCAGATTTGGACGGCGCAGTTTCATTCTTTCAGTAAGCTCCAATCCGCTAACGCCCTCCAGGGAAATATCAACAATAGCCAAATCAACCTGCTGTTTTTCGATGATGTCGAGAGCTTGATTAGCATTCTCGGCCTCGGCACAAACCATAAGGTCAGGTTCCGCCTCGATAAGCTTTATCAATCCCTGGCGCACGATAGCATGGTCATCAACAACTAAAATTCTGGTTTTATTCTTGCTTGTGTTGTGTTTTGTTTTTTTTCTCATTTTGTTCGACTCTCTTTGTGATAAGATCCTCAATAAGTTTATCAAGAGCCACATTCAGCCGCTCATTGATAGGGTATTTGCCCTCAGCAAGCTGGCGACGAACGGCGAGGACTTTTTCCCTCCGAACTTTCGGTAGCGAAGCAATCCTTTCTGACACCCGAGCAGTCATTCCCAGCCGAACCATATCACCAAGCCCCTTGGCCATCGTAATCCGTATGCTATCTCCAATCACAATCAACTCGTCCCTTTGTCCGCTGTACGGCTCATCTATATCAATCGCATCCTTCCACTGCTGCGTTTATTCTCTACTAAGCCTTCCGGCCACACCTCCTGTGTGGCCGGAAAATAGGCTTAGCGAAGGAGGAAGGAATGCATTTTTATTATGCACTCTGCATTTTCTAAACTTCTCGAATTTTCTACTGTGAATTCTCATTTTTTTGTCTTTGTAAATCTATGCCCGATAGTAATGAGATGTTCAATTTCTGTAAATCAGGGGAAGGGCCCTTTTTACCATCAGTTGAATCACCCTTGTTCGTATCGGGGAATCTCCCGATGCCGAAGTCAAAAAAAGACCTGAGACCTGTAAAGAAGTTCTGAGCGCATTCAGTAAGAGTTGAAAAAAAAGAGGATTAGAGGGTGATCACAAATCGTGGTGAAATTACCGCTTGTTCTGACTGCTGACCCATTGAATGGCATACTGAAGCAGCTCAGCAGCATTGGCAAGACTTAACTTTTCCTTGATATGCGCCCGATAAGTCTCAATCGTTTTTATACTCAAGTGCAGCCGTTCGGATATCTGCCGGGTTCCGTAGCCCTTGCCGATCAAATTAAACACTTCCAACTCACGGTCGCTCATACGCTCTACCGGTGTGGTACTTATCTTGGTTTTACTGCCAACTAATTGACGCACCATTTTTGCAGCCATTTTATCACTGACATATATCTCGCCATTCAGGATTTTCCGAATTGCGGTAATCACCTTTTCTGTGGCTTCGGCCTTCATAATATAGCCCTTGGCCCCTGCCCGAAGAGCGCGCTCGGCATATAAAGACTCGTCATGCATGGAAAGGGCCAGAACCGGCAAATTGGGATACCGAACATTAATATCCTTTATCAGTTCAATACCGCTTGTCTCTTTAAGGGAAATATCAATAACAGCCATTTCGGGTCTTAGTTCTTTAATGGCTTTCATTGCTTGATGGGCATCCTCAGCTTGTCCACAAACCGCAAGGTCGTTTTCGTGATTGACAAGCTCTGCAAGTCCCTGCCTGACGATAGGATGGTCATCGACAATAAGAATCTTCGATTTATCCCCGCCGGTTTTATCATGCACCTTTTTCTTAGCCATAATGTTTCTCTGCTCTACTGTTACTGTCTTTTATTTGGAAACGTACAGGTTACTATTGTCCCGCCTTCGGAGGCCTTATGAATATCAAGCGAACCGCCGATTATGTCAACGCGATGGTCCATAATCTGCAGTCCCATACCTGTTCCTCTCTTTTCGAATCTCTTTGGAAAATCCAGTCCATCGTTCTTTACGGTCAAGACAGATTTATCCCTGCCATAAGTCAAACCTATCTGGATATTCTTTGCCCCGCCGTGTTTGATTGCGTTAGTAACCGCCTCCTGAGTAATACGATAAAGGTGAACTGCCACCGCAGCATCGTCTATTGGAATGGGCTTGTCACATTTGAATGTACAGCAGATACCAAACAGGTTTTGTGTAGACGTTGCAAATTCCTGCAGTGCTGACATCAAGCTGCCTGCGTCCAAATCTACCGGGTGAAGTCCTTTGACGAGACCCCGAGTCTGATCCATTGCCTGCTTGACAAGTTTCGTTATCTCTGAGGCATCGGCCGCCTCATCAGACAATTTGGTGGCGAGTTTCTGCTCTAATACCTTCATCATAAACGCAATACCAGTAAATTGTTGACCGATACTGTCGTGCAGCTCCCGTCCTATTCGCTGCTGCTCTTGCTCACTGATATTCAAAATCTCTTTCTCAAGACGCTTACGCTCTTCGATCTCCTGCAGCAGCTTCCGATTGGCTTCCGTCAATTCTGCCGTGCGGGCCTGGACCAACTCTTCCAGGTGCTGCCGGTGTTTTCTCAAGTCTTCTTCTGCCTGCTTGCGTTCGGTAATATCCTGACCGTAAAGGTTAGCGTAGCCCGCTTCGACCACCGGAGCAACCATGAAGGCAAAAGCCCTCTTGGCGTGTTCTATCTCTACCACTTTTGCCGACGCAGAGGCAAGAATTTCTGAAATGGTTTTACGCCATTTCTCAGGGACAATTTGATCTGCCTGGCAACTCCATTCGGCCAAAAGCGACTCGCTGGCAACGTTAGCATAAAGTAATGTCCCGTCCTTTGCAACTCGCAAGACAGGATTTGGATTTTCTGAGGGGAATTTCGCCAAATTCTCTACCTTCTGCTCGGCCTGCTTGTGCCGGATAAGCCGCCAAGCGTCGTTCATCATGGATGTAAACGCACGAACATCAGATTCGTCGTATTCGGTTTCCTTGTTCGCCACGGCGGCCACCATAACGATGCGTTCACCATCGAAGACGGGAATACACAGAAATCTCGTTATTGGCACATGCCCTTTTGGATAGCCTTTCTTATGAGGGTGGGCAACGTAATCGTTGATAATGATGGGCTTCCTCTGCCGTACGGCCTCTCCCCACAGACCAGCTTTCGCTAGGGGAAACTGCCTCGGAGTCTCAACAATAGCACACTGCCTCATCACTTCCTTTGACCAGACGTGTGTTGTCTGCACTGACTCATCCTCATTCATAAAGCCAATAAATGCAAACTTGCTTCGGGTAATCTTGGTTATTTCTTCACGCACAAAGTCCAGAATCTCTTCTTGTGAGGTCTCTGCCATTTTGTTAAGGTCTAAAGAAGCCTGCAGTCTAATCTCGTGAAGTTTCAATGCCTCCTCAGCTTGCCTGCGTTCTCTCTCCTCTCTATCTCTCTGCAATCTTGCGTTCAGGATAGGTGCTATTTTCCCAGCGATAGTCTCCAAAAACTCTTGGTCTTTATGGCTATAGTCGGTAGATTTATTCGCAACTTCCAGGAGTCCGATTGCCTGTCCACCGTACATAACGGGCACAATCAGGGCCCTTGTTATAGGAAGGTGTCCTTCAGGTACATGCAAGCCCTCATTCGCAAAGAGGCTCCTTTTTTCTACGAGAGCTCGCCCCCAGATACCACCCCATTTCTCACGAGGGTATACTATCGTCTTATCGGGAACCTGACACTTTTCCCAGATGTCTCTGGTCATAGAGGGGATAATCAGGACACCATGTTCATCTATGTAGCCAAAGATCCCGTACTGACTTTCCATAGCCTCCAAGATAACTTGCAACACTTCTCCAAACATTTCCTCATCTGGAATGGTGAGAAATATCTCAGCGATCTTGTTCCGGATAGTTAACTCTCGCTTAGCCTCTTGCAGTGCTTCCCGTTGCTTCTCGCGCTCGGTAATATCTATACATATTGTCTGAAACAAGTCCTCACCGCCAAGATGAACTCGGGATATGGTTAAGAGGGCATCGTATACAGTTCCGTCCTTGCGTCTCAGTCGTACAGGAAAATTAACCACACCGTCGTATCGGTTGACGGCTTCGATCAATGCTTGCCTTTCTTCTGAATTGTCATACATATCAGCAACATTGACCTTTCTAAGCTCTTTAATTGAGTAGCCTGTCAGGGTCTCCATGGCACTATTACCTGTCACTATTTTTCCCTCAGGAGAAGCCAAGCCGATACCAACGGGAGATTGTTCAAACAAATTCTTATACCTCTGCCTACTTTCACGCAGGGCTTTCTCCGCCTGCTTGCGCTTGGTGATGTCGCGGCCGTAAATGTTAACGTAGTCAGCCTCAACTACTGGTATAAACAGGAATGAAAGTACTCGGCCTCCATGTTCTATCTCGACTTTTTTTTCCGAGCCGGAGGCGAAAACCTCTGAAATCATTTGACACCACTTCTCTGGAACAACCTGACCTACTTTGCAGCCCCATTCGGTCAAAAGAGACCCGCTGGCGGCATTGGCGTAAAGCAATACCCCGTCCTTTGTGACCCGCAAGACAGGACTGGGGTCTTCAGAAGGAAATTTTGCCAGATTCTTTACATCCTCCTCAGCTGCGATTCTTGCCAGCGCAATACCAATGCTGACACCGATTTCCTCGAAGAAACGAATTATCTCGGTCGCAAAACGTCCAAGTCGGCTATCGTTAAGCTGTAACAATCCCACAACTTGGTCTCCCGAACGCAGTGGAATAAGAGCCACTGATTCGTAGCCCGCTCTGTTGCAGCGGCCTCTTATCGGCCCTTGAAGGTCTTGCGGCCAAGGCGATGCCAGCAGCTCAGTAGTGCTGTTGGTCCAGAAGCTTCCACCTTCAGTAAAGAAAGGCAAAGTCGGATCCGTACGGCCGGACAGAACATTGCCGCACATACACTCAAGAACCGGATTGTCTTGTGAATCATAAATTTGTTTGCCGTTCTTATCTCGAGCACAGAGATAGTTCTCGGCCTGCACAAAATCCTCCGAAAAACCATTTGTCTCGAAATAAGGGAAGTCATCTCCCTCATGCAAGCGAATCCCGACAGCTTCAAAACCACTGAATTCTTTTATAAGCGTCACGACGTCACGAATTGCCTCCAAGCCTACAGCTTCTCGATTTAAAGACTCTAAGATTCGCCCGGCTAATCGCTGGCGTGCCTCTACATTTTTGCGCTCGGTGATATCCTGGACGATGCCGACCATGCGGATTGCTTTGCCATTTTCATCCCGGATGACATCACCTGTCTCCGAGACCCAGCGGACAGTTCCGTCCGGCCAGACAATGCGATGCTCGATAGCGTAATTCTTGCCCTGTTCGATGCAGGCGTTGACCGAATCAACAACATCCGGGCGATCCTCCGGGTGGACACACCCGAGAAATGCCTCATAGGTTGCGCCGAATTCTCCGCGACCAAACCCAAACATGGGCTCTATTTGCTCAGACCATACCAGCTCACTTGTCCCTATGTCCCAATCCCAACTACCGATGTTGGCTGCCCGCTGGGCAAGTGCATACCGCTCTTCACTGCGCTTCAGCGCCTTGACTGCCTGCATATGCCGCTCAGAAAATTTTCCTCTTTTACCTCTATTTTTTTTCATAGCTTATGCTGTTCGCAAAATGGGTTCCTATTTTTCTCGCTTTCTCTCTTTTAGTGCCCTGAACTTCGGTGCAACTTCCCTGTCCTTGAGATACAACAACCGTATAATAGCTCGCCCGCCGCAAAAATCAAGTGAATTCATTTCTACCAATGGTGCGCTGGGTTAGGAACTCTGAGTTCTGCGTACTGCTGCTGGTCTTGTAGTACGGAATAATCCAAACGCGTATTTAGGTAGCCCGGCTGTAAGGGAAATGCTTCGGAAGTAAAGTGGGTACTCTACCTCTGTCCTCGGCAGTGGGAGTTCTGAGATTGCTTTTTGTAAATACGAACATAGTCTACCTCAAGTTGTGCCAGAAACTTCGTATTCGAGGGGCCACCGTAGGCAAGTGCACCGATGCCGAGCAGCAGGCATATGAAGTGTGGTTGGCATCATTGCAGCCTATTGGATCGGATCACCCGTGACCTGGACATCGTCTATGTTCCAGCCAGCATTAGTCACTGAATTGTCCGTCGGGCCTATACCCCAGCGGAAGTAGACTTCCATCCGGTCGTCGCCAATGTCAGCAGGAACCACATAATCGACGAACTGCCAGGCATCATCCAGGACAGCGGACTGACCTGCCGTCCATAGATCTGCCCAAGTGAGCCCATCATTGGAGACCTGCACACAGGCGTAGTCGCCGGGCGATTCGATACCAAGCCAGCGCCAGAAGCTCAGACGGATGTTCTTGAAGCCTTGGCAGTTGATCGCCCGCGTCGTGGCATAGCGTGTTTCAGCTACGTTGCTCCTATAGTCACCCCACAGGGCGTAACCCATGACGTTTTCGCCTGTGTGACCGACCTCGGGGTCATTGTTCTTGCCGACGCCCCTATAAGCGGGAATCCCCCAGTCCCAGCCTGCATCGAGTGTCCAATCCGGATTAGTGTCCATTCTGGCGTGGTAGATTGCGTCTGAGATCACCTCTACGGTCACCTTGCGACTGTCCTGGCGAATGCCGTCGGTCACAGTGAAACCGAAGGAGTAGCTTTGGAATACCTGTTCGAGCGTCGGTTCCCAAGAGACTGTTGAGTTTTCGGCGTCATAGGAAGCCCCTTCAGGCAGATTGCTGACCAGCAAGCGAGGCTGCAGGTTGACAGGGTGCGAGGCCGTTAGCTGCACCTCGAGCTTTTGGCCCGGATGGATCTGGTCTGGTACCGATATGGGATCCAACTTCGGTGCGGGAAGGGTCCATCCCGAGTTCTGAGGATCATGCCTCGACATGCCCCAGTCGGTTGTCGTGGGATCATACGAACCCGGCAGGTCAAGGACGTGAAATTGATAATTGAAACCGGTGACCATCATCTCAAGGTCACCGTCCTGGTCGAGGTCTTCGAGTGTGGGGGTGGTATAGAGTTCGGCAGACAGCCCCAACATTGGAAAACCCGGTGTAGCCGAGCCGTCAGACTCCCAAGCCATGATCGGCGCCCCGGCCGAGGCAACCACTAACTCCTTCTGTCCATCTCCATCGACGTCGCCGACCAAGGGAGAACAGCCCCATGGGTCGCCCATGATCGTTTTGGGAAATCCGGCCTCGGTCAGTTCCCGGCCTTGGTGGTCGAAGGCGTACACGAGGCTGAACGCAAATCCGTCGGCTTCGACGTAGCTGTTGACATAGACTTCACTGAAGCCGTCGCCGTCAATGTCTCCGACGCTCATGGCGCCGTAATCTTCGAATGGGCCACTTACTGTGGCTGTCCAGAGCGTGCTGCCGTCGATATGGNNATATCTCCGACACTCATGGCGCCGTAATCGCCGAACGGGCCACTAACCACGACCGTCCAGAGCGTGCTGCCGTCGATATGGACCGCCATTACGCTGTCCTCGGTGCAAAACACCAGCTCCGGTTCGCTGTCTGCATCGAGGTCGGCAATGGCCGTTCCCTTTTTGCTTCCGCCGAGCCATCTTCTGATCTGCTGGCCGTTATGGTCGATAATAAAGGTGTGGACACGTGTGATGCCGGGGCCGTATCCGCTCAGGGCGATCTCTACGTCACCGTCACCGTCAAAATCCGCGGCGCTCATGGGGCCCTTTGTGGTATACCGCCGCTGCCACAGAAACGTCCCATCGCCCTGGATGGCAAATAAGCCGTCACTTTCCATGGATTCTGCGTCAAGGCCTATAATAATCTCGCTATCGCCGTCGCCATCCAGGTCCGCAAGGATAGGACTGCCGATGATGTAGGCGAACAACAACAAAAAGAAGTCGTCGCCGCCGACCTCCAAGGGCCAATTGCCTTCTACCGTCTGGCCGTTCTCCACGTGCAGGGCGTTGGCCATGACATTGAACTCGTCCACGGCAACGACCTCGTAGTCGCCGTCACCGTCGATATCTCCGACCGCCAGGCCTGAGGCAATGAGCGGTTCCTCCCAACCCCACAAGGTTTCGGCTTCCCCAGCAGGCCTGGGCCAGCCGCCAAGGGCGGTGCCGTCCTCTTTCCAGATGTTAATTCTGCCTTCAGGCCAGAAGTCGGTCCATACCATCGACGACTGGACGATTTCATTTCGGCCGTCCCCGTCCACATCGAGGCAAAGTGGATTACCCCTAAACGTCTCCTCCGGTAGTTCCCTTGGGTCATCTGGCACATCCGGCATCGGCCATGGCGCCTGGCTCGGTGCAAATTCCATCCCGAATATCTTGCGATCTGTGTGCGTGTATGCGCCCGTAGAAACAGTAAGGCGTAGCTCGAATACCCCTGCGCCGGGATTGGCGACTGACAGATGTACAAGACCGTTGGGATCTATCGGGGAACTGCCGTCATCGAGCAGCATCCAATCATTTTCCCCATAGCCGCGATATTCCAATTGATAGGAATCGCCGTAGACGAACAGGACTATGGGGATGTCATTTCCGTCCGGTGCAAAGGTCTGCTGCGACTTCGGCTCGATTATTTCTCCCAGAGGGTGCGCTCGTTCGGACTCCAGCAGGGCTCGGTAGGCATTGACCCGCCCGGTGCCGACGTAGCCCTGGTTGGGATCGATATCGCCGTAAAAGACAGGATCGGTTGTGTTCTCCAGGATGGCTCTGACCTCCACGTTTGTTAGTTCCGGCCGATGTGCCATCACCAACGCGCCTACAGCTCCTACATAGGGCGAGGAAAATGAGGTGCCCGCTGTGGCAATATATTGACCGTCAAGGTCAGTTGTTACAATGTCCGTCCCCGGCGCAGTGATGTCGACCCAGTGTCCGAAACTACTGTGACCGGTCTTCATGTCTTCGCCGTTCGTGGAGGCGACCGACATAACATTGTAATATGCCGCCGGATAGTGTGGCTTAGTTGTGTCGTCGTTGCCTGCACTGGCTGTTAGTAGAACGCCCTGAGCAAAGGCATTGTCAATCGCCGTCTTGACGACCGGGTCTCCCTCCGGGCCGAATTCATCGCTGCCGAAACTCATGTTCACCACGTGCGCGCCATTTGCCGCAGCATAATCCAGGGCCTCAGCTACCTCCGCGGAGGTGAGCTCAAGGCTCAACCGCAAAACCATGATACTGCTATGCCAGTTGACGCCGCATACTCCCTCACCATTGTTGCCCATTGCAGCGATGACCCCGGAAACCTGTGTGCCGTGACCCGCAATTCCAAACCAGCCGTCATCTTCCGGCTTGACATTGTTGTTTTCGTCCCCAAAGTTCCAGCCGCGAACGTCGTCAACATATCCATTGTTATCATCGTCCACCTCGTTATCGGGAATCTCATCTTCATTTACCCAGATATTGTCCTTCAAGTCAGGGTGATTCACATCTACACCGGTATCCATCACGGTGACCACGATATCGTGACTGCCAGTCGAGATGTCCCAGGCCTGGGGCATTTGGATCAGTTGATGGGCATACTGATCGGGAAAATCTGGGTCATTGGGCTCGGCGCAACGCTCATAGATATAGTTCGGCTGCGCATATTCCACCTCAAGGTCGTCACGGAGCTCGACACACAAGGACGGTACGTTTCGGCCGGTCCTTAGCAGATAGAATCGACGTAAGTCAAGGTCCGTTACTCGCCGCGCCGACAGCGTCGGCCGAGCCACAGACGCGATGCCAACTTCACCTCGTACCTGACCATGTATAAGATCCTGATACTCCGGCGTCTGGTGGACGCGCTTGAACACAGGGCCATCGCTATACAACCCATACTCTACCTGCAGGCGAAGGAGGATACCTTCATGTCCTTCCGCTCCCGTCAGCGAGAAAAGGCCGGTGCCGTTCGTCGGCCTGTCCTTGACTTTCACAATGACTTCGCCCGGAACGTATGTCCGTTTGGGCTCAGGCAGCGGCCTCGAATCCTGGCCGGTTTGCGAACCGGCTTCCTTTCCCCGCGACGGCTGTCCCGCTTTCAGTATCCCGGAGGACATAACAACCACGACGGCTATCGCAACCAAAAATCCTGCTCGTACCATCGGCCTGCTTCTGTTTGTGTCATATACGCTCATTCTCTCGTTCCTTTCATGCGTGGGCATTGCATGATGTGCCCCACGCGGCTTCACGCCACATCTTTGAATCGCGGACGTTACGTCCTCGCTCCTCAGATACCGCTATGAAAACATGTGAACTATTACTGTTATCCTCACAACCTGAATCTGCAAAATCCATCAACAAAACGCGTTTCTGAGCCGTTCCCGATCATTGTTACTTCGGTCTCGTGCCTCGCAGGTTAATCTGCGGCAATCTCGAACTGCGAAAGCCTCGTACAAGCCTCACAGTCTCGATTGCAACTCAAACTTCCACTACGGCTGCGGTGCCGGAGCCGGCCGCAGCAACCTGATGTCGTCAAAGAACACTACACCTGAACCGCCGTCCGCTGTTGCGCCGCCTTTGGAGCCAAGACCAATAGCGATCTTGTCAACATCGCTCAGGTTTATGCCCCGATCGGAGAAGGTACTCAGGTCGTTAGTCCATTCCGTCCAGGTCTCTATCAGCGCCGCAGAAGAATCGTCGTGGACCACTACCACAGGTGCGCCCGTGGCATTGGATACCTCCA
>JABAOH010016477.1_pt1 | contig 11491 bp, 13 predicted proteins | sample 7062181 | NCBI WGS metagenome assembly JABAOH01 (sample SAMN14538630, study PRJNA623070) | marine sediment metagenome | biome: marine biome [ENVO:00000428]; feature: marine pelagic biome [ENVO:01000023]; material: deep marine sediment [ENVO:00002113]; isolation source: pool of 5 deep marine... | reverse complement strand
CTTTTACCCGCTGAGCCACGCCGAGGTTGCGTCGAGACTAGGGATCATGGACCTCGATAGAGGTGCCAAGGTATCCGGCTCGGGATTCTACTACCTACGAAACGAGCTGGTGCTCCTCGACTACGCAATAATGCGGTACGCAATAGACCACCTTGTGTTGAAGGGCTACACCCTTATCGAGCCGCCCTACATGATCAGGCGGAAGCCATACGAGGGTGTCACAGATCTCGCCGACTTCGAGGATGTGATGTACAAGATAGAGGACGAGGACCTATACCTCATAGCGACCAGCGAGCACTCCTTGGCTGCGATGTTTATTGACGAGGTGCTCAACGCAGAGGACCTCCCCGTAAAGCTTGTGGGGGTGAGCCCATGCTTCAGGAAGGAGGTCGGCACACACGGGAAGTACACGAAAGGCTTGTTCCGAATCCACCAGTTCAACAAAGTGGAGCAGTTCATCTTCTGCCTGCCCGAGCAGAGCTGGGGGCTCCACGAGGAGCTCCAGATGAACTGCGAGGAGCTCTACCAGGGACTGGGCCTCCACTACAGGGTCGTGAACGTCTGCACGGGGGACATCGGGATCATCGCGGCGAAGAAGTACGACGTGGAGGTCTGGATGGCCGACGGCGAGTACAGGGAGATCGGTAGCAACAGCAACTGCACGGACTACCAGGCACGGAGGCTGAACGTAAGGTACAGGATGAAGGAGGGGCAGGCACCCGCAGGGTTTGTCCACACCCTCAACAACACGGCGCTGGCGACGAGCCGGACGATGGTCGCGATCCTGGAGCAGTACCAGCAGGAGGACGGCTCCGTCGTGGTCCCCGAAGCCCTCCGGCCCTACATGAGCGGAATAGAGATCATTGAGGGCGCCCTCAACCCTCTGAGGTTCTGACACCCTTATTTTCATGAGTATTGATTAATCCATAGAATACTAGTGCTATCATCACATTAAACAATGCGGATGGAAAAGGGCCATACAATTGGAATCAGCAAGAGGCTATCAAACTCGATCAACTTATGGGATGTTCGCTATCTGGGAGCATAGAAAGGATATCTGATGAGGACTATTGAGAATGGCGGGGCGTCGTTCATCCTGAAGTACAGGACCCAAACTCCCGAGCTCCCAGATTCTTGCTCATGCGCGCGCGTGGACGGCTGCGTACGCATGCCCATATTTTTAAAAGCGTGTCCCGGAGAGCATGGACCCTGAGGGCCAGGGGCCGGCCGACTCGGGCCTCTTCACGGACTGAGGCTCATGGGACGCTGCCTCTCCCGGAACGTAATGTGCTCCTATGCCCTCCTGACCTCCTCCCTGTTCAGCTCCAGGAGCCCCACCACCTCCTCATCGCTCGTCTGGGAGAAGTCCCTGTAGAACTGACCTATTGCGTAGAAGGGCTCAGGGGTGTATAGGCATACGACCCTGTCGGCCTCCTCCTCCAGCTCCCTCGCCGTCGATGGGGGGGCGACGGGGATGGCGACGACCACCTCCTCTGGGCCCCTCCTCCTTATCGATGCCAGGGCGGCCTTCGCGGTGGAGCCCGTGGCGACCCCGTCGTCCACCAGGATGACTACGTGCCCCTTCAGCTCTGGGTAGGGGGCTTCCCCCCTGTAGAGCCTTAGCCTCCGCCTTATCTCCTCCCTCTGCCTCTCGCTCTCCTCCCCTATGTAGCTCTCGGGCACACCGAGACTCCTCACCAGCCCCTCGTCGAGGATGATGGTCCCGTCCTCCGCAACAGCCCCTATTGCGAGCTCTGGGTTGTGCGGCGCCCCTATCTTCCTGGGGGCTATTACGTCCAGGGGGGCCCCCAGCCTTTTGGCCACTTGGTAACCCACGACCACCCCTCCCCGGGGGATCGCCAGGACGACAACCTCCTTCCCCTCGTACTCCCTCAGAGCCTCTGCGAGCCTCCTCCCCGCCTCGACCCTGTCCGAGAAGATGCTCATCAAGCCCCTCAGCCCAATGGGTTATAACATTCACAGACAAATTAAGGTTGATCTCCCCCAGAGGGGCTCAGGCAGGTTGAGGGGCTCCGGGAGGGTCCGTTCAGTCGCTTCGAGAATCTCATTCTGGGGTTGTCTCGACCCGGGGCTCTTCATCCTCTCGATTTCAGGTGGACGGCGAACCAGTCTGCTGCCAGCCTGGCGACCTCCTCAAGGGCCCCCGGCTCCTCGAAAAGATGGGTGGCCCCCGGGACTATATCTAGCCTCTTCTCCGCGCTCAGGCGCCCCATAGCCTCCCTGTTCATCCTGATGACAGGTGCGTCGTTTCCCCCCACGATGAGTAGGGTGGGGGCCCTCACCCTGGGGAGGTGCTCCATCGCCAGGTCTGGGCGGCCTCCCCTGGAGACCACGGCCCCGACCCCCTCTGGCTCCTCTGCGGCGGCTATCAGCGCCGCCGCCGCCCCCGTACTTGAGCCGAAGTAGCCTATGGGGAGGCCCCTAGTCCTGGGGTCTTCCCTGAGCCAGTGGGTTGCCCCTATGAGGCGTTCTGAGAGCATCCCTATGTCGAATCTGTACTGCCTAGTCATCAGGTCTACGGCCTCCTCCTCCCAGGTGAGCAGGTCCATGAGGAAGGTTGCGAGGCCGGCCCCCCGGAGCTCCCCGGCGACGAACCTGTTCCTGGGGCTGAACCTGCTACTCCCGCTCCCGTGGGCGAAGAGCACCACTCCCCCAGCCCCCCCGGGCACTGCTAGGTCCCCGATAAGGGTGACTCGGCCCACAGGGACCTCGACCGGGGCCTCCTCGACTTCCCCTGGCATCCTGGATCGACCAACCCCCAAGTGTGAGCTTCTACCCCACCTTCAGATAAAACCTTTCCCCGTCTTCCCAGGGCGCCATCCCCAAGCCCGAAGGCCAAGATAAGGGTCCGGTTCCTTATTGGGGCTTCCCCGTCGCTACAATACTTGGATATTCTCGGCCTCGTCGGGTATCTCCCTCTCGATCGACAGGGAGAGGCACTTAGAGGGCATCAGCCACACGCTGAACCTCTCCCCGGGGTGGGAGTATAGGTCGAGCCCCGTGATGCCCCGCGCGCGCGGCCCTCAGGAAGTACATGAACGGGATGGAGCGCATCGAGGGCAACCTCAACCCTCTGAGACTCTAACGATATTTTCAAACGGAGTGCTTAATCCATAGTACAGTTCCATACTGGCGCTAAATAATGCGGACAGGATTAGTCCTACGATTAGAAGCAAAATGAGGCTTTCGAACTCGATCAGTGTTTCTGGAACTCATGGGATGTTTACTACCTTGTACCATAGAAAATATGTCTGATGAGGACCGTGGAGAATGGCGGGGCATCGTTCATCCTGATGTATATAGTCCAAACTCCTGAGCCCCTGGATTCTTGCTGATGCGTATACCTCTTCCTAACGTAAATCCCATCAATTCCCGTTACAATTTCCGGTATATACGACCCCGGAGCTGGTTCGCGAATGACTTCAAAATGACACCATCCATCTTTCATTCTTCCAAACCAGAGGGAGACATCTTCCGGTGGGCCTCCCCACTCACCTCTCTCTGAAGGGTGGTAATCATAGAATTTCACGAACACGTCCTCGAAAGTCCCGTTTGCCAACCACTTCGCAAACCCGATGACGATCCTAGGCGTGTCAAGCTCCTCTAGGAGAAGCCAGACGTCGTTTAAACTTTCAAACTCGTATGTTTGGGTCTCGACTTTGCCGGAGGTTGAGAAATCGGCCTCAAAGGGGGTGTTGAACTCGATGTGCTTGTCCCTTAGCTTTGAATAGTTGAAGTCCTCGTCGAACATGTCATCAGGATACGTGATTGGTTCAATCTCAGGATCGTAGACGTCGATGATGGTCACCATCAGAGGCCCCAGTTCTGGTGGTCGCATGTAGTATTGGGCGAGGGCGGATCCCGAAAGTAGGATGGTCGTGAAGACGACGGCAGAAAGAACGACGGACCTGTTTGATATCTCCTTGTCGGGGATGAACAGCGCAGCCGACTTGACGCCGGGGCACCAACCCAAATATTTCAGGATTAAGGCTCTCAGGTTCGTGGTCCCAACCAAGTTTTTCAACTCTCACAACATCTTGTCTTTATCTTATGCCATCTTGGGAGGTTCTTCAGCGAAGTCGATACGTATGCTGTATACTTTTCCTTCCACCCAGACTTTGAAAGAGTACGTCTTGACTGTATCTTTGTATTCGCCTCCGAGGAGCGTTACGATTTCCCTGCATTCATCATGCGTCATCTTCAACATAGGCCCAGGAGGTGATCTAAGAACACCGGGACGAACGGCGTCATCTGCTTGCTTAATAACTCCCGCGAGTTTGAAATATTTCGATAGATCCTCCTCTCCGATTTCGATCAACGTCCCTGGGGATGTCCGGGTTCCGCTTTCATAAGCTATAATCCAAGATGGTGGAGGCTCGGGTTCGAAGTACAATAAATAGGGTACACCAACTCCTAAAGCAGCGATGATTACCAGAATGTACCCGTGAGTTCGGGGGATCTCCTTATCGGGGATGAACCTAGAAGCCGACTTGACGCCTGGGCACCAACCCATGTACTTTAGGGTCATCTTCCGCAGGTTCATTGGACTAGCCCCGGGATGATCTTGGAAAAGATCGCATGTGCTAGCTTCGATGGTGGCAGCTCTCTCTCCTTGACCGATAGCTGTACATCCCTCTCATCGGCCTCGTCCAACAATCTCTGTCTACAACTTTTTTCCCATTGGCACTCTGCACAGTCCGGCTGCTCGTAGTGCCACATCTGGACCCCGTTCCTCGCCGAGAAGGTGATGATCACCCTGTTGTTGGTCGAGGGATCGAAACCGAGGAGAACCCCCTTGGAAGGATCCAAGTAATGGACTTCTATCCTGCTGGCATCGGCGACGTGACGCAGGGCCGACTCCACCTTCTCGAGCGTGTACCTCTCGGCGTCGTAGACGGCTTGCCGGGTGATGCCGAGGCGCCTGCCAACCTCGGCCTTCGAGAACCCCTTGAAGCGAAGCCTCCAGATCTCCAGCTGCCTGTCGGTCAGATACGCCTGTGGTAGCATTATTTTCCGTTTACATTAACAATATGTAAAGGATATAAACTTTACTGCATATATCTTTTGCTAATAGGTAAGAATATGGTACCTACAAACATCCTATAGAGGCCTTCACTGCACAAACCCTGAGGTAAGGAGTCAAGCCGACGACACAATAATCAGTACAAGTATCAGAAATGCGATTACCGATATGGCCAGCGTCTTGAGGGTGAGGGGGGCTCCTCCTCCTCGGGTAGAACGGGTAGCCGGGCCTTCCCATCAGGAGTTCCTTCCTCTCGGTCGACAACTCCTCAGGGCGCATGACCCCTTCCCTCTTCATCTTCTCAAGGGCACTCATGTACCCTATGAACTCCCGATACCTCTCCAGGTCTTCCGGCTCCCGCATTTGAGGGGACGGTGTGCATGCCATGCTAAACATCCCGTTACCACTCAGCGTCAATGGATCATCCGGAGCATCTTGGGCTGTACCTGGGTGATACACGAACTCATGCAGCTCCCAGCCCTCGGGCTTATTCCTCTTCCAGATGTAGCCCACGACTGATAAGAACCCTAAGAGAGCTAGGAAGATGACCCTGTTTACGAAAAACATCCTACCTAATTATTTATCGTCATCCAAACATATCAAACCGGGAAAGCGGATATTAATTTAATGCCATCTAGAATCTTTAGGCGAATAACTTCTCCTCGAGATTCTTCTTGCGGTTGTACAGCCGGTTGATTATCTCCTCAAACTCGGACTGCCTCTCCCTGTATCGTGATATCGTCTCTTTCATTTCCTTTGATCGCCTCCGCAGCTTTACATGCGTGTCCATGTCGTCGGGTGAGGGCGCGGTGACGAAGGGGTCCCCGATGCGGACGTTCTCCAGATTCTTTAGGCTCCTCAATATCCTCAGATACATAGAGTCCTTTTTTATCTGCTTGATCTCATCCTCGATCTTCAGGATCTCCTCAAGAATCGAGGCTTTACTAATTATTGAGCCCATCAATACAATATGTCGACCATCACTTATATGTATTTCAGATATTTCCAAAAATCCAATACGAATAACCAAAAAATTTGCATTCGCATTAAGAGAAAATACTCTGTTTTTCCTTCCAAAAGTCTTTTAAAGGCTTTCAAGAAAAGCATCCGCCCGGCAACACATTTCATTTTTATGAAAATTTTTAATTATCTTATGAAGGAAGACAATTTTCAACTTTAGTAAGTCTTGTCACCCTTTAATTTCATAAGATGGTTACGACAGTCTTAGGTCTACCAAGGCACCGACCCCAAGGTCACTGTGGCTAATCCTCAGGGGGCACTACCATGAACTTCTGGAAGAGGCCTAAGTACTCGTCGTACGCAGCCACGTCCCTGTCGACGAGGTTGAATAGGCGCCAGAGGATCGAGTGGTGGCGCTCCTCGTCCCTGAGAATGTACTTTAAGATTTCCTTCACGCGATCGTCCTCGACCATTCCGAGGATCTCCTTCACCTGATTGATCATCTCCTCCTCGACTCTCACGTGCTGCTTTATCTTCTGGTGAAGCTCAATCGCGGTCGCCGTGTCCGTGTCTAGGGTAACTGGGGCCGCGCCGGCCTCGCGCGCGCGCACTCCGGGCAGCTCTTGTCCAGCATCCTCGCCCCCAACCTAAGGAGCTCCACCATCTCCTTCATCCCGCCCTCGGACAACGCAGGCACCGCCTCAACCTAGGATCCAAGCCAAATTTATGGTTGCGGCTCGTTCCGGCGAAAATGAGAGATGGGCCCCGGATGCAACGGAAGTTTGCTTTGCAAGCGATCGCATACATAAGCTAGACCCCCCTCTCTGGGGAGCAGAGCTGAGCGCTCTAGTCTATCATCAACAAAAGAAGAGACTGCTCTCGAAATACAGTCCCGCTAGCCGAAGAGTTTTTCCTCGAGATCCCTTTTTTGCGAGTACAGCTGATCAATCCTCTCATCGTAGGCCTGTTGCCTCTCCCTGTACCTGTTTATGAAGTCCTTCATCTCCTTCGAGCGCCTCTGCATCCTCACCTCGACGTCCAGGTCATCCGGGGACGAGACGATAATTACAGGGTTCCCGAAGCCGACGTTCTCAAGCTTCTTGAGATTCCGACGGATCTTCAGATATTTCGTGTCCGTCTTCAGCCGCATGATCTCCTCGTCTATCTTGAGGATCTCCTCCAGGAGAGAGGCCTTGTTCGCTATATAATCCACCTAATAATTGTATGGTTCCATTGCTTATATATATTACAGATACTTTCTTAAATTACATATTTTAAAAGGCTAACTTGTTCCCTTTATTGGGTGAAGAATTTCGTTTTTCATACATAGTTAATTTTCACCACACATTCTTATAAGTAACCGCGCGTATGCGTAAGGAAAGGATTCACGCAAAATGGGGAAAAAACTAGTTAAGAGCGAGAGCGACATCCGGAAGAGCATGCTCATGCCCAACAGGAACGACATCCTAGGGGTAGTCGACAAGAACCTGGGCTACACGAGGATGAGGGTCGTCTGCCAGGACGGCTACAGGAGGATGTGCAGGATCCGGGGGAAGATGAAGAAGCGGAACTGGGTGAGGGAGGGCGACGTCGTCCTCGTCTCCCCGTGGGACTTCCAGCCCGAGGAGAGGGGCGACATCATCTTCAGGTACACGAGTAACCAGGCGCACTGGCTCAGGGACGAGGGGCTACTCAAAATAGGATAGCTCGGGATCAGGATCAGTTTCTAAGATCGCCTTTACGATATTGAAGACACAAATCGAGAGGCGAAAGTAGGCATTTCACACCAGAACGGGCTCCAGTTCTCCACGACCCGGTACGGAATTAAGGAAGTTATCGGTTAGGTTGGGTCAGCCTTCGGGCGGGACGACTATGTACTTCTTGAAGAGTAGGACGCCTCGTAGGCCGTGATGTCCTGCCTCGAATGGAGCTTCGAATGCGATGGGATGAAGCCGATCGATTTTCCATAGAAGACACCCAAGAGCAAAGCCGATACTAGGTTGTCTCAAGTCCAGCTCAGATGCCATATCGGTCAATATCAATGCTCAACCCTTTGCGGAACCTTTGAAACCGCGTAGGGCTTCACACAAAGCCTGATCCTTTCTCTTTTATTTTTCCCAGGCCGACGAGGATATGAAATATATATTTTAATATATTAATATACATCATATGATCTGAAAATATATATTTTTATTTTCTTCTATCAATGGTGGGAGTTGAAGTTCGATTCGAAAACAGCCCTTGAGCGCGGGCAGGGAAGCGAAATTGGTGGAGTGGAGTACGAATGCCCCTATTGCGGGAAAACAACTCCCTCCCGCAGGCTCCTCAGGGTTCACATCGGTTCGATTCATCGGGAAAAGGTCGACGACTTCACGGTGATATACCGGGGGGGCCGGACAATTCCGCTTCACAGGGTGCGCTCAGACTTGACGCCCAACAAGGGTAAGGTGTCCGACGGGCGGGTTGACGGGCTTGCCCTAGTGCCTCGACTCGAGCCATCTGAGCAAAAGGAGCGTCGATGATCTCGTTTTTCCCAAGCTGCCTCTTGCCTCGTGGAGGTGAACTCGGAGGGTCCGAGTTGGATAGGGATCGTGGTTCGGCGTGAACTACATTGAGAGCCCCCAAGTGAAAGCCCGCCCGGAGAAAATCGTCATCCTGGGTGCCGGCGTAGCGGGGCTCAGAGCGGCCCTCCTGCTCGAGAAGAAGCTGGATCCAAAGTTGGGCGAAATCATTTTAGTCGACCAGCACGACTACCATCAGTTACTCTACAGGATCCACAAGGTCTGCAACTCCAAGTACGATGAAAGGGACATGATCATACCCATAGATAGGTTGATCATGGGGAGAAAAATCCAGTTTGTGAAGACCACGGTGAAGACCATCGACCCGTATAAACGTTTGGTAGAGACCTCCGACGGTGAAATGACGTTCGACATACTCGTCATCGCCCTTGGGAGCCACGTAGCATATTTCGGCATAGAGGGCTTGGAGGAGAACAGCTTCGCTCTGAGCAGCTACGATGCCGCCAAGAAGATCAGGTCGAGGATAGAAAACCTGTTCGAGAAAGCCGAGGGGACAGGTAGGCCGCCCGAGATAGTGCTGGGAGGTGGGGGCTTCACCGGCGTCGAGCTTGCGGGAGAGATAGCGGACTGGTATCCAGTTCTCTGTGAGAAGCACGGCATCGCACGACCTCATAATCTGTTGAAGCTGGTGGAGATGATGAACACGATACTCCCTGCCTGGAACAGGGCTCTGGCTCAGCGGTGTCAGAAAGTTATGGGCGAGCTCGGCGTGGAATTACATCTCAGCGACCCGGTCGTTTGGGTCACCGAGAACAGCATCGAGCTGAAAAGCGGCGAAATACTGGAACCCGACCTGTTTGTTTGGACAGGAGGGGTCACAAGGGACCCTGCTTGCGGCCCCTATTTCGACATCAAGAGCGGGAGGATCGCTATCGACAGGTACTGCCGAGTGGATGAATTCGAGGACATATACGTCGCAGGCGACTGTGCCTGCACCGTCAACGAGTCGGGCCTCACAATGTCTCCCACGGCCCACATCGCCATGGGACAGGCGGCTATAGTGGCACATAATATCGTGGCATCGTTGATGAGCGATCCCCTGAAGCCGTACGTCTTCAATCATGTGGGAGAGATTGTGACGATAGGCAGATCCTTTGCCGCCGGCGATCTCTTCGGCATCGGGTTTTCTGGCTTCCTTGCCAAAGCCATGAAGAAAATCATCCACTGGTGGTATCTCTACTCGATCGGAGGCCTAAGTCTGCTTCTAGAACGTTGATTCTTTTTAAGCCTTGAGATCGATGTGCCTCAGATTTAATATTCTTAATCGTAGTACCTTCGCCCTATCTTGTCACCTCACCCTTGGATAGGGCCTAACCGATCAGCAGTATCGCCACGATGAGTCCATAAATCGCGAGTCCTTCCCCCAGAGCTACGAAGAGAAGCGCCCAGACGGACAGGTTCTCATTCTGTTTGAGCATGTCTCCGCCGATCTTAACCCCTGTCATTATGGATAGGCTCGCCGCAATAAGGCCGGCAACCATCACGATCGATCCGAGGAATTGACTCCACGATGCGTCAGGAATCAGTTTTTTCTCACCTCCAAGTTTCGTTGCGAGGGGGAGGCTCCAGGCGATGACGATCAAAAGAACCGTGAAGGATCCTAGCCATCCCGCTCTGTTCAGGATCTTCTTGGTACCGTCCGGATTTCCTCCATCCTTTGAGACCACGAGGACGAGTATGAACAGCAACAGCGACAGGGCCCCTGAGGAATAAATCTTTGAGTGAGGAAGCTGCTCCAACATCAGCTGGGGCACGACAAGCAGGCCGACTAGCAGGATGTAAGCCCCCGAATAGTTGAGCAACGTGCCCCAGATCGACGTGCTACGTCTTTCTACGGCCACCGAGGCGTTGATGGTCGTGCCCCGGACGAAGCACCATCCGGCCACGATGATGCACACTGACATCACGACGGCCATGGGCAGTATCGGATCCACCACCGCCAACTCCCCCAAATAATAATCGGGGCGTGAAGATATATATGTTTGACTTATATTTACTATATTATAGGAATCAAAATATATATTCTATCCTCTTTCGCATTACTAAACCTTAGAAATACTCGTGACCCCCCTCAGAGGGGTTGTTAATCTTTATGAGTACGGTCAATGGTGATCTCGGCAATGTCAGCGGAATACTCGCTGATCCTCTTTATGCTCTCCCTGATCGCACAAAGTGGACAGATGTTAGCTTTCTCATCGTGATCTCCCGAATAGGGCAGGGGCGTGATGAGGCCCCCGAGCTCCTCGATCTCCTCCTGGTCGTCAATGATCCTGTTGACATCCTTTGAGCTCTTAGAAAGGAAAGATCGGACCGCCATGTCATAAGAATTGAACGCTATTTCTGCGGCCTCAACAAGCACGGTCAAGACCCCTTCCAGAACGTCTGACTGACCCTCGATCAGGGTGTTGAGGTTGTCGGCGATGCTGGTCGTATGGTCCGCGACGTGCTCGATTCTATGGACAAGGGTCTGGCAATCCAGGCAGTCAAGCATGCCGAGACCCAACTGGTGCGCCAACGAGGAGTTGAGAGCGGCCCTGCGAATCAGCCTGAGGAGGAAATACATGAACTGATCCACATCCTCCTCTAGGGAGAGCACCGACCTAGCCAGTTCGCCGTCCCAACTCTTCATGGCTTTCAGGACGTCCTGGCACATTGAACTGGTGATTATGTGCATTCTCTCTATACCGGAGAAGACGGAACCCATAGATTCGTCCATAAGAGTTTGAAGCGTCGTTTCACTCGTATGGGACTCCATTATTCTCATGTAGAGTGTTTTCACCACATCACGGATCGCCGATTGCTGTTCTTGGGTGAAGATTTTATTCGATCTCAGGTGTATGGTTGTGAACCCATTCAGATAGCAGCTAATGACACGCCTGATGATGGAATTCCCGCTCTCTTCCGC